>JAESFR010000083.1_pt1 | contig 148521 bp, 142 predicted proteins | sample 9266191 | NCBI WGS metagenome assembly JAESFR01 (sample SAMN14503063, study PRJNA617104) | algae metagenome | isolation source: Pleurocapsa minor HA4230-MV1 and co-occurring heterotrophs from cement on... | place: USA: Nuuanu Pali Lookout, Hawaii | collected 2009-07-20 | reverse complement strand
CGGCGACGGACGCCCGCAGATCCTGTCGACCCACAACACTCTCGTGACGCCCTGACACAGCGACCGCGCCGGACGGACCCGGGCGACCCGGATCCGTCCGGCGAATGCGACGTCAGTCCCGGGTCAGCTTGCGGTGGGTGACCCGGTGCGGCCGGGCGGCGTCGATGCCGAGCCGGGACACCTTGTTCTTCTCGTAGTCGGAGAAGTTGCCCTCGAAGAAGTACCACTTCGACTCGTCTTCGTCGTCGCCCTCCCACGCCAGGATGTGGGTGCAGGTGCGGTCCAGGAACCAGCGATCGTGGGAGATCACCACGGCGCAGCCCGGGAACTGCTCGAGGGCGCCCTCGAGGGATCCGAGGGTTTCCACGTCGAGGTCGTTGGTCGGCTCGTCGAGCAGGATCAGGTTGCCGCCCTCTTTCAGGGTGAGCGCGAGGTTGAGCCGGTTCCGTTCCCCGCCGGACAGCACGCCGGAGGGCTTCTGCTGGTCGGGGCCCTTGAAGCCGAACGCCGAGACGTAGGCACGGGATGGCATCTCGACGTGCCCGACCTTGATGTAGTCCAGGCCGTCCGACACCACCTGCCACACGTTCTTGGCCGGATCCAGGCCGGACCGGCTCTGGTCGACATAGGACAGCTTCACCGTCTCGCCGATCTTGACGGTGCCGGCGTCCGGCTCCTCCAGCCCGACGATGGTCTTGAACAGGGTGGTCTTGCCGACACCGTTGGGCCCGATGACGCCGACGATGCCGTTGCGCGGCAGGGTGAACGAAAGGTTGTCGATCAGCACCCGGTCGTCGAAGCCCTTCCGCAGGTCGTGCACCTCGACCACGATCGAGCCGAGCCGCGGGCCCGGCGGGATCTGGATCTCCTCGAAGTCCAGCTTGCGGGTGCGGTCGGCCTCCGCGGCCATCTCCTCGTACCGGGCGAGCCGGGACTTCGACTTCGCCTGCCGGGCTTTGGCGCCGGAACGGACCCAGGCCAGCTCCTCCTTGAGGCGCTTGGCCAGCTTGGCGTCCTTGCGGCCCTCGACGGACATCCGTTCGGCCTTCTTCTCCAGGTACGTGGAGTAGTTCCCCTCGTAGGGAATGAGCCGGCCGCGGTCCACCTCGGCGATCCACTGTGCGACGTTGTCCAGGAAGTACCGGTCGTGGGTGACGGCGAGGACGGCGCCGGCGTACGAGGCCAGGAACTGCTCGAGCCATTGCACCGACTCGGCGTCCAGATGGTTGGTCGGCTCGTCGAGCAGCAGCAGGTCGGGGGCCGACAGCAGCAGCTGGCACAGCGCGACCCGGCGCCGCTCACCACCGGAGAGGATGTCCACCGGGGAGTCGCCGGGCGGGCATCGCAGGGCGTCCATCGCCTGGTCGATCTTGGCTTCCAGGTCCCAGGCGCCGGCGTGGTCGAGTTCCTCGATGAGGTCGCCCATCTCGGCCATCAGGGCTTCGTTCTCGTAATCTGTCTCGGCCAGGACGGCGACCTCGTTGTAGCGGGCCATCTTGGCGTTGATGTCGCCGAACGCGAGCTGGATGTTCTCCAGCACCGTCTTGCTCTCGTCCAGCTCCGGTTCCTGCATCAGGATGCCGACGGAGTACCCGGGGGTGAGGAAAGCTTCGCCGTTGCTGGGGGTGTCCAGCCCGGCCATGATCTTCAGGATCGTCGACTTGCCGGCGCCGTTCGGGCCGACGACACCGATCTTGGCGCCGGGGTAGAACGACATCGTGACGTCATCGAGGATGACCTTGTCGCCTACGGCCTTGCGGGCCTTCTTCATGGTGTAGATGAACTCGGGCAACGGGGGTCCTCTCGACAGCTGTGTGGGGTCGCGCGGCGTCGCGCGGTCACCCGCAGTGGATCTCACGGAAGCGGGGCCGCCCGATCCGCGCCACTCGACCGCGGGCGGCGGTGGCGGCGGCTCGACGCCGCCCTACAGTCTGCCGGACTCGAACGGGTGGTGGCGCCGCCATGACGGGGGTTGTGTTCCGGGCGGCGACGTGTGCGGCTCCCGCAGGGCGCAGACTGGGGTGTCGAACAGTAAAGAGATGGTCAAGGAGTTGGGGTGTCGGTCGAGCAACGGCACACCGGGCCGTTCCCGCCGATGCCGCCGGCACCGGAGTCGGAGTACGGCAGCCCCCGGGTGCGGCGTGAGGTCGGCGTCGAGCGTGCGCAACGGCGCGCGGCGTATCGCAGCCGGTGGTGGTTCCCGCTCGTGCTGTTGCTCGTCGTGCTGTCCGGCTTCTGGGAGATGCTCAAGGCCGATCAGTTGCTGGCCGATCAGCTTGTCTGGCCGACGCGCGGCGCGCAGTTCGTCGAGGTCGGGCCGGTGCCGGAGGATCCGGAGGTCACCGGTGGACGCATTCTCATCGTCGCCGGTGGGTTGAACCGGAAGAGCGGCACCGGCCCCGCGGCGGCCCTCATGCCGGCCCTGACCGTCGGCCACACCAGGGTCTTCAGCCTGGTGTACGGCAGCGGTATCAGCGACCACGATCTGCTGGACAAGTACGACGCGCTGATCGACCGGCTGCGGCCACGCGAGGTCAGCTTCTTCGGCAGCAGCATGGGCGGTGACGTCGTGCTCAATCTGGCGGCACACGCGCAGCAGGGGCGCGACGGCTACCGGGAGCAGTTGCTGGCCGCGGCGGTGGCCGCAACCAGGGCGGGCTCTGCCGCCGCCGCGGGGTCACCCGACGCGGCCGGCGGCGGGCAGGTGCCGGGCGAACCGGCAGCGGCCGGCGCCACCGGTGGCACGGACGGCGCCGGCGGTCCCGGCAGCGAGGCCGGATCCGGCAGCGCGGCCGGCTCGGGCGATGGCAGCGCCGGCGGCGGCGCTGACGGCCCGGGCACCGGGTCGCCGGCGGACCCGCCGCTGCTGCAGCGCAACGACGTCGTCGGTGCCCAGGCCGGTGATCTCACATCGGTGCTCGTCCTGCCCGACGGGTCGGTGGTGGCGCCCGCCGGGACGGGCGTGGCCGGACTGATCACCGCCGGTGGCAGTCTCGCCAGGACCCCGCCGACGGCACCATCGCCGGTGACGACTGGCACTCCGTCCGACCTCCCGGCATCGGGCCGGACGAGCGGCAGCACATCCCCGCAGTCCCCCGGCGACGCGGTGCCGCCGCGACTGGGCGTGATCTACCTGGACTGCTCGCCGCTGAGTCCACAGGACGTCAGGGACGAGAGCCGCACCCAGGCCGACGTGCTGACCACCCTCACCGAATCGCTGGACACCGACGGCGGCGCGGGTGTCCGGATGCTCGCTGAAGTGCTTGCCCAGCAGCAACAGTGGTCGTCCGGCCGGATGCCGTTCGTCGACGTCCGCTGGCCCGAGCTGACTTTCAAGATCCGGCAGGTCTGGCGGGACAAGATCAACAGCCCTGGCATCTCCACCCAACTGGTGAAGGATCAGTACGGCGTGATCCGACGGATGCATATCGACGACGTCGCGCAGACGCTCGGTCCGGGTATCCGCATCGTCTACTTCCACCCGGTCGATCCCGATGACGACCACACCGTCCGGGTGGACCGCGTGCAGTCGGCACTGGCCACCCTCGCCGAGCAGGTCGGTCTGAGTGTGCGGTTCGTCGCCATCCCCGGCGGCCACCACGCCAGCGCCGAGACCAACGCGGACCAGTACCGGGCGGCGATCGACGCCCTCAACGGCACCGGCGGCATCTGACGGCGCGGCGCGAGCCATGACCGCCGGCGTCCGACCGTCCGGGATGCTGGGCAGACCCGCCGCCGCACCAGGGAAGGTCGGTCGGCCCTCACCGGACTGCGGCGACGCGCCGCCGCCGTCCGCAGTCGCTTCGTTCCGTTACCGGGGACGCCCTGCTGCCGGCGCCGGTCAGCCCGACGGCGTGAGCACCGCGCCGGACTCGACGGCCGGCTCCTCCGCCGCGTCCCAGGGGGCGGGCTCGTCGTCGTGAACGTTCTGCCACGGGGACGCGGCGGATCCGGAGGAGGCCGAGCTGTCATCGGGCTCCTCGGCGCGGCCGGGCGTTGCGGTCTCGTTCACCGTCATCGCCTCCGACGGGCCGGCATCGGTCACTGTCCGGCTGAACCGGGAGCCGAGACGGGCGGTGTCCAAACCCACCAGCTCGGCCCGGACGTCGGTGAAGTATTGGGTGACGCCGTTCTTCTCGTACCGGCGGTTGGTGATCCGCCCGATCACGACGATCGGATCACCCTTGCGGACCGTGGACATCACAGCCTTCGCGAGTCCCTGCCAGCAGACCACCGTGAGCCAGCACTCGTCGCCGTCCACCCAGTTCCCGTTGACCTTGTCGAATCGCCGGTCGGTGGAGACCACCCGGAAGTTCACCCTGTCCCCGGTCGAACCGAGCGACACCTGGGGATTGGTGCCGGCACGGCCCACGATGGTCACCGTCGTCGCGTCCCTGATCATTGCTGTCTCCTTGCCTGTCGGGCGGCCCGATGTGCGGGCGCTGCGGGACACGGTGGCAAAAGGTGGTCCCGGTGCGGCGGAACGGCTGGCCGATTGGGGACGCGGGACGGTACGGGGACAAACAGGTGTGGTCGGCGGCGCGTGATGACATCTGAGCGGGATGATCGCGGCCAACGGCATTGCAGTGACTGCCGGGACGCGGTGGCTACATCAGGTCGAACGGCGCGGCGTAGGCGAATCGGCCGGCCGGCACGGGCACGTCCGCGCGCAGCACCTTGACCTGGAAGTGGTTGCCCCACTGCGGTTGTGGTGCTCGGATACCCATCTCGGAGGCTGGGACGAACCCGAATCGACCATAGAACTCCGGCGACCCCAAGAGCACGAGCGCCACATCGCCGGCGTCCCTCGCCCGCGCCATCACGTCGTGCAGCAGACTGCTTCCGATGCCGCGCCGTTGTACAGCCGGCGCTACCGCCACCGGGCCGATCGCCGGAACGACGGCGCGGCGATCCGGGTCGTCATCAGCCTGCACAACGCCGTCACTGCAGGTGATCTGCCCGACGACGGTGCCGGCCATGTCGGCGACGAGGGTCAGATCCCCGCGCCAAGCCGAACTTGCCCGCAGCCGGTCGTTCAGCAACGCTTCCGTCACCGGCTCGTCGTCGTGGTGGTCGCGCGCTGCGCCGGCCCCGAACGCAGCGGTGATGAGCGCCCGCACCGCGTCTGTGTCCTGGGCCCGCTCGGGCCTGATCACCACCGTCGGCGGAGTCATCGGTAGACCGGCGTCACCGGCGGCGTTCCCGGCCCGGCAGCGGCGATCGTCCGTGCGACCGTCACGCAGTCAGGCACCGCCCGGCCCGCGGCTGTCGACCGGGCGGTCGGCCATCAGTCGTCCGCCGGTCGCCGCATCGCCGTCAACAGCCGGGACGGGCTTCGGCGCGACGCCGTCCCGGTCGGCCAGGCCGGCGAGCATGCGGTTGTACGCGTCCAACTCCTCATCGGCCTTGCGGTCACCGATCCGGTCCGAGCGACGCGCCTCCCGCTCGTCGCTGCGCGCCCACTGCGACAGCAGGGCGATCATCACGATGATCATCGGGATTTCCGTTGCACCCCAGGCGATCGAGCCGCCGAGCCGTTGGTCGGCAACCAGGTCGGTCACCCACGGCAGCCCGAGGCCGTTGTAATAATCGGTCGCCATCGCGGTCTTCGAGTTCATCAGGGCCAGACCGAAGAACGCGTGGAACGGCAACGCCCCCAACAACATCGCCAGCTTGATCATCGGCTGCACCTGACGCGGGGACGGGTCGACGCCGATGATCACCCAGTAGTACAGGTACCCGACCAGCAGGAAATGCAGGTTCATCACCAGGTGTCCGAGATGCGCGGAAATCATGATCTCGAACAACGAGGTGAAGTACAGCGCGTAGAAGGAGATGACGAACAGCGGGAAGACGAAGAGCGGGTGCGTGATCACCCGGGCGAACCGGCTGTGCAGCGCGCTGACGATGCTCTCCCGCAAGCCCGGCACCTGCCCTCGCCCCGCCGCAGGCAGCACTCTGAGTGCGAGCGTCACCGGCCCGCCCAGGACGAGCAGGATCGGCGCGATCATGCCGAGCAGCATGTGCGCCATCATGTGGATCGAGAACTGGGCCTCCGCATACCTTCCCAGACCCGACGACGTCGCCAGGATCACCATCAGGCAGCCGGTGACCCAGGCGATTGTCCGGCCGGCGGGCCACGGGACCCCCCGCCGGCGCAGTCGCAGCACGCCGACCACGTACAGCGCCGCGGCGAGAAGGAAAGCGACCCCGAGCAACCAGTCGATGCGCCAATCGGTCAGCAATTTCAGGAACGTCGGCGGCCCGTCCAGGTCGTAACCCAGGGCCAGTTCGACGTCGCTCGGCACCACTCCCGAGGGCGGCGGGGTCGCCGTGTTGGACAGTGCCGCAGCGACACCGAGGGTGGCGGCCATGATGGCGACCTCGACCACCGCGAGCCGGATCAGCGGGCGGCGGTTCCCGGACGTCGCGACCGCGGGCAGGGTGCGTCGCCGGTGCAGGTATCCGGCCACTCCGAGTGCGATCAGCAGCGCCGCCTTCAGCAGCACCAGCCGCCCGTAGTCGGTACGCCAGAGGTCTGGAAGGTAGGTGATCCGGATCCATGCGTTGCCGAAGCCGGAAACCGCCACCGCGACGAACGCCCACAACGCGATCGTCGAGTAGCGCTGGGCGATCACCGTCAGGTGCGGCACCTTCTGCCGGGTCAGGCCCACCAGCGCGACCAGGCCACCGATCCACACGGTGATGCCGATGAGGTGGAAGACCATGGTGTCGACGGCCACGTCGTGGTCGCCGGACTGGGTCGAGTGACCGGTGTTGGCCTGAGCGAGGACGGCGATGAGCGCCAGCGCGAGCAGCGCGGCGGCCCAACCGGGATGCAGGACCACCCGGGCGATGACGGCGATCAGGGCCGCGGCGATCGCAGCGATCAGGGCGGCGCGCACGCCGTCGAGCAGTGAGATGCCGCTGATCACCCAGTCCGCGGACAGCGATTCATCGATGGGCCGGCCCAGCGTGTCGGACAGGATCAGCGGGATGAGCGCGAGCCCGGACGCCGCCCAGACGGTGGCGGCGATCGACGCGGCGCGAATCGACCGGTACCCACCGACGTCGAGAAAGCCAGATCGCTGCGGCGGGACGAGCCACGCGGCTGCCAGCAACCAGCCGACGGTCAGAGCCGCTGACAGGTCGAAGATCGCTTTGACGGCGGGCAAGGCGAATTCGGTGACCGATCCGGCGGTGGGCAGTCCGGGTATTGCGGTGCGGGACGGCACGAGCGCGGCGAGACCGGCTGCGACACAACCGGCGACGAGCGCAGCCGCGACCACGAGGAACGTGACCGTCCACGGATCGCGACGCTCACCCGGGTGGTGACCGGACGCGTCGGGAAGTCGCGGCGAGGCCGCGGGGGGCGCCGGCTCGGCCGCGGGGGGCGCCGGCGAGGCGCTGGGGGCGGCGCGGAGGGCGTCGCCGGCGTCGGTCGACGTCACATCGGGCACAGCTTCACGATACTGCCGCCGACCCGAGCACCCCGGCGGTTGTGAGGTGGGCGACGCCGGCCGCGGACACGGCGGAGCGGGCGGGCACGGGGGCAAGCGCGGCCGGTTTACCAGGGGTCACGGCGATACTCGCACGAATCGAGCGCACGGCCTCCGGCACTGCCGGTGAGGGACTGTGCCGTTGCCTTTCTCTGGCTCGGACCACCGCGCGTCGGAGCTGACCGTGATGCGACCTCGCCCGTGTGACCTCGCTGGTGTGACCTGGCTCAGTAGGCGACGCCGATGTGCGCACGGTGATGGGCTGGGCGGTCAATCTCGTCGACGATCGCCCCCGCGAAGTCCGCGCCGGAGATGTTCGAGCCGCCCTCGGCGTCGAACAGCGCGACGTCGTCGCCGATCCGGAAGCTGCCGGTGCGCTCACCCGGCGCCCACGCCCCGTACCCGCCGGCCGGGCTGACGAAGACCCAGTCCAGGCCCTCGGGCGCCTCCTCGGCCAGCATGACGCGTGTCGCCTCTCCCTCGAGAGCCTCGTCGCGGAACTGTTCCGGGATGTCGCCCTCGACGAAGCCTGTCGCTGCCGGCGCCGGGCGCAGCGAACTGAAGCCGCCCACCTGGATGTAGCGCGCACCCGCGTCGGCCGCCAACTGCGCGAGAAGGCGGTAGGCCTCGACCAGTCGCCCGGCCATCTCCCCGCGCGGCGACAGCGTCGCCACCACCGCATCGGCTCCCGGGACGACCCGCGCCGCGACCTCGTCGGCGGCGCCGATCTCGTACCGAACGCCCACGACGGGGTCCTTCGGCTCGGACCGACTGACCGAGATCACCTGGTGACCGCGTGACGCTGCCTCGCGAACGACGTTGCCGCCGGTGAAGCCGGTTCCTCCGAACACGACGATCGTGGCCATGACCTCTCCTCACTTTCCGGGCAGGGTACTTGAGCGTTCAACTTACTCCGCCGGCAGCTGAACGACCGGTTCACATCTCGTCACAACTCTGGACGGCCCACGTCCGGTGGACTACGCAGGGGAGCCGGCCGGCGGTGCACGGCCCGGCTGTGCACCGGATGTGCCGTCGATCGCGAAGCAGCGATCGCAATCGGTGAGCCCGAGCGCCCGGACAACGACACACCGCGACGGTGTGACGCCGACCGCCGCGCAGATGTCGGCTGACGGGGCGGCTCGATGGAGCCACGAGCGTGGGCACGGTCGATCTGAGCCGCGCACAGCGCCGCAGAGCCGCGACGCCCGGCCACGTAAGCTCCTCTGTGCGCGTCCGACGCTGCGTCTGATCGACGGGCCCGATCGTCGTACGACGACGAGGTCACGACGACAGCACCGCGGCAACAGTCCGGGTCCGACGCACTGGCGCTCGTAGCTCAGCTGGATAGAGCAGGGGACTTCTAATCCTCAGGTCGCAGGTTCGAATCCTGCCGGGCGCGCATTGTCGTTGCAGTGCTTCGTTTTGATATTTCGGGCATTCGGTGTTGATGGACAGGGCTTCGCCGATGGGTGACGCCTACGTCGGTTGACCGGTGACACTGCCGCCACATCGGGAGGAAGGGGCACAGCACCGGCCGACACCGGAGCGGGCAGCAGTCCCGTGCTCCGAGCAGACGAGCGCACACCTTCGGCCGGCCCGCGCCCCTGCTGCCGCGCCTGCGCCGGAATACCGGTGGGCCGTCGATGGCAGGTCCGCGCGGAGACCGACGCGCACCCTGCCGACATCACCCCCGCCATCGCCGAGTGATCTACGAACGCGGAGACCACTCGACGAACGACCTCGGTGCTCAGACTGCCGGGATGCGCCTGCGCGGTGATGCGCTCAGGTGGACTCCATCGCGTCAGGCGTGCGTGTCGTGCGGGGCCCGGTGACCGGAAGGCTTCTGCTCAGAAGCCGCCGAAGTCACCGCCACCGAAGTCACCGCCACCGAAGTCACCACCGCCGAAGTCACCACCGCCGTAATCGCCACCGCCGTCGTACCCGGACGCATCGCCGCCGCCGTCACCGCCGCCGTCACCGGCGTCGGCCGCGCCGGCGTCGTATCCGGCCTCGTATCCGCCGCTCCACCCGATACCCGCCATCCCGGAGAACAGCGAAGAGGCGACAAGGTAGGTGCCGACACCCCAGGCCCCGGCGACCAGCGCCGGCTTCCACCACGGTTCGGAGTACCAGCCGCGGGGCACCGGCCGTCCCGCGACCATGCCGCCCGGGTAGTAGTGCTGGGTCCGCGCACCCGGCTGCGGCGAGGCCTCGTACTCATGGCCCTCCACGGTCACCGAACGGTCCTCCGACACCGCGCCCGCCTGCTGCTGCCCGGGGATGGCGGGAAGGTCCGGACCCGGGTCCAGACCGAGTGAGGTGCGGGCCGCACGCACGTAATACAAACCCTCGTACGCCGTCTGCTGGGCGAGCCGGTACTGCTGAACCGATTTGGCCTGCTCCACCTGCGAGCCGGCCGCGGTGAAGCGCTCGGCGGCGTCGGACAGCGCCTGCCGGGCAGCCGGGTCGTCCTTCGGATCGAGCGAATACACCTGACCACCGAGCCGCTCGACCCAGCGACGCGCCTCGGCTTGCGCGTCCTCCAGCGAGCGGGCGGTGGTGGCGCCCTTCTGGCGCTGATACCAGAGGAAGGCGACTGCCAGCGCGGCAATGATGACGACCCACAGGAGCGTGTCCACGGACGTTCGTTCCCTTCTGATGAGAGTGCCGGCACGGACGGCCGTGCGGAGCGCTTTTCGGGTGATGATCGCCGATGTCGGCACGGGCCCGTGTAGGAGCACAACGAGCGTGCCGGCCTGATCGTTCCAGATCGCGGCGCGCAGGTCCGGCGTGAACCGGCACACGGCGCACGACCGGGGTCGCCGGCGCGGCGACGCCGGAGCAACGGCCCGGGAAGCTCAGCGCCGGCGCTTGCGGGTGCCGAAAACGGAACGGCCGAGGGCCCCGCCGAGCGAGCTGCCGAGCGACCTCATGAACGAGGTCACCACCGGGTTGCCGAGCAGGTCGCCCAGATCCGAGCCGGCCGCGACGTCCGGTCGCCTCCGCGGGTTGCCGGACGGCTGGTCCGCGTGCGGCGGGGCGGGCGCTGGCGGGTCGTCCAGGTAGGGGTTGTACGGCTCCGGCGTCAGCGATGGCCAGCCGTCCGGTCCGAGTGAGGGCGCGGGCGCGGGCGCGCCAGTGGACGGGGTCGGCGGAGCGGGCGTCGCCGAGGGGACCTGGGGCGGCGCGGGCGGGGCACCGGAAGGGGCTCCGGCGGACAACCGGCCGGTCAGCATCTCGTACGCGGACTGCCGGTCCAATGCCTGCCCGTACTTCGCCATCAGCGGTGACGCCGCGACCGCGGCACCGACCGATTCCGGCGGCGCGGGCGCCATCAGCGACCGGGGGGCCCGGACCAGGGTCCAGGCGACCGGGGTGGGGGCGCCGCGCTCGGAGAGCACCGTGACGATCGCCTCACCGGTGCCGAGGCTGGTCAGCGCGGCGGACAGGTCGTAGTCCTTCGTCACGGGATAGGTCTTGACGGTGGCGGCCAGCGCCTTCTGGTCGTCCGGGGTGAACGCGCGGAGGGCGTGCTGGATCCGGGCGCCGAGCTGGGACAGCACGGGCCCGGGGATGTCGGTGGGCAGCTGGGTGCAGAAGAAGACACCGACACCCTTGGACCGGATGAGCTTCACCGTCTGGGAGACGGCCTGCAGGAACGCCTTCGAGGCATCGGCGAACAGCAGGTGGGCCTCGTCGAACAGGAACACCAATTTCGGCTTCTCGACGTCACCGACCTCGGGCAGTTCCTCGAAAAGCTCTGCCAGCAGCCACATCAGGAAGGTGGAGAACAGCACCGGGTTCGTCTGCAGGGCGGCGACCTCGAACAGCGTGACGATCCCGCGGCCGTCGTCGGTGCACCGGAGCAGGTCGGTGACGGTCAATTCCGGTTCACCGAAGAACTGGTCACCGCCCTGGGCGTCGAGGTTCGTCACGGCGCGCAGGATCACGCCGGCGGTGGCCTTCGACACCCCGCCCAGCTCGCGGAGATCCTGCTTCCCCTCATCACCGGTCAGGTGCATGATCACCGCCCGCAGGTCCTTCAGATCCAGCAGCGGCAGCGCGCGAGAGTCCGCCCAGTGGAAGATCAACCCGAGGGTCGACTCCTGGGTTGCGTTCAGCCCCAACACCTTCGACAGCAGGATCGGCCCGAATGAGTCGATCGCGGCGCGGATCGGGACCGCCGCTGCTTGGCCGGGCAGGCCGACGAATTCGACCGGGAAGGCCGTGGCCGTCCAGTCGTCACCGGTGTCCCGGGCCCGCTGGGTGATCCGGTCCCCCGGTTCTCCGGCGGTGAACAGGCCGGTGAGATCGCCCTTGACGTCCGGGATCAGCACCGGAACGCCGGCTGCCGAGAGCTGTTCGGCCAGCAACTGCAGCGTTTTCGTCTTGCCGGTGCCCGTCGCACCCGCGACCAACCCGTGCCGGTTGAAGGTGGACAGCGGAATGCGGACCAGAGCCGCGGGATCGGCGACGCCGTCCACCATGACGGAGCCGAGAACGACCGCATCGGCCGACGTCCGGTAACCGTCGGCGATGCGCTGCGCGGTCCCCGCGGCGGCGGGCGGTTCCGGTGTCGTCATGCGTCCCCCTCGGGCATCGGCGGGAAGCCTAGTGCGGGGTCCCTCGCCGGGCGAGCAGCCCGCGCCGCGGCGGTCATCATTGCGTGACGGCTCGGGCACGGTGCGCACCGGTGTCGGCGTCGGCGACTATCGTCCGGAGGGTGAACGACAGACTGGTGTGGGTGGACTGCGAGATGACCGGCCTGAGTCTGCGGACCGACAAGCTGATCGAGATCGCGGCTCTGGTCACCGACAGCGACCTGAACATCCTCGGCGACGGCATCGACGTGGTGATCCACGCCACGGAGGACGAGCTGGCGGCCATGCCGGAGGTCGTCGTGGAGATGCACGCCCGGTCCGGGCTGACCGAGCGGGTCCGGGAGTCCACAGTCACGCTCGAGCAGGCCGAGAAGATGGTGCTCGACTACATCCGCCAGCACGTGCCCGAACCGAAGACAGCGCCGTTGGCGGGCAATTCGATCGCCACCGATCGCGGCTTCATCAGCCGCGACATGCCGTTGCTGGACGAGCATCTGCACTACCGCATGATCGACGTGTCCAGCATCAAAGAACTGTGCCGCCGCTGGTACCCGCGAATCTACTTCGGGCAGCCGGAGAAGCAGATGACGCACCGGGCGCTGGCCGACATCACCGAGTCCATCAGGGAGCTCGCCTACTACCGGGGTACCGCTTTCGTGCCGGTGCCGGGTCCCAGCAGCGAGCAGGTGCTGGCCGTCGCCACCGAGGTGTCCGACCGGTACTGACATCCGGCGGTTGCCGACCTGGTGCCCGCCGGCCCCCGGATGATTGCCCGCGGTGCGGCGGCCGATCCCCCTGCGTCGGATCCGGGTCTGGGCGACCGTGCTGCGGGCGCCCGGGTCGGCGGCGGACTGTGCGTGGGACGGGCCAGCGGCACCCGCGCGGAAGCGGAACCTGCGCCGGCGGCGGAACCTGCGCCGGCGGCGGAACATGTGCGGGCGGCCCGTCGGCGGGAAACGTGCGCGGGCAGCCGGCCGCGCCGGATCGGTTAGACTTTCTCGGTCCGCGCGCCGCCCGCCTTCTGGCCGGTGCGCGCAGGCGTGGTGGGCGTAGCTCAGCTGGTAGAGCTCCGGCTTGTGGTGCCGGTGGTCGCGGGTTCGAGCCCCGTCGCTCACCCCAACGGTCAGGCCCCCGACTTCGGTCGGGGGCCTGATGGGTTTCCCGGCAAGAGCAGTCGCCGCAGCTGACCTTCGGCCCTACCGCCGGCGCCCCACCGGGCGTTATGTCGACAGTGCCGGCCGTCCCGACACGGCGGCACGGGTCGTCGCCAGCACACCGCGCGTAACCGGCGACCCCTTCCGTCGTGTCCCGGTCCGGTCGGCTGCGGTGATGTCCGGGTAAACCGCGCCGCGGACATCGGGAAGGGGGCATCATGTCGATCTCCCAGCCACAGGTGCGAGGTGTGCCGGACACGGCTGTACCGAACACCGCGGCGCCGGACACCGACACAGCGGGCGCGGGGGTAGTGGATCCGGTGGCCCCGGACCCGCGCGAGCCGATCGCGTTGTTGTTGCGCGGCTTGGGTTCCGGGACTGCCGGGTTGTCCGATCGGGAGGCCGCCCGGCGGCTCGACCGCTTCGGACGGAACGAGTTGCACCCGCGCGGCGGCGCCACCTGGCCGCGAGCACTGGTCAAGCAGTTCACCCATCCGCTGGCCGTGTTGCTGCTGCTGGCGGCGGTGCTGGCGTTCGTCGCCGACACCCCGCAGTTGGGGTGGGCCATCCTGATCGTCATCGTGCTGAACGCCGGATTCGCGTTCGTCCAGGAACGCCAGGCAGGTAAGGCCGTCGAGGCCCTGGTGCGGTATCTGCCCCCACAGGCCCGGGTACGCCGGGCGGGCCGGGTCCGCACGGTGCCGGCGGTCGAGGTCGTTCCCGGTGACGTCGTACTGATCTCCGAGGGAGATCGGATACCGGCCGACGCCCGGCTGATGTCCGGTGATCTGCAGGTCGATGTGTCGGCACTGACCGGAGAGTCGGCCCCCGTCGAGCGGCGCGCCGACGCCGTCGACACGGCCGAGCGACTGCTCGATGCGCCGGTTCTGGTGTTCAGCGGCACCAGTTGCGTCGGCGGCATGGCCGAAGTGGTCGTGCACGCCACCGGTGCGCACACCGAGATCGGCCGCATCGCGGCCCTGGCCGGGCAACACCCCGTCGGCGACAGCCCGTTGGAGCGGCAGGTCCGTCGGGTCGCGTACCTCATCGCCGCCGTCGCGCTGGCGGTCGGCTTCGCGTTCCTGCCGCTGGGCGTCATCGCCGGTCTGAGCTGGGCCCAGGCAGCCGTTTTCGCGGTCGGGCTGCTCGTTGCCAACGTGCCGGAGGGTCTGCTGCCGACAATCACCCTCGCCCTTGCGGCGGGAGTGCGGGCGATGGCGAAGCGGGGCGCTCTGGTCAAACGCCTCTCGGCGGTGGAAACGCTCGGGTCGACGACGGTGATCTGCACGGACAAGACCGGCACCCTGACTCAGGGCGTCATGCACGTGCAGGAGATCCGGGATCCGCACGGTGCGCTGCTGCAGACGCCGGACGCGGAGCTCGCAGAAGCGGTGGTCCGGTGCTCGACCGCGGATGTCGACGCCCGCACCGGGGATCCCACCGAACTGGCACTGCTGGACATGGCCCGGCAGGCCGGAGTCACCCTGCCACCCGCGGTCAGGGACGCAGATCGCCTGCGGCTGTTCCCGTTCGACTCGCGGCGAAAGTCGATGGCCACCGTCGACCTGATCGGCGGGGCCGTGCGGGCACACGTCAAGGGCGCCCCCGAGGTCGTGCTCCCCCACTGCCGCCTGGCCCCGACGGACCGTGACGCCCTGACCACCGCACTGGACGACCTCACGGGCCGCGGGCTGCGGGTGCTGGCCATTGCCGGGCGGGACTGGTCCGATCACGACCTGCCCGATCGCGAGGTGGCCGAGGGGCCGGGCCTGACGCTGCTCGGGCTGATCGCACTGCTGGACCCACCGCGGCCCGAGGTCCCTGCTGCCATCGAGTCGTGCCACGCATCGGGTATCCGTGTCCACATCGTCACCGGCGACAACGGCCGCACTGCCGCCGAGATCGCCCGGCGGGTCGGCGTTTCCGTCGACCGCGTCGTCGATGGTCCGGCACTGGACCAGTTGTCGGAGGCGGAACTGGAGCGGCTGCTGACCAGTGACGGCGAGATCGTCTTCGCCCGTGCGCTTCCGGAGGCGAAGCTGCGCATCGCCGACGCGCTCGAGCACGACCGGCACGTGGTCGCGATGACCGGCGACGGTGTCAATGACGCCCCGGCGCTGCGGCACGCCGACATCGGTGTCGCGATGGGACGGAGCGGCACCGAAGTCGCACGCGAGGCAGCCACCATGGTGCTCACGGACGACAACTTCGCCACCGTCGTGGCCGGGGTCGAGGAGGGCAGGCGGGTCTACGACAACGTCCGCAAGTTCGTGCTCTACATCTTCGCGCACGCTGTGCCGGAAGTGATCCCCTTCCTGGTCTTCGCTCTGTCCGGCGGTGTGATCCCGCTGCCGTTGACGGTGCTGCAGATCCTCGCCATCGACCTGGGCACCGAAACCCTTCCGGCGTTGGCACTGGGCCGCGAACCCGCCGAGCCGGGCATCATGGCCCGGCCGCCGCGGCCCCGCGGGCAGAACGTCATCGACCGGGCGATGCTGCTGCGCGCATGGGGGCTGATGGGTCTGGCGTCCGCAGTCCTGACCATGGGCCTGTTCCTGCTGGTGCTGCTGTCGGCGGGATGGGCGCCGGGCGACCCGACCGGCCCCGGCTCGCCGTTGCACGACGGATATCTGCAGGCCACCACCGCCAGTTTCGCGGCGATCGTCGCATGTCAGGTGGGCACTGCCTTCGCCGCCCGCACCCAGCACTCCTCGCTGCGCGCCATCGGGCTGACCACGAACCGGTTGCTGTTGGGCGGCATCGCGTTCGAGCTGGTGTTCGCCGCCGCGGTCATCTATCTGCCGGCGCTGCAATCCGTTTTCGGCACCGCGGCGCTCCCCGCGTGGGCAGTGGCCGCGCTGCTGCCGATGCCGGTGATCGTGTGGGGCGTCGACGAGATCTACCGTGCGCTGCGACGGCGCAGCACGTCTGGCCCTGCTGTCGTCGTTCCCGCGCTTGATCACGAGAAGTAGTCCATGCCCATCGCGGCGCGCACCCGGTCCAGGCTGTCGCCTGCGACCTCGGCGGCATGCTGCGCCCCGCGTCGCAGCACGGCGTCCAGACCCGCGGGGTCGTCGAGCAGTTCGCGTCGCCGGCGACGCAGATCGCGCAGCGATGCGTTGACCACGTCGATGGTCCGGTCCTTCAGCGCTGCCGCACCGCGGTCGCCGATCTCGTCGGCGATGGCCTGCGGCGTTGTCCCCGCCAGTGCCGCGGTGATGGCCAGCAGGTTGGCCACCTGCGGTCTGGTGTGCGGGTCATAGGTGATGTGCCGCTGCCCGTCCGTGCGCGCCGCCGTGATCGCGGCGACCGTCGCGTCCTCGGTGTCGCCCAGCAGGATCGCGTTGCCGCGGGTCTTCGACATCTTCGCGCCATCCGTGCCCAGCACGGCCGGAGTGGCGGAGAGCAGCGCCTGCGGCTCGGCGAACACGCGGCCGTACCTGGCGCCGAACCGGCGCGCGATCAACCGCGCGAGTTCCAGGTGCGGCAACTGGTCACGGCCGACCGGCACGAGATCGCCCTGCAACCCGAGGATGTCGGCCGCCTGGTGAACAGGATAGGTCAGCAGCAGGGCGCTGAGCGTCCGGCGGGACGCCAGCGATTCGGCCTTGACGGTGGGGTTGCGGTGCAATTCCGCGTCGCTGACCAACGACAGGAACGGCAGCATCAGCTGATTCAGCGTGGGCACCGCCGAATGCGGGAAGATCACCGAACGCGCGGGGTCGATACCCGCGGCCAGGTATTCCGCCACCAGGTTGCGCACCCGCTCCCGGACCGGGCCGGGCGCCTCCCGGTCGGTGATCACCTGATAGTCGGCGACGATGATCGTGACCCGGCAGCCGAGTTCCTGCAGCCGCACTCGGTTCGCGAGGGTGCCCAGGTAGTGACCCAGGTGCAGCGGGCCGGTGGGCCGGTCACCGGTGACCACCCGCATCCCTGGTCGGGCCGCGCGGTCGTGGTCGTGAGCAACACCTGCCGCGGCGACGGCGACGCCGTCGGGCGCGGCTGCGCCGGTGCGGGCTGGCGTGGACGTGATCATGAACAGCTCCCAAGAGGTGGGGCTGCCGATCAGGCGGCCGGCGGTCCGGTGCCGTGGACGGCAGCGTGGGAGCGCTGGTTCGGGTTCGACCCGGCCGCTGATCGGCGGCCGGAGTCGGGGACATCGCGGAACGCCGTCAGGCGGTCCGCCACCAGGACAGGTGCAGAGCGTGGGCTCGAGATGTCATGGGACCGGACGTTATCAGGTCACGACAACGGCGATCCAGCGCATTCCGGGCGGACGAATGACCACCAATCGGACGGCTGCAGCCGCACTCTGGACCGCATGCCGTTAACAGCAGTAACGTCCGCGTTCCACCGGTGGCGAACCGCGGTCGTCCGAACCGCATCGGCCCCGGACTTCTGGAGGTGAGCCGATGACCGGCCGTGCGTTCCGCATCCTTCCCGTCCTTACAGCGACGATTGCCGCGCTGGTTGCCGGACCGTCGATGCCGGCCGCCGCGAGCCCGACGACCCACGCCGGTGCGGCGCCGTCGTCCGTCACCGGTGCGGCGGCTGCACGGCCGCCGGCCTCCCTCCCGAAGGTGCCGGTGATGACCGGAACGGGCGGTGCGGTGGCCAGTGTCGACGCGGACGCGAGCCGGGTGGGCATCGAGGTGCTCGCCTCGGGCGGCAACGCAGCGGACGCGGCCATCGCGACCGCCGCCGCCCTGGGTGTCACCGAGCCGTACTCGGCCGGCATCGGCGGGGGAGGGTTCCTCGTGTACTACGACGCGAGACACCGCACGGTGCAGACGATCGACGGCAGGGAGACGGCGCCGGCCTCCTTCACCTCCCGCACATTCACCGATTCCAGCGGCGCGCCCATGGATTTCGCCACGGTGGTCTCTTCCGGCCTGTCGGTCGGGGTGCCGGGGACACCGGCACTGTGGGACAAGGCGGCGAGGACCTTCGGTACCCGTTCGCTACGCGATCTGCTCAAGCCGGCCGAGCGGCTGGCACAACGGGGCTTCGTCGTGGACGAGACCTTCGCCCAGCAGACCCGCGACAACGAGGCACGCTTCCGCAAGTTCCCGGAGACCGTCAAGACCTTCCTTCCCCGCAACGCGGTGCCGGTGGTGGGCAGCACCTTCCGCAACCCCGACCTGGCGCGTGCGTACCGAACGCTGCGGCTGGGCGGTGTCGACGCCCTGTACGAGGGCGCGCTCGGGCGTGCGGTCGTGGACGCGGCACAACGACCGCGGACCGCGAAGGGCGTGACGGTCTACCGGGGGAAGATCACCCGCGACGATCTGCGCGCCTACCGCGCACCGCTGCGCGAACCGACCAGGAGCACGTACAAGCGCCTGAGCATCTACGGCATGCCGGTCCCGTCCTCCGGCGGGATCGCCGTCGGCGAATCGCTCAACCTCATCGAGGCCTACGGCCGGCAGACCGGCCGGGAGCTGTCCGATGTCGACCAGGTCCAGTATCTGCACCGGTTCGCCGAGGCCACCGCGACCGCGTTCGCCGACCGCAACCGGTGGGTCGGCGACGTGCCCGGCGTACCTACCCGTGAGCTGCTGTCCCAGGACTTCGCCGACGAGCGCGCGTGCCAGCTCTTCGACCCCGACCGCGCGCACCCACGGCCGATCCCGTTCGGCAACCCGGACGGCGACTACTCGAGTTGCACCGCCCCGCCGTCGGTGGCGCAGAACATCAACACCGAGCACGGCACGACGAACCTGACCGTCGCCGACCGCTGGGGCAACGTCGCCGAGTACACGCTGACCATCGAATCGACCGGCGGCTCCGGGATCACCGTCCCCGGTTACGGTTTCCTGCTGAACAACGAACTGACCGACTTCAACTTCGTGCCGGCCACCAAGGGAGTTCCGGACCCGAACCTGCCCGGGCCCGGCAAGCGACCGCGGTCGTCGATGAGCCCCACGATCGTCCTGCACGACGGCCGGCCCGTGCTCGCGGTCGGATCGCCAGGTGGCGCGACGATCATCACCACGGTGACGCAGGTTCTCCTCGGAAACCTGGACCGGGAACTGCCGCTGGTCGAAGCCATTGCGGCACCGCGGATCTCGTCCCGGAACGGCGCGAGCAGCCAGGCCGAGCCCACGATCATCAACGGCCCGGACGGTGCCGGCCTGGCCGCGCTGGGCCACACGCTGTCGCCGACCCCGGAGATCGGCGCCGCCACCGCAATCCGGCTGCTGCCCGGCGGGCGGTTCGAGGCGGCGGCCGAGACCACCCGCCGGGGCGGCGGTTCGGCGATGGTGGTGCACCCCGAGTGAGGTGACAACCTGGTCCTCGAGTCGGTGATTTCCGACGTTCCCGGGCGCGACGAACGTCGGAAATCACCGAGTGGATGGCTGCGTCGGAGGCGTCGATGCCAACCTGGGTCGACCGCACCGCCGCGGGGATGGCCACGGCGGTGCGGTCGGGTCTTGCGGTGACGGGTTCGGCCGATCGGTCAGCCGCCGTGCGTCACCTCGTCGAGCAACGCGGACTCCTCATCGGTGAACAGCCTGGATCGAATGAGGAAGCGTTGCCCCGTCGGCGATTCCACGCTGAACCCGCTGCCGCGCCCGGGAACCACGTCCACGGTGAGGTGGGTGTGGCTCCAGTAGGCGAACTGCGACTCGGACATCCAGAACGGGATCGGTTGCGGCAGACCGGCATCCAGCTCGGCCAGCAGCACATCGACCCTGCCCGTCCGGAATTCGCCCTGCGGGTAGCACATCGGCGAGGACCCGTCGCAGCAACCGCCGGACTGGTGGAACATCAGCGGGCCGTGCAGCTCGGTGAGTTCCGTGAGCAGTGCGACCGCCGTCTCGGACAGCTCGACCCGAGCCACCGCCGGCCCCGACCCCTGCGGCATCAGAAGAAGCCCAGGGCATTCTGCGAGTAGGACACCAGCAGGTTCTTGGTCTGCTGGTAGTGGTCCAGCATCATCTTGTGGTTCTCGCGCCCGATGCCGGACTGCTTGTAGCCACCGAACGCGGCATGTGCGGGGTAGGCGTGGTAGCAGTTCGTCCACACCCGCCCTGCCTCGATGCCCCGGCCGACGGTGTAGGCGGTGGCGTTGTCCCGGGTCCACAGGCCCGCACCCAGGCCGTACAGGGTGTCGTTGGCGATCTTCAGCGCATCGTCGGCGTCGTCGAAGGAGGTGACCGCGAGCACCGGCCCGAAGATCTCCTCCTGGAAGATGCGCATGGAGTTGTCACCCTCGAAGATCGTCGGGGTGACGTAGAAGCCGCCGGCCAGGTCGCCGGACATCTCGGCCCGGTGGCCACCGGTGAGCACCTTGGCGCCCTCGGCCTTGCCGATCTCGATGTACGACAGGATCTTCTCGAGCTGGTCGTTGGACGCCTGCGCCCCGATCATCGTGGTGGTGTCCATCGGGTTGCCCCGGATGATCCGCTCGGTGCGGGCCACCGCGTCGGCCATGAACTCCGGGTACATCGAGGACTGCACCAGCGCGCGGGACGGGCAGGTGCACACCTCGCCCTGGTTGAACGCGAACAGGTTGAAGCCCTCGAGTGCCTTGTCGTAGAACGCATCCCGCTCGCGCATCACGTCGGCGAAGAACACATTGGCGGACTTGCCGCCGAGCTCCAGGGTGACCGGGATGAGGTTCTCCGACGCGTACTGCATGATCAGCCGGCCGGTGGTGGTCTCGCCGGTGAAAGCGATCTTGCGGATCCGGTTGGACGAGGCGAGCGGCTTGCCGCACTCGACCCCGAACCCGTTGACGATGTTGAGCACCCCCGGGGGCAGCAGGTCGCCGATGATGTCGATCAGCAGCATGATCGACGCCGGGGTCTGCTCCGCCGGCTTGAGGACGATCGCATTGCCGGCGGCCAGCGCGGGCGCGAGTTTCCAGACGGCCATCAGGATCGGGAAGTTCCACGGGATGATCTGCCCGACGACACCCAGCGGCTCGTAGAAGTGGTACGCGACGGTGTCCTCGTCGATCTGCGACAGCGAGCCCTCCTGGGCCCGGATGACACCGGCGAAGTACCGGAAATGGTCGATGGCGAGCGGGATGTCGGCGCCGATGGTCTCGCGGACCGGCTTGCCGTTGTCCCAGGTCTCGGCGACCGCGATCTTCTCGAGGTTCTGCTCGATCCGGTCGGCGATCTTGTTGAGGATGACGGCGCGCTCTGCCGGGGCGGTCTTGCCCCAGGCGGGGGCGGCCTGATGCGCCGCGTCGAGGGCCAGTTCGACGTCCTCCTTGGTGGACCGGGCGACCTCACAGAACGGCTGGCCGTTGACCGGGGAGACGTTCTCGAAGTACATGCCCTTGACCGGAGCGACCCGCTCGCCCCCGATCCAGTTGTCGTAGCGGGCTTCGTACGTCACGACACTGCCGGGCTGCCCGGGCGGAACGTAAACAGTCAAAGTCGACCTCCTTGTCGATGGACGGCTCCGATCGAGCCGGCGCTGCGCAGCACGGTAGGCAGCGCAACGTTGCGCAAACGTTGCGAACGAAATCACTTTTGGGCGAACCGGCCGCCTGATGGTGACGGCCGGCCGGCGTCAGACGCCGAGGGCGGAGTCGATCCGTCGCAACTGTTCCCGAAGAACCGGCCGGACGGCCGCGTCGGCGATCTGCACGGCGTGCTGCCACACCAGGACGTCGTCCCGGCCGCTTCGGCTCTCGGCGAACCGCAGGACGACCTGCGGGTCGGCACAGCGCAGGACGGCGCTGCGGACCTCGCGGTGCAGCAGGTCGCGTTCGGCCTCGACGGCCGGCGAATCCGACGACGGCAGGATCGGCCCCCGATAGCCGGCCACCGCGGCAGCGGTGTCTCCCGCGGCCAGCGCTGCCCGGACCACGCCGGCATCGGTGTGCAGTCCGGCAGAGATCCGGTACGGGCGTCCCTCGAGCCGGACGCCGGGCAGCAGGGAACGCAGCCGGCTCAGTTCGGCCCGGACCGTCACCGCCGGCACATCCCGCTCGTGCAGCGCCACGGCCAACTGATCGGCGGTGTACCCCTGCGGGTGCAGCGCCAGCAGCAGGAGGAGTTCCGAGTGGCGGACGGAAAGCTCGGTAGCGGTGCGGATCTCGCCGCCGTCGATGGTGAGCATGGCCCGATCGCGGCCGAGCACGGCGAGGCCGACCGCGCCCGGCTGCGGCGCGGCATCCGGTGCGACGGCACGCGACCGCGGCGCTCTGGGCACCACCCGCCCCGCCCCGTCCAGGGCCCGCAGCCGCAGCTCGGTTTCCGCCGCCGCGACCGCAGCCCGGACCAGGCCGAGCACCGCCGGCGCAACCACATCGTCCCGGCCGGTGATGTCCAGCGCCCCGAGCACCACCCCGGTGATCGGATCGTGGATCGGGGCCGCCGTGCACGACCAAGCGGCCACGTTGCTGGCGTAGTGCTCGCGGGCGAACACCTGCAGGGCGTGATCCAACCGCATCGCCGCCGCGGGGGCGTTGGTGCCGGTCGACCGCTCGTCCCAACGGGAGCCGGCGATCCAGTTCATCCGCTCCGCCTCACGGCGCAGAACCGGGTCACCCTCCACCCAGAGCAGCCGCGCGTCGGCATCTGCGACGACAACGATGGCACCGGCGTCCTCGGCCTCGTCGATCAGCAGCCGGCGCAGCAGTGGCATGACGGCCGCCAGCGGGTGCGCGGACCGGTACTCCTCGAGCTCGCTGTCGACCAGGTCGACGGCCGGCAGCACGCCGTCCGGACTGACCCCGCTCGCGCGCGAGAGCCGCCACGACTCGGCGACCACCGGCCGCAGGGAAGCGACGGATCCGGTGGACAGAAAGGCGTCGTAGGCCCGCTCGAGCGCCCCACGGTGGCGGCGCGGGTTGGCGCCGGTGGGCAGGGCCGACCACGGTCCGGAGGCGCCGCCGGCGGTCAGCGAAGCGCGTGACCGTGCGGGACGACCATGCCCTGCGATGGCGACCACCGCCTCCCTCCCACTCGGGCGGCAGCACCGGCGCTGGCCCGACGTGACCCGGCTCACCATACCTTCGCGATCAGAAAGACCTCCTCATCAGCGGATTTGGAGTCGCACGGGGCGGTGCCTGTACAGTCATCCCCGGTTCGACGCACGTCGTGCCATGCGCCATTAGCTCAATTGGCAGAGCAGCTGACTCTTAATCAGCGGGTTCGGGGTTCGAGTCCCTGATGGCGCACCCTTCTCGGGTTCGAGGCCCACGCGGTGGTGCCGTCAGGTCCACTTCACACCGTACGACCGGCGGATGAACCGTTAGCCCCTCAGCTCCTCACTGTCGCTCGCGCACGCCACCGGCTGGTAGCCGGTCGCATGCGTCACGCCGGAGGGAAATCGCCGGTTCACCGGTCCGCCGGTCATGGTCACCCGGAGAAGGTGACCCGCCCGACAGGGTCGGCCACCGCCACACACGGCCCAGCGGTCCTCACCGGGCGGCACACCGGACACACAGGGTGGCCGTCGGCCGGGCCTCCAGTCGGCCGGGTGGGATCGGGCGCCCGCAGGCGAGGCACACGCCGTACCGTCCGGCTCGAACGTTGGCCAATGCCGCATCAACCTCGGTGATGCGACGTTCGGTGGACCGTCGCAACTGGTCCAGACGCGACCACTCCCCCGACAACGGAAGGCCTTCCGGGTCGTGCTCGTCATCGTCGAACCGGTCCGATCGTTGACGCCGGAGCTCGGCCAACGCGCTGCGCACGATTTCCAGTTCGGCTGCGAGGTCGCTCCGGAGAGTGCCCAGCAGATGCTCGGCATCCGCCCGACCGGCGGCTGCGGGGACTTGCGATGGCTCGGGCGTCACCGGCACAGTCCAGCAGCATTCCGCGCTGCTCGGCCATGTCCCAGGCGTTTCTCGCCGATCGGCTGATGCTTCCACGGGCCCGACCTGGTCCGGCTGCGCGGCCTAGCGCACATGCCGTCGACGTTGGTCGCCCCAGAGATACTGCACCGCAACGATTGTCGCGGCGGCCACCATGATGTCTGCGACGCACCGATGCCCGCGGCATCAGGTGCATCGCGGTGCCCCGATGGCAACAACGCGCACGCGCGACCGGTGCGCGGCGTGCCTCCCATCCAGCGACGGTCAGGGACCCGCGACCTGCCCGCAGCAGAACCCGTGTCCGGGCCCGGGTGTGCCCTGGGTCGATCGACGGCACCTGCGCCGATGATGGTTTCGAGGCAGCGCCTGTCGCGGCTTCCGCCCCCGGAGGACTCCCGGCAGTGCGCTCTTCCGCAACGGGAAGACGTCAACCGCCGATCTGATCGCTCCCACCACCACCGCCGTCACTTGTCCACCAGCAACGCAGAAGGAGCCAGCATGACCGTGACCGGCATTCCGTCACCGCCCGAAGGACAGGATCTCGCCCGAGTGCCCCTGAGGTTCGAGGTGACACGCATCCCCGTCACCGACTTCGATCGGGCGAAGGACTTCTACCAGCGCCTCGGCTGGCAGTTGGACATCGACCTGCGGTTCACCGAGGAGGTGCGCGCCGTGCAGTTCACCCCGCCGGGGTCGCCCGCGTCGGTGCAATTCGGGCCACCCGCGGGTCCGCCACTGCAGGGTTTGCTCTTGATCGTCGACGACATCGAGGCTGCCCACACCGAAATCCGCAGCCGCGGCATCAAGATCGGCGACATCTTCCATGCCCTCCCCGGTCAGGAGCCGGAACCGGGGCGCGACCCTCAAGGTCGCTCGTACGTGAGCCAGGCGGCGTTCTCGGACCCGGACGGCAACACCTGGGTCCTCCAGGAAGTCACCGAGCGGGTCCCTGGCAGGCTCACCTCCTGACCCGCCGGGGTCGGCGACGCCCGGCCGACGTCGGCCGGGCGGCCGGTGGAAATCCTGGACGTCGGTGTCCTGCTCCCGGCTGGTGGCCGACCCGACGGCCGGGGTGCTCGCCGTGGTCGGCGGACCGGAACCATGCGGGCGTCACTTCCGTCCCGATCTTGCCGGGTCTAAGCTTTTCGTCCGATGGCCGCGAACCGGGCGCTGCGCTTCGTCGGGCGGGCCGGCGAACGGGAGGCGCTGGACCTGCTGCTGTCGGGCGTGCGCGAGGGCAACAGTGGTGTCCTCGTTCTCCGGGGTGAAGCCGGCATCGGGAAGACGGCGCTGCTGCGGTACGCGGCTGAACGGGCCGGCCAGGCTCAGGTTGCGCAGATCGCCGGCATCGAGGCGGAAATGGAGTTGCCGTTCGCCGGCGTTCACCAGCTGTGCGCGCCGCTGATCGACCGGGAGGGCGACCTCCCGGAGCCGCAACGGATTGCGCTGCGGGTCGCGCTGGGCCTGACCGTCGGCGACCCACCGGACCGTTTCCTGGTCGGCCTGGCGACGCTCGGGCTGCTGTCCGCCGTCGCCGAGCAGCGGCCGTTGCTGTGCCTGGTCGACGACGCGCAGTGGCTGGACTCCGCCTCGGCGCAGGTGCTCGGCTTCGTCGCGCGCAGGCTGATGGCGGAGTCGGTCGCGATGGTCTTCGCTGTGCGTGAACCCAGCGAGCATCCCGAGCTGGTCGGCCTGCCGGAGCTGCATGTCACGGGCCTCGACGAGGAGGCCGCGCGCACCCTGCTGGCCAGGGTTGTCCCGGGCCGGCTCGACGAACGTGTGCGCGATCGGATCATCGCCGAAACCGGCGGAAACCCTTTGGCGTTGCTGGAACTTCCGCGCGGCAGAACCGCCGCGGAGCTGGCCGGAGGGTTCGCCCTGCCGGATGCCGGAGGACTTCCGGGTCGCATCGAGGACCACTACCGGCGCGCTGTCGGCGCGCTGCCGGAGCACACACGGCAGTTGCTGCTGGTCGCAGCGGCCGACCCGGTGGGTGACGCAACGATCCTGTGGCGCGCCGCCGCGCTCCTGCAGATCGACCGCATCGCGGCGGAGGTCGCGATGCGCGAACGGTTGCTGGAGATCACCGGCCGGGTGCGCTTCCGCCACCCGCTGGTCAGGTCGGCCGTGTATCGCGCCGCGTCCCCGGCCGAGCGCCGGGTGGTTCACGGCGCCCTCGCGGCCGCCACCGATCCCGATACCGATCCGGATCGGCGCGCCTGGCACCGTGCTCACGCCGCCGTCGCACCGGACGAAGAGGTTGCCGCCGAGTTGATCGCAAGTGCCACCCGCGCGCAGCGGCGCGGCGGGATCGCAGCGGCGGCCGCTTTTCTCGAGCGGGCCGTGCTGTACACCACGGACCCGGCACTGCGCGCGTCGCGGTCCCTCACCGCCGCCGAGGCGAAGCTCAGGACCGGTGATTTCGACGCAGCCGAGGCCCTGCTGGCCGGTGCCGACGCCGGGCCGCCGGACGAACACGGACGTGCCCGGGCGCAACGGATGCGCGCCCAGATCGCCTTCGACATGCGACGCGGCAGGGACGCTCCCAGGCTGTTGCTCCGGGCAGCCCAGCGACTGGAACCGCTCGACCCCGAACTGTCTCGGCAAACGCATCTCGACGCCGTGGTGGCGGTCGTCTACGCGGGCTGCTTTGCGGCACCATCGGACGTGAAAGACGTTGCCGGAGCGGCGGAATCCGCGACAAGGGGCCCGGAGCCACTGCCGCCGGCCGACTTGCTGTTGCGGGGACTGGCCGTACGGTTGACCGGCGGCTATCCGGCGGCCGCGCCCACCCTGCGCGCGGCGCTGGTCGCCTACCGGCGCCAGGAGCGGCAGCTGGATCGGCTGTGCCTGGCGTACAACATCGCCGCCGAGGAATTGTGGGACGACGAGGCCTGGCGGGAACTGTCGTCCAGCCAGGTGGAGCTCGCCCGGGCGACCGGGACACTGCTGCTGCTGCCGTATGCGCTGGACTACCTGGCGGGCGTGCTGACCCAAGCCGGTGACCTGTCCTCCGCGGAGCTGCTGCTCACCGAGGCGGAAGGCCTGGAAATGGGCGTCCGGCCGGAGTTCCCGTTGCGGCTGGCTGCGTGGCGGGGTCAGGAGACGCCGGCACTTGATCTGGTGGCGAAGATGACCGACGGGGCACATGCGCGCGGCGAGGGCGTGGCGATCGCCGGTGCCGCCTACGATCTCGCCGTCCTGTACAACGGGCTGGGCCGGTACCCGCGTGCGCTCGAAGAAGCCCAGCGCGCCTGCGCGTCCGACGACATCGTCGTCTCGTCGTGGGGGCTGTACGAGCTGGTCGAGGCAGCAACCCGATGCGGCCGCCACGACCTCGCGCGGGAGGCCGCGGACCGGCTGACGGTGCGCAGCGATGCCAGTGGCACGCCCTGGGCGTTGAGCTGCGGCGCCCGCTCGCGAGCGTTGGTCCACGGCGGGGCCGCCGCCGAAGACCAGTATCTGCAGGCTGTTCGGCTGCTGGTCCCGACACCGATGAGGTGGTACGAGGCGAGGGCGAGGCTGAGTTACGGCGAGTGGCTCCGGCGCGAGGGTCGGCGGCTCGACGCCCGCGAGCAACTCCGGACCGCCCACCGCCTGTTCACCGAGATGGGCGGCGCGGGATTCGCCGAGCGAACCAGGACCGAACTGCTCGCCACCGGTGCGACGGTGCACAAGCGCAGTGAGCGGGCCCGGGTGCAACTGACCACGCAGGAGATGCACATCGCCCAGCTCGCCCGTGACGGCCTGTCCAACCCGGAGATCGGCTCACGGCTCTTCCTCAGTCCCCGGACGGTGGAATGGCACCTGCGCAAGGTTTTCACCAAGCTGGGCATCCGTTCCCGGCGCGAGCTGGCGGGTGCTCTGCCGGCGTCCAGGTCGGAGATGGCCCCCGCCTGACCGCAGGGCCGACACGGAGGTCAGGTCCGCATCCGCCCGTCGGCACCACCGACAGCAGCGTGTCAGTCGGCCGGTGGGAGTTCGGCGATCCGGCGGCCGAGAGCCCGTTCCAGCTCGCTGTCGGCGTTGAGCCCCGCCGCCTCCAGCTCGGCCCACCGTGCCTGCTGCGCCGGACGGGAGAACAGTTCGCGGAAGTCGGCCAGTGCAGGGGCCAGCTCACCGTCGCCGGGCAGCGTCACCCGGTCGACGTAGGACTTCGTCCGCGCGATGGCGTCGTGGTCGAACCGCGCAAGGCGCGTCGCCATGGCCTCGACCTCTGCGTCCAGCCGACCGTCGGGAACCAGCCGGTTGACGTAGCCGTACTGTTCCGCCCTCGTGCCGTCGAGATCGTCGGCCAGCAAGAGGATCTCGAGTGCACGGCCGCGGCCGACCAACCTGGACAACCGGGCCATCGGGCCGCCGCCGGGGACCACGCCGATGCCGACTTCGAACTGTCCCAGCACCGTGTTCTCCCGTGACGCGAACCTCAGGTCGCAGGCGAGCACGAACTCGCTGCCCGCACCACGGGCGCGGCCGCGGATCGCGGCGATGCTGACCACCGGTGCCCTGGCCAGCCGCACCAGGACATCCAGCCACGCGGGCAGGCCGGTCGGACCGTTGCCCAGCGCCGCGGTCCTGCCCGGGTCGTGCTCGAGATCGTAATGGGCGAGGTAGAAGTCGGGATGGGCGCTGGCGAACACGACGACGTTCAGGTCCGGATCCTGTTCGATGAGCCCGACAAGTTCGCCGAGCTCCTCGACAGTCGTCGCGGTGATCGTGTTGATCGGCGGATGGTCGAAGGTGACGTGGCAGTACCCCGGGCTGCGGCGGTCGATTCGCAGGTGCTTCCACGAGCGTGACATCGGAGCGAGCCCGTTGCCGGACTGTTCGTTGGTGGTGATCATCATCGATCTCCCGAGAGGGTGGTGTCATCGACCCGGAAACCCGGTCCCAGCCCGGTGATCTCCGGATCGATGACGGCGGTGCGTCAGCCGGTGGGGATGACGTGCTTGACCTCGGCCATGTAGCGCCCGGCAATGGCGGCGGCCTGGTCGGGCGTGCTGCCGTCCTGTCGCGCGATGAGGTACGCCGCGTACCAGTCCCACCAGTCATGCGGTGGCGTCACGGCCTCGAACGCGCCGTGCCGCTCGGCGGTCTCGTGCAGCAGGTCGGCCAGCGCGGCGACATCCATGTCAGTCCTGCCAGACCCGGCCGGGCAGCCGACCGGTGATCTGCTGGAGCAGCCACCCGTTGCCGTCCGGGTCGTCGAACGATGCGTAGGTGAAATAGGAGCCGCCGTGCTCGGTATCCGGACCGGTCACCCGTGAATCGAACTCGCCGCTGTGGCCCGGACCGCGGTCGTAGTGGAAGACCTCGCTGACGTCGGCGCCCCGGCTGATCAGGTCCGCGCGGGCGGCTTCGACGTCGTCCACCGCGAGGTACAGCCGCGCCACCGAGCCGGGTTCCGCTGTGGTCAGACCGACACCGAAGTGGATGGAGGCCTGGGATTGCGGCGGAGTGAACTGCACCACGCGAAAATCCTCACCCACCGAGATGTCGGCGTCCAGCCGCCAGCCGAGGCGCTGATAGAAGGTCTTCGACCGTTCGACATCGGCAACGGGCAACGTCACCACCTCCAGCCGCAGCGGCACGGGGGTGCCACCCGGCTCCGTCGTCGCGGGGTTACCGCTGACCTGCGTCATGCTCATGTCGGCCTCCAAAGGGTTCCTGGTGCGACCACTGTCGTCGGCCGCTGCCTGCATCGCACCCGTGAGGTCACTGGTGAACACCCGGGCCCGCTCTGACCCGCGACCCGACCGGGGTGTTCACCAGTGCCTCCACGGGTGCGATCGGGTCGGCGGTGGGCAGATCGTTTGCGACGAGCGTTGCCCGCCCACCACAGGAGCTGACCATGACAGTCGACTTTCCCTCCCCGAACGGCGCCATCGACTACGACGTGATCGTCCTCGGTGGTGGAGCGCCCGGTGAGCACTGCGCCGCCGCGCTGGCTGCCCGGGGGCTGCGGGTCGCCGTCGTCGAGCGCGAGCTGGTCGGCGGTGAGTGTTCCTACTGGGCGTGCATTCCGTCGAAATCCCTGCTGCGGCCCGGTGAAGCCGCGTACGGAGCACGGGAAGCCGGCTCGCAGGCGACGGTCGATGTCGGCGCCGTCCTGGCCTGGCGGGACTTCATGGTGTCGAACTACTCCGATGCAGGGCAGCAGCGATGGCTGGCCGAGCACGGCATCGACCTGATCCGTGGCAGCGGCCGGCTGGCCGGAACCGGCGTGGTGGAGGTCGACGGTGTCCGGCACACGGCGGGCCATGTCGTTCTCGCCACCGGTTCGACGCCGATCGTGCCCAGCATTGCCGGGCTCGCGGACTTGGAGGGCGTCTGGGGCACCCGCGAAGCAACAGCAATGACGGCTGTCCCGAGGCGACTTCTCGTGCTGGGCGCTGGATCGGCCGGGGTCGAGCTTGCCCAGGTGGTCCGTCGGCTCGGCGGGGAGGTCGTGCTGATCGCGGGCGGGGACCGCATCCTGCCCCGTGAACCCGCGCCGGTGGGTGAGGCTCTCGGTGAAGCGCTCCGCCGGGACGGCATCGAGCTGGTGCTGGGCAGGCGCGCCATGGCCGCGCGGCGGGACGGCGACGAGTACGTCCTGACGTTCGACGACGGCAGCGAGGCGCGCGGTGACCGGTTGCTGGTGGCGACCGGTCGTCGGCCGCGGGTCGAGGGCGTCGGTCTGGAGACGGTCGGCGTGGAGGCGGATCCACGTGGCATCCGGGTGGATGATCACCTCCGGGCGGGCGATCGACTGTGGGCGATAGGTGACGTCAACGGCATCTGGCCGCTGACCCACGTCGGCGAGTACGAGGGTGATGTCGTCGCGGCGAACATCGCCGGCGAGCCGCAGCGGGCGAACTACGAGGCCGTTCCGCGGGTGACCTATACCGATCCGCAGGCCGCGGCCGTCGGTGCAATCGAAGCGAAGTACGTTGTCAGCACGCCGATCTCGGCGGTGCCGAAGATGGCGACGTACACCCACTCCTACGCCGACGCGACCGGATTCCTGGCCCTGCTCAGTGACGGCGATCGGCTCACCGGGGCGTACGCCGTTGGCCCCGAAGCCGGTGAGTGGCTGCAGCAGGCGACTCTCGCGATCCGGGCACGGATCCCGCTGGCGGTGCTGGACGACACGATCCAGCCCTTCCCGAGCTTCTCGGAGATCTACAACGCGGCGGTCAAGGAACTGCGGATGATGATCGCTGACAAGCCGCGGCCCATCCGGCCGATGGATGCCCAGATGGCGAGTCTGCCGGCCTGAGGAACCGCGACAACGGACGCTGCGCCGGTTGAACCTGTGATGGCGGCGTGCCGGTGTCACCGCGGGCCGCTGGGTCGGCTGCCCGGACTGCTGGGTGTCGGCTCGCGCCTCCGGCGGGTCGCCCGGACCGCCAGATGTCGCGGAGATCGTCCGAGACCGCAAGCAGCTCGGCGAGCGTGCCGGCGGCGCTGATCCGTCCGCCTTCCAGCACCAGGATCTGGTCGGCCCGACCGAGCGCTTCCCGCCGGTTCGACACCATCAGCACCGCCCGCCCGCGGGCCGCCAGGCCCGACAGGGTCTGCAGGATCGCCGTCTCGGTGCGGTTGTCCAACGCGCTGGACAGGTCGTCGATGACCAGCAGGTCGCTGTCCCGGGCGAACATCCGCGCGGCGGCCAGTCGCTGCACCTGGCCGCCGGACAGCCGGTATCCGCGTGGGCCGACGACGGTGTCGTACCCGTCGGGCATCCGCGCCAGGTCCTGGTCGAAGACGGCCGACGAGACTGCCTGCCGTAGCTGCGTTTCGGACAGGACCTCGCCCAGAGCGTTGTTCTCCTCGATGGTTTCACTGAACAGGTGCGGCACCTGCGGCGTGTAGGCGGCGCGCGGCGGGGCGAGGAAGGTGGCCGGGTCGTCGATCGGGGTCCCGTTCCAGCGCAGGGATCCCGCGGTCCGCGGCACCATGCCGAGCAGGCAACGCAGCAGCGTCGTCTTGCCCGCACCGACGCGACCGGTCACCACGGTGATCGACCCCCTCGGCAGGCGGAACGACACGTCGGTCAGCGCCGCCGAGCCGTCGGTGTGGGTGCAGCGCAGGTTGGTCACGGTCAACTCGGTGAATCGACCAGCGTCGGCGGCGCGCCGTGGCACGGTCCTTGGCACTGGCATCGGCGCAACCGGCCGGACCGGCATCGACGCCATGCCGCGCGCCAGGTCGGCCATCGGACGTCCCGGCTGGAGTTGGTTCACCCGGTCCAGGTGCATCTGTGCCTGCTTCCAGGTGTTGAGGAACGCCCCGGTGACCTTGACCCCGATACCCACCTCGGTCAGCAGATACATGAACAACGCCAGGTCGCCGACCGAGAACGACCCCTGCTGCATCGGCTCGACGGCCGTCAGCAGGATCAGTCCTGTGCCGATGGCGAGTACGGCGCCGCCCATGGAGGCCATCGCGACGGAGAAGGTCTCGTCGCGCACGGTGGCCGTGCGGCGGCGGGAATTGAGATCGATCAACCGCTGCTGCACGGCCCGTTCGCCGCCGGCCAGCCGGATCGCCTGGACATTGGTCAGCGCTTCGGTCATCAGGCCCGCGACGTCACCCGCGGACGCGCGGGCGGCCGCCCCATAGCGACGCGCCCGGTTGCCGGTGAGGTACGACGCGACCACCACGGTCAGGCTGGGGATCAGCGAGAGCAGCGTGATGCGCAGGTCGATGGTCGCCATCACCATCAGGCCGACCACGGTGAACGTCACCGACGAGGTCAGGCTGGGCAGCCCGCTGCGGTACTTGGTCAGTGCCCAGACGCCCTCCCGCACATCGGTGTTGAGCCGGTTGACCGCGTCACCGACGGATACGGCCAGCGCCCGCGCAGCCGGCAGCTGCAGGATCCGCTCCACCACGTTGACCTGCACCAGCCTGGTCGTCGCGGTCCGCAGCGTCGCGTCGCTGTACTGGTAGGCGATGCCGATCCAGCCGTGCGCGAACTTGACCACCAGCAGGGCGAGCACCAGGGCCGGCCCCGTCCACCCGGCACCGAGGTCGGGCCAGTTGCTCAGCGCGTCGAAGAACGCCTTGGCGATCAACCCGGGCACCATACCGACCAGGAAGAAGACCGCGCCGATCACCGAATCCAGCAGGAACAGCGGCCAGCGGGTTCGCCACATGCCGCGCAACAGCCGGCCGGCCTCACGTTGCGTCGCCACGGGGAGATCGACATCGTTGTCGCTCTTCATCGGTCGCGCCGGGCTTCCGCCAGGTCGGAGAGCCCCGAGGCGGCCTGGTCGATGTCATCGCTGTACGCCGCCGCGGCGAGCAGGGCGCTGAACCGGGACCCTGGATCGGCGGCCAGCACGGCCCGTGATCCGTGTTCGACCATCCGCCCGTGGTCGAGCACCAGGATGTCGTCGACCGCGTCGAGCGTCGACAGCCGGTGCGCGATCACCACACTGGTCCGGCCGGCCAGGAGCCGGGCGGCGGCGTCCTGCACGGCATGCTCGGTGACCGGGTCGAGCCGCGACGACGCCTCGTCCAGGACCACCAGCTGCGGATCCCGCAGCAGCACCCGCGCGATCGACAGCAGTTGCTCCTCACCGTGGACAGCGCGTACCCGCCGCCGATCCTGGTGTCCAGCCCGCGGGGCAACCTGGCCAGCCAGTCCCGCAGACCCACCGCGGCCAGCACGTCCTCCAGCTCTGAATCCCGGTCGCGTGGCGCGAAAATGGTCAGGTTGTCGCGGACGGTGGCGGCGAAGATCTGCACCTCCTGCGGGACGACACCGATCCCCCGCCGCAGGTCGTCCTCGTCGATGGTGACGCTGCGGGTACCGCCGATCAGCACCGCGCCGGAGGTCGGTTCGTAGAGCCGGGTGATCAGCCGGGCGATGGTGCTCTTGCCGCTCCCGGTGCGGCCAACCACCCCGAGCGTGCGACCGGCCGGCACCCGGAAGCTGATCCGGTGCAGCACGACTTGCTCTGGGTGGTAACCGAAATCGACGTCACGGAACTCGAGGTCGACCGCGCCGGGCGGGAAGGGTTGGGCGGGCGCTGGGCGCTGCCGGGCCGGGATGGCGAGCAGCTCCTGAACCCTGGACACTGCCACCGCGGCCGCCTGATAGTCCTGATTCTGGAACGTCAGCATGTCCAGCGGCGTGATCATCTGCTGCGTGTAGGTGAAGACCAGAAAGGCCGTGCCGACGGTGATCGCGCCCGTGGTGTAGAGCTGCCAGCTCCACCACAGCGCGGTTGCGGTGGCCAGCCACGCCAGGAACGACGTGACGGCCCAGAGCACGATGCTGCCGAAGATGTCCGCCCGGACGTCCGCGCGGGCAACGTCGTCGGCCTTGACCCGCACCGTGGCGTTGACCAACTGCCCCGCCCCGTTGCCGATCAGGTCGGGCACCGCGTCGAGACGTTCGGTGAGGTTACCGGTGAGGGCGGCCCTGGCCCTGCTCAGCGCCAGCCACGTTCGCCGCCCGTTGGTCGAGAACCGGCGGATGACAAGGAATGCCAGCACCGACACCGGAACCAGTGTCGGGCCGATGCGCCAGTCCACGATTGCCAGCCCGGTCGCCAGGGCGACCAGCAACAGCCCCTGACTGACCACAAAGATCAGGAACCGGGACATGAAAATCGACAATTGGCCGATATCGCCGTCGATCCGCTCGACCAGCTCGCCCGGCAGATGCTCGGTGTGGAAGGCCATGTCGAGGTCCATCACGTGCGCGGTGACGTCCAGGCGCAGCTCGTTCGTCACGGTCCAGGCGAGCCAGCCGGCAAGGTAACCCTCGAGCACGCCGAGGATCTGCACCGCGAGACTCACCACGACGAACCACAGCGCGGCCGCGACGGCCGAGCCCGCCGCCGAGCCGCCGCCGAGCCCGACCCGGTCCAGGTACTCGCGCAGCAGCAGCGCGGGAACCAACTGCAGGGCGGTGCCACCGATCAGCACGACGGCCAGCAGCGCGGTGGTCCATGGATGGCGGCGCAAGCGCCCCAAGCCGAACACAATGGCCGATCTGCGGGGAGACGGGGTGCGTGCGCCCGCCACCGCCGCATCCATGAACAGGTTGTATCAGGCGAAGTCGTTGCGCCGCAGTCGCATTTCACGGACAGCGTTCCGCCGGCGCGGCGCCTCCCGGTTTCCGTCGCCCAGATAGTTAGGTTAGGGTGCCCTTACTCCGACGATTGGAACGCCCGCCGATGCGCCCTCGCGTCCTCGCCGCCGTGGCCACCGCCGCCGCTGTCATCCTCGCCGCCTGCTCGACCGGCCCGAGCACCTCCACACCCGAAAGCCCAGGTGCGGCAAGCACACCGGCCGCGGCCGATCCCAACGGCTTCCCCGTGACGATCGGGCATGCATTCGGCGAGACCACCATCACCTCCGCACCGCAGCGGGTCGCCACCCTCGGCTGGAGCGACCAGGATCACGCTCTCGCGCTGGGCGTGGCGCCGGTCGGTGCCACGTCGTTGACCTGGGGCGGGAACGCGGCGGGCTCGTCGGACTGGTTCGACGGCGCCGTTCAGCAGGCCGGCGTTGCCGCACCCGTCCGGTACAGCGACGCGGACGGCGCCCCGCTGGTCGAGATCGCGAAGCTCGACCCGGATGTCATCCTGGCGACGAATTCGGGTATCACCAAGGAGGAATACGCAAAACTGAGCGAGATCGCCCCCGTGGTGCCCTATCCCGAGGCACCGTGGGTGACGCCGTGGCAGACCTCGCTCGAGATGGTGGGCACCGCGCTGGGCCGCACCACGCAAGCGCAGCAGGTGGCGGCCGACGTGCAGCAGAGCATCGACCGAGCCAAGCGGACCCACCCGCAGCTCGACGGGAAGTCCCTGATCTTCGCGTACCTGACGCCCACTGACCTGTCGACGATCGGGATCTATGCCCCGCGGGACCCGCGGGTGTCGTTCCTGCGCGACCTCGGACTGGTCGATGCGCCGTCGGTGGCGGGGGCGATCAAGCCTGGCGAGTTCTACGGATCGGTGTCTGCCGAGCAGGCCTCCCGGCTGAACTCCGACGTCCTGCTCACGTGGTCGGAAAACCCCGGTGACATGGCGACCTTCACCGATCACCCGTTGATCGGCCGTATTCCCGCGCTGGCAGCGGGTCGGGCGTATGCCGAGGTGGACAAACAGATCAGCCTCGCGGTCACCAACCCGACGCCGTTGTCCATCCCGGTGATCATCGACCGATTCGTGCCGAAGGTTGCCGCCGCGGTGGACGGCACGGCCCCCGCCGCATCCCCTGCACCTGCATCGAGTGCGCCGGCGGGTTCGACGGCTCCGGCCGCCGGGTGACCACCCTGGCCGCCCAGACCAGCGAGCGCCCGGCAGCCGGGCGTTCACGGGTAGCCCGGGTCACCGCCGGGCTGGCAGCACTGGCCGTCATCGCGGTGGGTGCATCCGTGCTGATCGGGGCGCGAGCGGTGCCGCTGTCGGCATTGTTCGACCCCGCCGACCCACTGCACGCGGTGTATGCGGCGCGGATGGAACGGACAGCGCTGGCGCTGGCGGTGGGTGGTGCACTCGGTCTGGCCGGTGCGTGCATGCAGGGACTGACCCGCAACCCGTTGGCCGACCCCGGCCTGCTGGGCGTCAACGCCGGCGCGAGTTTCGCGATGGTGCTTGGCATCTCGGTGTTCGGTGTGTCCGCTGTGCAGGGCCAGCTGTGGTTCGCGTTCGTCGGTGCGGCCGCCGCAGCCCTGCTGGTGCACGCGATCGGCTCGCTGGGCCGGGGCGGTGCCACGCCGATGAAGCTGGCGGTCACCGGCGCGGCGCTCACCGCGGCCGTGACCAGCTGGACATCCGGTGCGCTGCTGATCGATCTGCGGACGATGGAGACGTTCCGGATGTGGCAGGTCGGCACGGTCGGCGGCCGCGGACTCGACGTGCTGCTCGCCGGCCTGCCCTTCCTGCTGCTGGGGGCCGTCCTGGCGATCACCGGCGCCCGCTTCCTCAACGGTGTGGCCCTCGGTGACGACCTTGCCCGCGGCCTCGGACGGCGGCTCGTCGTGGACCGGGTGCTGATGGGGCTGGCCATCGTGCTGCTGGCCGGGACGGCCACCGCGCTGTCCGGGCCGATCGCCTTCGTCGGACTGATCGTCGCGCACGGCGTGCGCGCGCTGGTCGGTTCGAACTACTCGCTCGTGCTGCCGTTGAGCGCCGCCGCGGGCGGTGTGCTCACCGTCCTGGCCGACACCGCGGGGCGGGTGGTGCTCCCGCCCGCGGAGGTGCAGGTGGGCATCATGACCGCCGTGATCGGCGCGCCGGTCTTCCTCTCTCTGATGCGAAGCGGCCGGATGGGATCGCTGTGAGGGGCGGTCCGCTCGTCCGGGACGACCCTGCGGCGCACCAGCGGCGTGCCGTTCCGCCAACGCTGCTGCGGGCGCGATCGCAACCCCGGCGCCGGCTGCGGCTGCTGGTGGCCGCGCTGTCCCTGGTGCTGTTGCTGCTGACGGCCGCCCGGGTGCTGCTCGGCGATTACACGGTCACGATCCCCGATTTCCTGCGGATCGTGACCGGCACGGAGATCCCCGGTGCTTCGTGGATCGTCCTGGAGACCAAGCTGCCCCGGGCGGTTCTCGCGGCGCTGACCGGATTCGCCTTCGGGGTGGCCGGGGCGGTGTTCCAGACGACGCTGCGCAATCCCCTGGCCAGCCCGGACATCCTCGGCGTCAGCAGCGGTGCCAGCGCCGCGGCGGCGGTCGGCATCGTGCTGATCGGGCTGGACGGTGGGGCGGTTTCGCTCTGCGCCATTGCCGGTGCGGTGATCACCGCCGCCGCCGTCCGCTGGGTCGCCGGGCCGGGCGCCGGCTACCGGCTCGTCCTGGTGGGTGTCGGGACGGCGGCGGCGCTGCAGGCCGTGATCCAGTACGTGTTCACCCGGGCGAACGAGTACGACGCCCAACTCGTCCTGCGCTGGCTGACCGGCAGTGTCAGCCGGGCCGACTGGCCGGCCATCGGACTGTTGGCCGGGGCGCTGCTCGTGCTGTTGCCCTCGATATGGACCATGTCCCGGTCGATGCGGATCCTGGAACTCGGCCCGGACGCGGCCGCCGGACTCGGCGTGCCGCGGGGCCGCATCGACGGCCTGCTCCTGCTGGCGGTCGTACTGACCGCGTGTGCGGTCGCCGCCGCGGGACCGATCGCGTTCGTCGCCTTCCTGGCCGCCCCGATCGCCCGCGCGCTCAACCGGGGCCGGGCCACTCTGCTGGCCGCCGGGCTGACCGGCGCCGCCATCACCGTCGGTGCCGATTACGCCGCCGACTACCTGCTGGCCGACATCAACTTCCCGGTCGGCGTGGTGACCGGCGCCCTCGGCGCCCCGTTCCTGCTCTGGTTGCTCGCCACCGGCCGTACCGGAAGGAGGACGGCATGACCGTCCCGGTCTCGACAATGCCCCTTGCTCACATGGTTCCGTTCACGGACCACCGGTCCGGCGGGCCCGGGAGACTGGTCGCGCGGTCGCTGAGCCTCGCCTACGGCGACCGCCGGGTCGTCGACGACCTGACCCTGCACATCCCCGACCACCGGGTCACGGTGATCGTCGGCGCCAACGCGTGCGGCAAGTCGACGGTCCTGCGGGGGCTGGCCCGGCTGACGCGGCCGGTGACCGGGTCGGTGCTGCTGGACGGCCGGGAGATTCACCGGATGCCGACCAGGGCCGTCGCCCGCACCCTCGGACTGCTGCCGCAGACCCCGGTCACCGCGGACGGGGTGACCGTGATCGACCTGGTCTCCCGCGGCCGGCACCCCCACCAGCGTCATCTCCGTCGGTGGACGGCGCAGGACCAGCAGATGGTGACCGAGGCACTGGCGAGGACCGAGACGACGCATCTCGCGGATCGCGCGGTCGACGAACTCTCCGGCGGCCAACGCCAACGCGTCTGGATCGCGATGGCCCTGGCCCAGGACACCGATCTGCTGCTGCTGGACGAGCCCACCACCTACCTGGACCCGTGCCACCAGATCGAGGTGCTCGACCTGTTCGGTGACCTGAACCGGGAACGCCGGACCACCGTCGTCATGGTGCTGCACGATTTGAACCTCGCCGCCCGGTACGCCCATCACATGGTCGCGCTGCGCGACGGCCGGGTGGTGGCGCAGGGCGCACCTGCCGAGGTGGTGACCGAGGACGTGGTGCGTGCCGTGTTCGGCCTGGAGAACCGGGTCATCACCGATCCGGTGACGCAGACCCCGCTCGTGCTGCCGGTCGGACGCGTCGCACCGCGGGCCGGGTCATGACCCGCACCGCGCTGCCGGGGTTGCCGAAACCTGTTGCGCGGCAGCCCTCGCCGGCCTCCCTGCCGATGGTGCTGAGCCACGTCACCGCGCTGTCCGTGGAGCGCATCACCCCGAGCTTTGTCAGGGTCGAACTCGGCAGCCCCGCGCTCGCCCATTTCGGCGTCGACGGCCCGCTGTTCGACCAGCGGATCAAGCTGATCTTCCCACCCCAAGGGGGCGCGCTGCCCGACATTTCCGGGGCCGACGAGACGTGGCTGAGCTGCTGGTTCGCCCAGCCCGTCGAGCGGCGCGGATCCATGCGCACCTACACCGTCCGCGAGGTGCGGGGCAGCGGCGAGAACATCACGCTGGTGATCGATTTCGTGCTGCACGAGGCACCCGGCGAGACCGGGCCCGGGTCGTCGTGGGCTTCCCGGGCCGTGCCCGGCGACCGGATCACCCTGCTCGGGCCGCGGCGCGGTCACGCCTTCGGCGGGATCGAATTCCGCCCCGGCGCGGCCCGCAAGCTGCTGCTGGTCGGCGACGAGACAGCCGTCCCCGCGATCGCCGGCATCCTGGCCGGGTTGGCCGACACCACCTGTGGCACAGCATTTCTCGAAGTGCCGGTCACCGGTGATGTGATGCAACTGCCGGCACCGGAAGGCGTCGACGTGCGGTGGCTGCCCCGCAACGGATGTGCTCGCGGCACACGGCAGATTGCCGCGGTGCGGGCACATCTCGGCCTCCCGCCCGCCGTCGTCACCATCGAGGACCGTTCCGACAGCACCGCCGCCGCCGACCTGTGGGAGACGCCGACATTCTCCTCGTCCGGCGAGGTGATCGGCGAAACTGCCCCCGCGCAGGGCGATCCCGCCGACCTCTACGCGTGGATCGCCGGCGAATCCGGCGTGGTGACCCGGCTGCGGCGGTGCCTGGTCGCCGAGCACGGGATGCCGAGGGCACAGATCGCCTTCATGGGGTACTGGCGCCGCGGCGTCGCCATGCGGTCCTGAGCAGCGCGAGGCGCGGGCTGCGTGCAGGTCGGTGCACCGGTGACGACCGCCCAACGGGAAGCCCCGGCGGGCCACCCGCCGGGGCCTTGGCGTCAGCCGCTGATCTGTACCGGCTGCCCATTGGCGGTGAGCCGCCAGTCCACCGTGTGGAAGACCGACGGGTCGATCTTCTTGTTGGTGCTGACCCAGTCGATGATCAACTGGCGGATCTCCACCTGCGCGTTGTAGACGGCAGCATTGCCGGCGGTGTGCGGGAAGTTGCCGCCGCCCGAGCCGCGGTAGTTGTTGATGGCGATGACGAACGACGCCGCCGGATCGATCGGGGCACCGTCGTACCGCAGGCCGACGATCCGCTGCCCCACCGGCCGGGCCAGGTCGATGTCGTACGTCAACGGCGCGGTGAAGCCGCCCATGATGTCGTAGTTGTAATCCGGGGTGCCGTTCGGCGCGGTGGTGGTGACGGCGTTCGTCACAGCGTCCGCCGGGAACGGGCCGGTGCCGGTGACCGCCTTGAAGTACCGGGCGGAGAACTCCAGGTACTCCTTCACATCCGCGCCGGTCATGACAACGGCCTGCAGTGTGTTGTCGAAGATGTACAGCCCGGCCACGTCCCGGACGCTGACGTCGCCCTGCGGGATCGCGGCCTCCCGGTTGAAGGGCGCCGCGATGGACAGCACGGGCAGATCGGCGTACTGCCCGCCCGCCAGCGCCTTCGAGACGGCATCCGATTGCACGTAGTTGATGAAGTCGATGGCCGCAGTGTCCTCGTACCGCGCCGTCGCGGCGGACATCGGCTCCAGCGACTCGCCGATCACGGAGTTCACGTAGTCCAGCACCTTCTGGTGATCTGCCCGCAGCAGCCCGACAATCGCGGGATCCTCCGCGACGGTGTTGGAGTTCAACACCTGCGAGGTGACCGACGCCACCTGCCAGCGCCCGCGGCTGCGGGTCAGCTCGATGTCGATCACCGACAGGCGCATGCCCCAGCGCAACGGCTCGGTCAGAACGACGTTCCTGCCGGTCTGCTTGTTCGTCACGATCCGCTGGCCGATCTCGACGTGCGCGTGCCCGACCAGGATCGCGTCGATCCCCGGAACCTGTTCGGCGACAAGGGTGGCGGCGTTCTCCGGCCAGGGCAACGCGTCCCCGTACGACGACGAGGTGTCCGCACCGGAATGCGCGGCCACCAACAGCACGTCCACCCGGGGACGCAGCACGGGCACCCACTTCTGCGCCTGTTCGACCAGCCCGGGGAAGGTCATCCGGCCCTCGACGTTGGCCTTGTCCCAAATGGCGATGCCGGGGTTGGTCAACCCCAGGATGCCCACTTTGATCGGGCGTCCGTGCGGTGGCCGCACGACCTTGATCGCGAACGGCGGGAACGACGGGCGGCCGGTCGCGGCGTCCAGCGCGTTGGCGCCGAGCAGCGGGAAATCCAGCTGCTGCTGGAAGGTGCGCAGCAGCGGGATGCCGTAGTTGAACTCGTGGTTACCCAGCGCGGCGGCGTCGTATCCCATGGCGTTCATGGCGGCCGCCATGGGGTGGACGACGGTCCGGCTGATCGGCTGGATCTTGGCGTAGTAGTAGGCCAGCGGCGTGCCCTGGATGGTGTCGCCTGCGTCGATCAGCAGGGTGTTGCGCCGGTCCCGCTGCGCCCGGATCGCGGACACCAGGGTGGACACCTTGGCCAGCCCGACATCGTTGTGCGCGGCGTCGTCGTACTCGACGCCCTTGAAGTAGTCCCAGTTGAACACGTTGCCGTGCAGGTCCGTGGTGCCCATCACGGTCAACCGGAAGCTGTCCTTCGGGACCGCGGACGTCGCACCGGCGCCGCCGGCATCGGTGGTGTCGGCGTGCGCGGCGTCGACGAAACCGACGCCGGCGAGGACGGCGGCGGCCGTCGCCGCGGTTCCGGTCAGGAAGGTACGGCGGTTGACAGAGCTCATCGAGGCGATCTCCAACGGGTGGCGAGGACGACATCCGCGCTGCGGACGTCACCGGCCCGGGTCGGGCCAGGGCGCGCCTGATCCGGCGCCGCGCCAACCTATGTCGGCCGGACCGGCGAGCAAAAGGGTCCGGATGGGTTGCGCGCCATCACCATTGGCGATCAAAAACGATCAATGCGGACGAATGGACCGGAACGGACCGCTCAGTGGCGGTAGCCGTACGGACCGGCCCCCGGCGGGTGTCCCGTGTCGAACAAACCGGCGGCGACGACGCCGAACACGACGGCGATCATCGTCAGCACGATCAGCAGTGCGGCGACCCGCGCCGGATTCAGTCGTCCCGTGCCGCCGTCGGTCAGCGACCAGCGCACCTGTTCGACGGCCAGCGTCCCGAGTGCGGCCCAACCCGGCGGCCGGGGAGCGGACGTGTTCCCGGCGGGCAGGTCCGCGGTCAGCGCCGCCAGGTCGTCGAGGTGCACCGCGGAGAAGGCGGTACCCATCCGCTCTCCCGCCTCGTCGGGGGTGAGCAGTCCGCTGGCCATCGCGTCCTGCAGGGCCATCACGGTGGCGTGCCGGTCTACGTCGGACGCCCGCATCCGCGGCGATCCGGCGGCAGAGCGTGCCCGGTGGGCGGCGTCACGGTCATCCAGGTCGGTCATCGGTGTCCTTTCGGTCCTGCACCTCGTCACCGCATCCTGCACCCGCCGGCTGTGAATGCCGGGGGCCCGCCGCTGCGCCTCTGCAGCCCGCGGCTGGGACCCGCGCCCGTCTGCCCTTACCATCCTGGACAGGGAAGTGCGGCCGGATCCGCGTGCCCGGCGCGCACTGCACGCGACCGGCCGCTCCACCCCCGGCAACGACGAGGCGAGGTCACCGCGAGATGGACGACGCAGACAGTCGGGTCGGCGTCTACAGCATCGGCGCCGTGGCCCGGATGGTGGACGTGCCGGCGCAGACGTTGCGTGCCTGGGAGGAGCGGTACTCGCTGATCATCCCGGTGCGCAGTGCCGGTGGGCAGCGGCTGTACAGCCGGGACCACGTCGAGGAGTTGCGCTTCCTGCGCGAACACATCGATTCCGGTCTGCAGCCCGCGGACGCCCACCGGTTGCTGGCCGAACGGCGGCGAGGCACCTCCGGCGCGACCACCGACCAGTCGGCGCAGGGCGAGGCGGCCGACGACGGGACCGAGGAAAGGCCACTGATGATCCTCCTGGCCGAGCGCGATCCGTACGCCGCCGAGTTCGCCGAGTACTTCCTGCGCACCGAGGGCTACACCGCCGAAGTCGTGCTCGAGGCGGAGCGCGTGACCGAGCGACTGCGGACGCGCGCACCCGATCTCCTGGTGCTGGACCTGATGATCTCGGGCGGGGCCGGACTGGAGCTGTGCCGGACGATCCGCCGTGCCGAATCGCTGCCGATTGTCGCGGTGTCGGCCATTGCGTCCAGCGACGAGGCGCTGGAAGCCGGGGCGGACGCGTTCCTGCAGAAACCGGTGCCGCCGCTGCAGTTGGTGTCCGCCGTCCGCGACCTACTGGGCACCAGCGCGTACCTCCGCCGGCCGGACCGGGTCCGATGAGCGAGCGGCTGTCCAGCGGGTCCGACCGGCTCGACCTGGTGCTCGGCGGGGGCCTGCCGCTCCACGGGATCACCATGCTCAGCGGCCGGCCGGGAACCGGGAAGACGATCCTCGGTCAGCAGTACGTGTTTCACAACGCGACCGTCGAGCAACCTGCGATCTACCTGTCGACGGTCTCCGAACCCCTGGAGAAGCTGCTGCGCTACGGGCAGTCCCTGGCTTACTTCGACAACGCGGTGCTCGGCTCGTCCGTGCTGTTCGAGGATCTCGGCCGGATCCTCATCGAGGACGGCCTGAATGGCGTGCTGGGCAGGATCACCGAACTGGTGCGCACCAAGCGGCCCGGGTTGATCGTCATCGACAGTTTCAAGGCGCTGCGCGCCTACGAGCCGGACGACGGTGCATTCCGGCGATTCCTGCACCACCTCGCCGGGTTGCTCTCCGCCTTTCCCGTCACCTCTTTCTGGGTCGGCGAATACGACGGAGCGGAGGGCGTGGAAGCCCCCGAATTCGCGGTGGCGGACGCGATCATCGCGCTGAGCACCGACCGGATCGCCGAGCGGGAGACCCGCATCCTGCAGGTGCTGAAGTTGCGCGGCAGCGATTACCTCGCCGGCAAACATTCCTACCGATTGTCCCGGCACGGGATGGAGGTGTTCCCCCGGCTCGCCGATCGGCGGAATGCCGACGATTACGGCAGTCCCCCCGAGCGCATGTCGTCAGGTGTCCCGGCGCTGGACGGGATGCTGTCGGACGGCTACTGGCGGGGCAGCGCCACCGTCATCGCGGGTCCATCGGGGATCGGGAAAACGCTGCTGGCCATGCATTTCGTCTTCGCCGGCGCGCAACGGGGTGAGCGCGGCCTGATCGCGACGTTGCAGGAAAATCCGGTCCAGCTCGAACGCATCATGGATGGATTCGGGTGGTCGAGCCGTGATCCGAGCATCGAGCTGATGTACCGCACCCCCATCGACCTGTATCTGGACGAATGGGTGCATGAGTTCTTCGACACCGTCGAGCGGACCGGCGCCCGGCGGGTCGCCATCGACAGTCTCGGTGATCTGCGGGCGGCCTGCGGCGACGAATTGCGGTTCCGTGAATACATCTATTCGCTGCTGCAGCGCTGCGCGCGCGCCGGGGTCAGTGTCATGCTGACCCAGGAGGTGCCGGAGCTGTTCGGGATCACCAAACTGTCGGAGTACGGGATCTCCCACCTGTCCGACAACGTGGTTCTGCTGCAATTCCTGCGGGGCGACTCGGAATTGAAACGAGCGATCACCGTGCTGAAGACGCGCGGCAGCACGCATGTCCAGCAGGTGCGGCAGTTCGACATCACGCCCGACGGCGTGGTGCTGGGCCAGCATTTCGCGGACCGGCAGAGCCTGGAGTGAGCAGCGCCGCCGGCCGCGGCCGGCGTCGGAGGCCGTCCCGCGGGACGGTCGGCTAGTGCCAGATGCCGGCGCGTCGCACCGGAGCGGTGACGACCGAGGCCACCGTCATGGTCACCCGCCGCTGGGTGTCCAGAGCGCTCTGCAGGACGTCGAAGTAGAACCCCAGCACGCGCATCGGGTCCAGCCACTGCAGCGCCGCCCACGGGTCGGTCGAGTCACGGCCGGCGCCGAGGGTCGACCGGAGCGGCGGGACGGCGGCGCCCATCGGCGGTGCTGCCGTTGCCCCGGCCGGCGCGCTGCGCTTCGCCCGCGGCGAGCCGGTCGGCGCCGAGGTACTCGTTCCGGAAGAGCCGGCCGCGCCGGTCGATCGTGTCGGTCCGGTAGTGCCGGCCGCGCCGGTCGAAGGTGTCGGTCCGGTCGAGCGTGTCGGTCCGGTCGAACGTGCGGCCTCCGACGAGCCGGTCCCGCCGGACAGGCCCGGATTTTCGATGGTGGCGTCCGAACCCGCAGCGTCAGCGGTGTTCCGGTCGCCGCCCTCCGGCGCCCGCAGCGCCGCGGCGATGCTGCTGGACCGTTCCGGTGGGGTGGTCCCGTCGAACAATCCGCCCAGGTTGGGCCGCGCGTTCGCGCTCACACCGCCACCTCGACCTTCGGGCGGTCGTGCTCCTGGATCGCCGCCATCATCTCCGCGGCCAGCGCGGCATAGTCCGCCGCCAGCCCGGCCGCGGACGAATCCCGGCTGAGCAGGCTGTCCGCGGTGTTGGTGGTGACGCCCTTGCGCAACCGCTTGATCCGCGCCGAGGTGTCCTTGCGGTGCACCTGTTCCAGTTCGTGGGGCAGCAACCCGCGGCTGCGCATGTCGACGGCCGCGCTCTCCAGGTACCGGATCGAGGTGCCGAACACCGGAGCGGCGCCGCCGAGGGTGTCCTCCAGCGCGTTCCGCACCCGGGTGATCAGCCGGGTGCTGCCGGCCCGCACCCCGAACAGCACGACGCCGAGCAGCCGCAGGTCAGGGTTGAGGGCACGCGCGGCCGCGAACCGCTGCGCCACGACGACCAGCCCGTCCAGGCTCGCCTCGTCCGAGCGGGTCGGGATGATCAGGTAGTCCGACGCGGCGAACACCAGCTCCTGCAGGATCGGTTCGCCCGGCGGGGTGTCGACGAGCACGAGGTCGTAGTCGTCGTCCGCGCCTTCGGGACGCACTTTGCCCAGAGCGGGCCGCAGACCCGGCAACGCGGCGCCGCGAGCGCCGCGGGAGGTGAAAGCTGCGGCGACGTCCCACAGGGCCGGCCCGCCGGATACCACGTCCAGCCGTTCCCGCACCCCCCTGCTGACGTCCAGCGGCAGGCCATGGGTGATGGCGAGCCCGAGGCTGTTGCCGTCCTGGGGTCCGTAACCGAGGTCCCGGCCGAGATTGCCCTGGGGATCGGTATCGACCACCAGCACCCGGCGCCCGGCCGCGGCGAGCCGGCCGGCGAGCCCGGAAGTGAGCGTGGTCTTGCCGACCCCGCCCTTGCCGTTGGCGATCGCGACGACTCGTCGCATGCCGCACATCCCTTCGTCCGGTTCGTTGACCGATGGTCCCGCGGGCGGCCCGGCAAGCCCGGCAAGCCACGCCGCGACCCGATTGAGGATTGCGGCACATCGGTCGGTCCCGCGCCGACGCGGACCCCCACCAGTGTCCTCGCCGCGCCGGTCCTATGCTCGCGCGATGGCGAAACGGTCGTGGTCGGAACTGAGCACACCTGACCGGGCAGGCATCGTCCTGGTGGCGGCCGTGGAGGCCGTGCTCACCACGACGGCATTGCGGGACCTGCACTCCCGCAACGGGTCCGATGTGAACGGGCCGAAGTGGGTGTGGCGGCTGGCACTGCTGGTGCAACCGGTGGGACCGGCCGCCTACCTGCTGCTGGGGCGCAAGCGCGGCTGACCGTCGTACCGACCGTCCGGGCGGCACGTCGCAGGTCGTCGCTGCGTCCGCCGGCCGGGTCAGTCGGCCGGTGGCTGCGGTGGCGCCGGCCGGTCAACCGGACGTGGCCGGTCAGTGGGCTGCTTCCGCGCCGCAGGCCCGGCTGACCGCCCGGCCGGTTGCCCGGTCAGCCGCAGCGCCAGGTACCCGACCAGGGCCGCCACCCCGGCCACCGGCAGCAGCGCCGCGGGCACGACCAGCAGCACCAGCAGGGCGGAGGCGGCGACCCGGCGCAGCGTCGCCATCAGCACGCCCGCGGCGACCGCGGCCACGGCGACCACCGGGTTCAGGGCGCTGACCAGTTGCGACACCGACAGTGCAGCCGCCGCCGCGACGAACAACATCGGGTAGAAGTGACCGCCCTTCCACCCCGCGCCCAGCAGCATCGCGACCAGCACCAGCTTGACGGCAGCGAGCAACGCCAGCTCCCCCGCCGACCGGGTCCCCAGCGTCTCGATGAGCTCCGCGGTGCCTTCCTCGCCGGAGAACAGCAGCAGCCCGTTCCACGAGCCCACCGCGCCGAGGATCACCCCGCCCGCCACGGCCAGCAGGACCGGACGCCCGGCGCGGCTGCGCAGGCGGTCGAACCAGTGGTGAACCTGCTGGTACAGCAGGCCGATGCCCAGGCCGAGCAGGCCCATCGGCACCGCCCACAGCGCGTCGGTGCCGTCCCGGACCGGGTCGTAGGGTGCCCACGCCGACGCGATCGCGAAACCCGGCGTCGGCACCATCGCAAACGCCGTCAGCGCGGCCAACCCGCTGATCAGGGCCAGCAGCACGCGCTCGGCCCGAGGCAGCACCGCGGCGTCCGGCTTCTCGACGGCGGTTGCCACCCCGCCCAGCGGCGACGCGAACAGGGCGGTGAACACGCCCGCGATCGCGATGTCCCGGCCCAGCCGGTGCTCCGCGGACGCCTCCCGCCGCAGCACCCGGCTGAACGCCACCGCGATGGTGCCGCCGAGGAACACCAACCCGAGCTCCGGGCCCAGCGCGCCACCGAAGACGAGCGAGACACCGAGAAGGTACAGCGCCTGGGGCAGGATCCGGATGTCGAAACCCCTGCTGCCCTCGTCATGGGACAGCAGTTCGTCCAGCGGGGCCGGATGGTCGCCCAGGAAGCGCTGACCCAGTCCCACCAGCACCCCGCCGACCGTGCAGACGATCACCGCGTACCAACGGGTCTGGGTGCCGAGGAACTCCGGAAGATCGGTCCACAGCAGGGAGATCAGCGTGTTGATCGCCCAGAAGAACCCGGCGGTCAGCCAGCCGAGCAGTAGCCCGCCCACGGCCGCGGTCACCGCCAGCAGGGCCAACCGGCGCAGACGGGCCGACCGGGGCGGCCCAGCTCCGACTCCGTGCGGCCGCGACGATGTCACGACGACGACGCCCCGTTTCCCGTCACCGCGACCCCCGCCCGCTCGACCTACGGCACCTGTTGCCGACGCGCACCCCACCCGGCAGAGCGACACGAAACGCCCAGCGGAATGGACGAAGATTACTCCCTGTGCCGACTCGTTCACCGTTGCCGCGAGCGGCCTGCGCTGGCAGGGTGGGCACGGGCCGGCGGGGAACGTCAACCACGACGGGCGGGCCGGGGGGGACACATGCCTGTGCTGCAACGACCGGGCGGCCGGCTGGTCGCGTTCGACGTCACCGGGGCGCCCGACGGCCTTCCGGTCTTCTATCAGCACGGCACCGGGGATTCACGATTGTGCCGGCATCCCGACGAGGCGGTCACCGCCGGAACCAGCGTTCGACTCGTCACCGCGGACCGGCCCGGCGTCGGCGGCTCGTCCCGCTGGACCGGCCCCCGTGCCCGGACGATCCTGGATTGGGCGTCCGACGTTGTCGCCATCGCCGATCTGCTGGAGCTGCAGACCTTCGTCGTGGCGGGGCATTCCGGTGGGGCGCCGCACGCCCTGGCGATCGCCGCGACCTACCCGGACCGGGTCAGCGCCGTCGGACTCGCCGCTCCCCTGACCCCGTTCGACGAGGACGGCACCAAGGATCTGATCAAGGACGCCGACCTGAAGATGATCTACCGGCTGACCCGTGCGCGCCGGCTCGCGGCGGCGGTCGCCCGGGCGGAGTCCCGGTACTACCGCTCCCGGATCGACGCCTTCCTGAACCGGTGTACGAAGAACTGGCCGGCGGACCGGCCGATCTTCACCGACCCGGTGCTACGGCCGATGTTCCGGGCGCAGTTCACCGCCGCCTTCGCGGGCGGCGGCATCGGTGCGCTGGACGACATGTGGGCGTTCCTCGACTGGGGATTCCGGCCCGAGGACGTCCGGCAACCGGTTCACCTGTTCGTCGGTGACGCCGACGACGTGCTGGACCCACAGATGAGCACCAGGCTCGCCCACCGACTGCCGGACTGTGCCGTCACGCGCTGGCCCGGGGCGGGTCACTACGGCGTGTACGGCCGGTGGCGCGCCTTTCTCGAGGAGCTCCCCCGTAGGTCGTGATCACCAGGACCTGGCACGGTCAAGCAATGCCCGGGTGGGAAGGCCGTTCGCAGCGGTCGCACCGCAATCGCGTCACGCCGATGGGCGACATCGTCGCCACCCCGCTGCGGGGCGCCTGGCTGGGTAACCGCGGCATCCTGCACCGGGGAACCGATGTCGTGGCATTTCACCGCAGCTCGCTGTGGATCATCTGCGCGTTGCGGCACAAGGACTGGCGGCTGCCGCAGTGGCAGCCCGGGCACTTCACGGTGCTCTTCTTCCACGACGAAGCAGTGGCGCTCGCCGCGGGCCACCGGCCGTGCGCGCTCTGCCGGCGCGACGCCTACAACGCCTTCCGCCGCGCCGCGGCGGAGAGGTCGCATGCCGACGCATCGCCGCTGGATCCGTCATCGCCACGGGATCGGTCATTGCCGCGCAGTCCGTCACCAGTGGACGGAAGTCCCGGTCGACCGTCCTCGCCGTTGCTTCCCGACGACCCGCGCGCCGGGTGGTCGGCGAAGGACCTGGACCGGCGACTGCACGCCGAGCGGCTGCACCCGGGTACGCATCGCCGGCGCCTGCACGAGTGCGCCTGGCCGGCCCTGCCGGACGGCACGTTCGTGCTCCTCGACGGCGCACCTGCCATCGTCCTCGGCGACAGGCTGATCGGCTGGTCCACCACCGGGTACGCAGGTGCCCGCGCGCGGCCCGGTTCGGGCAGCGCGACGGTGATCACCCCACCGACCACGCTGAGGGCCCTGCGAGCCGGCTATCCGGTGCAGATCGACGCCGCTGCAACAGATCTGGCGAGCGGCGGCGGTCAGTCGGCCGGCGCCGCCACCAGCGCGTCCGGACCGAGCTCGGCCAACGATTCGTAGCCGCAGAGACCGAGCGTCAGGTCGAGTTCGGCGATCATGTTGGCCAGCACCTCGCTGACGCCGACCTGCCCGGCCAGCCCGAGCGCCAGGGCGTACGGCCGGCCCAGGCACACCGCGGTCGCGCCGAGCGCGACGGCCTTCACGATGTCGGCGCCACCACGGATCCCGGAATCCATCAGCACCGGCACTGCGCCGTCGACGGCAGCGACGACCTCCGGCAGCGAGTCGAGTGCCGCGCGGGCGCCGTCCACCTGACGGCCGCCGTGGGTGGAGACGATGATCCCGTCGACGCCGGCGTCCACCGCGCGGCGGGCGTCCTGCCCGTGCTGCAACCCCTTGAGCACGATGGGCAGCGACGTCATCGCCCGCAATGTCGGCAGGTCGTCCCAGCTCAGCGACGGCCGCGAATAGGTCTCCAGGAACGTCTGCACGACCGCGCGGGCGGTGCCGAGGTTGAGCCCGGGCAGACCCGGGATGTTGCGCGACATCCGTGCCAGGGATCGCACGGTGGCCGGGATCCGGCTCGGCCGGGGGCGGGCCGGCAACGCGGATGCGGTGCGCGCCGCGACCGTGGCGGCGAACACCGGGTCGGAGGTGTACTGCGCGATCCCGTCGGCCAGCGCGAACGGCAGGTACCCCTGGTCCAGGTCGCGCGGCCGCCAGCCCAGCATCGTGGTGTCCACGGTGACCACGATCGCCTCGCACCCGGCGGCCTCCGCCCTGCCGACGAGGCTCGCGACCAGCTCGTCCGAGGTCGACCAGTACAGCTGGAACCAGCGCGGCGCGTCTCCCATCACCGCGGCGCAGTCCTCCATCGGGCGCGAGGCCTGGTTCGAGAAGATATAGGGCACACCGTGTTCCGCGGCGGCTCTCGCGACCGCGACGTCGGCCTGAGGGTGCACGATGCCCAGCGCGCCGATCGGTGCCAGCAGCAGCGGCGCGGGCAGCCGGCGGCCGAACAGCTCGATTCCGATGGCCCGGGCACCCACCCCGCGCAGCATCCGCGGCACCAACCGCCGGCGCCGGAAGGCCGCCAGGTCGGCCTGCATGGTCTGCTCCATGCCGGCGCCGCCCGCGATGTAGCCGTAACCGCGGCGGGACAGCCGGCGACGGGCGAGCCGGTCCAGCTCCGGCCATGACGTCGGCACCGCGGGCCGGCCGCCGAACACCCCGCGCCCGTAGATGTCGGCCTGCCGGCTGCGTCCCGGCCCGACTGCGGCGGTTGCCGCCGGTCCCGTCGCAGCGCCGGGCTGCACCGCGACCTCGGACTCGGGCGTCATCCGGGTGCGTCCCCTTCCCGGCGCAGGATCTGGGCCACCACCCGCATCAGCATCACCGACGAGATCACCAACCCGATGTACCCCACCGCGAGCAACCCACCGACCTCCTGGTCCGGTCGGGCCAGCGCCACCCCGCCCAGCATGAGCGCGGAGGCGATCAGGCCGACACCGGCGACAGAGGCGAACACCACCTGATCCAGCCACCGCGTCACATAGGTGCGGCTGGACCCGGAGAAGGCGTCGATCTGCAGGCGGATGCGCCCGGAGCGCAATTGCAGCCCGATGTCCTCGGTCAGTGCCGGTAGCGCGCGCAGCGACGGCAGGCTGCGCAGCAGCTCGTGTTGCAGCGCGTCCTTGGCGGTGCCCGGCGACAGCTCCAGCGCCGCACCGAAATGCGCCGCCGCCGCGGTCGCGAGATCGACCCGGGGGTCGATCACCCGCAGCGTGCCCTCCAGGGTGACCAGGGCCCGGGCCAGCAGCGTCAGGGTCGGCGGGACGGGCATCTCGTGCCGGCCCATCAGCGTGATGATGTCCTGCAGGCTGCGCGGGTCGAACCCACCGGCGTGCAACTGCTCGCTCAGGATGCGGCTCAGTTCGGCCTCCAGCGATTGGGTCGCAACCGCCTCGCCGCCGGCCCCGGCGAGGGTGCGCAGCGACCGGGCGAGCAGGGCCGGCTGCCGGGTGGCCATTCCCGCGGCCATCATCTGCAGAGCGTCCATCGTCACCGGGTCGACCAGGCCCACCGCGCCGAAATCGATCAGCCACAGGGTTCCGGTGGCATCGATCAGGATGTTGCCCGGATGCGGGTCGGCGTGGAACACGCCCGCGGTCATCACCTGCGCAAGGAACGCGGCGAGCAGCCGGTCCGCCAGCACCGCTCGTTCCACCCCGCAGGCGTCCACCGCGGCGGCGTCGGCCACCGACCTGCCCTCCACCCGTTGCTGCACCAGCACACCGTCCGAGCTGAGTTCGGTGATCACGCCCGGCACCTCGACACCGGCGCCGGTGGTCACGGCCGCCACCGCACGGGCATTGGCCGCCTCGTGCACATAGCTCAGCTCCTGGTCCACCGACTTCACCAGTTCGTCGGCGAGCGCGACCAGCCCCAGCGCACGGGCCGCCTCCGACCGGCGGACGGCGGCCCGGCTCGCCCACCGCAGCACCGCCGAGTCCCGGGCCACACCCACCTCGATGTCGGGCCGGCGCACCTTCACCACGACCCGGCGGCCGTCGTGCAGTTCCGCGGTGTGGGTCTGGCCGATCGACGCGGCGGCCAGCGGCGTGTCGGAGAAAGTGCTGAACACCTGGCTGACCGGTGCCCCGAGTTCACTCTCGATGCGCTCGTGAATCTGCTCCACCGGAACGGCTTTCACGTTCGACTGCAGATCGGCAAGCTCGGCGATCAGCGGAGCCGGCAGCAGATCCGTTCTGGTGGAGGCGATCTGACCGAACTTGATGAACATGCCGCCGCAATCCTCGAGGAAGCCACGGATCCGCAACCCGCCCTCGGGACTGGACAGCGCCGACTTCGAGGCGAGCCGCGGACCGGCCAGGCCGTGTCGCCGGGCGATCCGGGAGACCTCGAACAGCCTGCCGCCGATGGTGAAGAACGCCCGCACCCTGGTGCGCAGCGACCCGCGACGACGCCGCCGCCGCGGCCGCAACACCGCTTCGAGCGAGACGCTGACCACCATGGTTGCCAACAAAGCGAAGCCGAACGCCACCAGCACCACATCGTCGAAGGTGGCGTTCTGGTCCCGCTGCAGCACGATGGCCGCCACGATGAGGCCGGTCAGGCTGCCCAGCACCCCCGCCAACGTGGCCCGCAGGAAGCCACGCCGCACGCCGAGGATGCGGCCGGAGACGAACCCGACGCCCATCACGAAGACGATGGCGCCAACCCACTGCCAAAAGGACAAATCGAGTTCGATCGACATCCCGCCAGAGTGCGGACCGGCGCGCGCCTTTGTCCAGCACCGCCGCCCGATCGGGTCCCGTGTCGGGCCCGGGTCGCGGCCCTGTCCCGCACTGATTGACGGCGGGTGCAACGGGGTACCCATGCGCCACGAGAAGCGGTCGGCATCAGCAGCGTCCGTGGTGGCCCGTCGGGACACCGACCAGACCCCGGCGGGACACAGCGAAGGGAAGACGATGGGCGACAACGACATCAGCAAGGGCGATCACGTCTCGTGGAAGACCCACGGCACGACGACGGAGGGCGAGGTGGAGAAGGAGATCACCTCCGACACCGAGGCCGCCGGCCGGAAGGTCCGCGCCAGCAAGGATGACCCGCAGTATCTGGTGCGCAGTGCCAAGAGCGGCCGGGAGGCCGTGCACAAACCCGATGCGCTGCACAAAGAGTCATGACCGGCCGCGGTGGTTCGGCCGGCGGCAACGCGGCATCGCGCGCCGCGGACGCCGGTGAGCGGCTCTCCGACTCGGCGGAGGACGCCGGCCAGCAGGCGATGGCGAGCAAGCCGTTCCGCATCCTGCTGACCGTCGGCCTGGTGGCGTACGGCGTGGTGCACGTCCTGGTTGGCTGGATCGCTCTGCAGCTCGCCTGGAGTGGACTGACCGGCGGCGACAACCAGGAGGCGTCACAGCAGGGCGCACTCGCCGAGGTGGCGAGCAAGCCGTTCGGCGCGGTGGCGCTGTGGATCATCGCCGTCGGGTTGTTCGCGCTGGTGATCTGGCAGGTCGTGGAGGCGATCTGGGGTCACCGCGACCGGCCGCAGGGCTTCAAGAGGGTGCGCAAGCGCCTCGGCTCGGCGGGCCGGGCCATCGCCTACGCGGTGGTGGGCGCGGCCGCGGTGCGGACCGCCACGGGCAGCTCCGGTTCGAGCGGCAACAAGGAAGAGGGCTGGACGGCCCGGTTGCTGGCGCTGCCGTTCGGCCGGATCCTGGTCGTCGCCGTCGGCATCACGATCATCGTGCTCGGCGTCCGGCTGGTGCGGCGCGGGGTCAAGAAGAAGTTCACCGAAGACCTGGTCGGCGGCATCAGTCAGGGCGTCGTCCGGCTCGGCCAGATCGGCTACATCGTCAAGGGAATCGCGTACGCGATCGTCGGCTGCCTGTTCGGCTGGGCCGCGATCACCTACGACGCCGACAAGGCCGGCGGTCTCGACGAGGCACTGCGCACGGTCAACGGCGCACCGTTCGGGTCGGCGCTGCTCACCCTGATGGCGCTGGGACTGATCTGCTTCGGCATCTACTGCTTCGTCTGGGCGCGGTACCCGCGGGTCAGCACCAGCGGGAGCGCCGCCGGCCGGCGCTGACCGGGGTTGGTGGGTGCTGCTCGCGGGCGGCGCTCCGCCGGGGTTCCCCCTGCCGCGGACCCAGCGCAGTGCGGTCACCCGGCGTCGGAAGCCGCGCCGATCGGGCACATCCCGGGTGGCCACCGTGGAGGCGCGTCCTCTTTCCGTCCCTTTCGCTGCGGTGTGTCGCCGTGCGTGACAAGCTGACCCCTGCGGTCGCGGAGGCCGCCCTGAGCTGCCAGCCGATGGAGCAACCGATGTCAGTGAAGTCCAAGGACGCCGACGACACCCACAAGCTGCCGAAGATCAAGAAGAAGGCGTACGAGTCCGAACTGCGCCGGCTGCAGACCGAACTGGTCACCATGCAGCAGTGGATCAAGGCGTCGGGGACGCGCCTGGTGGTGATCTTCGAAGGCCGGGACGCCGCCGGCAAGGGCTCGGCGATCAAGCGGATCAACGAGTACCTCAACCCTCGCAACGCGCGCATCGTCGCGTTGCCCGCGCCGACCGAGCGGCAACGCACGCAGTGGTACTTCCAGCGGTACATCGAGCACCTCCCGGCGGCCGGCGAGATCGTCCTGATGGACCGGTCCTGGTACAACCGGGCGGGCGTCGAGCGCGTCATGGGCTTCTGCACCAGTGACGAGTACCGCCGGTTCCTGCACCAGGCGCCGATCTTCGAACGGCTGCTCGTCGAGGACGGCGTGCTGCTGCTGAAGTACTGGTTCTCGGTGTCCGACGTCGAGCAGGAACGGCGGTTCCGGTCGCGACTCACCGACCCGATGCGACGCTGGAAGCTCTCCCCGATGGACGTGCAGTCCATCACCCGCTGGGAGGACTACTCCCGGGCCAAGGACGAGATGTTCATCCACACAGACATTCCCGAGGCGCCGTGGTTCACCGTGGAGAGCGAGGACAAGAAGCGTTCCCGGATCAACGTCATCTCGCACATCCTGTCCACGGTGCCCTACCAGAACATCGAGCCGGAGCCGGTCACCATCCCGGACCGACCCAAGTCCATCAGCTACCAGCGTCCGCCGCGGGAGGAGTTCCGCTACGTGCCCGACCACGCCGCATCACTGGTGAAACCGGCGCTGTAGCCGGTTCTCGGGGCGCCGGAAAGGTCGGGCCGGGCGGGTTCCGGCGGGTCCCGACCGCGCGGGTCCAGGCGGCGGACTCAGCGGGATCCGGTCAGCCGGATCCGGTCAGCCGGGGCAGGGTCAACTCGGCTCGGATCCGGCTGACCCGGGCTACCGCGTCCGCCCGGATGGCCGGCTCGTCCAGCGTGGTCAGCCGGCGATGCGCCAGCAACCTTCGGCCGGCAACGAACACGTCGGTGACGTCGCCGCCGCGCGCCGCATAGCCCAGGTGCGAGACCGGGTCCGGCATCGGGACGGCGGCACTGCCCCAGGTGTCCAGCACGATCAGATCGGCCGGTTCACCGACCGCCAGCCGCCCGCTGAGCCGGCGCCCGAACGCGGCGGCGCCGCCGCTGGTCGCCATCCGAAGGGTGTCTGCCCCGGCGAGCAGGGCGGGGTCCTGATGGGCGCCGCGCTGCAGCAGGGCACCGAACTTGATCTCCTCGAACAGGTCGGCGCTGTTGTTCGACGCCATCGAATCAGTGCCCACACCCATCGTGACGCCGGCGGCAAGGTACGCCGCCGCCGGGGCGATCCCGGCCCCCAGCTTGAGGTTCGACACCGGGTTGTACGACACGGTCACCCCGGGCCGGGCGAGCAACGCATGATCGCCGTCTTCAGGGTGCACGGCGTGCGCGACATGGGCACGCCCGTCGAACAGGCCCACCCCGGCGGCCATCGCGATCGGTGACCGGCCGCCGGCGGCCAGGCTGTCCCGCACCTCGACGGCGGTCTCGGACAGATGGATGTGCACACCGAGACCGGTGGCGGCCATCCGGCCGGCGACGTCCCTGAGCAGGTTTGCGCCGGCGCTGTAAGGCGCGTGCGGCCCGTACGTGATGCCGATCAGCGGGTCTCCGGCGAATTCGGCGGCGAGCGCCGGCGTGTTGTCCAGTACCTGGGCGCCGGTCATCGGAGTGGCCGCCGGATAGCCGACGGCCTCGTACCCGAACACGGCGGGCGCCGCCAGCAGCCGCATCCCGGCGTCGTGCACGTCGGCCAGCAGACCGCTGTCCCACAGGTACATGTCGGCGAACCCGACGGTGCCCGATCGGATCATCTCGGCCATCGACAGCAGCAGCCCGGCACGGATGTCGGCGCGCGTCATCCGCAACTCGAACGCCCGGATGTCGGTCAGCCACTGCTGCAGGGGCTGGTCGTCGCGGTGTCCACGCAGCAGGCTCATCCCGGCGTGGGTGTGCGCATTGATCAGACCCGGGGCGACGAGCCGGCCGGTCCCGTCCAGGTCGCCGGGGCCCGCCGGTCCACGCACCGGACCGAGATAGTCGATCAAGCCGGTGACCGGGGAAAAGGCCACTTCGGCGTCTGCGTGCACCTGCGACGGGGCAGCGACGACCGTCGCGCCGACGACTCGCGTTTGCGTGCTCACCGACGGTCCGTCCGGCTCACTGATCCGCTTTTCAGAGCGCCGACATGGTCTGCCACTGGTCGTACGGCAGCGCCCAGATGTAGATCTCGCCGTCCTCCGGGCCGAGCTTCACCGTCGTTCCGCTGACCTCGACAGGGTCGCCCCAGATGGCCGACTTGAAGTACGCCTCGGCGTCGGCCAGCGACAAATTCACGCAGCCGTGGGTGACATTGCTGTTGCCCTGCGCTGCGGTGCTGGCGGGGTTGGCGTGGATGAACTCGCCGTTGTTGCTGATCCGCACCGCCCACTTCTCGGGCACGTTGGAGTAGCCGTAGCGGGGGTTGTTCATCAGTTTGGTCTCGAAGAACTCGTTGACCACGTGGATGCCGGAGCGGGTGATCAGATTCGGGTCACCGGTGTCCTCGCCGCGGCCGTAGGACGCCGGGTAGGTGGCGACGGTCTTGCCGTCCCGCTTGACCACCATCACGTGTGAGTTGACGTCGGCGACGACGACCTGATTGCGGCCGATGCTGAAGTCGGTCGTCAGGTCGGCTGCGGCGTATGCGTTGTCGGCGAGTTTGAGCCCGTAGATCTTCGCCTTGACGTGCACCTTGGTGCCTGCCGGCCAGTACTTCTCCGTGCGGTAGTCCAACGACCAGCGGCCGTCGTCGTGCTGCACCCAGCCCCAGGATCCCTCCACCGCCGGCTCGGTGTCGATCGACACGTGCTTCTGGATCAGTGCCTTGTCCTGTGGCTCGACCCCGAAGGTGACACTGATGGGCGCGGCGACGCCCACGACGGCGTTGTCGGGCGGATTGATGGTGTTCCGCACCTGTGTGTTGGTGCCGACCGTGGTGAAGGTGCCGGCAACCGGCACCTTCTTGCCGTCCGTGCCGGTGGCGCTGCCGCTCAGCTTGTAGGTCTTGCCGAACCCGAGCACCTCGGCGGTCTTCCACGTCGTACGGTCGGCGGAGAGTTCGCCGCCGACGGGCTTGCCCTCCGGGTTGGTGAGCGCGACATCGTCGAAGGTGCCCCGGGCGACGGTGACCGAGATCGGTTGCGCCGGCGCGATGCCCTTGGAATTCAGGGCAGGGCTGGCGCTCACCGCGGCGACCGGCGGGGCGGTGGTGCTGGGTGCCGCGCTCGACGAATTCGTCTCGCCCGATGGCGCGGTGGCGGTGCCCTGGCCCGCCGACCCGCCGCCGTCCGGGACCGCGTTCGCGGTCGAGGTGACGGTCACCTCGGCAAGTGTGTTCTGTCCGCAGCCGCTGACCAGCGCAAGTAGCGCCACCACCGCCAGGACCATTGTCAACAGCGACGTCCGACGCCGTGCGCGCATGGTTCCTCACCGCCCATCACAGGTTTCCACGGGCGCGGAGTCCCCCTACGCCACGACAGCCGATCCGATCCGGCCTGCGCCCAGGGTAACCGGCACCCCCGTCAGGCCACGGTGAGCCGAGATCCGGCGAAGGTGACGAGGAGAGGGTCGGTCAGCGGAACAGGCGGCGCAGCACGACGGCGGCGAACAGCGCGCCGACCGCGATCAGGGCGTACTTCACCTTGGGATCGGCGAGGGTGGTGGCGACCGTCTCCCGGCCCTGCTCCACCACGCGCCGCGGGTTCGCGCGGGTGGTCAATTCATCCACGGCGGTGGCGAGCGAGTCACGCGCCCGCTCGATCTCGGCCTGGATGGTTTCCGCGTCGCGCGTCACGGCGCCTCCCGTGCTGTGGTGGTTCCTTCGGTCACAACGTCCGCGCACTGCCGGTCAGCGGTCCGCGGGTGTTTACCCTAGCCGCATGGACAACGCACCCCTGGACGTGGGCGACGTCGCCCCGGGCTTCACCCTTCCCGATGCCGACGGCAACCCGGTCTCGTTGGCGGACTTCGCCGGCAAGCCGGTGATCGTCTATTTCTACCCGGCGGCCATGACGCCCGGCTGCACCACGGAGGCCTGCGACTTCTCCAGCGCCCGCAGCCAGACCGAAAGCGGTGGGTACACGGTTCTGGGGATCTCACCAGACAAGCCGGAGAAGCTCGCGACGTTTCGGGACAAGGAGAACCTGAGCGTCACGCTGTTGTCCGACCCCGATCGCACCGTGCTCACCGCCTACGGGGCCTATGGCGAGAAGAAGCAGTACGGCCGCACGGTGCGCGGCGTCATCCGGTCAACGTTCGTGATCGGTCCGGACGGTCGGCTGCAACAGGTGTGGCGCAACGTCCGAGCCACCGGGCACGTGGCGCGGGTGCTCAAGGAACTGGGTCTGGCAAGCTGACTCCCGTTCGTCGACGACGCGGGCGGCCGGCACGCCGCCGCCTGCGCCAGGGGCCGTAGCCCAATTGGCAGAGGCACACGGTTTAGGTCCGTGCCAGTGTGGGTTCGAGTCCCACCGGCCCCACGTCCGGTTCACGCTGCCGTCGGTTCGGTCCTGACGGCCGGACGAGCGGGAAGGTCGCCCGCTACGGACATTCGGCGGCAGGTCTTGGTGCCGCTTGCAGATCTTCCGGTCGCATAGAGCGGCTGAATGTCCGCATTCACCCTGAGCGCTCTGCCGCCGGCGCCGCGTGACGCGGAGCGTGGAACTTCTGATCGCTCAGGGCGGCTGGGTGTTCCGCAGCCTCGCCCGGCCCGCATGACGGGGGCCGGTCCCGCTTCTGGCATCCCGAGCTTCATCTCTTGGCCCACGGCAATCGGGCAACACGCGGCCCGTTGCTACCCGAATGTCGGGGTCGGTCGACGCACGATAGGGAGGCCTCACCGCGTCGGTGCAGGCGCCAGTCGCAGGCCGAAGGGGCGAATCATGACCGGAGCGGACAGCGCGAAGCCGTCGGAGGACCGCGGCGACGACAGCGGATCGGGTGGCGCCGTCACCACGGTCACACCCGGGACGACCTACTCCGCCGCGACGTCGTTCTCCGATGACAGCCCGCACAGCCCGTACGGGTCCGGCGGTTTCTCCGCCGACGCCGCCGGCACCAGTTCGCGGTCGTCGTCCACCTGGACCGGCAGCCCGTACGAACCGCTGCCGACGGACTCGTCGCCCGGCTACCCACTGTCCGGGGTCGACAGCTACGGATCGGCCCCGAGCTACGCGGACCCGCAGCCGACCTACATCCCGCCGTCGCCGGACGCGGCAGCGGTTGCCGCTCCCACCGGCGGCAAGCAGACCAAGTCGCGCGCCATCGCCGGGCTGGTGAGCGCAGCGATCGGCACGCTACTTGTGGCGGGCGGGCTGTACCTGGTCGGTGAGTTCGGCTTCCGGATTTTCGACGTGATGCTCAACAGCGGTGGCCGTCCCGCGCCGTGGGACATCGTGTGGACTTCCGTCGGCGCCGTTCTGATCTTCGCCGCGGTACTGCTCAACGGCTGGTCGCCGTGGGCCACCCTGCCCGCCGGCCTGGGCCTCACCGCCGCCGGAATCTGGTCGATCGCCTGGTACGACGGGGCGGACCGGGTCGCGACCGCCATCGACCGGATGTTCGCGCGCCCGGAGATGGTGGTGTGGGGCATCACCGGCTGGTTGCTGGTGCTCGGACTGATCCTGACGGCTTCCAGTGGTGCAGCGGTGATCGCGCGGGCCGCGGGCCGTCGGCGTGGGCTGCCGTCCCGCCGGTAGAGCTCAGCGCACCGGCAAAGCCGGCGCACACGCACCGGTTGAGCCCGCACCTGGGAGGCCTGGCGCCGTCCCGCCGGTAGAGCGCAGCGCGCACCCGCCTGAGGAACCTTGGTCAGCCCGCGCGCTGCGCCAAGATCTCAGTGAGCTCGGGAAGCATCGCGGCGAGCGCCCTCCCGCGGTGCGACAGCGCGTCCTTCTCCGCCGGCGCCAGTTCCGCCGACGTGCGGCCGTCCCCCGCCTCGTCGCTCTCCACGGGCACGAACACGGGGTCGTACCCGAAGCCGTTGGTGCCCGCGGGCGCCCGCACGATCCTGCCTCGCCACACGCCGCGAACCACCCGCGTCTCCTGCCCGGGAACGGCCAGCGCCAGCGCGCAGATGAAGGCGCCACCGCGGCGTTCGTTCGGCACGTCCGCCAGCTGATCCAGCAGCAGCGCGGTGTTCGCGTCATCGTTGCCGTGCCGGCCCGACCAGCGCGCGGAGAGCACGCCCGGCATACCGTTCAACGCGTCGACGGCCAGACCGGAATCGTCGGCGAGGCTGACCTCACCGGTTTCCCGGGCCGCCTGCTCGGCCTTGGCGATCGCGTTCTCCTCGAACGTCGCGCCGGTCTCGGGTTCCTCCGGGAACGCGCGGACGTCGGCCAGTCCCAGCACGCGCACGCTGTCGCCCAGGATGCGCTGCAGTTCGGCCAGTTTCTTCGCGTTGCGGCTCGCCAGCAGGACGCGGCTCACGTGACGGCGGGCTGGCGCGCGGAGCGGGCGTCGAGGTGAGCCGGCCCCGGCAGCGTGGCCGGCCCCGAACCGAGCGGCTCGGCGAGCACAACGCGCTGCAGCGCGGTCAGCTGCTCGATGCCGGCCAGCGCGGAGTCGATCATCGCGTTGAGGGTGGACCGGGCGAAGGTGGCGCCCTCCGCGGTGCCCTGCACCTCCACCAGCGTGCCGACCTCGGTGGCGACCACGTTCATGTCGACCTCGGCCCTGGCGTCCTCCTCGTACGGCAGGTCGAGCCGGACCCGGCCGCCGACGACCCCGACGGACACCGCCGCGATCTGGCAGGACAGCGGCTGCGGATCGTTGAGCTTGCCCTGGCCGCGCAGGTAGGTGACGGCGTCGGCGAGCGCGACGTACGCGCCGGTGATGGCGGCGGTCCGGGTGCCGCCGTCGGCCTGCAGCACGTCGCAGTCGACGGCGATGGTGTTCTCGCCGAGCGCGCGCAGATCGACGCAGGCACGCAGCGACCGGCCGATCAGCCGGGAGATCTCGTGGGTCCGGCCGCCGACGCGGCCCTTGACCGACTCCCGATCGCTGCGCTCGTGGGTCGCGGACGGCAGCATCGCGTACTCGGCAGTCAGCCAGCCGAGCCCGGAGCCCTTCCGCCAGCGCGGCACCCCGTTGGTCACCGATGCGGCGCAGAGCACCTTGGTCCCACCGAACTCGACCAGTACCGACCCCGCGGGGTGCTGCTGGAAGGCCCGGGTGAAGCGCACCGGGCGCAGTTCGTCGTCGGCTCGGCCGTCAGCTCGCGTCATGGATGCGAGGTTAGTGCCCCGCCACCGGCGTCCGGTGCCGCCCGGCGCTCAGCGGCCGGTCGCATCCGGCCGGACACGACACGTGCTCAGGCCGGCACACTCAATCCGGCGACGGAGCTGATCTCCGGGCCGAGGAAACGTTGGCCGAGCCGGGCGAACGGCTCCGGATCGCCGGTTGCCAGGAATTCGTGCGGACCGGCGGGCGTGCTGCCCGGGGACAGCAGATCGAGTTCGGTCAGCCGCCGGTAGACGTCCTTGGCGGTCTCGTCGGCGCTGGACACCAGCGTCACCGACTCCCCCATCACCAGCGACAACGCGCCGGTCAAGAGCGGGTAGTGCGTACAGCCGAGCACCAGGGTGTCCAGCCCGGTGCGCTGCAGCGGCGCGAGGTATGCCTGGGCCAGCCCGATCACCTGACGGCCGGAGGTGATGCCGCGCTCGACGAAGTCGACGAATGACGGGCAGGCCACCGCGTGCACCCGCACACCGGGCGCCGCGTCGAAGGCGTCCTGGTAGGCGCCGGACTCGATGGTGGCCGAGGTGCCGATGACGCCCACGTCCCCGGTCCTGGTGGCGGCGACCGCGCGTCGCACGGCGGGCCGGATCACCTCGACGACCGGCACGTCATACCGCTCGCGGGCATCGGCGAGGCAGGCGGCGGAGGCGGTGTTGCAGGCGATGACCAGCATCTTCACGCCGCTGTCGACCAGCCGATCGCCGATCGCGAGGGCGTGCCGCCGGACCTCGGCGATGCTCAACGGCCCATATGGCCCGTTGGCGGTGTCGCCGACGTACCGGACGCGCTCGCCCGGCAACTGGTCGATGATGGCCCGGGCGACGGTGAGGCCCCCGACACCGGAATCGAAGATGCCGATCGGCCGATCGTCGGGTGCGGTGCTGCCAAAGGTCACGCGACGACGCTACCGGCCCGATCGGGCCACGCCACGCAGTCAGGCGAGGGCGGCCCGGGCGGCGCGGCGCACATCGAGCAATGGCGGCGCGGCGCAGTTCAGGCGATGGCGGCCCGGGCGGCGGCGCGGCGCGGGCCGTCGGCCTTGCCGACCAGGAACGCGGCGAGCAGGCCGCCGATCGCGCCGAACAGGTGGCCCTGCCAGGACACCGACACGACGCCGGTGATGTCGGCCGCGGCGACGGTGACGATTCCGGTCCAGAAGATGCTGCCGTAGACGGCAAGCAGGACCAGGCCGAGCAGGATGTGCTGCCAGGAGCGGGTCCAGATGCCGCGGGCGATGAGGAACGCCAGCCAGCCGAAGACAATGCCGGACGCGCCGACGGTGACGCTGCCGGACGGGGCGATCAGCCACACGCCGATGCCGGACACCAGCCAGACCAGCACCGTGACGGCGACGAACTGCCGCACCCCGCCGAGCATGATCAACACGCCCATGATCACCAACGGCACCAGGTTCGACCACAGATGCGCCCACGACCCGTGCAGCAGCGGCGCGGCGAGCACGCCCCACAGCCCCGACCAGTCGCGAGGCTCGATCCCGAACTGGGTGAGCCGGTAGCTCATCGCCCAGTTGACGAGCTGGACGATGATCAGCAGCGCGGCGAAGGCGCCGACCGTGATCAGCGCGGGGCGGACCCGGTCGGGCAGCAGCGCGGAGCCGCGGCGCTTCGCCGGCTGGGACGAGCCGGCGGGTGTGAGTCCGGAACCGGCCGGCGGGACAGAGGCCGATGGGATGTACGGGCGCGACGGGTCGTATGGCTGCGAAGGCGACGTACTCATGAATCCAGGCTACCGACGGCACCTGTGTCGGGAATCGGGGTGAACCCGGAGCCGCACCCCGGATCCGTCGCGCAGAAACCCTCCTCCGCCGGTCCCACCCGGCCCCAGATGCCTCCGAGCCAGGTCCAGCCGAAACGGGACGTGTCCTGGCCGGGCGGGGGCCGCTGGACAGTCGTCGTGCCGTCGATCTGCCGCCGCCCCGTCGCTACTGCCCGGTCGCCTCCTTGACCTCGTCCACGAACGGCTGCACCACGGGCCACTGCTCGGCCGCCAGGAAGACGGTGAATCCACCTCCGCCGCGAGAGCCCGGGGCCGCCCGGAAACTGATCTCCCGGCGGCCGTGCCGATTCGGTTCGTCGACTCGGACGAAAAGCATCCCCACGATCATCCGATGCTTGCTGCCGTCCCGTGCGGTGAACAGCTCGAGGATGCGTCCGTCGAACGTCAGCAGGCAGGGACCGATCATCGCGTCGTCATAACGCACATCGCTCATGCGGGGAAGCATCGCAGCCGTCAGGCCCAGAGCTGACCCTCGAGGCCGTGCGCCGCGGCGGCGTCGTCACCGGCCTCGTACACCCCGGTGGACAGGTATTTCCAGCCGCCGTCACAGACGATGAAGGCGATGTCCGCCTCGACCCCGTCCCGCACCGCCCTGGCCGCAATGCCCAAAGCCGCGTGCAGGATCGCGCCGGTGGAGATGCCGGCGAAGATGCCCTCGACCTCGAGCAACTCGCGGGTGCGCCGGACGGCGTCGTCGGGCCCGACGGAGAACCGCGATGTCAGCACCGACTCGTCATACAGCTCCGGCACGAAGCCCTCGTCGAGGTTGCGCAGACCGTAGACGAGTTCGCCGTACCGCGGCTCGGCGGCGACGATCGCGATGTCCGGCACCTTCTCGCGCAGGTAGCGGCCGGCGCCCATCAGCGTTCCGGTGGTACCGAGCCCGGCGACGAAGTGGGTGATCGTCGGCAGGTCGGCGAGCAGTTCCGGGCCGGTGGTTGCATAGTGCGAGGCCGCGTTCTCCGGGTTGCCGTACTGGTAGAGCATGACCCAGTCCGGGTGGTCGGCGGCGAGCTCCTTGGCCAGGGCGACGGCGGCGTTGGAGCCGCCGGCCGCGGGCGAGGAGATGATCTGCGCGCCGTAGGCCCGAAGCAGCAGCCGCCGTTCCTCCGAGGTGTTCTCGGGCATGACGCAGATCAGCCGGTACCCCTTCACCCGGCACACCATGGCCAGCGAGATGCCGGTGTTGCCGCTGGTCGGCTCGATGACGGTGCAGCCGGGGCGGAGCAGCCCATCGGCCTCCGCCTTGGCCACCATCGCCAGGGCGGGCCGGTCCTTGATCGAGCCGGTCGGGTTGCGGTCCTCCAGCTTCGCCCACAGCCGGACGCTCGGGGACGGCGACAGCCGCGGCAGACCCACCAGGGGTGTGCCGCCGACCGCTTCGATCAGGCTGCCGTACCGCGCCACGGGACTGCTCAGACCCCGGCGAAGGTGAAGGGCGCGCCGCCGGCGACGGCCGGCAGGATCGTGACGTTGTCACCCTCGCCGACGGCGGTGTCCAGTCCGCCGGTGAAGCGGACGTCCTCGTCGTTGACGTAGATGTTGACGAACCGGTGCAGCGCACCGTTCTTGATCAGCCGGTCGCCCATCCCGCTGTACCGGCTGTCCAGATCGGTGATCACCTCGGCGAGCGTCGACCCCTCGGCGGTGACGGTCTTCTCCCCCTTCGTGACCGGTCGCAGGATGGTCGGCACGGACACCGAAACGCTCATCGCCTTCTCCTCAATGCTGCTGCGCGCACTCCCGGAGCGGGAAGGCGCCTTTGTGTGTCGGGCTGGGTACTGCAGGTCGACCGTCATTGTCGCCGATCGAGCACGCGGGCCGAACCGTGCGGAGCCGGTCAGCCCACCACAGAACGTGCAACGTCATCGATGGACGGAAGAATTTCCACCGTCTCCTCCGTCACGACCCCGTCGACGATCCGGTACGAGCGGAACTCGTGGTTGTCGGGTTCGCGGGTGGAGACCAGCACGTAGTGCGCCTGCGGCTCGCCCGCGTAGGAGATGTCGGTCCGGCTCGGGTAGGCCTCCGTGGCGGTGTGCGAGTGGTACACGACGACCACCTCCTCGTCGGCCGCGTCCAGCTCCCGGTACAGCCGCAGCTGCTCGCCGGAATCGAACCGGTAGAACGTCGGCGAGCGCTCGGCGTTGGTCATCGGGATCAGCCGGGTGGGGGTGTCCGACCCGGCCGGCCCGGCAATGACCCCGCAGGCCTCGTCGGGGTGGTCGGCTCGGGCGTGCGCGACGATGGCGTCGACCATGTCGGCCGGGATGCGTAGCACGCCGTGAGCTTATCGGGCGCGCGGTTCGTCACCGGAGTCGTCACCGGCACCTGGCTCCGTCGTCCCGGCGCCGCCGGGGACGGTGCCGGCGAGGTGCTCGTCCACCTGCCGGTCGGCGCGGGACAGGTGCGCCAGCTGCCGCCAGATGGCGGCGACGAACACCGCCGACCCGGCGAACGCGAACCAGAACGGTGCGGTGATCCCGAAATGCTGAGCGAGCACGCCACCGATCGTCGATCCCACCACCAGCCCGCCGTAGGTGCCGACCATGTTGACGCCGCTGACCCGGCCCAGCAGCTCCGCCGGCACGACGCGCTGCCGAATCGTCACCGAGGTCGTTCCCCAGATGAAGGCGTGCGCACCGAAGACGAAGAACACCGGCACCGCCACCCACGGGTTGGTGGTGAGCGCCAGCGCCAGGTGGGTCAGCGTCTCGATGATGAGGCCGACCCGCATGACGCCGGCCAGCGTGATCCGCCGGGTGATCCACCCGTAGCTCGCCGTCCCGAGCAGACCGCCCAGCGCGCTGACCGTGGTGAGCAGGCCGAAGCCGACGTCGCCGAGCCCGAGCCGTTCGGAGGCGTAGAGCACCAGCACCGACCAGGCGGCGCCGAAGGTGATGTTGAAGATGAAGATCGTCAGCACCAGGGTCCGGACAGCGGGGTGCCGGATCGACCAGCGGAAGCCCTCGATGATGTCGTGCCGCAGGTGGGTGCTGCCGCGGTCCTCCCGCGGATGAGGTGGCAGGACGACCTTCGACACCAGGACGGCGCCCGCGCCGATGACGATCGCCTGGGCGGCGAACGGCCAGGCCGAACCGACGGCGAACAGCGCGGCGCCCAGCGGTGGGCCGGCGAGCTGGTTCATGGTGATCAGCCCGGTCAGCAGCCGGGAGTTCGCGATGGCCAGGTCCGCCTTGGGCACCATCATCGGCAGCAGCGTCTGGGTGCTGGTGTCGACGAACACCTCCGCGGTGGACAGCACGAACAGTGACGTCAGCACCACCCCGATCGAGCCGCGACCGGTGAGGATCGCCACCACCATCACGGTCAGCACCGCGACCCGCACGGTGTTGACCAGCACCACCATGCGGACCCGGTCGTGCCGGTCGGTGAGCCCGCCCGCCAGCGGCCCGAACAGCAACGGCGGCAGCCACTGGAAGGTGGCGGCCAGTGCGACCAGGAACGCGTCGTCGGTCAGCGACGCCACCAGCAGCGGCCCCGCGGCGAGCGCGAGCCCGTCACCGAGGTTGGTCAGCCAGGACGACGGCAGCAGCCAGCGGAACCCCACGCCCCACCGGGCGGGGGCCAGCACCTGCAGCAGACGGCCCACCGTGCGGAAAGCCTAGGCGCGGCCGTCAACCGGGTTTCCCCGCGCGCGGGTTCCCGGGTGGGCGGCTCGTCAGTCGAGCATCGCGGTGACCAGCGAGTCCTGCACCGCGGAAAGCCATCGGTAGGTCTGGAACATCGCCGCCTCGGGGCTGTCCTGGTCCTGCACACCGGGCGGGAGGGCATCGTCATCGGTGATCTCGAGACGGACGCCCAGCGCGAGCCGCACGTCGTTCAGCGCGGAGATCCAGCTTGCCGCGGCGTCGTCGTCGAGCCGCACGTGCCCGCCACCGCGGGGCAGCGAGTCCAGCAGCGCCAGCGCGGCGGCGTCCTTGGCGGCGATCAGCTCCGGCTCGTGCAGGACCCGCAGCCCCGCAGACAGCTCGGCGTCGTCACGCGAGAAGTCGGGCAGCAACCTGGCCACGGCCGGATCGACGGGCGGGGTGGTGGGGCCGACGGTCATTCCGGTGAGTTCGGACAGCGGGTCCGGCGGTGTCTCCGTGCGGCGGGCGGCCAGCAACTGCCGCACCTGGTCGACCAGGTCGGCGATGAGCGCGGCTTCGGCCGGTTCGAGCCAGGCGTTGTACCGGCCGAACCTGCGGTGGAACGGTCGCACCGGTCAGCTGTCCCTGGCCATGGTCGCCCACAGCCCGGCGCCCTGGAGCTTGGCGACGTCGGCTTCCATCTTCTCCCGCGGGCCGGCGGACACGGTGGCCCGGCCCTTGTGGTGCACGTCCAGCATCAGCGCCTCGGCCTTGGGCCGCGGATGCCCCAGCAGCTTCTGGAACACCAGCGTCACGTACGACATCAGGTTGACCGGGTCGTTCCAGACGATGGTCACCCAGGGCGTGTCGGCGGCGTGGACCGTGTCGGGGGTCTCGGTCTTCTCCGGTGCCGGTGCCGTGAGCACCGGTCCGGCAGGCGCAGCCGCGGCCGACACCTTCCGGCGGACCTCCAGGGAACTCGTTGCGCCGACCACGGAACCATTTTCGCACCTCCCCGGCTCTCGGCGAAACAATCCGCGGCTACATCCGCCGGGCGCCGTCGGCGTCCGAGCCCCACATGGTGACCGCCGCGGTGATGCGCTGCAGGCCGGCGGCGTCCTCCGCCGTCGACGAACACGGCCGGCCGGCGGTGAGCGGACACCACCGGTACGGCGGGCCGACGTCCTGGCGGGACGGCACCCACGCCACGTCGCCGGTGGTCCACCGGCCGTCCTTGCCGCGGCTGAATTGCACCCGCACCAGCAGACCGTCGCGGGTGCCGGCGACCCTGGTCGATTGGGCGGCGATGTTGTTGCCCAGCCCGTAGATCGCCCACTTGCCGTTGAACTTCTCGATCGCCTGCACGACGTGCGCGTGGTGGCCGTACACCAGGTCGATGTTCGGGTCGGCGAGCAGCGCCTTCGCCGCCCGCTTCTGCTGCGCGTTCGGGACGGATTGGTACTCCTCACCGGCGTGCAGGGCGACCACCACCAGGTCGGCGCCGGCGGCCCGGGCCGCCTTCGCCGTCGCGATGATGGCGGGCGGGTCGATGGCGTTCGCCTGCCAGGGGTGGTCGGGGGTGGCGCCGTTCCAGTCGTAGGCCGCGGAGATCAGCGCGAGCCGACCGTGCCCGGTGTCCATCACCAGCGGCGTGGCGGCGTCCCGTTCGGTGCGGTAGGAGCCGTCGTGCAGGATGCCCGCCGCGTCGAGGTCGTCCAGCGTCCGGTTGACTCCGGCGGTGCCCTGGTCGAACGTGTGGTTGCTCGCGGTACTGCAGGCGTCGTAACCGGTTGTCTTCAGGGCCGCCAGCACCTGCGGCGGCACCGAGAACGAGGGCCACCCGGAGAACGGCCCGTCCGCCGGCGCGAGCGGCGTCTCCAGGTGGCAGATACCGATGTCGGCGCCCTCGACGTAAGGCCGCTGCGCCGCCAGCATCGGGAAGAAGTCGAGCCGCCCGTTCCCGTCGCGCCGGGCCTGGTCGACGAGTTGGGGGTGCAGCAGCACGTCCCCGGTGACCGCGATGGTCACGCAGCGGGTGCCCGGGCACGGCTGCGCGTTCGCCGTCGGACTGCTCGGCGCGGGGACCGGTCTGCCCTGGGCAGGCTTGCCCGGCTGCGGTGGGCGTGGTGCAGCGGGTCGGGCGCCCGGGCGGGAGCCGTGCGGTGCGCCCGGCGACGAGCTCGGCGGGGCGCCGGTGGCCGCCTGCGATAAGGCAGGTGGCGGTGAGGCGGGTGGCGGTGGGGCGGGTGACGGTGCTGTTGTCCGCGGTGACCCGGTGGGAGCGGCGGCACGGGGAGCCGCCGTCGCTGACCGTGACGGCTGTCTCGCGCCGGCTCCGGCGGGTGGGGACAGCGGCGGGACGGACGCCGGCGTGGCCGACGGTTGACCGGGTGACAAGGGCCCGGTCGACGACCCGGCCGGCGAAAGTGCCTGCCCGCTCAGCGATCCACCGGAACAGCCGGCCGCCAGCAGCGCACACACCGCCCCGGCCAGCACGATCCGGACGCGCCCTGACGAGAATTGCCTGCTGCGGCGCCGTTCCACGGTCCCCCCGGGTGTGTCGCGTCACGGCGCACGTCGCCCCGTCGCAACATCCGCGTGCTGCCACGCTAATTGCCCCGCGGCGGCATCGGCCGAACGCTGCCGCGGCGCGTCAGGGTCGAGAATCACCACCGCGGCTGACCTTCGGGGGCGGTCTGGTGATGGACGTCCTTTTCGCCGCGACCACGACGGAACCACCGCTCCCGGGCCGGCACGGGTCGGCCTACGCTCTCGCAGATGAAGGACGCGTCGACCGCCCTGCTCACCGACCACTACGAGCTGACCATGCTGAAGGCGGCCATCGCCAGCGGCATGGCGGACCGGCCGTGCGTCTTCGAGGTGTTCGCCCGGCGGCTGCCCGCGGGCCGGCGGTACGGCGTGGTGGCCGGGGTCGGCAGGGTCACTGATGCGTTGTCCCGCTTCAGGTTCGGTGACGGCGAACTGGCCGCGGTGCGGCCCTTCCTGGACACCGCGACACTGCAGCACCTGTCCCGGTATCGGTTCGACGGCGACGTCGACGGCTACCCCGAAGGCGAGTTGTACTTCCCGAACTCCCCCGTGCTGACGATCCGCGGGACGTTCGGGATGGCGGTCATCCTGGAAACCGTGGTGCTGTCGATTCTCAACCACGACTGCGCGATCGCCTCCGCCGCGGCCCGGATGGCATCCGCCGCAGCGGATCGGCCGCTGATCGAGATGGGCACCCGGCGCACCCACGAGGAGGCCGCGGTCGCCGCGGCCCGGGCCGCGTACCTGGCCGGTTTCTCCACCACGTCGAACCTGGAGGCGGGCCGGCGGTACGGGATCCCGACGGCCGGCACCGCGGCGCACGCGTTCACCCTGCTGCACGACTCGGAGGAGGCCGCGTTCGCGGCGCAGGTCGCGGCCCTTGGCGCCGGCACGACGCTGCTGGTCGACACCTACGACATCACCGCCGGCATCGAGACCGCGGTCAAGGTGGCCGGGCCCGAATTGGGCGCGATCCGGATCGACTCCGGCGACCTGGGCGTGCTGACGCGGGCCGCCCGCCGGCAACTGGACTCCCTCGGCGCGGTGAACACCAAGATCGTGCTGTCCGGCGACCTCGACGAGTACGCGATCGCCGGGCTGCGCGCCGACCCGGTCGACGTGTACGGGGTCGGTACGTCGCTGGTGACGGGGTCGGGGTCGCCGACCGCCGGGATGATCTACAAGCTGGTCGAGGTCGAGGGCCGGCCGGTGGAGAAACGCAGCACCGACAAGACCTCCCGGGGCGGGGCGAAGTCGGCGTTCCGCCGGCACAAGCCCAGTGGCACGGCCACCGAAGAGGTCGTGTTCCTCACCGGCGGGGGAACGCCCACGCCGGAGCCGACGGACCGGATGCTGCCGGTCCCGCTGATGCGCGGTGGTGAGCCGGTTGATCTGCCGTCCCTGCAGGCGTCGCGGGAGCACCTGCGGCGGGCGATGGTGGGACTGCCGTGGGAGGGCTTGACCCTGGCGGCCGGCGACCCGGCCATCCCGACCACCGTGATGTCACTCGCCGGACCGGGGTCGAACCGATGACGAACGCACCCGCCGGGAACGCCGCTGTCGGGGCCGCACCCGACCCCCGCGTCGTGTCGACCGGTCCCGACCACGCGCTGCTGGTGGTCGACATGCAGCACGACTTCGGCCATCCCGAGGGCTCGCTGTACGTCCGCGGCGCGGAGGACATCGTCGAGCCGATCGTGGCCGCGATCCACGCCACCAAGGCCGCCGGCGGACTCGTCGTCTACACCCAGGACTGGCACCCGGAACAGACGCCGCACTTCGCCGAACACGGCGGGCTGTGGCCGGTGCACTGCGTCATCGACTCCCGCGGCGCCGCGATGCTGCCGGGCGTGCCGGTGCACGGGCCGGTGGTGCGCAAAGGTTCCGGACCCGAGGACGGCTACAGCGGCTTCTCGGTGCTGCACTTGCCCACGGGTGAGAACCGGGACACCGAGCTGTCCGACATCCTCGACGAGAACGGGGTTCTCGCGATCACCGTCGTCGGGCTGGCCGGTGACTGGTGCGTCAAGTCCACCGCCATCGACGGCGTGCGGCTGGGCTACCGGGTCACCGTTCCGCTGGCCCTGACCAGGTTCGTGGAACTGCGGCCCGGTGACGCCGACGCGGCGATCGCCGAGATGCGGGCCGCGGGTGTCACGCTGATCGAGCCGAACTGAACGGGCCCGGAAGCTCGCCGGATCCGCGCGGCACCAGCCGCACCGGCACCACCACGTCGCGGGTCGGCACCGCGCCGCCCAGCCAGCCGAACAGCTCACCGGCGGCGATCCGGCCGAGCGCCTCCGGGTCCTGATCGATGACGGTCAGCGGCGGGTCGATCACCGCGGCCAGCGGCAGGTCGTCGAACCCGACCACCGCGACCTTTTTCAGCAGCCGCCGCCGGCGCAGCGTGGTCAGCACCTCGACCGACAGCAGGTTGTTGCCGGCGAACACCGCTGTCGGCGGGTCCGGGAGTTTCAGCATCTCCGCCAGGGCGTCCTGCGCGTCGTCGGCGTCGGACCGGCCACGCCACTGCAGGTCGGCATCGGGCTGGAGCCCGGCCGCGTGCAGCGCACGGTGATAGCCGCGCTGCCGCTCGTCGGCGGTGTACAGCCCGGGCCGGTCACCGAAGAAGGCGATCCGGCGGTGCCCGTGCGCCAGCAGGTGCGCCGTCGCGTCGGCCGCGCCCTTGCTGTTGGCCACCCGCACCGTGGGGCACGCCAGGTGCCGCGGCGGCCGGTCGACGAACACGATCGGCATCCCGCGGTCCAGTTCCGGCTGCAGGTAGGCGTGGTCCCGACCGGACGGCATGATCAACAGCGCATCCACCGCCCTGGCCAGCAGCCGGTCCACCAACTGCCGCTCCCGGTCCGGGTCCGCGTTGGTGCTGACGGCGAGCACCAGGCTGCCCTCCCGGCCAGCCACTCGCTCGACCGACCGGTTCAGCGCCGCCGCGAACGGGTTCGCGATGTCCTCCAAAACCACCCCGATCGAGGCTGACCTGCCGTCTGCGCGGCGCAGCGCGTGGGCGGCGTCGTTGCGCCGGTACCCCAGCTCGGCCGCGGCGGCCAGCACCTTCTGCCGGGTCTCCGGCGACGCCCCGACCTCATCGTTCACGACGCGGGACACCGATTTCAGGCTCACACCGGCCGCGCGCGCGACGTCGTTCATGGTGGGACGGCGCAGCTTCTCCGCCCTCATCTGCCCTGCCATGGCGATTCCCCCTTGCACAGGAGGCGAGCTTCCCACTTCCTTGTTCCCCGTGGCCGCTCTGCCTGCGCCGCACACCCCCGTCAGGGCTTCACCGCACCGCTGCCGGCGGCGGGTGGGTGTCCGATGTCACAGCTGCTCGGGCACAATCGGCGCCATGCAATCGGCCCCGGCGCACATCCACCACGAAGCCCACAGCGTCCTGGCCGACCATCCCACACACCTGCAGGAATTGTTCGCGGTGCGGCTCGACCGGTGGTGGAGCGACCTGCACGACGGGCTGTCGGCGGTGTACCGGCACGATCAGGTCGACCACCTGGCGCGCCGATTGATCCGGTCGGCCGCTGAGGCGTTCCGTGACCGCGACCCCGAACTCGGCCGGCTCGACATGCAGCGGACGCTGGACCCCGCGTGGTTCCAGGACGAAACGATGCTCGGCTACGCGTGTTACGCCGACCGGTTCGCCGGTGACCTGCGCGGCATCAGCGACAAGGTGCACTACCTCACCGAACTGGGTGTGAGTTACCTGCACCTGATGCCGCTGCTGCAACCGCGGGACGGCGACAACGACGGCGGTTACGCGGTCGCCGACTACCGGACCGTCCGCGCCGACCTCGGCACGATGGACGACCTGCGCAAGCTCGCCGCCGACCTACGGCGCAACGGCATCAGCCTGGTCCTCGATCTGGTGCTCAACCACGTCGCGCAGGAACACGCCTGGGCGCGGGCGGCGAGCGCGGGAGACGCGCACTACCGCGACTACTTCTACGTCTTCGGTGACCGCACAGACCCGGACCGCTACGAGGCGACCCTGCCGGAGGTGTTTCCGGACTTCGCGCCGGGCAGCTTCACCTACTCCGAAGACCTGCGGGGCTGGGTGTGGACGACGTTCAACTCGTGGCAGTGGGACGTCAATTGGTCCAACCCCGACGTCTTCGCCGAATACGCCGACATCGTGCTGTTCCTGGCCAACGCGGGAGTCGAGGTACTGCGGCTGGATGCCATCGCGTTCGTCTGGAAGCGGATGGGCACGAACTGCCAGAACCAGCCGGAGGTGCACGCCATCACCCAGGCGCTCCGCGCGGTGGCCCGGATCGCGTGCCCGGCGGTGCTGTTCAAGGCGGAGGCGATCGTCGCGCCGCGGGACCTCGTGCACTACCTCGGTCAGGGTTCGCACCACGGCAAGGTCAGCGACATCGCTTACCACAACAGCCTGATGGTGCAGATCTGGTCGATGCTCGCCTCCCGGGACGCCGGCCTGGCCGCGCACGCGCTCCGTGCGATCCCGCCGGTGCCGTCGACGACCACCTGGGTGACGTACGTCCGCTGCCATGACGACATCGGGTGGGCGATCGACGATGCCGATGCCGCCGCGGTCGGGCTCAGCGGTCACTGGCACCGATCGTTCCTGTCCGACTGGTACTCCGGCGTCCACCCCGGTTCACCGGCGCGCGGGCTGGTGTTCCAGGCCAACCCGGAGACCGGTGACCGGCGAATCAGCGGGACCGCAGCCAGCCTCGCCGGGCTCGAGGCGGTGTCCTGGCGGGACGCGCCGAACAACACCGACATCGACGCGGTGGTCGGCCGGCTGTTCCTGGCGCACGCGGTGATCATGGGGTGGGGCGGGATCCCGGTGATCTGGATGGGCGACGAGATCGCGATGGTCAACGACCCGAACTGGGCGGACGAGCCCGGTCACGAGGACGACAACCGCTGGGCGCACCGGCCGCGGATGGACTGGCAGCGCGCCGAGCGCCGGCACGAGCTGCACACCGTCGAGGGTCGGGTGTACCTCGGCATCAAGCACCTCGCCCAGGTGCGCGCGTCGCTGCCCCATCTCGAGTCGTCGGTGGCGGCGGAGGTGCCGCTGTTGTCCGACCCGGGCATCCTGCCGGTGCTGCGCCGGCATCCGCTCGGGCCGATGCTGCAACTGTTCAACGTCACCGACGAGTGGCGCCCCTTCCCCGGGTGGCGGTTGGCCGAGCTCGGGTTGGTTCCCGCGCAGGACGCGCTGAGCAGCAACGTCGTCGAGCCCGGTCCCGACGGCAACATCTGGCTGCACCCGTACGCGGTGCTGTGGTTGTTGACGCCGTCCTGATCCGAGGTCCCAACGCTGCAGCAATGACCGGCCGTTGTGTGCCTTGCCGGTCAGACGAGCGCGCGGCGGTCCGACGACCGGCGCACGACCACCGCAACGGCAACCAGCAGGATCAACAAACCGGCAAGCGCCCCACCGACTATTTGCCACCAGGGTGTGCCGGTCGCGTTCTGCGCGGCCGCGAGCTGACCCGGTGGCGGGAACGTCACCGTCGCGCTGGCGGCGTTCTTGACCTTGCCGCTGGCCAGCTGCACATCGACGGTCCATGGTCCGTCGGGGATCTCGGGCGGGAACGCGATGGTCACGGCACCCTTCTGACCCGGGGCGAGGGTCGCCGCCTCGGTGACCGGGAACGGTCCGGCGCCCAGGCCGGCCGGGCCGTCGCTCAGCATCGCCGATCCGGTGATGTCCACGGCACGCTCGCCGGTGTTCGTCACCTCGACCGCGAGAAAGGGTGATCCATCGGTGGATCGGCCGGCGGTAAGCGACCCGATGAAAAACGACGTGATCGGCGCACCGCCCGGACCGACGTCCAGGTACACCCGCACGCCGACCCGGTGGACCTGCTGGACGTTGCCGCCACCGGGCGCGGACGAGTTCGACGCCCAGATCACGCCGTACCGCTCGCCCCTGGTGGCGTCCTTCGGCACTCGGATCGTCGTCAGCACGGTCTGCTCACCGCCCGCCGGCAACGTGACGGTGTCCTCCGCCGGCGAGATCCATTCCGTGAGCTCGTTGTCCGCGCCCTTGGCCGCCACCTGGAACCGCTCGCCGTCGATGGTTGCCGCTCCGGCATACACGTCGATGGACAACGGTTTGGACGACTTGTTGACGATCTTGATACGGCGCTCGACGGTGGCACCGGGTTTGACGTGGTCGACGATGTAGCGCGAGGCCCTGGGGTCGTCACGGCCGCTGACCGGAGCGTCGAGCAGCTGGATCCCGAAGCCACTGCCGGCCGGCGTCGCAGGCACCGCCGGAGTTGGGGTCGTAGAACCGACTTGCGAGGTGGGTGACGTAGCGGGCACCGCGGCGGATGCGGGCGGCGTCAGCGTCACACTGGCGGCGGCGATCAGCACGGCGAGACCGAAGCGGCCGCCGTCAGGCCACCGAATGGGTCACCGTTCCGGAATAGGTGCCCGGCAGGCTTTCCCCCGGCACGGTGACCTCGAGCGTCGGATTCCAGGTCCCGACACCGGGGCCTGCCCCCTCGAAGACGAATGCCGTGCGAAACTCCCTCGGGTCGAGCGGCTGAGCGCTGTCGGCGGTTTCCTGCCCCGGCCGCAGATCTCCCTTCCCGGTGCCCTCGACCAGCGGCCCCGACCAGTAGGAGATCGCTTTCGCCGGGATCGTCTGAGGTTTCTCGTCGGCCGTGATGAAGTCGGTCGCGACGACGGTCGCGACCCACGGGCCGTCGCCGGTCACGGTGACGTTCCCCAGCTGTCCGATGATCGTGCCGCCCACGTCCGCACGTCCCAATTGCACGGGTTGACCGTCGCCGACGGTGATGGTCAGCGGTGCCGGCCCGACGACGAACGAGACAGCCGTCTCGCCGGTGCCACTTGGCGCGGCGAGCGCCGGATGCGATCCCGCGACCTGAGCGACGACCGCCAGCACCGCTGAAGTAACGAACGCCAACAGCCGTCCAGGCATCGGTCACCCTTCTGCGGTGTTGGGGCACCCGACGCCCGTGGAGGAACAGTGTCACACTAGCCGAGAATTACCGAAGGTGACTAATCCGACACGTTCCGTGGTTTCACGTTGCGACGCCTGAGGGCTCAGCCGCTCCGCCGGCTCGAAGCGTGCGCACTCTGGCCGAGCCCGGCGGTCCTGACCACCCCGCTAGACCACCGAATGGGTCAAAGACCCTGAATAGACGCCGGCAACCGTTTGCGCCGTCATCGCCACAGTCAGGGTGGGGTCCCACGTCGCCGAGTTCAGCCCGGTTGCCGCGGCACGCGAGAACGTCGTGAGCCCATCCAGCGGATCCAGTCGCTTGGCGTCGTCGGCGGTGGGTTGACCCGGGGTGAAGACGCCGACGCCGGTGGTGGAGCTCGCCTGCCCGGACCAGTACGCAACCTGCGACGGCGAGATGATTTCGTCCTCCGTACCGCCACCGGTGGTGAAGTTGGTTGCCGTCACCGAAGCGCTCCATGACGCATCGATGACGCCCCGTCCGTCGGTGACCGTCACCACCCCCAGTTGGCCGGTCAGAGCACCGGCCAGGGAAACCTTGGCGATGTAGGCAGACGTCGGTGTGCTGATGGCGAGCGTGCCCGGCAGGATTTCAAAGGTCACGTCGGTGCCGCCGGAGGGCGGAGCGCCGGCGGCAGCAGTGCCGGTGGCCGCAGTGGTCATCAGCAGGCCGGCTGCGACGCCGACGACAACTCGATATGCCGTACGCATGTGTTCCGCCTCATCTGAGCGCCGTAGCCCGGCGGCGCCGGACATTGCTCTGGTGGAGCGAACGTAGATGACGTAATCGGATTTCCGAGGCGGAATCAGACCGGTCCGAAGGACTTCATCAGGAAGAGGCGCTCGAGCACCGATCAGGCGGATTTCGGCGCCCTGCCGATTACTGTGACGGTGCCGGGTGCCACCTCCGTGAACCCGGCGTCCCGGACGGCGAGCAGGCGACGTGATCGCCACGCGGACGCCTCATCGCCGAGCGTCGAGGTCAGTTCAGCCCAGTGCGCACTCTCCGCCCGGTTCCCGACCGCCGGACAACCGGCGTCCCGCCACCGGCGCAGCGCCGGTTGATCAGTTCCGCTCAGCAGGGCGGCGGCGATCATCCCGGCGTGCCCCGCCTGGGCCATCGCCTTGCCCAGCGTCATCGACACACCGGCCGACAACCAGACCGTCAGGGCGTCCGGATCGACCTGCTCGGCCGGCGGGTCGTCCACCGGCACGTCGGTGCCGCCGACCTGCAACCGGCTGATCCTCGGGTCCAGTTCGGTGACCCGACCGGGCACCAGCGCCCGCAGTTGGGTGCCGTCGATGTCGACGGTGATGCCAGGCAGGTCCTGCGCGGCCGCCCAGTGCGCCCCGCGCGCCCGCCGGGTGACCTTGCGGATGTGGCCGAGGCAGTAGTCGCGGATGGCCTCATGCCACTCGCCGCCGGGTTCGCTGCGCTGATCGAGGCAGATGGCCGCGGCAGCGGTAGCCGCACTGGCCAGGGCGCGATGCCAGGACGGCGGATCAGCGCGTTCCATGCGGAGCACCAACTGCATCGCGCGAACGTCCTGTGCGGCCTCGTCTCGGTCGGTCAACACCTGGTCGGCGTCGAGCCGGAGCCAGTGAATGTACCTGTCCCGTAAGGGAGCCAGGGCGGTGCCCAGCTCAGCGGCCGCGCCGTCGTCCGAGCTGTCGCCGACCGAATCCGCAGCCGCGCCGTTGGAGCCGGGCGGGCGACCTGTGTCGTCGGCGCCTCCCCTGCGATCGGAGTTGGCAGCAGCACTGGCGCCGTCGGTGCCCGCCGAGAAGCCGGACACGCCGGCCGCGACGACGTCCACGTCCGCAGGCGCACTACCGACCCCTCCGTCGGCCACGTCCTCAGTCAAGGGGAACCCTGCGGAGTGTTCCGTCGGCGGCGTCCGCGGCCTCGATCTCCTGCCGGGAGATTCCGAGGATGAACAGCACCGGATCAAGGAACGGCTGGTTGAGTGTGGTGTCGGCGAAGCCTGCGACGACCGGCTTGGCATTGAAGGCGATACCGAGGCCCGCGGCGGTGAGCATGTCGATGTCGTTGGCGCCGTCACCGACGGCCACGGTCTGGTTCAGCGCGACACCCGACTCCCGGGCGAACCGCTCCAGCGCCCGGGCCTTGCCCGGCCGGTCGACGATGTCGCCGACCACCCGTCCAGTCAGCCGGCCGTCCACCACCTCGAGGGTGTTGGCGGCGGCGAAGTCGAGGTCCAGCTCCTCGACGAGGTGCCGGGTGACCTGGGTGAAACCGCCGGACACGATGCCGCAGCGATACCCGAGCCGCTTGAGCGTGCGGACCGTGGTGCGTGCGCCGGGCGTGAGCACCAGTGACTTGCCCACCAGGTCGAGGACGGAAGCGTCCAGCCCCTCCAGCATCGCGACCCGCGCGCGCAGCGACTCGGCGAAGTCGAGTTCCCCGCGCATCGCCGCGGCGGTGATCTCCTCGACCCGGCGCCGGGTCCCGGTGTGGTCGGCGAGCATCTCGATCACCTCACCGGTGATCAGGGTGGAGTCGACGTCGAACACGATGAGCCGTTTGGCCCGGCGCGATATCCCGACCCGCTCCACCGCGATGTCGACACCGGCCGCGACGCCGACCTGCCCGACGGCGGCCCGCAGCGCCTCGTCATCGGGTGCGTGGACCGACAGCTCGAGGCCCGTCACCGGATAGTCGGCGATGCGCTTGATCGCCTCGATGTTGACGCCGAGCTGACCGAACCGCAGGGCGAGCTGCCCGATGGCCCGGGCCTGCAACGGTCGGCCCAGCACGACCACTGCGTGCGTGGGGAACCGGCGCTGATCACTGCCGGGCTGGTCGATGGCGACCCGGACGCCCATCCCGAGCGCGCTCATCGCCTGCTCGACGTCCTCCTGCAGGCCCTCCGGGTCCTCGGCGGTGCCGACCAGCACGCCGAGGGTCAGTTGCCCGCGGATGACGGCCTGGTCGATGTCCAGGACGTCGACCCGGTGCGTCGCCAACGCAGTGAACAGCACACCTGTGACACCGGGCCGGTCCGGCCCGGTGACGGTGATCAGCACTGACGACACGGACGCCCCAGAGGTTCCGACCGGCCGGGGCGGCCGGGGATCATTCCCCGTACGGCGCCGAGGACGGGCCCGATCCACCCGACGGAATCTTCAGGTGCGAGCTGGCCTCGGCCTCGGCGAGCGGCGTCCAGCTGCGCGACGGGTGCGCCTCGGCCTTCATCCGCTCGACCATGTACGGGTGGTGCAGCTCGAACGCGGGCCGCTCGGAACGGATCCGGGGCAGCGAGGTGAAGTTGTGCCGCGGCGGCGGGGAGCTGGTGGCCCACTCGAGCGAGTTGCCGTAACCCCAGGGGTCGTCGGCGGTGGTGATCTCGCCGTAGCGCCAGGACCGGATGACGTTCCAGATGAACGGCAAGGTCGAGGCACCGAGCACGAACGCGCCGATGGTGGAGATCGTGTTGAAGGTGGTGAACCCGTCGGTGGGCAGGTAGTCGGGGTACCGGCGCGGCATGCCGATGTTGCCCAGCCAGTGCTGGATGAGGAACGTCACGTGGAAACCGATGAACGTCGCCCAGAAGTGCAGCCGACCGAGCCGCTCGTCGAGGAACCGGCCGGTCATCTTCGGGAACCAGAAGTAGATGCCGGCGTAGGTCGCGAAGACGATGGTGCCGAACAGCACGTAATGGAAGTGCGCGACGACGAAGTACGAGTCGGAGACGTGGAAGTCGAGGGCCGGCGCGGCGAGGATGACGCCGGTCAGGCCGCCGAACAGGAATGTGACCAGGAAGCCGGCCGCGAACAGCATCGGCGTCTCGAAGCTGACCTGGCCCTTCCACATGGTGCCGATCCAGTTGAAGAACTTCAGCCCCGTCGGGATCGCGATGAGGAACGTCATGAAGCTGAAGAACGGCAGCAACACCGCACCGGTGGCGAACATGTGGTGCGCCCACACCGCGACGGACAGGGCGGCAATGCCGAGCAGGGCGTAGACCATGCCGCGGTAGCCGAACAGCGGTTTGCGGGAGAACACCGGGATCACCTCGGAGATGATCCCGAAGAAGGGCAAGGCGATGATGTACACCTCCGGATGCCCGAAGAACCAGAACAAGTGCTGATAGAGGATGGCTCCGCCGTTCGAGGGGTCGAACACGTGTGAGCCGAATGTTCGGTCGGACAGCAGGCCGAACAGCGCCGCCGTCAGGATCGGGAACGCGATCAGGATCAGTACCGAGGTCACCAGGATCGCCCAGGTGAAAATCGGCAGCCGCCACATGGTCATGCCGGGGGCGCGCATGCAGATCACCGTGGTGATCATGTTCACGCCGCCGAGGATGGTGCCGAGGCCGGACACGGCCAGGCCCATGATCCACAGGTTGCCGCCGACGCCCGGCGAGTTCTCGACACCCGAGAGCGGCGGGTACGCGGTCCAGCCGAAGGCCGCTGCCCCGTTCGGGGTGAAGAAGCCGGACGTGGAGATGATCGCGCCGAAGAAGTACAGCCAGTAGGACAGCGCGTTCAGCCGCGGGAACGCGACGTCGGGTGCGCCGATCTGCAGCGGCAGCACGAAGTTGGCGAAGCCGAAGACGACGGCCGTTGCATAGAACAGCAGCATGATCGTGCCGTGCATGGTGAACAGCTGGTTGTACTGCTCGGGGCTGAGGAACTGCATCCCGGGCCGGGCCAGCTCGGCGCGCATGAACAGCGCCATCAGGCCGCCGATCATGAACCAAGCGAACGACGTCGCGATGTACATGACGCCCAGGACCTTCGGGTCCGTGGTGTGCAGGTACTGGAGGAACTTCGCCCCGCGCGGAGCGCGCTGCACCGGGTATGGCCGGGTGACCACAGGGCGGGGAGCGACGGCGGTCAAATTGGCCTCCAGCAGTTAGGCGCACACACGTACCCGGAACAGACCCGGACCCTTGGCAGCTTAGTCCGACGTTGCGTAGAACAAGGGGCCCGGGTCCCAGTTTTTCCCGCACCGTTACCGATGCTGTTCACATTGTGTGCCGCGGCACCGACAGCCGCAGATCCGGGTGCGCCCACCGGCAGTCGATCAGCCGACAACCTGTGCGACGACGGCGATCAGCGGTGCGATCCCCTGCACGGCCGCGGCGCGGGCCAGCCGCGGCTGCACGGAAACCAGCACGACCGCGGCGAGCACCATCGACACCGTCGCGAGCAGCGTCATCCCGGCCCCACCGGCCGCGACCAGCGGATCACCGGACCGGGACAGCGCTACGCCGACGATGGCGCCGAGCGCCAGGAAGAGGTTGTAGAAGCCCTGGTTGAACGCCCACAGCCGGATGGTGTCGGCGTCGTCCTGATTGAGGACGCCGAAGGTGCGCCACCCCGCGGGCCGGCGGAACAGCACGGACTCGAGCGCGAAGATGTAAAGGTGCACCGCCGCGGCGAGCAGCGCGAAGACGACGGTGACAACCGGTAGAGGACCGAAAATGTCGACCCTCCCGGAACAAGACTGCCTGGGTGGAGCTGAGGGGACTCGAACCCCTGACCCCCACACTGCCAGTGTGGTGCGCTACCAGCTGCGCCACAGCCCCAAGCTGCCGGGAAAGGTTACCAAGCACCCGTGGCCTGACCTAATCGACTGGTGCGGGCGGCTTTCCACCGGTCCGGTGGACGCGGCCGCCGGTTGTCCGCTCGAGCCGGACGGACGGGCGTCGGACGCACCGAGCACGTCACGGGTGCCCACGAACCCGTTCCCCGGGCGGCGGCAGCAGTACCGAAAGCCCGAGGTCGTCGGCCCCGGCACTCACGCGGCGTTGTCGGCGAGGGCGGCCTCGAGAACCTCCAACCCGGCGTCCACCTCGCTCCCGCTGACGGTCAACGGCGGTGCAATACGGAAGATGCCGCCCATGCCGGGCAACTGGACGATGTTCATGTGCAGCCCCCGGTTCAGGCAGGACTCGGTGACCGCGTGACCGAGTTTGTCGGCGGGCTCCTTGCTGGCACGGTCGGTGACCAGCTCGAGGCCCTGCATCAGCCCGCGCCCGCGAACGTCACCGATCACGTCGAACCGCGACTGCAGCTCCAGCAACCCGTCGCGCAGCCGGCGGCCCATCTGCTCGGCCCGCGCCACCAGCCCGTCCCGCTCGATCACCCGCAGCACGGTGCCGGCGACCGCTGCCGCCAACGGATCCGAGACGTGGGTGGTGAAGAAGAGGAAACCACCGTCGTGACACCGCTCCTCGATCTCGCAGCTGGTCACCACTGCGGCAACCGGCAGGCCCGCGCCGAGGGTCTTCGACAGCGTGAGGATGTCCGGCGTGACACCGTCCCGCTGGAACGCGTACATGGTTCCGGTCCTGCCCAGACCGGTCTGCGCCTCGTCGAGGATCAGCAGCATCCCGCGTTCGGTGCACTTGTCGCGCAAGGCCGAGAGGTACCCGTCAGGCAGGGGGATGATGCCACCGCTGGACAAGATGGGTTCGACCATGCAGGCGGCGAGCGACCCGACGGACTGGGCGTCCACCATGGCGAATCCGTAGTCCAGTTCCGCCTGCCAGTCGTAGCTGCCGTCCTGATGCCGAAACGGCGACCGGTAGGCGTTCGGTGTGGGCAGGCTCAGATTGCCGGCGATCACCGGCCCGTACCCGCGCCGACCGGAGCTGTAGGTGGCCGCGGACGCGCCCGACGTCATGCCGTGCCAGGACCGGTCGAAGGACACGATCTCGAAGTTGCCGGTGTACAACTTGGCCAATTTGAGGGCGGCCTCGTTGGATTCCGCTCCGGTGGACAGCAGCAGGACCTTGCTCAACTCGTCCGGGAGCGTGGCGGCCAGCGACGTCGCGGTCTCGACGACGGGCCGGCTCAGCATGCCGCTGTAGAGATGATCGAGAGATCGGATCGATTCGGTGACGGTCGCGACGATGTCCGGGTGCCCGTGACCGAGGACGGCGCTCATCTGACCCGATGTGAAGTCGAGGATGGCCCGGTCCTGCTCGTCGTAGATGTACGAGCCCTGCGCCCGGGCGATGATGCGCGGACTGAACCTGGTCCCGTACCGGATGAGATGACGATCGGCTGCCGCCCAGAAACTCGCGTCGGTCATGCCGCGGAGGCTAGCTGGCACCGGCTGCCGGAGCCGCCGGGACCTGTCTCAATGCCTCAGGACCGATCTCTCCGTCAGGGGCCTTTTCAACCCCGGACACCTGGCGCAGGAATTGATGATCCGCGTCGGGGTCACGTCTGGGCGAGCAGCTTGCTCAGCCAGTCCACCGTCAGCTGTACCGGCGCGCCGTTGTGGACGACCGTCGGCGTGGCCACCTGGCCGCCGGTGGCCTGCTTGAGCTTCTCCCGCGACGCGGTGTCCGACGCGACGGCGGCGTCGACGTTCTTGCCGGACGTGATGCACTCCGCCGAGGCGGTGGCACCGGATTTCGTGGCGAGGTCGGCCAGCTGCTGGTTCGTCAGGTCTGCCGTCCCTCTTTCCTCCGGTTGCGTGCCCGGGGCGAACAGCGCGGAGTGGAAGGCCAGGTAGGCACCGGGTGTACTGCCGTCCTGCTCGGCCACGCACAGCAGCGCGGCCGCGGCGCGGGTCGAATAGTCCTGGGAGAACGACTGCGTGTTGAGGAAGTTCAGCATGTGCACGTTGACGGCCAGCGTCCCCGCGTCGACCGCCTGGTTGATCTGCTGACCGAACTGCCGCTCGAACTCGGCGCAGACCGGGCAGAGCGCGTCCTCGTAGAGGTCGATGGTGACGGCGGGCGTGCTGCCGGCCTTGGTGACGGTGACGACCCCGTTCTGCGCGGTCGCGACCGACTGCGTGGACCCGCCGTAGCCCTCGCTCTGGATGGCGCTTTCCTTCTTGTTCAGCACCAGGCCGACCACGATGATCGCGATGATCACGGTGATGGCGATGCCGCCGATGATCAGCTGCGTCCGGTTGCGGCCGGCGGAGGATTGCCGTGCGGCGGCCACGGACTGCCGGGAGCCGGTGGGCGTGCGCTTCTGGCCCGACGGAGGGCGGTTCGAGCCGCCTTTCTTCTTGCCGCTGTTGTCCTGCGCCACGTCCTGCGTCCTCCCGTAGAACCCGGTCGATCCGGGTCATCAGCGGCGCGCCGCCCGGGCGGCCGCACGTCCACTATGCCGTTCGTCCCGATCGCGACCCGGCCCATCGGTCGACGGACAGCGGCGTGTCCGGTCGGTAGATCAGGAAGCCGGCCAGCACCAGGAACCCGAGATCCCGCAGGATCTCCGCGGTGTAGGCGGTCTGACCTGCGTCGACGGGACCGCCGCCACCGAAGCACCCGCAATCGATGGACAGCCCTCGGGCTGCGGCGGAGATCACTCCGGCGATGAACACGACCAGCAGCACGGCGCCCAGCACGGCTGCCAGCCGGGTGGCCAACCCGACCAGCAGCAGGACGCCGACGGCGATCTCCAGGTATGGCAGGGTTGCGGCGACCACCGACACCAGCGACTCTGGCAGCAGGTCGTAGGCCCGCACGGCCACCACCGTCTCCCGTGGGTCGGCGGCCTTCAGCCCGCCCGACACCAGGAACACCGCCGCCAGACCGAGACGTGCGAGCAGCCCCACGCCGTCGAGGACGGCGTGGCGCCTGGACACCTCAGTCGGGAGGCTGACCTCGCTCATGTCCGGGGCCGGCGGTCAGCCGGTGGGCGCGACGCTGGTGGCCGGAGCCTCGCTCGCGGGCGCCTGGCTGGAGGGAACGCCGCTCGCCGGCGCCTCGCTGCTGGCCGCACCACTGGTTGCCGCGCCACTGCCCGGCGCGGCGCTGCCCGAGGCGTCGGGGGCCGCGGGCGTCACGGTGGTCTGCAGCAGGACGTCCACCACGGCGGCGATGGCGGGCTGGGTCTGTCCGGACTGCGGATCGGTCTGACCGGGCACCTGGACGAGCACCCGGCTGCCGATGGGCACACCGACCAGACCGGCGAACGGGCCACCGGTGGCCACCGGGAGCTCCTGCGGTCCCTCACCGCTCTTGGTCGGATCGTCACCCGGCCAGGTGGTGCCCGCGGACTCCCCCGCCCAGGTGACGGCGGTGTACTGGACGAGCACCTGGCCCAGCTGGATCGGCTCGCCGGTGCCGGTGGCGATGACCGTCACGCTCGCCGCCGTCGGTTCCGGGGCGCCGCTCGGGATCGTCACCGTGGCCTGCGACCCGAGCGGTCCGCTGACCTGCGGTCCGGTCTTGGGCAGTGCGGGCGCGGGCTTGGCGTCTTTCTGTCCCCCGGCGTTGGCGGCGATGGCATCGACGATGTCGACGACGAACACCAGCGTGTCCGTGCCCTTGATGCCGGCGCTCTCGTTGCCGGCGGACCCGTAGCCGTCGGCCGGCGGCAGGCTCAGCATCACCCGGCTGCCGACCGGAACACCGACCAGTGCGGCGTCCCACCCGGGGACGACCTTCTGCTTGCCGATCTGGAACACCGAGGTGGAGCCGCGGTCGTAGGAGTTGTCGAAGACGTTGCCACCCCAGATCTGCCCGAGATAGTTCGTCACCAGCCAGTCGCCGGCGACGGTCTTCGGCCCGGTGCCCTCGGACAGGATGACCCGCTGCAGGCTCGGGACCGGGTTGCCCTGCGGGAAGGTCAGGGTCGGCTTCTCGCCGAACTTGCCGCTGGCGGTGGGCAGCTGCGAGGCGGGGACCGCTGCGGCGACGGCGGTGGCCGGCGGCACTGCGGGGCCGAGCGTGGGCGCGGGCGATCCGGATGTCGACGCACTGGTCGGCGTCGGGTCGCCACCGGAGGAACACGCGGCCAGGACGACCAGCGGGACAGCAACCAGCAAGGCGCGCATGCGCATGGAGAAGACCTCGGATCTCGACTTCGGGGCGCCACCAGACGTTCGGGCGCTGGAACAACCCGCAACCCTACGCAGTCAGACTGTTCGCTTGCTGTGTGCGGTGCGTTCGAACCGCGTTGGAGTCGTGTGCGTTCGCGGGGCCCGCGCGGCGCCCTAACCTGATGTTCGTGCCGTCCAACACCAAGGTCTTCGTCGCCCAGCTGGCCGGACTTCCCGTTTTCGGTCCCAGCGGGGAGTCGATCGGCAAGGTCAGGGACGTCGTGGTCGCGTTGCGGCTGGATCGCAAGCCGCCGCGCGTGCTCGGTCTGGTGGTCGACCTGCCGACCCGCCGCCCGATCTTCGTCCCGATGCTGCGGGTCAGCAGCCTGGAGGCCGGCGCGATCGGCTTGACCACCGGCTCGGTGAGCCTGCGCCGCTTCGAGCAGCGCACGTTGGAGCTGCGGCTGATCGGTCAGCTGATCGGTGTTCAGGTGCAGCTGGCCACCACGGCGAGTTCGGCCGTCGTCGTCGACGTGGCGATGGAGAAGACGCGCAGCCGGGACTGGGTGGTGTCGCGCCTCGCGGTGCGCGAGCGGACCCGGCGGATCGTGCGGCGGGCGCCGGTGCAGATCGTGGGCTGGAGCGACGTCCGCGGCATGGACCCGGCCAGCCTGACCGGGCAGTCGGTGCGCGGGGCACCGCAGGTGCTGGCCTCCTTCGAGGGCCTGCGGGCGGCGGACGCCGCGGGAATCCTGCGTGACCTGACGCCGGCCCTGCGATACGAGGTCGCCGACGCGATGGATGACGACCGATTGGCCGACGTCATCCAGGAGCTGTCCGAGGACGACCAGCAGGAACTGCTCGCGCACCTGGACGAGGCACGCGCCGCCGACGTGCTCGAGGCGATGGATCCCGACGACGCCGCCGACCTTCTCGCGGAACTCCCGGTGGGTATCCAGGAACGGCTGCTGGGCCTGATGGAGCCCGAGGAGTCGGCGCCGGTGCGCAGGCTGCTGCAGTACTCCTCGGAGTCCGCGGGTGGGCTGATGACGCCGGAACCCGTCGTGCTCACCCCGGACGCGACGATCGCCGAGGCGCTGGCCCGGATCCGCTCCCCCGACCTCACCCCCGCGCTGGCATCGATGGTGTTCGTCTGCCGCCCGCCCCAGGCCACCCCGACCGGGCGGTACCTGGGTTGCGTGCACACCCAGCGGCTGCTGCGGGAGCCGCCGTTCGAGCTGGTCGCCGGTGCCTTGGACACCGAGATGGCCCGGCTCTCCCCGGACGCGGCGCTCACCGACGTCACGCGGTTCTTCGCGTCGTACAACCTGGTGTGCGCGCCCGTCGTCGACGACGAGGACCACCTGCTCGGCGCGGTGACGGTCGACGACGTGCTGGACCACCTGCTGCCGGACAACTGGCGCGACCAGGGTCTGGACGACGGGCAGTCCGACGCCGAACCGGCGCTGCAGCGCGGCGCCGCGAGCGGAGGCAGCCGTGGCTGAGACGCGGGCGCGGCGGCGGCTCGACCAACCCCGCAACGCCAGACGGTTCGGGTTCGAGATCGACCCGGAATCGTTCGGCAGGTTCTCCGAGAGCCTGGCGCGGTTCATGGGCACCGGGACGTTCCTGTTCTGGCAAACGGTGCTCGTGATCACCTGGATCACGATCAACCTCGTCGCGGTGAGCTACCGCTGGGACCCGTACCCGTTCATCCTGCTGAACCTGGCGTTCTCCACGCAGGCCGCCTATGCGGCACCGCTGATCCTGCTGGCGCAGAACCGGCAGGACGATCGGGACCGGGTGACGGTCGAGGAGGACCGCACCCGCGCCGCCCAGACCAAGGCGGACACCGAGTTCCTGGCCCGCGAACTGGCGGCGCTGCGGGTGGCCATCGGCGAGATCGCCACCCGGGATTACCTGCGCGGCGAGCTCGACCGGCTGCGCACCGACCTGGCGGAGATGGCCGACCCGGAGGCCGTGGAGAAGCCAGCCAAACGGACCCCGGACAAGAGGTCCAAGGCGCGGCCCAAGGTCGCGGCGAAGGACGCACAGGCGAAGGACGCACAGGCGAAGGGCGCACAGCCGAAGGGCGCGCAGCCGAAGGACGCGCAGCCGCAAGCCCGGATAGATGGCGCTCCGGGCCGGTGACGAGGAACGGCCCCACCTCTCGATGGGGCCGTTCCTGTCGTGCATCCACGATGCGCGTGGAGGTGGCGGGAATTGAACCCGCGTCCAACGTTGCTTCGTGAGGGCTTCTCCGGGCGCAGTCCGCGGTGTCTCTACTCGGCCTCACCAGTCATGCGAACGTGCTGGTGTGACAGGCCCAGTCGCTGTTTGTTGTCCCAGAAAGATCCCGCGACCGGATCTTTCGGTAATCCTCCTAGCTGGCGCCAGGATCCGGGGCGGAGGAGCCCCCGGTCTGACGGAGTCCTTACTCGCTCAGGCGGCGAGGGCGAACTCAGTGCGACTGTTGTCGGCACTTGATTTTTTGCAACGGATGGTTAACGAGATCATCGTTGCCTTCCTCGGCCCGCTTCACCTCACTCGACAAACGCTGTCGAGACCGATCACCCCCGTGGGGAGTGCAGCCCCACCATCATACGCGTTCCGCGGGCGGCAAGGGGCCTTTCCCCGGTCGGGGCGGCCCGGCGCCGGCGGAGCCTTGGTGCGCGACATGCCTTGGCTCTCGAGGTCGTGCGGTCCCGGCGTTGATCCTGCTCTCGAGTGACTCGATCTGCGTACGCCTCACTCGTGCTGCAACACGAGTAAGGCGCGCAATTGCTGAGTCACAGCGGCGGCCGGATAGCCAGGCCACCACGACACGTGGGCGGATGCCGCGGTCCGCAGCGACATGACATCGCGTCAGCCGGCGCAGCCCTCCTGGCCGGGGACGAGCGGCCCGATCGCCAGCACGAGCGTCTGCTGTCCGTCTGTCCACGGTCCGACCGCGACTCGGGAGCCGAGCGCGGTCAACACCGTTCGCGCCTGCTCTCCACTCAGCACCCCGCACGTGTGATCGTCGCGGTCGAGCACCCTTTGCACTCCCCCGCCGAGCGGCCAGTTGGCGGCATCGGCCACGTCCGCCGGTGTGCCGTAGGTGCTGACCCGGAGTCGGTCCGGCCTCCACGGGGCGGTCCCGGTCATGGCGTCCCGCAGGGTGCCGATCAGCGCCGTGAGTCGCTCGCGGGCATCGCGCTGCGGCTTCGGCAGCAGTTCGTCGCCGATGCCCAGCGCGTACGCGTCAACCCGGACGTCCCGCGATGCAGTGCGCAGGACAAGGCTGGTGGTGCCCTGGTCGGTGACGCCGGGGCTGCCGATGTCCGTCTCCGCCAGCGCGGTGATCTCGGTGACGGCGTCGGCCAGTCGGCAGGGGTCGATTCGGCCGATGGTCAGGGCGGCGAGCGGCTCGTTCGACGTGCCGACGTCCTCGCTGCGGATCGCGGTGCCGTCCTCGTACACCGCGATGGCATAGGGCTCGGTGCGCTCGTTGGCGATCCACGCGTTGGTGCCGTGCGTGATGGTGATCAGCGGTGAGCCGGTGGGCGTGGTGACGGGCGCGCGCGTTGCGTCCAAGGACCCCGCACAGGAGCTGCGGTACGGAACTGATGTGGGCGCGCCCGACGCCGGGCCGGCCGTGCCCGGCACCGTGGTCGCGGCACACCCGGCCAGCAGCGCGGCGAGCACCAAGGCGCCGCCGACAACCGAACCGGCGGGGAGTTGTCGCGGGGTGGTCATGGTGAAAGGACGGAACTCGGCCCGGAACGGGTTGCAGCCCGCGCCCGGCACCGGGCGGCCCCGGGGTCACAGGCCCGCACGCACAACGATCGGGTTGGAGATCATCGACCTTCCCGGGCCGCCTCAGGTCGAACCTCGCCACCTGGATGTGGGCCGGTTGAAGGTCAGTCGGACATTCCCTTGGACCGCCGCCCGGCGTACCGCTCCAACTCGCGCGCGGCGTCACGCTTGGCCATGGTCTGCCGCTTGTCGTAGTCCTTCTTACCCCGGCCCAGTCCCAGTTCGACCTTGACCTTGCCGTCCACGAAGTACAGGGACAGGGGCACCAGCGCGAGCCCGCCCTCGCGGAGTCGGGCGGCGATCTTGGTGATCTCCATCCGGTGCATGAGCAGCTTGCGCTGCCGGCGCGGGGCGTGATTCGTCCAGGTGCCCTCGGCGTACTCGGCGATGTGCACGTTGCGCAGCCACAGCTCGTCATCGGTGACGGTGACGAAGCCGTCCACCAACGATGCCCGGCCGGCCCGCAGCGACTTGACCTCGGTGCCGGTCAGCGCGATCCCGGCCTCGTACGTGTCCAGGATCGTGTAGTCGTGCCGCGCCTTGCGGTTGCTCGCGATGACCTGGCGGCCGGTCGGCCGGTTGCTGCTGCGGGACGGTCGGTTGGCGGTGGGCTGCGCGCGGGTGGATGAAGTTGCCATGGCCGGTCCAGGGTAGTTGCTGCCGCGAGGCATTTACCTCGCCGGCCTGCGGCCCTTGACCGACCCGACCGTCACAACCGCACGTACAACCGCAGCGTCACGTACGCCGACACCGCCGCCAGCCCGGCACCGATGGCCAGCAGGATCGGCGACACCCACACCAGGGTGGCCGCGTCGATGGCCGGCAGGATGCCGGATCGGATCACCGGCCCGAGCGCCTGATCGACGAACAGGAACTTCGCCGCGACCAGGCCACCGATGGCCAGCGCGGCGCCGACCACGCCGGCGATCACCGCCTCCAGCATGAACGGGAGCTGGGTACGCCATCTCGACGCACCGACCAACCGCATGATCGCCGTCTCGGTGCGGCGGGTGTACGCGGCGACCTGCACCATGTTGGAGATCAGCAGCAGCGCCGCCAGCGCCTGGATCAGCGCGACGATGATGGTGGCGTTGCGGACGCCGTTGAGCAGGCTGAACAGCCGGTCCAGGAAGGCGCTCTGGTCGGCGACGGACTGCACGCCGGGGCGGCCGCTGAATTCCTCGGCGATCACCCGGTACCGCTGCGGGTCGTACAGCTTGACGTGGAACGAGGCGGACAGCGCCGACGCGGTGCCGATCTCCAGCAGTTCCGGCTGGCCGGCGAACTGCTGCTTGTACCGCTCGAACGCCGCGGCCTGGCTCTCGTAGTCGACGCTCTCCACGTCGGTGTTCGCCTGCAGCTGCTTGCTGATGTCCTGGCACGGCGACTGCCGGCAGTCGGGGTCCTGCGCCGACTGATCAGGCGTGAGGTAGACGGTGACCTCGACCTTGTCGCCGTAGATGTCCCGCATCTGGTCGGTCATCCGGGCGATGATCAGCCCGCCGCCGAGCAGCCCGAGCGAGATGGCGGTGGTGAGCACCATGGCGATGGTCATGGTGATGTTGCGGCGAAATCCGTTCAGGACCTCGGTGACGACAAATCCGGCGCGCATGTGTTCCTCTCGTGTGCCGAACAGTGGGGAATGGGATCGGTGACGCCCTTACCGGCCCACCCCGTACACGCCCCGTGCCTCGTCCCGGACGACCTTGCCCAGCTGCAGTTCGATGACCCGCCGCCGCATGGAGTCGACGATGGTGTTGTCGTGCGTGGCCATCAGCACCGTCGTTCCGGTGCGGTTGATCCGTTCCAGCAGCAGCATGATGTCCGCGCTGGTGTCCGGGTCGAGGTTGCCGGTCGGCTCGTCGGCCAGCAGCAGCAGCGGCCGGTTGGCGAACGCCCGGGCGATGGCCACCCGCTGCTGCTCGCCACCGGACAGCTCGTGCGGCAGCCGGTTGGCCTTGCCCTCCAGCCCGACCATCTCCAGCACCTCGGGGACTGTCTGCTTGATCGACGCCCGGGAGCGGCCGATCACCTCGAGCGCGAATCCGACGTTCTGTTCGACCGTCTTGTTGGTCAACAAACGGAAGTCCTGGAACACGCAGCCCAGCCGGCGCCGGTGCGCGGCGACCTTGGATCGGCGCAGGTGGGCGAGGTCCTGACCGTCGACCTCGATGGTGCCCGTCGTCGGCACGTCCTCCCTGATCAGCAGGCGCAGGAACGTCGACTTCCCCGATCCGGACGGACCGATGACGAAAGCGAATTCACCCTTGTCGACGTCGATGGAGACGTCGTCGAGGGCCGGCCTGGTGGAGGCTTTGTACAACTTGGAGACGTGCGACAAATGAATCACAACGAGGCAGTCTAAAGGCTTCTTCGTTATACCCACGTGACATCCGCGCCGCGCGGGGGTATCGGATGGGCGGCGCGGCCGACGCAGCGAAGGCTGTGACCAGGGGTTTCACCGGCCGGGCGAGGGTTGCGTCACCCTCCCAGGCGAGTGAGCACGGCTTCGTGCAGCAGGCCATTGGTCGCCAATGCGCTGTTCGCGGTGCCGCCGGATGGCTGACCGTCGACGGATGTGAACCGGCCACCGGCCGCGATCACGATGGGCACGAGCGCGGCGATGTCCCACAGGCTCAGGTCGGGTTCTGCCGCGATGTCGACGGCGCCCTCGGCGACCAGCATGTAGGAGTAGAAGTCGCCGTAGGCCCGGGTCCGCCAGCACTCGTTCAGCAGGGCCTGGAATCCGGGCCCTCGCCCAGCGTGCCGCCACTCGGCGAGGTCCGAGTAGCTCAGCGACGCGTCGGAGATGGTCCGAACCGCGGACACGGTGCATCGCCGGGGCGGTGAGTCGGCGAACCGGGTCCATGCGGCGCCGCTGACCGCGGCCCACCAACGCCGTGCCAGAGCCGGTGCGGACACCACACCGACAACGATGTCGTCGCCGTCGAGCAGCGCGATCAGGGTGGCCCACACGGGAACGCCGCGGACGAAGTTCTTCGTGCCGTCGATGGGATCGATCACCCACCGCCGGCCCGTCGCGGCGGGCTTGTCGTAGCCGAACTCCTCCCCCACCACGGCGTCAGCCGGACGCTCGGCGGCGAGCACCTCCCGGATCGCGGTCTCCACCGCCAGGTCGGCGTCCGACACGGGTGTGAGATCGGGTTTGGCATCGACCCGCAGGTCCGCCGCGCCGAACCGCGGCAGGCTGATCGCGTCGGCCGCGTCGGCCAGCCGCAGGGCCAGCGCGAGATCGTCGGCGTGAGCTTGATGTCCGCCACTGCCGGGACCGGCGGCGTTGTCCCGCAACCGATCTGCGGCCTCGTCCGGTGCGGAACGCCGGTCGCTCATCGACGGACCTGCTCGCCCTTGGCGGCCACCGCCGAGATCTCGTCGACAAACGACGGCCACAACGCGTCGGGCAGGTCGTGACCCATTCCCGGGTACGTCCGCAGCAGAGCGCCGGGGATCGCGGCCGCGGTCGCCCGACCACCGGACACGGCGATCAGCGGGTCGGCTTCCCCGTGAAGGACGACGGTCGGGACGTCCAGCCGGCCCAGCGCTGCCGTGCGGTCCGGGGTGCCGAGGATCGCGGCGAACTGCCGGGACACCCCCGCTGGGTCGTAGCACCGGTCGTAGGCCTCACCCGCGAGACGCGCGGCCCGTTCCTCATTGAATGGATAGCCGGGCGAGCCGATGCGCCGCCAGGTGTCGATGCTGGCGGCGACGGCCTCCTCGCGGCTGGTGGCGGCGCGGCGGGAGATCATCATCGCGGCGATGTCCAACCGGGGCCGGCCCACCCGCCGGGACGCCGTGCTGGACGATATGGAGGTCAGGCTGCGCACCAGGTCAGGGCGCTGGATCGCGAGGGTCTGGCTGATGCAGCCGCCCATCGAGACACCGACCACGTGCGCCCCGCCGGGCACCAGCTGGTCGATGAGACCGGCTGCGTCGTCGGCCATGTCGGGGATCAGGTAGGCGGGCTTCCGGCCGACGAAGGCGGCGACGGGCCGTCCCGGGCGTTTGTCACGGAGGTGCGTGGACAGGCCGATGTCCCGGTTGTCGAACCGGATGACGTAGTGGCCGCGGTCGGCGAGCATCTCGCAGAACCCGTCGTGCCAGGCCAGCATCTGGGTGCCCAGGCCCATCACGAGCAGTACCGGCACCGCGTCGGGATCGCCGAAGGTCTCATAGGCGAGGGTGATGCCGTTGGACGGGACGGTGCGGATGGTCATGCGGAGATTGTGACAAGGCGCGGCGGCCGAGGCGCGCAGGGTTGATCATCACAACGCAGCGGCGCCGTGCAGCGTTGATCATTCCGACGTCGGCCGCTGCAGGACGCCGCGGCGTCGATCATGTCGGGTCAGCCGCGCAGTGCAGTGTTGATCATGCCGGCTCACACCGGCGGCCGGACCGTTGTCGCTCTGCCGATCGCAGGGATGAGCCGGCATCCCGATCGGGCCGTGGCAGATCCGTTCGCCACGCACTGCCATCGCCGGTGTGGACAGATCGGAACCAGGCGTCCGCCACGGTTACCGTGTCCGAAGATCCGCGCCGGACGCCCGGTTCGTCGAGCAGGCAGGGAGTTCGCCGATGGCCGCACCGACCGCCACCGAGCACATCCATGACGAGGTCCGCGAGCTGATCCGGCGCCGCGGGATCGACCCGGTCATCGATCACCGCGGGACCCGCTCGCTGATCGACGAGGTGATCGCACACTACGAGGAACGGGTGCCGCTGTCGGCGCTGCCACCGTTGCTCGACCGGCCCGCCGCGGTCCGCCATGTCTTCGACTCGTTGGCCGGATTCGGTCCGCTGCAGCGGTTTCTGGACGACCCGGCCGTCGAGGAGATCTGGATCAACCAGCCGGGCCGGGTCTTCGTCGCCCGCAACGGCCGCTCGGAGTTGACCACTGTGGTGCTCACCGCCGACGAGGTGCGTGACCTGGTCGAGCGGATGCTGAAGCCGTCCGGCCGGCGGCTGGACCTGTCGTCGCCGTTCGTCGACGCACTGCTCCCCGACGGCAGCCGGCTGCACGCGGTGATCCCGGACATCACCCGCGACCACCTGAGCCTGAACATCCGAAAGTTCGTCGTCGCGGCGAACGGCCTCGAGGACCTCGTCGCGCTCGGCACCATCACCGCGCACGCCGCGCGTTTCCTGGAGGCGGCCGTCACGGCAGGGTTGAACATCATCGTCGCGGGCGGAACGCAGGCCGGGAAGACGACGCTGCTCAACACCTTGATCAACTCGATCCCGGCGCAGGAGCGGGTGATCACCTGCGAGGAGGTCTTCGAGCTCCGCCCGAACCTCCCGGACGTCGTCGCCATGCAGACCCGGCAACCGAACCTGGAGGGGCACGGCGAGATCCGGCTCCGGCGGCTGGTCAAGGAGGCGCTGCGGATGCGCCCGAGCCGGATCATCGTCGGCGAGGTGCGGCAGGAGGAATCGCTGGATCTGCTGATCGCCCTGAACTCCGGCCTGCCCGGGATGTGTTCCGTTCATGCCAACGCCGCCCGCGAGGCGGTGGTGAAGTTGTGCACGCTGCCGCTGCTGGCCGGGGAGAACGTCACCGACGCCTTCGTGGTGCCGACGGTGGCCGCGTGCATCGACCTGGTGGTGCAGATCGGCGTGGAGCCGGACGGCTCCCGCAGGGTGCGGGAGATCGTCGCGCTGCCGGGGCGGGTGGAGGGCGGTGTGGTCGAGACCGAGGACGCGTTCACCTCTGTCGACGGCAAACTCGTTCGCGCGCAGGGCTTCCCGCCGCATGCCGACCGGTTCCAGCAGCACGGTCTGGATCTTGCCGAGCTGCTGGAAGCGCGGACGGCTGGGCAGGCCGGGGTTGGCGGCGCGGCGGGCGTCCCATCTTGAGAGGCCGGCCCGCCGCCGCGAGAGCCTGGCGGCCCGTCACATCCCCGTCGGCGACGTTCCGGGCAGCGTCTGCTTCCGGACGTCGGCGGCGTACTCCTTCGCCTGCGCGGTGGCGTCCTGGCTGGACTGCAGATCCTCGGTGGCCCTGCGCATCTCGTCGTTCTCCAGGGCCGGCCCGTCCAACTCGATCTTGTCCGCGGGCCGGCGGTGCGGTTCCGGATCGAGGTCGTCCTGCGCCTGGGCCGGGTTGAGCCCCTCGACCGCACCCTCGGCTGTGGAGGTGTCGCCGTCATGCGGTCCTTCCGCGTCGGGCGCGGCCGGAGCCGCCGCCGCCGTGGCGTCCGGAGCACCGGAGTCCCCGGGTGCGTCGTCGTCCGCGGGCGCCGGACGGGAGTCGGTGCCGGCAGACGACGAAGCGCCCGACCCGTCGGCGGACGACGCGTCGGCCCGGTCGCGGCCGGGCTGGTCGGCGTCCTCGGCAGCAGAACCACCGGCGGGCGCAGCCGCGGCAGCCGTGCTCGCCGCGTCGGCGTCCGGCGCGCCCGCACCGTTCGGCACCGCATCGGCATCGGGCGACGGCGCCGTGTCGGAGGCGACGGACGTGTCGGGAGAGGCGGACGGCTGGTCCTCACCCGCGGCCGTCCGTGCGGTATCCGGCTCCGTGCCGGTGCTGGGCAGGGCATCCTCGTCGAGCGTGGAACTGGGCCCGGTGCCTGTCGACGTCCCGTCACCGGAGGGCAGGCTGGAGGTCATGATCGGTTCCCTTCGTCGCGGACCGGCAACGGTGTGATCGGCCGGTTTCTCAACGACTTACCCACCCGCGCCCGATCTCACACCTGACGCGCGGTGCCCACCGGACCCCGGTCGACAATGCCTCAGTCGGGCGAGGCCCCGGTCGAGCGAGCCCGGTTGACCGAGCCTCAGTCGAGCGAGCGCACCCCGCCGGGTCCGTTCGCGGAACGGGCGTCGAGCGCACCGGCGATGACGGCGCGCAGGTCACCGCCGACGTTGGCGGCGATCGCCGCGGACACCGCGCCCAGCACGAACGGCGCGTCGACGATCACCACCCGCTCCGCCTGCTCGGGCTCGAGGAATTCGACGGCCGTTTCCGCCGTCAGGAATCCGCTGCCCAGGTCGTAGAGCAGGACGGCGCCGTCACCGGAGTCGGCTTCCGCGATCGCCGCGGTGATCAACTCGAACGACGTGCCGATCGACCCGTCCTCCTGGCCGCCGGCCGGGGCGATCGTCACCGACGGCGCCATCTGCCCGGCGACGTCGGCCAGGCCCTGGGCCAACTGTTTGCTGTGCGAGACCAGGACCAGGCCGACTGTCACGTGGGACCTTTCTGTTGTGCGATCAAAAAACGTTCGCTGCAATAACATGTGGAGCGTCAGGCGAGAACCGTTGCAGGTAGCGGGTTTCGGCCGTCGCCGATGTTGAGGTGGCAACGTCCTCCTGCGAACCCGCGGCGCCCCGCGAACGGTCAGCCTGCCGCGGTCCCGGCCAGAGCCTGCAGCAGGTACCCGGTGCTGGTGGCGCCGGGATCCTGATGGCCGATGGACCGTTCACCGAGGTAGCTGGCCCGGCCCTTGCGCGCCTGCATCGGCACGGTGGCAGCGGCTCCTGCGGTGGCCGCATCGGCCGCCGCGGACAGCACCTCCGCGACCGAGCCGCCGCCCGCCGCAGCCTCTTTCGCCGCGTTCACCGCCGGGGTGAGCGCATCCACCATGGTCTTGTCGCCGGATTCGGCCTTGCCTCGCGCGACCACGCCGTCACGGGCTGCCGTGAGGGCGGTGACGACCGCCTCCGCGTCGATCTCACTGGCGTCGCCGAGCGAGGTGGCGGCGCGCAGGAAGCCGGTGCCGAACAGCGGACCTGCCGCCCCACCGACGGTCGAGATCAGCGTGGTGGCAACGAGTTTCAGCACGGCAGCCGGGTTGTCCGGTTCCGCCGCGTCCAGCTTCGTCAGCACCGCGGTGAAGCCACGGGCCATGTTCTCCCCGTGGTCACCGTCGCCGATCTCCCGGTCCAGGTGGGTCAGTTCGACCCGGTGCTCGGACACCGTGGCGGCCACCGCCCGGATGGCGGCCACGGTTCCGGCGGCATCACAACTCATCGATCACACGCCCCATCTCAACGCGGCGGTGTGCACCGGCGCGTCCCACAGTTCGGTCATCTCGTCGTCCAGCTTGAGCAGGGTGAGCGACATGCCCTGCATCTCCAGGGAGGTGATGTAGTTGCCGACCAGTGACCTGCTCACTTCGATCCCCCGCTCGGCGAGGAACTTCCGCGCCGAATGGTAGGCGAGGTAAAGCTCGATCTGCGGGGTGCCCCCCATGCCGTTGACGAACAGCAACGTCTTCGCGCCGGACTCGAACGGCAGGTCGTCGACGATGGCGGTGAGCATGATCGACACGAGCTCGTCGGCGGACACCAGCTTCATCTTCTCGCGACCCGGCTCGCCGTGAATGCCGACGCCCATTTCGATCTCGTCATCGGCCAGGGTGAACGACGGCTCCCCGGAGTGCGGGACCGTACAGGGGGTCAGGGCCATCCCCATCGAGCGGACCTGCGAGCTGACCCGCTCGGCGATGGCCGTCACCGTGGCCAGGTCGTCACCGCGGGCGGCGGCGGCGCCGGCGATCTTCTCCGCCAGCACGGTGCCGCCGACACCGCGCCGGCCGGCGGTCCAGGTGGAGTCCTTGACCGCGACGTCGTCGGCGATGACGACCGACGCGGTCTCGATCCCCTCGGCCTCGGCGAGTTCTGCGGCGGTCTCGAAGTTCAGCACGTCACCGGTGTAGTTCTTCACGATCAGCAGCACCCCGGCGCCACCGCTGACGGCCTGGGTCGCGGCGATCACCTGGTCGGGCGTGGGTGAAGTGAACACCGCACCGGGTACGGCCGCCGCGAGCATGCCCTCACCGACGAAGCCGCCGTGCATCGGCTCGTGACCGCTGCCGCCGCCGGACACGATGGCCACCTTGCCGGCGATCGGCGCGTCGGCGCGGGCGATGAATGCCGGGTCGAGCTGCACGGTGATGAGGTCGGCATGTGCCTCCGCCATGCCCTGCAAAGCCTCGGTGGTCACGGTGGCGGGATCGTTGATGATCTTCTTCACGACAGTCCTCTCGACGCTGATGGGAACCGGGTCACGGCATTCGGGCCGATGGATCAGGGGTGCCCCGGGTGGGGTGGCCGCGCTGCCATGTCGATCTTGCACCCCACTGTCCGAGTCGGCCAGGCAGATGGCCGTCCCTTTCCGGGTGGTCTTCGCTGCGAGGATCGGCGGCCGCGGCGGGGACGCGGGAGCGTCAGGAGACTCCGGGCTGGTGACGCAACCGGACGGACAGGCAGGTGACGCAGCCCTCGAGCTTCTCGAACTCCGAGATGTCCACCGGCACCGGCGTGAAGCCGAGGTCGGCGAGCAGTTCGGCCGATCTCGGCGCGGACGCCGCCATCAGCAACCGGCCGCCGCCGAGGTCGACCACATGGGCGCCGCCCTCCTCCGGCATGGCACGGAAGTGCGGCCAGAAGCCCGGATCGTCCACCAGCGGCGGGTAGCCGATGATGCTGCCGTCGGGTAGCGCGGTCACCGCCGACTTCAGGTGCAGCACCTTGCTGACCGGGACGGCCACCACCGTGTGGCCGAGCGGGCCGCAAATCGCCCGCAGGCTGGCGATGCCTCCCGCGCTGGTCCGCAGGGTGCGGCCGACGTAGACGGCGCGGCCGACCTTGAGCACGTCACCGCCGTCGAGGGTGCCGCCGGTGATCCGCTCCACCTGGTACCCGAGCTGGGCGAGAGTGGATGCGGTGCCGTCGACCTCGGGCTTGCGCTGGTCGGCACCCGGGTTGGTGAGCACCGCGGTGCCGCCGATCATGACGACGGTGTCCTCGACGAACACCCCGTCGGGGCACTCGTCGACCTCCGGGACGTCCACCGTCTGCCAGCCCGCATCGGTGATGGCGCCGACGTAGTTCTCCCACTGGTCCTGGGCGAGCACCGGCTCGACGGCCACCCGCTCCAGATGCGTCAGCAGGCCCTGCGCCAGCCGGGACGACGGCCGGCGGACGAGGGCGCGCAGGGGGGCAGTCACGGGGCGGCTCCGATGGGTCAACGGGAATGACGGAGCCCGCGCGGCACGGACGCGACGAGCCGCACGGACCGTCGGAAGGTACTCCGCGGGCAGGCCCCCCGGTCGCCCGGTCCATTGAGTCCCGGCGCGCCCGCACCTACCGTGACGGTGTGACGACAAGCGGTGCGGGGGAACGGCTGGTGACGCTGCAACCGGCCCGGATCGCCGCGCGCGCCGTCCCGACGATGGTCGGCTACCGCATGCCCCCGGCGCCGGGCCTGCACCGGGGACTGCCCAGCCCGTACCTGACGCTGGTGTTCTCGCTGTCCGGTGCGCTGCCCATCGAGATGTCCTGGCGCAGCGGCTCTTCGGCCGGGTGGTTCGGCATGCCGGTGGGTGGGCTGCACACCGCGCCGGTGCTGTTGCCGCAGCACTCGGCGGACCCCGCGCCGGCCACGCAGCGCGGCATCCAGCTCGCCGTGCATCCGTTCGCCGCCCGGGCGCTGTTCGGGGTACCGGCGGCCGCGCTCGGCGGTGAGGTGGTGGATCTCGGACAACTCACCGATGACCGCCGTTTCGAGGTCCTGCTCGAGCCGGGCACGGTGGCCCCGGATGCCGTCGCCCTCGTCAACGGCTGGCTGCAGCAGCGGCTCGCCGCGACCCCGCCGGGCCTGGTCGTCCCCGAACTGCGCCGCGCCTGGCAGCTGATCACCGGATCCGGCGGCACGATCCGGGTGTCGCAGGTGGCGGCCGAGGTGGGCTGGTCACGCCGGCACCTGACCGCGATGATGCGCGCCGAGATCGGGGTCGGCGTCAAGGATCTGGCCCGGTTGACCCGGTTCGGCCGATCGAGGTCCCTGCTGTCCGCCGGCCGGTGCCTGTCGGACGTCGCCGCCGATTGCGGGTACGTCGACCAGTCGCACCTGACGGCGGAGTGGCGCCAGTTCGCCGGGTGCACGCCCGGTCAGTGGATCGCCGAGGAACTGCCGTCGCTGACCGGCTGAGCCGGGTTCCGCTTTTTCCAAGACGCGTCCGGGCCGGCCGGTCATCCTGGTCCCATGACCACATCCATCAGAACCCACCCCGGTGTCTGGCCGACGCTGTCCTACCGCGACGGCGAGGCGGCACTGCGCTTCCTGATCGACGTCATCGGCTTCACCGAGGTCGCCGTCTACCGCGGCGGCGAAGATCGGCCGATCGCGCACGCCGAACTGGCCTGGCCGGACGGCGGCGGCGTCATGTTCGGCTCGGAACCCGAGGCGAAACGCTGGTCCGGACCCGCCGGTGCGCCCGGCACCTCGTCGGCGTACCTGTCCACCGATGACGTCGATGCGGTTGCGGCCCGGGTGACGGCGGCCGGCTGGCAGATGCTGCGTCCGCTGGAGGAGTCCGATTACGGCAGCAGGGAGTGCGCCTTCCTCGACCCGGAGGGCAACGCGTGGAGTGTCGGGACCTACCGGGGCGGCCGCGGCTGATTCGTTCTCCGGTGCGTGCGGCAACGGTGTCCGCAGTCCGGCAGCGGTGTCCGCACTGCAGCCACCACGTCTGCCTCGTCGCACGTCGGTCGACCGAGCGCGCGGGCCGCGCGGGAGTTCCGCCCGCGTCAGACGCGGCCGGTCTCGTGAGCCCACATGGCGACCTCGACGCGGTTCCGGGCACCGAGCTTTCGCATCAGGCTCGCGACGTGGGCCTTGACCGTGCTCGGGGTGATGTAGAGCTCGCCGGCGACCTCATTGTTGGTGCGGCCCCTGGCCACGAGTGCAAGGACTTCCTCCTCGCGGGCGGTGAGCGGCTCGATCGGCTGCCTCGGTGGTGAGCTCCGCGCATCGGCGAACGCCGCGAGCAGGCGGACAGTGACGCGGGGCGCGATCAGTGCGTCTCCGTCGGCGGCGGCGTGGATGGCCTGGGTCAACAGGGCAGGTCCGGCGTCCTTGAGCAGGAAGCCGCGGGCACCGGCCCTCAGCGCCCCGTGCACATATTCGTCGAGGTCGAAGGTCGTGATGACCACGATCGGCAGCGGGTCGGTGATGCCGGGGCCGGCCAGGCGCCGGGTGGCTTCGATGCCGTCCAGCAGCGGCATCCGGACGTCGAACAGGCCGACGTCGGGGCGCAACTCGAGCGCCAGGCGGACCGCCTCCCGCCCGTCGGCGGCCGCGCCGACCACCTCGATGTCGGGTTGCGCGTCGAGCAGCATGGTCAGCCCGCTGCGCACGATGGCCTGGTCGTCGGCGATGAGCACCCTGATGGTCATCGCGGCGTCCCGGTCCGGGGCAGGACCGCCTCGACCCGCCAGCCCCGCTCGGCGGCGGGGCCGGCGCGAAACGTGCCGCCCAACAGCAGGGCTCGTTCCCGCATGCCCACCAGGCCGTAGCCGGCGGAGGTGCGTCCGCCCGTTGCAAAGCCGTCGTCGTCGACGGTCAGCCGCACCCGGTCGGCATCCCCGGTGACGGCGACGGTGACCTGCGTCGCGTGCCGCGCGTGCCGCCGAGCATTGGTGACGGACTCCTGGGCCAACCGGTAGATCGCGGCCCCGACCGCCGGGCTGAGGTCGTCGAACTCGCCGGAGAGCGTCACCGCGACGCTGGGACGCGTCCGGCCATCCGTGGCCAACTGCTCGACCTCGGCGACGCCGGGCTGCGGCGCGAACTCGGCGTCCTGTGGGGCGCGGAGCACGCCGACGATGGCGCGCAACTCGGTGAGGGTGCGGGTCGCTGCATCCTCGATGACGGCCAGCGCCTCGACGGCACGCTCGGGATGGGCGGCCCCGACGGCGCGTCCTGCCTGGGCCTGGATGGCGATGCCCGAGACGTGGTGGGCGACGGTGTCGTGCAGCTCGCGCGCGAGCTGTTCGCGTTCGCGTGCCTTGGCCTGCTCCAGGTCTCGGACGCGGATCTTCGCGCGGAAGCGGATCGCGGCACCGAGGGCGGCAGCGAACAGGAAGAACGCGTACCCCGCGACCGCCTCCGCCAGGCTGGTCGGGTCGGCGCCGTGGATGGTGATGGGCAACCAGAGCAGGATGACGGCGAGGCCGCCTGCGGCCTCCCGACCGGAGCCCCAGCGGAACAGGGCGTAGGTCAGGATCAGCGTCGCGGCGGTGCTGTTCAGCAGGGTGCCCTGCGACCCGCCGAGTATTCGGACGGTGTCGACGATCGTCAACGTGCCGAAGGAGACGAGCACCGCGACCAGTGGGTGCGTGCGTCGCCACGGCACCGGGCCGATGACAGCGAGCGCCGCGAGCATCAGCAGTGGGAGAGGCGCGAGGTCCTGGCGGAGCACCAGTTCCAGCACGGACCAGGCCACCAGTACTGCGACCAGGGCCCAGTCCCGCGGCCCCGGGCCCGGTGCAGTCGCAGGTCGAGGTTCGGCCCACAGCGAGCGGAGCGCACCGGCGGCCATCTGCCCAGCCTAGGGAGCCATGCACCGGGCGTATCCGCCGAAAGTACGAGAGCGCGGCCGTGCCATCGGGCAGGTCGGAACAGGCTCCGAGCTGATGTGCCGACCGCCGGCATCGGCGACGGTGGGACCACGCACCCGATCACCCGAAGGAGCAAGAGATGACACCACCACAGTCCCCCACCGCGCCCGCGACGCTGCCGCCCCGCGGCGCCCTGCAAGATCTGCGCATGGCCGTGCCGGCAAGGCTTGCGGCAGCATGGACCAGTTTGATGTTCCTCGTCATCTACATCGACTACTTCCACCTCTACCAACCCGGCGCCATCGACCAGATCCGTGGTGGCGGCGTCTACGAATTCACCATCACCCCGACGCTGGTGACGGTTTTCCTCGTGGTCATCGGAATCCCAGCCCTGATGGTGATGCTCTCCATGACGCTGCCTGCCAGGGTAAATCGCGCGACGAACCTCGTGGTCGCAGCGGTCTACATCCCCGTCATGATTTTCAACGCTGCCGGGGCGTCCTCGGACTGGGCCCTGTACTACGGCCTGTCCATCGGAGTCGAGGTGCTGATCCTGGCATTCATCCTGCGCTCAGCCTGGACCTGGCCACGCACCTCATCACCGGCAACGGCGCAGGCCGGCATCGTCGGCGCACCACTCCGCACGCAGCAGCAGGCGTGACAAGCCCGCACACTCGCATCCGGAACCGCTCGCATGTCTCGGCCAATGATGCGAACATGTGTTCGTGGGTGCGGTCGTGGCGGGAACCGAGGCGACGATCCTGCATGCCGACCTCGATGCGTTCTTCGCCTCCGTCGAGCAGCGGGACAACCCGGCGCTGCTGGGCAGGCCGGTGATCGTCGGCGGCGGCGTCGTGCTCGCCGCCAGCTACGAGGCGAAGGCGCGAGGGGTCAAGACGGCGATGGGCGGCGCCCGGGCACGCGGCCTGTGCCCGGACGCGACCGTCGTCGAACCGCGGTTCGCCGCCTACTCCCGCGCGTCCAAGGACGTGTTCGAGGTGTTCCGGCGGACCACCCCGCTGGTGGAGGGACTGTCCATCGACGAGGCGTTCCTCGATGTCGGCGGCCTCGGCCGGGTGTCGGGGCAGCCGAGGGAGATCGCCGCGCGGCTGCGCCAGGAAGTGAAGGACAGCGTCGGCCTGCCGATCACCGTCGGCGTCGCCAGGACCAAGTTCCTGGCGAAGGTGGCCAGCGGGGTGGCGAAACCCGACGGGTTGCTCGTCGTGCCGCCCGCGGAGGAATTGGCCTTTCTGCATCCCTTGCCGGTGCAGCGGCTGTGGGGCGTCGGCCCGAAGAGCACCGCCAAGCTGCACGAGCTGGGCATCTTCACCGTCGGCCAGGTCGCCGGGCTCGGCGAGGCCGGGTTGGTGTCGATCCTCGGGCAGGCGTCGGGGCGGCACCTGCACGCGCTGGCCCACAACCGCGACCCCCGGCGGGTGCGGGTCGGCGCGCGGCGCGGGTCGATCGGGTCGCAGCACGCGATGGGCCGGCGGGCGCGGCACCAACCGGAGGACGTCGACGCGGTCGTCGTCGGTCTGGTCGACCGGGTGACCCGCCGGATGCGCAAGGCCGACCGGGTGGGCCGCACCGTGGTGCTGCGGTTGCGGTTCGACGACTTCAGCCGGGTGACCAGGTCCCGCACCATCGGCCGGGCCACCGCCGACACGGCGACCATCCTGGCGACCGTGAGGTCGCTGGTCCGGGATGCGATGCCGATGATCCGGGAACGGGGACTGACGCTCGTCGGAATCGCCGTCGGCAACCTGGACGGTGAATCTCTGCAGTTGGAACTGCCGTTCGACGACTCGACCGGTGCGGCGCTGGACGCCGCGCTCGACGGGGTGCGGGAGAAGTTCGGGTCGTCGTCGGTCACCCGGGCGGTGCTGCTGCATCGCCGCAGCGGGATGGAGATGCCGGTGATGCCCGAGTAGTTCGCCGCTGGGCCGCTGTCGGTGGTGGGTGGGACAGTCACGGGCATGACGCAACTGCACACTGGAATCGTCGTCAGTCAGGCATCACCGCAGGAATTCGTGGATCTGGCGGTCGCCGCCGAGAACGCCGGTTGGGACGCCATCTTCGGCTGGGAGGCGCTCTGGTCGACCGACCCGTGGGTCCTGCTCACCGCGGCGGCGATGCGCACCGAACGGATCCGATTGGGCACCATGCTGACCCCACTCCCCCGGGTTCGGGCGTACGAACTCGCAGGGAAGCTCGCGACGCTGGACAACCTGTCCGGCGGGCGGGTGCAGCTCGCCGTCGGGCTCGGCGCCCTGCACGACGGCTGGCTCGCGTTCGAACCCGAAGAAGACCGCAAGGTCCGGGCGGAGAAGCTGGACGAGGGATTGGCAGTCTACGACGGGCTGATGCGCGGACAGCCGTTCTCGTTCTCCGGCAAGCACTATCAGATCCGGCCGACCGACTTCCCCGGACCGCCGAAGCCGGTTCAGCAACCACGGGTCCCGGTGTGGGTGGTCGGCGCGTACCCCTCACGCAAGTCGATGGGCCGGGCCGCACGCTGGGACGGCCTCCTGTCCACCAAGGTAGGGTTCGGGGCGGACACACCGTTCGGCCCGGCCGACCTGGCGGAGGTCGTCGCCGCGGTCAGACCGTTGCGCGAGGCTGCCGGTCTGCCGTGGGAGGGGTACGACGTCGTCGCGGAAGGCACCAGCGAGCCCGGCAGTGCCGGCGATGCGGTGGCGCGCGAGTGGGTCGACGCCGGGGCGACGTGGTGGGTGGAGTCGGACTGGGCGATGGGTGACGACGCGGTGCAGAGGCACCGGACACGGATCGAGGCGGGGCCGCCCTCTCCCTGACGGTGCGCACCCGTGGCCCGGTCGGGCTGGGCCACGGGCCTGAAACAGGCGGACGAGCCGAAGCCGTGCCGCCCTGGCCTGCAACGAGCCGCCGGGACGCTGTCACGCCGAATCGACGTTCGCCTGCCGGCGAACGAAGCCCCCAGTGTCGGGATCCCGGCGAACCGGCAGAGAAGCCGCGCCGCCGTTCGACCTGACCGGACCGCCAGGCCAGGTAGTGAAGCCAACCGACCGACGCGGGGCACATGCCGGGCCGCCCTGAGGTGACCATGCGCCGCGACGACCGCCGCCACAACTTTCGAGGAGCCGTCACCGGGTGGCGCAGGACTTGCTGTTCCTCCTGCGCCGGCGAGCAGCAGCGTGCGTGAGAACGCGCCGGGCGTCAGATCGGTTGCGCCGACGAGAAATACCGCTGCAAATGATGCGCAAGCATGATTGTTTCCGATCCATTTGATGGAAGAACCCGACGAATTGAAGCCCTCGAAACGAGGATCGGTTATTCGGTGGACCGTCACCCGTCACTCTCTCGGGCTCGAATTCGTCAGAACGTCATCCGGCATCATCACCATCAGACCGACGGCCCCGCGCAACATCTCCACCTGGACAGCGCTTCTGGTGAACTCCTGCCCGGTCCGGCGTCGCGGAGGAACACAAATTGTCACCGCGCTCGGCGAGTCGCGGGTTATCCACATTACGCAAAGTGAGGATTGATTGCTGAGCACGTTTTTGAGTTAGGGTCTGCCGATCGCGCGACCGACGCGGGAGGGAGACGCGATCATGGGGGCATTCCTCGGGCTCGTCGCCGGGGTTGGCCTGCTCTTGATCTGGCACGGCCTCACTGCCCGACCGGCGCCAGCGCGCACGCGTGTGCGTTCCGAGCGGATGCGCGAACACCTCATCCAGGCGGGCCTTCCGGGGGTGACTCCGGCACAGATCATGGCCGTGCAGGTGCTGGCCGCTGCCTTGGTCGCCGTGCTCGGCTTGGCACTCACCCAGTCGGTCACGGTCACGGCCGTGTTCGCCATCTTCGCGTCGTTCGTTCCGCGCATGGTCATCAGCCGCCTCCGACACAAGAGGCAAGCGGATCTGCGCGAGCTCTGGCCCGAGGTGGTGGACAACCTGACGTCCGGTGTGCGAGCGGGTTTGTCGCTGCCCGAAGCGCTGTCCGCGATCGGTGTCCGCGGACCCGAGCAATTGCGAGAGCCCTTCCGGCAGTTCGGCTCCGACTACCGGACCACCGGCCGGTTCAACAGTTCACTCGACCATTTGAAGGATGCCCTGGCCGATCCGGTCGGCGATCGGGTCTGCGAATCGCTCCGGGTCGCCCGCGAGGTCGGCGGCACCGATCTCGGCCGGTTGCTGTCCACGCTGTCCGGGTTCCTGCGGGATGACGCACGTACACGCGCCGAGCTCCTGGCGCGTCAGTCCTGGTCGGTCAACGCCGCCCGGATGGCCGTGGCAGCTCCGTGGCTGGTCCTGGTGTTGCTGGCCACCCAGCGGGAGACGCTACAGGCTTACGACACCCCCACGGGCGCAATCATTCTCGCAACTGGCGCGGTGCTGTCGCTGATCGCGTACCGGTTGATGATCCGGATCGGTCGGCTGCCCGAGGATCGCCGGGTGCTCCGGTGAACACCCTCCTGCTGGGAGCTCTGCTCGGCGGTCTTGCCGGCGCGGGCCTGTTGATGGCGATCCTCGGGTCCCCACCGTTGCGCCGACCGACGATGTCCGACCGGATCGCGCCGTACCTGGCCGACACGGCACAACCGTCGCGACTGTTGAGCGGCCGCGAGCAGGGCGGCACCGTGACTGCCCTCGGTCGCCTGACCGCGCCGCTCATCCGCGACGCGGTGCGCATCATCGACCGGGTGGTCGGTGGCCGTGCGTCCGTCGACCGGCGGCTGACAGCGCTCGATTCACCGTTGACGGTCGACCAGTTCAGGATCGAGCAGGTGCTATGGGGGTGCGTCGGTGCCCTGCTGGGGGGCGGTGTCGGGCTACTCGCGGTGCTGTTCGGGCAGTCGAATCCCGTCATCCTCATCCTGCTGATCGTCGCGTCCAGCGCGGCAGGTGTTCTGGGCCGGGATTGGTGGCTCACCCAGGCAGTGAGCAAACGCGATGCTGAGATCATCGCCGAGTTCCCGGTGATAGCGGAAATGCTCGCTCTGGCGGTGACGGCCGGGGAGGGTCCGATGAGCGCGATCGACCGGATCACACGCCTGGCGCAGGGCCCGCTCGTCCGACAACTGGGCGGGGTTCTCGCCGAGACGCGCTCGGGCACACCATTCCTGACATCGATCACACACCTCCGCGATCGGACGCGACTGGAGCCGCTCGCCCGATTCCTCGACGGCATGGCGGTGGCCATCGAACGCGGCACGCCGCTGGCCGACGTACTGCGCGCGCAGGCCGCCGATGTCCGCGCCTTGGGCAAGCGACAACTCCTCGAATCCGGCGGTCGGAAAGAGATCGCGATGATGGTTCCGGGCAATATAGACCCATAGTGTCAAGGTTCCGCCTCACCGAAGAGGCGTCACCTGAAAGGAACCCGCCATGACCACTACCGCCACCATCACGCCCTGCCCCGTCGCCTGGTGCGATCAGGCCGGCCACCACCTCTACAGCGACGCAGAACACCCAGGAGACGACTTCTATGCGCTGACGCACTCGCGGACCTGTCGGCACGAAACCGGCGAAGGTACTGGACTCGAAATCGGCGCCGAAGTCTTTGAGACCGATGAAGGCGAACTGATGCCTCCGGTCGTCGAGATCGGCGGCCAGGATGCCGGGTCGTTCGAACTGACCAGCCCGGCCGAGGTGAACGCGTTCGTGACCGCAGTCCTCGCGGCAGCCGCAGTCGCGTTCCCCGAGTCCGGAGACCTGCCCTCGGTCACGCCGAACCGGCTACGGGCAACTGAGGGCGCCGTGAGATCGTCCAGGAGCACCGGGTTGAACGCCTGACATGTTGCGCCGGGCAGGTGTTCGAAACTGAACACCTGCCCGTGCGTTGCGGGCTACCGGGCCAGCACTGCCTGCGATACTCGTCGACATGAATGGGAACAAGAACTGATGCCGAATCGTCTGGAGCGGAACAGGGTAGGGCAGTGCCCCGTTTGTGGACATGACGTCTACCAAGAGGTGCTGATCATTCCTACGATGGGCCCGGAGGAGATCGTGAGGCCGCACCCTGCGAAGTGCAGTAACGACTGGCAACACGATTTGGGCGATCGGCCGGGCTCTTGAGGCTCGGTCCCGAGGACCGAGCACCCGAATGGCGCCGGATGGTGTCGCCAGAGGAAGCAGCCAGCCATCTACCGGATTGGGATCCAGAGCGTCCCTTCGCGGATCCGGTGGTTGTGGCGTCCATGTTCATGGAAGCGCTTAAGGATCATGAGCAATTTGCGACGGCACTTGGGCGACTGGTTACGCCAGAGTCGCGCAATGGGTGGGGAGACTTCGGTGCCGCCGCTGAACGACTTGCCAGTATCCCTGACATGCAGTTCAGCACCCAAGTTGATCACGCCTTCGACGCGGCGGACGTCGCCTATCTCAAGGTCTTCAGCGGCATTGGCACATTTGAGAACGTCGGCAATGAACCATTGGCTCTGGCCGCTCGCCTATTTATCACCGTCGTCTTCCGACCGGAGGTGAATGGGGGTTGGCTGGTTCACCACATCGGTCAGCAGCTTCGACCGGCGGAGGTCCCCCGTAGCCCGGAACGTCGTTGATTGTTCGCCGTTCGCCCGTCGATACCCCAGTCACTAGGCCGATTGCCCACCGGTTCGGTTGACGGCTGCGGCGAACTGCCCGAACGCGGCGTCAGTTTCAACACGCACAATGTCGGTGATCTCCCTGTCGCCAACGAACACCCGGGCGTTGACGGTGACGTTGTTCGCCGCCGCATTGCCGGTGACCTGACCGAGCGCCGCCCGCGCGGTGGCCCACTGGTTGTTCGTGAGCACCATCTCGGACTTGTCGGTGCCGTTGTAAGCCATTGTGAATCCGGGGGGCATGGGGCCGCCGTTGTCGTAGGCGCCGAACCCGTTCCGGGCCCAGTACCCGAGGTCGCCGTACCGGTCTTTCGTGTACAGCACTGAGGCCAGGATGTTGGTGTACGGGTCGGTCAGCCCGCGGGGGATCAGTGACCCGAAGCCGTGCCGGGTCAGGGTGTCAACGAACGTCGGGCGGATCACCTGCATGAGCCCGGTGCTCGGGTACCCGGCGACGGCGTTGCGGTCCGTGAGATTCCGCGCGGTTGGGTCACCAGAGGATTCGTGGCTCATCTGCCTGAGCAGGTCGTCGACGTACCCGCCGGACTCGCCGGCATCGGCCAACGCCTGCAGCGCGGTGGAACGCCACCGCTCCACACCGGCACCCCCGGAGAACAGACCACCACCGCTGCCGGTGGCACCCCCACCGATGCCCGATGGTGGGACGTGGATCTCGAAGTGCATTGGGTCTTTGGTGCCGGTGAAGTCACCACCCCACAGCATCCCCAACCGGCCGGCGGCGGAACGTGCGGGGCCGATAGGGATGACACCGAACCCGCCCTGAATGGAGCGTGGGTCAACACCGTTGGGGTTCTGCGCCCCGTTGACGTCCATCGCCAGGCCGTAGGCGTGGAAGCTGGCCCGGCCCGGGCTGTTCACGTTGTCGCGGTCCTCGAACCCGCCGAGGGTCAGCACACCGCCGGGGATGGTGGGTGCGATCGAGTCGAGCAGCGATTTCCACAAACCTTGCGTTCCACCGGCGACGAACGCGGTGAACCCGTCCCATGAGAACGGTTGAATGTTCGCGGCGCGCTGCCACCCGAAGCTGCTGGGATCTTGGGATGAGTTGAACCCGGACACCGACACCGCTGCCTTCGCGGCGGCCTTCGCCATCGAGTCATCCAACGCTGACCACACCGATTGCATGAACGCGTCAGCGCCCTTGGTGGCGCCCGTCAGTTGGGTGAGCGCGCTGACGTCCGGGCGGCCGATCGGCCCACCATCGGCGAGCTTGTCGGCGTTGATCGCATGGACCAACGGTGCGTGTTTCGCGTACGAACGCGCGTTGATCATGTACTCGCCGTTGGACGCCCAGATCGGGATGTTGTCCTGCCGAGGGCCACCCATGCCGATGACCGGCCCACCGTCCGCGAGGCCGTTCCGCTTGGCTTGCGCCTCGGCGGTGTAGTTGCCCTCGACGTTGGTGTACCCGGCTTCGATGTTCGCCTTGAACGTCTTCCCGTCGATCTTCGCGAGTTCGCTGTTTACTTTCTGGATCTTCGCGAAAGCCTCGTCGATACCAGGTGATGCGTAGGCGGTGGCAACGTTCTTCGGGATGAGACCCTGCGCGTCGGCGAGCTTCTCGGCCTCGCCGCGTTCGACACCGGCGGCGACGGCGGACTCGATGAACTTCTTGCGCTGCCCTTCCATCGTCTTGGTGGCGGCTGCGATCGCGGCCTCGGTGCCCTTGGTTTGTACTGCGTTGTTGTATGCAGCGGCGGTCATGTCCCGGGCGGACTGCGCAGCCTTGTCCTGCGCGTCCTTTTGCCGGTCCGATGCGCTTGCCTCGTCGGCTTTCGCGTCCTGCACGGCGCGGGTCGCCTCGTCCAGGTCGTGCTGCGTGACAACCAGGTTGGTCGCCGACGCCTCCTCACCATCGAGGGTGGTGCCGAGGTGCGCAGTCAGTTCGGTGAGCTTCGCTTGCGCCTCGGACACCTTGTCGTGTGCGCTCGCGGCGTCCCTCGATGCGGAGGCGATGTCCCGCATCGCGGCCTCGTTCGCTCGCGCGGCCTGCTCCGCGCTCACATCACTACCGGCGAGTTGCAGCAGAGCAATGTTCAGGTACTGCGACGCCGAGTCCGCCTCGCTCGTCGCGTCCCGCATCGCCTTCAACGCGTCACCGTAGGTGCTGGTCTTCGCTGTCGCGTCCTCGGCGGCCTTACCCGCATCGGCGGTGGCGACCGCACCGGACTGCTGGGTTTGGGTGGCGTGCCGTTGCAACGTGTCCAGGTTCTGCGTGTCCGACGCGTACTGCTGCGAGGCACGGATCACCGCATCCATGGAATCGGAGTGCTTGTAGTTCTCCTCCGTGCCGGCCAGGACACTGGACGCGTACTCCTGCAACGTGACCTTGGTGCCCGCGTTGGCCTTGCGGAACTGACCGTACGAGCCGGAGGCGTCCAACGCGCTCGCCGCAGCGTTCAGGAGCAGGTTGTTCATCTCGTTCTGGGCGCCGACGTTGTCCTTGATCCCGGACGCCGATTCCTTCAGCGCCTTGGTGTACGTCTCCACCGACCCGCCGATGGCCTGCACGGCGTCGAACGAACCGGCGTCCGCGGCTGCCTTTGCGATGATCGAGTCGGCGTTCGCGGTCAGTGCACCGGTGTTCTCATCGATGGCACCAGTGAACGATGCGGTTGACACGGTCGCCTCGTCGGTGGAGTCCGACATGAACGTCAACGCTGTGGTGACCCCGATGATGGCGAGACCGATCGGGCCACCGAGGGCGCTCATGGCGCCCTTCGCGACGGTCGCGAACGTGGACATCGACACCCCGGACGCCCGGATCTGCGCGGCGGTGCCCATCGCGGCGATGCCGAGCCGTTGATACCCGGCGACGCCCTGCAGGAACAACGTATTCAGCGGACCCCGCAGCAGGATCAACCCACCCAACGCGAGGACACCTGCCTTGACCGGTGTCTCGAGCTTCCCGAACGCGTCCACCGCGTCACCGATGAACCCGACCATTGACGCCCCTGCGTCGACGATCCCGGTCAGCGCCGGCGCGAGTTGCTCGTACGCGGTCAGCGCGGCAGCGTCGAACGCGTTACCCAACCGGTCCAACGCACCGGAGAACCCCTGCGACTGGGCGGCAGCCAACTCCTGCGCACCGCCGGCCTTCCCGACCGCGGTGGCCATCTCCTCCCAACCCTTGGTGCCCTCAGCGCCCAGGATGTTCGCGGCCCGGATCGCGTCAGTACCGAACGCCGTTGACGCGGCTGCGTTGTACTCAGCGGTGGTGAGCTTCCCCTTCGCCGCTGCCAGTTGTTCGGTGACCGCTTGCATGCCAACGAACTTGCCCTGCGCGTCGTACACCGTGACGTTCAGCGCCTTCAACGCCGCGGCCTGCTTGTCGGTGGGTGACGCCAGCTGCGTGAGCATGGTCTTGAAACTGGTGCCGGCGTCGCTGCCCATGATCCCGTTCTTCGCGAACAGGGCCAGGGTCGTCGTCGTCTCGTCGATGCTGATACCGAAACCCGCTGCCACCGTGGCGGACTGCTGCAGCGCTGCGGCCATGTCCGTGACCTCACCGGACGCGGCGTTCGCGGAGTTGGCGAGCAGGTCCGAAACATGATCGGCCTGATCCGCGGACAGCCGGAATGAGTTCAGGGCGTTCGCCTGTATCTGTGCGGCGTCGGCACCGGACACCTGCGCGGCGGTGGCAAGCCGCAACGTGCCGGTCGCGGCGGCCATGCTCTGGTCGACCGAAAGCCCGCCTTTCGCGAGCTCAGTCATTGCCTCCGCAGCATCAGAGGCGGAGGCTCCCGGGATGGTGATGTCATTGCCGAGCGCTTTCGCCTTATCACCAACGGCGGTCATTTGCGCTGCGGTGGCACCGGAAACGGCCTGCAAAGCGTGCATCGACCGCTCGTAATTGAGGCCCTTGTCGATGATCTGTTGGAAACCCCCAACGACACTGGCGATCCCACCGACAACACCAGCGGCGCCGAGACCAGCCTTCAGGGTTTCCGAGAACGTCGACGTTTGCCGTCCTGCCTGCTGGCCGGCCGACCCGATACGACCGAGACCTTCCTCGGCGCGCCGCATATTGAGCAAAGCTGCGGCGACGTCAGCGTCGATGACAATTCGGACGCGTCTCGAATCGGCCATTGTTATCAGTCCCTCTCAGTTGTATTCATTCTACCTGCGCGGCACCGAACACCGTGCAACACAAAGGCATTGCCGACGTCGTATTCACCGTTCGGCAACAACGGCGCCGTAGCTTCGCATCCGCATGTCTTTGCCTCGGCGATCACGGCTTTGCAATGCTCGGCTGCCTGCCGTGCAAGGCCGACCTGGAAAAACCGCCACGACAACTCCTGGACCTCTTTTTGCATGATTCCGAACGGGTCTTCCTTCCACTCGTTCATGCGACAACCCCTCCCTTGCGCAGCCGGCGACCAGGACGAACGCCCATGTGCCGCAACCGCATCCAGTCCGCGTTACCGCTATCCGTGGTGAAGTGGTTTTGCACCGCCCAGATTTCCGCAGCGGCCCTGAAGCGCATCACCGGGTCATCACTACCCGAGGTTGAGGGACCGCTCCCGTTGCGGCGCAACCAGTCCCGGAACCTGTCGGCGTCCTGCCAGACCTCGGCCGTCGGGTCGTGCAACTCGATTGGCACAATCACAGCGGTCGTGCGCGAGGCCTCGGTCACCCGCAACCTGGCCATCACGCACGCACCTTCGATGCCCTGGCCCGCTCCAACGCTGACACCGGCCGAATACCCATCCCGGCCAGGCGCACTCGGTCAGGGAACCGCGGGTGACGCGGATCGCTCAGATCGTTGGCGGTGGCCCACTCGGTGACCGCCAGGGAGAACCGGGCACACCACGACGCGGTCGTCACCTGGATCTCGTGACGGCGCGCCGGATACGGCAGCACACCAGGAACATGCAACTGCATCCACCGCTCGAACAAGGCGGCGTCGTGCCACACCGGTGAGTCGTGATCCAACAGCGCAACCGGGACATCACCCGACACCGCACGCTCAACCGCCCGCAGCCGCGCCATCACGCGCCCCGGTCCTTCACGTGACCCGCCCACCGCACCGAGGCGGCACGCTTGGCCCTCAGCGTGCCCGCTGTGGGCACAGTGGCACCGTCCTCGTCCGGTAACGCCAACGCGGCCACCAAGCGGTGTAACAAAGCCCGCTGGCCCCGCGCCTCCGTGACCGCCGGGTGCACCACGGTCTGCCCAGCGGAACCCGCCACTGTCACGCCGTCACGAGAGATCGCGGCGTCGAGCCGGTCGAGATTGTCGAGGGTGCGGCACACCTCGGTGAGCACCTCAAGCTCACCATCGGACAAGTCGAACCGTTCGGTGGTGAGCCGCCAGAACCGGCGCCCACGGGCCGCGAGACCCTTGGGCGCCGGCTGGGCCGTCGTCATGCCGCCGGATCCGGGTGGCGCCACCCGGGGAACAACTTGCGCGCGAAGGCGTCGTACTCCGGGTCAGCCTCACGCTTACGCGGCCGATCCGCTCTGCTGCTCATGAACGCTTCGAATAGCGCGTCATCGTCAGCCTGCTGCTGGTTGTCCTGGTCGCTCATAGTGATGCTCCATCTCCTGATTTGAACGTCAAGCAATGCCGACTGCCCGAGAGCCCTCCCCACCGGTACTTCGGTGGGTGGGCTCCGGGGGGGTCCCCTACCCTCTGTAACCGTGGCGCTGTGTGCTGCTGGGCGCTGGTGCGATCTGCGCGGCGCAGAGGTGACTCGCCGCTCCCGCCCATGGATTCCGGGTCCGCTGTACCTCGGTGACGGCCCGGTGACTTTGACGCCCATGTCTGGGTCATGCGACCGCTGGCTCCTGCTCGTCGTCGGCCTCGGTGGCGGCGACGACAGCTTCGGCTTCGGGACCGTCGTTGAGCGCGAGTGTGAATCCCTCGTTGACCAGCGCGAGCCACGCCCCGCCGAACCGTTGAACCGGGACACGAGCTGGGATGTTGGCGAACCGGCCCACCTGCACATTGGCTGTCACGACCGTGCCCTTCAGGATCGACTGCGCGGTGGCCAACTCTTGCGGGGTGTCGACGCCCGTGACGTACGCGGCTACCTGCGGGGTGCGTGGTCCGACGCCACCGATCTCGGTCATTTGGTTCCGCAGACTCGCGATCTCGTCCAGGGTGCGGACTGCGGGTCCGAGGTTGCGGTATGCGGTGATGACGGATGGCTCGGCGGTGGCCAGGAGTTCGGCCATGTCGACGTCCTTGTTGAGCCCGGCTTCGGCGGCGACCTTGACGGTCGCGGCTGCGGTGTTCCAGCGTTTGCGCATGGTGCGGATGAGATCTCCGCTGCCTGTGTTGAGGGCCATGCGGGCGGACCTGGCGAGGATGTCCTCGAAGCTGCCCCGTACCTTCCGTGCCATTTCGAAGTTCATCCGCTGGATGGTCGCGTTTCGCAGGAGTTCACCGGCCGCCTCGGGTGTCAAGTTGATGAAGGTCTCGGGGTCGGGCTGGTACCGATCCTCACTAATTGCAGATCCCATGGCGTCGTTGATGAGTCGGGCCTTCTCGAACACTGCGGGTGGTTTGTATCCGGCGGCGGTCAGCTGGTCGCCGAGGCTGAGGAATTCGCTCAGGCTGGGTGCGGTGAGGTTGTTCATGGCGTGGTCCCTTCGTTGGGTGTTGCATTGAGTGGAGTGGTGCGGTCGTCGCCGTTGACGTCACGTAGTTGATGGAGTTGGTTGACCATTTCGGCGCGAGCCGCGTCCAGCTGTTGAGCGGCCTTGTCTGTGAGCGCGAGCGCTCGCGACAGCCCGATCTGGTAGCCGCGGAGAATGGCGGCTCGCTCGTGCTGCCGGTCGGTGGTCATCGGTTGGCCTGCCGGGAGTTGTCGGTCGCTGGTTTCTGGGTTTGCCCGCTGCGGTCGATGCGGGTTGCTCCGCAGTTCCGGCAGCGACCGAGTCGGGCGAGGCCGGGCCAGATCTGCGGTTGCCATTCCCATTCGGGCTCTGCGCAGTGCGGCGCGTGCGCCGTAACTGGCATCGGTCGGTTGATGGTCATGCGGTGAGGACCTCCATATCGGTGAGCCGGTGGTATCCGAGCCGGCGAGCGCTGATGAGCGCTGTGACGTCGGCGTCTGCGAGTACGCCGTGCATCTCGCCGTTGCATGGGCATTTGCAGCGTTCGGGTGCGGTAGTCGCTGCGATGCAGCTGGCGGAGCAGCACCGGTCCGCGATGAGCTGCCGGGTGGTTGTCATGCTCCACCACCCCTGACCTGCGGAAACGGTCGAGAGTGACGCTCGTGACGTGTCTCCCGCATTGTTTTCATATGTGCGCGCGCGAGGAACGAACAAGTAATCACGTCACCGACGTCACTGCGGCCCGTCATTCGTCGTCTCCGGGGTCTGCAGCAAGGCCAAGACCGACACGGAACCGGGTGCCCCCAGTACCTCGATGAACGACGAAGCCGCGTTGATCGAGGGCATCGCCAAACGCCTTCTTCGCCAGGGCTTCGATACCTTCATCGGTGCACCACCGTTGCCACCGCTCGTAAAGGTCAGAGACAGTGACGCGCATGTGTGGGTTGGTGATGGTGCATTCGTGGAGGAACCGCCCGAGAGCGTCCGAGTCGGCCTGATATGCATTGGTGGCAGTGCGCACCGCTGCCGGTTCTGCGAGCCCGCCTCGGGAGTACTCAGACCATCCCTGGATGGCCCACGAAAGGATGGCGTCCGCTTCGGCTTCCAGCTTCTGGCCGAGGTGCACGTCGCGTTCCTCGGGTGGGATGACGACGTCGAAGGGCACAACTCGAATGCGTGCCCAGATCGCCGCATCGTCTCCTGACACTTTGGGTAGGTAGTTGGTGACCAATGCGGCGGTATGAGATGGCTCGAACTCGACGAAGTCTTGCCGCATCCTCCTTGCCCTGATGCGGTCGCCACCGGTCAACCTCTTCACGGTCGCTTCGGCGAGCCGGCGTCCTCGGTCGCTCTCGGAGACCACTACCCAACGCACACCGAGTAGGTCCATCTCTCCTGTGGGATGAGCGTTCTCGCGGTGCATGAACAGATCAGGCTCGGCGATCGAGGCGTAGTCACCGAGGGCGTATCCGACGGCGCCGTAAAACACGCCTTTCCCGTTGCGGCCGGTGCCGGTGAGGATCGCCAGGAGGTGCTCGGTAACCCGCCCAGCGAGGCCGACACCGACGTAGCGGCCGAGGAACGACCGCAGGTCCTCATCCGGTAGTACGCGCGCCAGAAACTCGTTCCAGGTCGGGCCTTCTGATTCTGGGTGATAAGCGGCCCGGGTGACCTTGGTGATGCGGTCGGCGGGGTTGTGCTTCCGAAGTTCCAGGGTGTGCAGATCCAACGTCCCGTTGGCCACGTTGATCAGGTACGGGTCGGGGTCGAGATCGGCAACGGTGAAGGCGAAAGGCTCCAGCGCTGATGCGATGTCGAGGACACCAGCAATGCCGGCGGCAGACTCGCAGCGGCGAACGTCGCGGCGGAGTTCCTTGTCTGTCAGTGACTCGGCGAGAGCGCTTCGAAGCACGTCCAGAACGGCCCGCTTGGCGGCTCCGTGGTCGTCCTCGACCCATCGGCACCCGTCCCACCGATGCCAGCCGATGCCGTGCACAAACATCAGCCGCCCGGCGAACGCCTCGGCAAGTCTGTACGCCATGCGCGCCTGACCGGAGTGTTCCTCGGTGCCCAGCACCTCGTTCCAGCGGTCAATTTCGGTCGTCACAGGGCCACCGCCTTGGCAGCGTCGAAGGCGTTCCGGATGCCCCAGAACTCGGCCCTGACGACCTGCTCGAGCTCGGCCAGGTCACCACGCCACACAACGTCGCGCAGGCGTTCAATGGAAGACTCAAGCTGCCGGCGGGCGGTGTTCGCCTTATGCCTGCTCAGCAGCCACGGCACATTGACCGGCAGCGGCGGATCGGCGGCCAGCATGAGCAGTGTGCTGAGTGGTGCGCAGCCCGGTGGAACGAGGTTGTGCTGCCTGGCCATCTCCGCGCAGACCGCCGGCGATGGAACGGCACCTTCCGCGACAGCGAGCCCAGCCAACCGAACCGCCCACCGCAGCAACGGATCCGGGACGTCCGCACTGATGCCGGCGAGGATGCCGGTGGCTGCGGCGACGGTGCGGCAATCCAACAATGCGGCAACAACGGCCGCGTCGATACCGGCCGCGACCTGCTCGGCTCCGGTAGACTCGGTTTCGACACCGTCCGCGTGGTGATCACTGCTTTTCCCGGCCTCACCGCTCGTCACGGTGGGGCCGGTGGCATTTTCAGGCGGCGGCATTGGGACCACCACGCAGCAGGACAGCAAGACGATCGCGCTGTTCCTGAGTGAGCGGCGGAGCCTCAGCAACCACCTTCACGATGTGATCGGCCAACTTCGCCGCACGTAGGTTGCGGCGAGCCTCGAGTAACTCAGGATCGTCGGGTCGGCGTGAGCGTGTCAGCGATGCATACTCAGCGCGGTAGGACGTCCAATTCCGGACGGTGGCGGTGTTGGTGTCGGACACCAGGGGTTCCTCCGAGTAGGAGAAGGTAGGCGTCCCGTTATCGAGGAAGCCAGACCCACGGTGCTTTCAGAAATGCGTGACGACCGTGACCGCCGGTGTTCAGTTGTTGACTCTCAGCCTATCAGGCCATAGCAGCTATCCGCGAGCGAACATCATGAACTCGCCGATAGTGGGACGCCAGCTGCGCACCTCGATGGCACGCTCCACCGCCTTAGCGACGTCTTGGTTCTTGATTCGCTCGTCCACCCTGCATGGCAATTGGCAGGCGAACCGCCAACCGCCGGATTCCGTCGCGGCGATAGCACCCCTGCGGGGGGCCGGTGTCACGATGACATGCCGCACCTGACCATTCGACTCGCGAAACGCAAGAGTTCCACTTAGCGGAGTCTTTAGGCGCTGCTGCTCAAGCCGCTTTTTGATGACGTGATCGTCAGGGATGTTGCCGAGATCTTCCAGGTATCGAACGCCTCCGTCGATCCAGGTCGAGATGTTTGCTATCTCGCGATGCCGGCGGTGCACCTGATCCCGCCCACCGTCGCACATGATTCGGATCGTGTTGCTGCTACGCGACATCGCCGGTCCTCCAATCAATTCGCACACATTCCGGCTGGAAGCGCTTGCCCGGGCCGGTCGGTAAAATGGTGATGACGCAGAGCATCTCAATAACCGCCCGCTTGGTGTCGAGGGATGCCGCTGCCCAGCGAGTTTCGGCTTGGCCGCCGACTAGATCCGCGACTCCGGCTGCCGGCATGTTCGCAGCCACTCGTCGGCCGGCCCGCTCAATCTGCGGGCGCAGTCTGCCCGTGATGCGTACCAGTTGCTCCCCCGTCAGAACTCCGTCGGCGTATTGGTCGGCGGCCAGCTGCAACCGGGCGGTCAGTGTTTCGACTTCGGCGCGGGCCCGCTCAACCTCCTCCGGGTCGCCTTGCACGAGCACGGCCAACGCATCGGGCCGGGCCAGGCGGGCCAAGATGACGGCCTCGACCATCTCGTCCACTGCCGACTGCTTACGCCGGATGCGCGTGCAGCTTCTGCATGTGTAAGCCGCTGGCTGCCGCTTCCCGTCCGATGCCACCCTGCCAACGTTCACTACGATGTCGTTCGACCCACACCGACCACACCGAGCGATGCCGGTGAGCAGGTGCCGGCGGGTTGAGCCTTTCGACGTCTTCCGGTTTGGGTCGGTCAGCAATGCCACAACCCGGTCGTGTGTGCCCTGGTCGTAGATGGGTGGCCACACGCCTGGACCGATCACCCTGCCGAGGTGCGTGCGGTTTCCTGCGTTCCGGTCGCGCAGCATGATCTGTTTGAGCGCTGTCGATGACCACGGCAACCCGCGCGCCGAGGTCGACCCGCGGCGGTTCAATTCAGCGACGACCGACCGCAGGGATTGCCCAGCGAGCAGCAGTCGGGCCGCATCCCTGACGGTTTCGGCCTGTTCGGGCTCCAACTCGTCAGCGCCGTCATCGCGGCGTCGGTAGCCGTATGCGGCGAAGGAGTGCGGCTTTCCCGCCTCGGCGCGCTCGAGGAACTTTCGCTTCAGTCGTCGTGATTGCTGCTCGGTTTCATGGCGCGCAACGCTGCCCTTAATCCGCGCGGTCATCCGGCCTTGAGGCGTAGCGAGGTCGATTTCGCCGCCGACGCTGGCAAGTGCGAGGCCGTGCCTGTCGGCCTGGTCGATGATGTCTTCGAGTTCACGTGGTGTTCGGGTCAAGCGGTCCACATCCCAGACCACTAGAGCGTCGATCCGTCCGCCGTGTACGTCTTGAAGCATCCGCTCATACTCAGGCCGCCGTTTCGATCTCGTAGCGCTGACGTCGTTGTCGGTATAAACGTCGGCAACAGTCCAGCCGCGCCGCTCCGCTTCGGCGTGACAGTCCTTGATCTGGCGGGCAACTCCCAACCCATCGCCTTCAGCATCGGATGAGATGCGGGCGTAGATGGCGCATCGAGTCTTCGTCATACGGATGACACTACAGGTCGCTATTGACACCCGTGGTGTTTCTGGTGCTGCCGATCACCATCTTGTTCGCCCTCTATCCGGGCCTGCTCGCCATTACAGCGGTCGCCCAGTGAGCGTCCTCGTTCGACGTCGCGACATCGACCCACTCGCCTTCATCCGCGCACAACTCAGTTCCGCCCCGCGACCGCAGGTGGACCAGACCGGAGGACTCCATGAATCAGCGGATCACCCACGCCCATCAATGGCTGACAGCGTTGACGCTGCGCCTGCTCAGCGCGCTCAGCGACAGCTCCACCGATGGCGACCGAACCCGACAGGACAACGACCGCGGCGACGTCCCCGGCTGGGTGATGATCACCGTGATGACAGCGATCGTGGTGATCGCACTGCTCGCCGTCTTCCGGGAACAGGTGGTGACCGCGGTGCAGAACGCGTTCCAGTCGGTTTCCGGCGCCGGCTGAGGCGCATCGACGACGAGTCGGCGACCGCCCGCGGGGACTCCCACCGCCGCGACGACCGTGGCTCCGCGGTGGCCGAGTTCGCGCTGGTGCTGGTGCTTCTGCTGATGCTGTTCCTGGCCCTGGTGTCCGTCGGCCTGTGGGCGTACACGCGGACCCTGCTGACCTCCGCGGCGGCGGACGCAGCCAGGATCGCCGCGAACTACGACAACCCGGGTATCGCGGCGACGCAACAGGTGTCGAATCTGCTCGGCGGCGGCATCACCGGGGCAACCCGATCGACGCTGAGCTGTTCGTCGTCGGTGCAGGGCTTGGTCGTGCGCGTCGACTGTCGCATGGAGGCACCGGGCATCATCTCCCTGCTCGACGGTGTGATGCCGGCCATCGAGGTCACCGGCCATTCCGCGAAGGAGTCGCTCGGATGATCGCCACCGTGCAGTGGGCCCGCCGGTCGAGGAGCGAAGGCACGCCTGCCGTACCGGCGATGCGCCTTCGCGTCGCGACAAGGTCCGCCGCTTCCCCTGACGACTCTGCGACTTCATCGGGATCCGCCGACGACGACGGCGGCCGCGCGCTGATCGAGGTGGTGTTCCTCGCAGTCCTTCTGCTCATTCCCACCGTGTACATCCTGGCGTGCGTCATGCGCATCCAGGCCGCGACGTTCGCGGTGTCGCAGGGAGCGCGGGACGCCGGTCGGGTGATGGACGCCGCACCGACGCCTGCAGTCGGCGTGGCGCGGGCGCAGGAGATCGCGCAACTCGCGCTGACAGACCAGCGGGTCCCCGCGGACGGCATGCAGGTTCGCTTCGTCGCACCGGGGAGCGACTGCGTTACGGCCCCGCAGGTCCCGCCGTCATTGCGCCCCGGCGACGTCTACGACGTCTGCGTCGTCGCACTCGTGACGTTTCCCGGCGTTCCATCGGTGGTGACCGGCAGCCAGAACACGGTGACGGGAGTCTTCACACTGCACGTCGGTGACTTCCGGGAGGGCCAATGACCTTCGCGGACGTCGAGGTGCATGACGATTCCGGCGACAGCGCAGCTGCCGACCGGGGGTCTGTCACGCCGTTGGTCCTCGGCATGATGGTGTGCCTGCTGGTGCTGACCGCCGGAGTGACGGCGGCCGGGTCGGCATTCCTGGCCGGTCAGCGTTTGCAGCGACTGTGTGACGGAGCGACCGCAGCCGCCGCAGGCGCCGTCGATCCCCGCCGCACGAGCGCTGAGTCCATCGGTGTGGCCGACCCGATCGCAGCCGCCAACCGCTACCTGCAGGTCCGCGGCCCGGACGTCGGTGCGGTCGTGACACTTGGTGCGACTACCGTATCCGCACGGTGCAGCAATGAGGCCTCGATCACCTTCGGAGCCCTGTTCGGTTTCCCGACCATCAGCAGGACGGTGACGTCAACGAGCCAACCGGTGTTGCGCCAGAACGCTTCCGGCCCGGCGGGCGGACAGCTGTCGCGCCTCGCCGTTGCCGTAGAGGGGAAGCGGGCATGAGCAAGAGTTCGGCGCGTCGGGCGCTCATGGCCGTTGCGGCGCTGATGGCCCTGACCGTTACGGGTTGTACGTCGGCGGACACATCGGCGCCAACCACCAGCTCGAGCGGCACCGTCAGTGCCTCGGCCCTTGAGCCCTCGACACCGAATGAATCGTCAACATCTAATTCGGCGTCCGGCGCTAGTGAGAGCATCAGTTCCACAAACCCAGCGTCCACGTCGGGCAGCGGGTATGTGAACTCAGCGGATGGGGAATCTGAGACTGCGAGCGTGGCGGATCCGCCACCTACCCGCGCCACTCCATCTGAGGAAACATCAGCCGGCGGGTCGAGCGCCGCTGCCCGCACGGCACAAGAAGACGCCGATCGCGCGGAGATAGAAGCTCAATGGCGGCGCTTCTGGGACTTATACCTTAACAGTGTGAAAACACCCGCCGACAAGCGAAAGGCTGCCCTCTCGCAGGTAGCCGTGGATCCCATTCTGTCTGAAGTCCTGAATGCGGCGACTGATTTCGAGCAGCAGGGGCTCGACTACTACGGAAATGTGACCATCAACCCGTATTGGACACGGCCAGTGAATGGGCAACCATTTGCAATCATGCGCGACTGTCAAGACCAAAGCAAGTACGGTTCTTATTATGTCGCCACAGGGAAAAAGAGATCAGTCGGAGTGGAGCGCGACAGCTTGCAGGTCGGATTCCTACTTGGCAATGATGATGTTTGGCGAGTACAGCAATTACAATACTTAGAAAATGTGCCATGCTAAATTCTCCGCTTGTGATGGCCGTTCTCGCCGCGGTGACCCTGCTTGCTTTTCCTGCAGAAGCTGCGCCGGACCCGACTAACCCTCCCATTAAGGTAGACGCCAACGGAGCGAGTAACGGAGTTGGAAGACGGGTCATACTCACCGCGTCAGACTCTGGCACACCCTCAGCGGCGATTAGCGGCGCTAATCCGGCGAATGAGCGTCCACCGATTCGGCGAACGGACGGCCACCAGGATCCACTCGCTGGTTTAGGCCAAGTTCAAGATGACCAATCTTGCGGCTGGACCGACCTTTCAGCGCCATTACCGCCCGGTGACCCCGCTTGGGGCGGAAAAACCACCCAGGACGGTGTCGTTAAGTGGAAGAGTTGCGCAGTTCTCCTGCCTGGCTTTCCTGGCGCTCCCGGAAACACCGAAGGCCGACCCGTAATTCTCCAGTTCTTCCCAAACGGAATAGTTCCAGCCGCGCCGCCTCCGCCGGATCCAGGAGTACTAGCTCAGCGAGCAATTGGCCAACTGGAAGTTCCCAGTCCGAGAATTGGAGTCGGCCCCGACCGCGCAAAAGTTGCAGTCAATCTTTGGACCTGGTTGTGGGTCGATGATCCGGGACCATTAGCCGCCACCGTTACCGCGGGTGGAGTGTCCGTCACCGCCACCGCCACGCTCAAATCCGTCACCTGGTCACTCGGCGAACCATCCACAACTGGCGACACCTTCGCGCCCGGCACGGCCGCCGGCCTCACCTGCCAAGGTTCCGGCGTCGCTCCGACACCTGCGGACGACTGGAAGACCGAACCGCCGTGCGGCTACAAGTTCCGCTGGCGTTCGACCAAGGAACGAACGGGCGGTGCGGGGACATGGCCGGTCACCGCGACCTCGAACTGGGACGTGGTCTGGGAGTCCAACACCGGCGTCACCGGCGCGACTACCTTGGCGGCGACTTCGGCGGACGCGTTCGACGTCGGCGAGTTCCGCACCGTCCTCGTTCAGCAGCCAGGCGGCTGACCCACGACCTCGCCAGTCAGGGCACCAGCACCCGGATCGCAGCCCGCTCGACCGTGCAGGTCAGCGGCAGCGCGGCGATGTACTCGCCGTCGGCAAATCCGGTCACCGCGGGAGCCGAGATGATCAGCTCCGAGCACTGGAACGTCAGCACCTCGGGCCGTTCTACGTGCGTCCCGGGGTACACGCGATGAAACAGTCGGATCAGTTTGGCCCTGCTGAGGGTCGTGATCACCGTGACGTCGAACAGGCCGTCGTCGGTCCGCGCGGCGGGGCAGATCCGCATGCCACCGCCGTACGTCGACCCGTTCCCGACGGCCACCAGCATCGCCTCGACCTCGCGTCGGGCTCCGTCCACCTCGAGCTCGAAGGGCAGTGGCCGAAACGCCGCGAGCTCGGCGACCAGCGCGGCGTGATACCGCGCCTTGCCCCGCGGCCACGTCATGCCGTTCATCCGCTCGGTCACCCGGGAGTCGAATCCGGATGCCAGGACGGTGCCGAACCGGCGACCCGCGGCGACCCCGAGGTCCACCGCGACGGTGTGACCGCCGCGGACCACCTGAACAGCCGCTGCCGCATCACCCAACGGGATACCGCAGGCCCGAGCGAAGTCGTTGCCCGAACCGGCAGGGATCACCCCCAGGGCCGTCCCCGTACCGGAAACCGCCTGCAGCGCAACGTGAACGATGCCGTCACCGCCGCAGACCACCAGAGCAGGGCAACCGTCAGCGACCACAGCTCGTGCGAACCGCTCGGCGTCCTGCAGCCCGGTGCTGACGCATTCCCGCACCGCCACAGCTGATTCCCGCAGCAACGCGGCCGCCTGCGCCCCGACACGACGCCCACGGCCGCGGGAAGCCGCAGGATTGACGAGCAGCGCGACGTCATCCATCTACTGCCCGCCGGGCGGGTGGAGGTGCGAACGCCGGCAGCAGGGCGCAGACATCTTCGTCACCGCTGCCCCACTCTCGGCCGACCCGTCGCCGCACCGTGAGAAGTGCGTGCTGCCGGGAGTGTAGGACGCCGAAGTGCCGAATCCGGACAGGTAGCAACAGAGAGGTCCGATCAGCGGCCACACCCGTATCCGACCCGGCGGCCTCGCGTCACACCGTGGCAGCTCTGAAGCCTCGTAACCTCAGGGCCCGGCTACACCGGCCCGCGGTCGGCGACCCTCCCGGTGAACGTCACGCCCCCGCGGCCGGTGGCCAACTGGATGCCCATCGACGTCAGCGAGTGGTAGACCCTGGGGCCCTCCCTCGACGAGGTGACAAGCCCGGCCGAGCGCAACACCGACGCGTGCTCGCTCGCCGAGGCGCGCGAGATGGAGATCCGCCGGGCCAGCTCCGATGTCGTCAACGTTCGACCCAGCAGCGCATCGAGGACCGTGGCTCTCGTCGCCCCCAACAGGTCGATCAACGCCCGGTGATGGTGTGCGTCGACCGGCAGTCCCCAATCCCAGGGAACGGGAAAGGTCAGGTACCAGGACCGACCGTCGTCGTCCGTGTCGCACGGTTTGTTGACGCTCACTCCCGTTGCCAGGACGGACGGCACCAGCGCCAGGCCCCGGCCCTCCAGCGACACGGGCTCCGAGAAGGTGGCGGAAATCTCGAACGTCCAATGCGGGCACGTCGCTGCGCACACCACACTCCGCTCGCCTCGGACGGTGAGGATCGGGTCGTCCCAGGTCACCCAGGGATGAAGGTTGCGCAGTACCGCGTCGGCACCTCCTGTGGCCAGCAGCAGCGCCAGCGCATCGGCGTGCGACGCGGCGGTCGCCCGGATCACCGGCCAGTGCGGCCGCAGCGCGGCGTTCTGGAATCGACCGACGACAGTGGCGAACTGGTCGACTCGCGCGCGATCGTCGGACGTCGACACCGTAGGACCAGGCGGAATGCCCGAGTCGAGAAGGTCGTCGACTTCTGCCCGCCAGCTGCGCAACTAGACCGCCCTGATGGAATCCGCGAGACCGTCGAACTCGTCGTCGAAACGCTGTCGGTGTTGCGCCAGGTCGGAGCAGATGACCATTCCGGAATTCATCACGGCCATGATCAGCGCGCCCGCCGGTCCGAGCGCCTCGGCCGTGCGACGGGCCCAGCCGGCGGCCGGGGCGTCGACCCTGCGACCGAGGGCGAGCCGGTGAGCGGCACCCGCCAGTTCCTCGAGCGGATCAGCGGCGCTGACGATCCTGAGCTGAGCGCGGTCCTCGCGGGTGACCTCCAGTCGGAGCAGGCGGTCCATGGGCAGTGCCTCCTCGCCGTGCTGATGACAACCGACCCGACGTCCATCCGCCCAGCCAGCGTGGCACGGTCGGACGGGCCGGACCACCCTTTCGGTTCTGGCCGAAACCCGGTGACACCGTCGGCTCGGCCCGAAAGCGTGGGTCGTGTCGATCCGGCACCCGGCCGGATGAGGGGAGTTCACCATGAGTAATGGAGCACGTGACGGCGTCGCCAGCACTCCTGCGCCATCTCGAACTTCGATGGCGTCGCGGCGCCTGCCGGTCATCACGCTGGTCGTCGCTGCAGCCGCAGCCGTGTTGTCGGTGTTCGCGATCGCCAACGACGACGTCGGCGCACCGGCAGGCGTCAGGTTGGCGGTCCAGCAGCCCGCGACTCGACAGCCAACCACCCAGCAGCCCGTCGCCCCCGCAAGTGTCCACCGCAACGTCGACGGATGCGGTCGGCCGATCGTGCGCGGGCAGGACTCCTGCTGGTAGGCGTTCCACGCCACCCGGCAGCAAGCCCCGACGATCGCACCGACCGCGGGCACCGCGACCGCGACAGCCGACCCGGATCACACAACAACGCCCGCCGGTCCGCGAGGGGTGGCCGGCGGGCGCTGGGTCTGTTGAAGGTCAGACGCTGGCGCCGACCTTGGGGGCGTGAACCCCGACCGGGGCGTTCGGGATGATGACGACCGGGCAGGCGGCACGCCGCACACACTCGGCCGACACCGAGTGCCGCAGGATGTCCACCACTCCGCTGCGGTGGTTGCGGCCGATCACCAGCAGTTCGGCCTGCCGGGACTGCTCGATGAGCACCTTCGACGGGGCGCCCTTGACGCTGCGGGTGACGATCTGCGGGGTCACACCGGCTTCGCGCACCGCGGACTTGACGGCGGCGTCGAGCATGCAGTCCGACGCGGTCTTTTCCTCCCGCGCGGTCATCCGACCGGCGTCGCGCGCCGGGATGTATTCCCATGCATGCACGACGGTCAGCGGCACCCCGCGCAGCGCGGCCTCCCGTACCGCCCACGCCAGAGCCCCCTGGCTCACCGCTGTGCCTTCGATACCGACCACAATTCCGTTACCAGCGCGATTGGTCATGGCTTCTCCTCGTTGAGCCCCGGGCTCAGCCATGAGCCCCTGCGATACCCGACGGTAAGCCGGGCGCAAAGAACCCCGGCAGGGCCGAAAGTCCCAGGTCGGGGCGCCTTTCCGCCCCCAGCACGAGGCGGTTCGCGGGGCAGTGGCGGGCAAGCGAGCCTGGGGGTCCGCCGATTCCGCGTAGGCTGATCCCTTGTGAATCTCGACGACGCAGCCGCCGTGAAGGCCCTCGACACCACCTTGACCAGCATCGAAAAGGTCATGGACGTGGAGAAGCTCAGGGCCAGCATCGCCGAGCTTTCCGAGGCCGCCAGCGCCCCCGACCTGTGGAACGACCAGGAGAACGCGCAGCGCGTCACCAGCAGGCTGTCGCACGCGCAGTCCGCGATCCGGCACATCGAGGAGCTGCGGCAACGCCTGGACGACCTCGGGGTGCTGTTCGAGTTGGGTGACGAGGATCCCGACACCCTGGTCGAGGCGCAGCAGGAACTCCTCTCTTTGAAGAAGGAGATCGACGCACAGGAGGTGCGCACCCTGCTCTCCGGTGAGTACGACGAACGCGAAGCCCTGGTGACCATCCGTTCGGAGGCCGGTGGCGTGGACGCGGCCGACTTCGCCGAAATGCTGATGCGGATGTACCTGCGGTGGGCGGAGCGGCACGGCTACCCCACCGAGGTGTACGACACGTCGTACGCCGAAGAGGCCGGCATCAAGTCGGCGACGTTCCAGGTCAAGGCCCCGTACGCCTACGGGACGCTGTCCGTGGAGCAGGGCACCCACCGGCTGGTGCGGATCTCGCCGTTCGACAACCAGGGCCGCCGGCAGACCTCGTTCGCCGGTGTCGAGGTGACGCCCGTCGTCGAGACCAGCGATCACGTCGAGATCGACGAGAAGGAATTGCGCGTCGACGTGTACCGCTCGTCCGGTCCGGGCGGGCAGGGCGTCAACACCACCGACTCCGCGGTCCGGATCACGCACATCCCCACCGGCATCGTCGTGTCCTGCCAGAACGAGCGGTCACAGATCCAGAACCGCGCGTCGGCGATGACGGTGCTGCAGGCCAAACTCCTCGCCCGCCGCCGCGAGGAGGAGAAGGCGACGATGGACGCGCTCAAGGACGCCGGCAACTCGTGGGGCAACCAGATGCGCTCCTACGTGCTGCACCCGTACCAGATGGTGAAGGACCTGCGGACCAACTTCGAGGTCGGCAACCCGTCCGCCGTGTTCGACGGGGACATCGACGAGTTCATCGAGGCCGGCATCCGCTGGCGCCGGTCGGCCGAGAGCAACTGATCCCGCCGGTCAGCGACCCCCGCGATGACGTCGCCAACGGTCGGTGTCCGCACCCATCGGACATCGCCTCGTCCATGAGAGGCGGATCCGCGCTGCCCACGATGCGACGAGGCCGCTGACGGTCGGTTCGGGTACTTCTACCCTGGCTCACGGTCACCGCCCTGCGGACCGTTGACGGTATGAATGACGACGTTGCTGTCCGAACGTTCGGCCTGGGCAAGTCATTCGGCGCGACGGTTGCGCTGCGGGATGTCGACCTGACCATCGGCCGGGGTGAGGTTTTCGGTTACCTGGGACCCAACGGTGCCGGCAAGACGACGACCCTGCGGCTGTTGATGGGGATGCTGCGGCCCACCGCGGGTCGGGCGACGGTGCTGGGCATGGACGCATGGCGCGACGCGGTCACCGTGCATCGCCGCGTCGGCTACCTGCCGGGTGAGCCGGCGTACTACGGGCGGCTCACCGGGCGGCAGCACGTGTCCTACTTCCGTCACCTGCGCGGCGACGCGGACGACAAACTGGCCGTGTTGCTGGCGGATCGTCTCCATCTCGACCTCGACCGGCCCGCGCGCGAACTGTCCAAGGGCAACCGGCAGAAACTCTCGGTCGTGCTGGCGCTGATGTCCGGGCCCGACCTGTTGGTGCTGGACGAACCGACCACAGGGCTCGATCCCATCGTCCAGCAGGAGTTCCACGCCCTCCTCCGCGAGCTGACCGCAGGTGGCGGCAGCGTGCTGCTGTCCTCCCACGTGCTCGGTGAGGTGCAACGGGTGGCCGACCGGATCGGCGTGGTGCGCGCGGGACGGCTGATCGCCGTCGAACGCATGGACGATCTCCGGGCGAAATCGTTGCACCACGTCGAGGCGCGGTTCGACGACCCGGTCACCGCCGAGGAGTTCTCGGTGGTGCCGGACATCCGCGACCTTGCCGTCACCGGGAGCGTGATGACCTGCAGCGCACCGCAATCCGCCCTTGACGCGCTGCTGAAGAAGATCGCGCGGCACCCCGTCGTCGATCTGAATTGCGCCGAGGCGGAATTGGAAGAGACGTTCCTCGCCTATTACGGGACCGGTGAGCACGATGCTGGATAGCGTGGCGACGAAGTCGCTGTTCGATCAACGGCGGGCGCTGCTCGCCTGGTCCGTCAGCCTGGTGCTGCTGGTGGCGATGTACGTGGCGATCTGGCCGAGCATCCGTGATCAGCCGGCGATGACCGACTTCCTCGACAGCATGCCGGCGGCGCTGCGTTCGATGCTCGCGATGTCCGGTGCCGACATGAGCACCCCGATCGGCTACATCAAGATCGAGATGCTGTCACTGATGGCGCCACTGCTCGTGCTGCTGTACGCCGTCGCGACCGGCTCGGCGGCCGTTGCCGGGGAAGAGGACCGCCACACCCTGGACCAGCTGTTGGCCAACCCGGTGAGCCGCCGGCGGGTGTTCCTGGAGAAGCTCGCCGCGATGACCGGCGGAATCCTGCTGCTGACGGGTGTCACGGCGGCGGCGCTGCTGATCGAGGGCCCGCTGGCCGGGATGAGCCTGCCCACCGGCCGAGTCGTTGCCGCCCTGCTCCACCTCGCCCTGCTGGCCATGGTCTTCGGCACCCTGGCCGCCGCGGTGGGAGCGGCAACCGGCAATCTCACCGCGGCCCGCGCGATCCCCGCTGTCGTTGCCGTGATCGCCTACATCGTCAATGGTCTCGGCCCGCAGGTGTCCTGGCTGGCGCCGCTGCAGAAGTTCTCGCCGTTCTACCAGTACGCCGGGCATGACCCGCTGATCAATGGTCTGTCCGTGCCCGCGTTGCTGGTCGCCGCGGGCACCGTCGCGGTGCTCGCCGTGATCGGCGTCGTCGGATTCAGCCGGCGCGACGTGGCGGCCTGACAGCCGCGGGTCGCAAGGCGCGGGCAGTGCAGCCGGTCTGGACCGGTTCGATCGTCTGGCCGCCCTGATTCCACGTGGTTGCGTCGCAACGGTCTTGACGCCGACCCGCCGACGGATCGTGGATGGAGGCCGAGGCCGGGGGTGATCGCCGCGTGGAGATCAGCCTCGAGGTGAATCGTCCATCGCCGCCCAGCTGCGGAACCGCCGCGCGGTCAACACGGCGCCGATCAGCAACCAGGCCATCATCACCGCCAGTGCGCCCCACTGCAGCTGCGACGCACCGGGATCGAGCGCCGCTGTCAGGGAGTTGGCCAGGGGTTTCATCGGCAGCAGGGATCCGATGGTGCTCATCCACGCCGGCGTGCCGCCGATCAGGAACACGTCGGAGAAGAAGGCCAGGGGCAGCAGGATGGCCAGACCGACCGCGGTGACCGCCTTGCTGGAGGGCAGGGCGGCAGCCAACGCGATGCCACACAGTGCGAAGACGACCGTTCCGGCAGCCAGGAGAACCGCTCCGACGACCACTCCCGTTGGGCTGAAAGAGATGTCGAAGCCGAGGGCGCCGATGGTCCAGATCACCGCCGCCGTCAGCTCGGCGATCAGCACCGCCGACACCGTGCGGCCGGCGAGGTAGAGACCGGGCCGCAACGGCGTGCCGCGCAGCCGCTTGAGCACACCCCGGTCCCGGTCACGCATCACCGCTTCGGGCATGTTGATGAATGCGGTGACGGCCGCGCCCCAGGTGCTCATCCCGGCCGCCAGCGACACGCCGACGCCCTCCCCGGCGTTGGGGGCGATCGTCGCCATCAAAAGAGCGAACAACCCGGCGGGCATCGCGACGGCGAAGAACACCGAGCCGGGGTCGCGCGTCGCTTGCGCGACGGCGTGCCGAACCTGTCCGCCGATCAGCTGCCATGCTGAGGGTTCCGGTACGGTGGCGCGCCGTACCTGCGCCAGACTGACCGTCTGCGAGCGTGTCTCGGGCTGCGGCACGGACGGTGCCGTGGCCTTCCGGGCGGCGGCGGAACGCTCCCGTGCCGGGTCCCAGCGGAAGGTGCGGACCGCGACGACACCGCAGAACACCCCCCAGCCGAGCAGCAGCGCCAGCGCACCCAGGTCCCACCCCGCCCCGGCGTGATACGGGTTGAACTGGTGCTGGATCGTTTGCGCGAAGGCCTTGAGAGGAAAGATCCCGGCCACCCGGTCGACCCATTCCGGCAGAGCAGTGCCGACGATGAACAGCCCGGAGATGAAGCCGAGGACGACCGCGGTGGCCACGGATGCCGCCTGTGCGACACCCGCCGACCTGCTCACGCCGGCGATCGCCATCCCGGCCGCGGTGAAGCACCCGATGGCCAGGACGATCGTGACCACGGTCGCCGGCACCGTACGCCAGATGATCTGCACGTCGTAGAACACGACCGCCACCAGCAGCATCGTCGTCACCGAGCCCACCGCGAACAGCACGGCCGCGCCGATCCGGCCGCCGAGATACACCCAGGTGGGCAACGGGGTTCCGCGGATTCGTTTCAGCGTTCCCTGCTCGCGGGCGATCGCCAGACTCGCGGCCATCGTCGGCAGTGTCGAGTACAGCACTCCCATCACCGCCGCCAGCGGGCTGACGTACTGCATCACCCGCAGGCCGGTGGCCGGGTCCACGACGGCGTTCCCGGCGAGCGCCCCCAACAGCACGAGCCACGTCAGCGGGAACAGGAACGTGAAGACGAAAACCACTCGGGTGCGCCACAGGTCGACCGTGCTGAACCGCAGCTGGTCGACCAGCAACCGAAGACTGCTGGGCCGGGTTCCTCTGGCCACCGCCACGGCGGTCCCCGTACTCATGACCTTGACCCCGGACCACCGTCCTGACCGGCGGCACCGACCGGGGCCCTCGACGCCGGATCGACAGCACCGGCCCCGCCATCGTCGCCCAGCAGGTCGAGGTACAGGTCCTCCAGCGACGGTTTGCGGACCGTGAGCGTCGGGAAGTCCAGCCCGCGGTCCCGCGCCCACCCGGTCAGCGTGTGCAAGGTAGCGGTCGGCGAGTCGGTCCGCAGTTGCAGCTCCAAACCCTCGGACAACAGTGAAGCGCCCAGACTCGGAAGTTCGGCGGGGGTGACGCCCTCGGGGAGGCGGAACGCGATGGTGCAGCGACCGCCGCCGGCGCCGATCTCGTCGGGAGTGCCGATGGCGACCAGCCGCCCGGCCTGCATCACGCCCACCCGGTCCGCCAGGTGCTCGGCCTCGTCCATGTAGTGCGTCGTCAGCAGGACTGTCTTGCCCCTGCCGCGCAGACCGTCGATCAGCTCCCAGGCATGCCGGCGGGCGGACGGATCGAAGCCCGTGGTCGGCTCGTCCAGGAAAAGCAGTTCCGGATCACCCACGAGGCCAAGTGCCAGGTCGAGACGGCGGCGCTGCCCGCCGGAGAGCACCTTGACCCTTGCGTTGCGCTTGTCGGCCAATCCCACCAGGTCGATCAGCTGATCGACATCCAGCCGCCGCGGATACATGCCGGAATACAACCGGACCAGTTCACGGACGGTGAAGTCCTCCTCCATCCCGCCCTCCTGCAGGACGATGCCGATGCGCTCCCGGTAGTCCCGGCCCCCGGTCTCCGGGTCGTAGCCGAGCACCTCGACCACCCCCGAGGTTCGGCGGCGGTGACCCTCCAGGATCTCCACCGTCGTGGTCTTGCCCGCACCGTTCGGGCCCAACAGGGCGAAGACCTCGCCGGCTCGCACCGCGAACGTCACACCGTCGACCGCCGCCGAAGCTCCGTACAGCTTGCGCAGATTCTCGACCCTGATCGCATCCATGTGGTCGCCTCCCCAGCCCACCGCCGCGCCGGGACGCGCGCGTGCCGCGCCCCTCCCCTGCGAGCCTTCTCGCCGCCGAACTCGGCGGGAAGAGGCGAAGGTCACCGGAAGCGGGCGCGCGGCAGCGGTCGGTGTCAGCTCTGTGGCAACCGCACGGGATGATTCCGGCGACCGGGCCCGGTCTACACCGGACAACGCCACCGCGAAAGGACAACACCCGTGTCGTTCCAGGCCTACCTCGACAAGATCGAGGAGAAGACCGGCAAGATCCCCGCCGAGCTCGTGGACGAGGCCCACCAGCGCGGCTACGACAGCACCACCAAGACCGCCGACATTCTCGCCTGGCTCAAGGACGACTACGACCTCGGACGTGGGCACGCGATGGCGCTGGTCCATGTCATCCGCAACGGCGCGACCATCAGCGACAAGCACGTCGGCACAACGGGAACCCACCGGGACGAATCCACCGAGCTCCGTTTGGACGGCATCGCCAATCGCTGACCTCTGACCTCTGACCAGCGACACTGCAGGCGCCGCCTTCGGGGTCAGATCGACGGCAAGAAAGCCAGCGACTCGGCGAGTTCGTCCTCCTCATAAGCCAGGTGCGAACGGAGTACCTCACCGAGTTCGCCTGCCAGCAAACCGATCTCGGCGGTGCCGCCGCCGGCCGTCACCTCCGTCCCGTCCCCCTCGCGGACCAGGTCGACCAGCGCTCGATCGAACCGGTCGAGGATCTCGGCGATGACGTGATGTTCGGCCTCGAGGCGATCCAGCACCGGCTGCAGCGCCGGTGCCACGGAACCCAGACCGGGGAACATGTAGGCGTCCTCGATGCTGTGGTGGACCGTGACGATGCGGCAGTAGGCCGCGCAGAACGAGCCGAGCGTCCAATGGTTCTGCCGCATCGTCATCCGATTGATCAGCGACCGTGCCGCGCCCGGCTCGAGATCGCCGGCGGCGACCTGGTCCACGGCGTCAGCGATCTGCACGAGCTCCGAGCGCAGGCGATCGTGGATGGCCACCAGGTTGCGGTGGTTGTCGGGTCCGACGACGCGTCCCGACGCGGCGCGGTCCAGCGGTGCGGCTCGGGGGCGACCAGCGACAGGGAGGCCGCCCGCGTTGCCCCAGCTGCCGTCCCGCTCCGGCGCCGGACCAGTAGCCGCAGTACCGGCAGCCACCGCCGAAACCTGAACGGGCGCATCCGAAGTCTGCGCCGGCACAGGCTCCTGCGTGGCCATGGACGGGTGTGACCGGCGCTCCGCTGACACCCGCTCCCGCACGTCAGGTGCGACCTCCTGCGCGAAGGTGCCGATGGCGGTACCGATGTCACCCGATGCGCCGACCACGAAGGTGGAGAAACCCTGCTCCAGAACAAGATCGGTCAGCTGCTCCGCCCACAGGGCGGGTGGCCCGTCGAGGAACCCCTTTCCGCGCGCGGAGAAAAGGCCGTTGACGTTGTAGATCCGCTCGATGTCAACGGGTGTGCGACCGGCGTCGACGGCCAGTGCGTCGATCCGCTGGTTCAGCCCGGCGGTCCTGGCCGGGTCCGCGTAGGCCTGTGACGGCACCCATCCGTCGGCCAGCCGAGCCGTCAGCGACAGCATCCGCGGCCCGTACGAGCCGACCCAGATCCCGATGTCATGCGCCGGGGCGGGCCCGGAAGCGGCAGCGGTCAGCGGATAGAAGGGGCCGTCGGCGGTGACCGGGCCGGCGCCCGACCAGATCGCCCGGATGACGCCGATCCCCTCCTCCAGCGCGTCGACCGCCTCGCCGCGGGTCAGCACCGGGCCACCCATCCCCGCGATCGGATCGAGGAAGTACCCCGCCCCCAGACCGAGTTCGACGCGGCCGCCGGAGAGCAGATCCAGGCCGGCGGCGGCCCTTGCCAGCATCGCCGGCGGCCGCAGCGGCAGGCACGCCACGTCGGGGAACAGCCGGATCCTGTTGGTCGCGCCGGAGAGGTAGGACAGCAGCGTCCAGCAGTCCAGCAGGTCCGGGTTGTACGGGTGGTCCTGCACGCCGACCAGGTCGAGGCCCCGCTGCTCCGCGAGCTGCGCGAGCCGGACTACTCCCGCGGGCCGGTGGACCGTGTTCGGCAGGAACACTCCGAAGTGCAGCGGATGACCCAGGTCCGGCACGCTCGCCTCCGATCGATGTCGCTGGTGATGCGACCAGCATTCCCACCGTAGGCGGCCCCTGCGCACCGGGCGGGTACGCCCTTGCGACCACCGTTGCTGTGAGCGAGGCTCAGCATCGGTTCAACTCGTCAGGCTGTTTCACCGGCCCCGATCGGGTGGCACGGCCGTCCGCCGGGGCGGTTGTCCGGGGCCGAGATGCTTGGCTGATCCCGCCCACCGCCGCGTTGCCGCTGCGATCACGCCTGGAGGTCGAGTGTTCCACCATCAATCCGCGCCTGACGTGTCGGCGCTGCCCACCGGCGCCTACCTGGTACGCCGGAAGCTGTCCAGCATCGAGGGCTACCTGGTCTACGACGACACCGACGCGCAGATCTACCACTTCAAGGGACACCTCAGCTTTCCCGCGCAGCGCTGGAGCATGCTCGACGGCGCCGGGACGGAAGTGGCCACCCTGCAGCGACCGCCCCTGCACGTGCATCCACAGTTCACGCTGTCCCGGCCCGGCCGTTCGGACGTCGTGATCCGGAAGGCGAACTTCTCACCGGTTCGCGAATCCTGGCGGATCGAGGGCACCGAGGACGGTGACATCGATCTTCAGGGCGACATCCTCAATCACGAGTTCACGTTCCAGGAGAACGGCCGGGACGTCGGGACGACCACCAGGCGGTGGATCTCCGTCACGGACGCCTTCGCGCTCCAGGTGAACGGAATGGACCCCGTGCTCGCGATCGCCACGTCGGTGGGAATTGATTCCGTCGAGCAGGAGCGGGATCGCTGATCGCCGAATGCGTTCGCACGCCGGGCTCGTCGATCACATGGTGACGACCATTCGTTGCCCCGCACCGTCTCTGGTCTGACGCCAGGCCGCTTCGACCCGCGACAGCGGTTCGACGACGTGTTCGACGGCCAGCGCGCCATCCGCGGCGTGGGACAGGATGGCCGTCAGCGCATCCGCTCGTTGGTCGGGCGTCAGGGCGTTGTTCGTGTATCCGAGTATCTCGATGCTCTTCGCGCGGAGCACTGCCGAGGAGAACTCGGCCGTGTCTCCGGAGGCGCCACCCAGGTTGACCAGCCGGCCGCCCGGTCCGAGGGTGCGTGATGCTGCGGTGGCCGCGGCACCGAAAACCGGGTCGATGACGACGTCGACCTCGCCTCCGGCGGATCGGGCGATGTCCCGCGCGAGGCGGTCCACATCGTCGCCCGAAGCAACGACGGCGTGGGCGCCGGCGCGGCGCGCCCTGTCCTCGGAGGGGCCGGGGCGGCAGACCGCCACGACCCGATCGGCACCGAGCAGCCGCGCGGCACCGACGGCAACCTGCCCGACCGCGCCGCCGGCACCGAGTACGACAACCCTTTCACCCCTTCGGAACCGGCCGCGCCAGGTCAGGGACATCCAGCCGGCCACGGCGGACAGCCCGAGGGCGGCGATCGCGACGTCCGACAGGTCGGCGGTCACCGGGACGAGATCGTCGTCAGCGACGGCACATCGCTCGGCCACGCTGCCATCGCCGGGCGCCATGCCGGCCGACGTGGCGAACCACACCCTGGTGCCCGGGTCCAAGGTCGACGACGCCTCGAGAACGCCGACGCCCTGCACCCCTGGGACGTACGGCACCGCGGGACGCCCGAAGTAGGACGTGCCGGAGGCGCAGAGCAGATCGAGCGGCACGATCGGTGCCGCCGTCACCCGCACGATGCTGTGCCCACCCGCGGCGACCGGGTCCGGGTGCTCCCCGAGCGTCGGCGGCTCGCCGAGAGTGTGCACCACTGCAGCGCGCATGCTCGTCTCATTCCTGATGGGAGACAACACCTTCGCCCGCCGGCCCGACCGGTCGACGGCTCCGCTACCCGTGGACGCCGCCGGGAGCGGGCTATGTGCTGATGTCGGGGTACGGCCTGGTGACGTGGGCCAGCGCGCGACCGTAGGCCCGCTGGTACTCGAGTGGTCCGTGGTCGCGCTCGAACATGGCGATGAACAACGTGAGGGTCAAAAACGGGTGCGCGCCCATCTGGAAAAGGGTGACGTGGTCGTGGGCTGCCAGGGCCCGCCGCTCGGCCTCGGTGAATTCCGGCCAGGTCGTCCTCTCCGCGTCAATGCAATTGAGCAACTTGCCGGCCATCTCGGCCTCCCACCATTCCACCGTGCCGGCCGGGTCGGACCGGTAGCGCTCGACGAGCTCCGGGTCGCGGTCCACCGTGTACAGGAACTTGTCCAGCAGGTACTTGCTCACTTCGCACCTCCGTTGGGGTACCAGGTGAAATAGGCCTCCATGGTGTGGAACAGGTCGACGGTCTCGATGTAGTCGGCCTGCACGCCGTCGCCTGCGACACCCATCATCAGCATGAAATCCATGAAACCGTGGGTCGCGTTGCCCGGCTCGTGCAGGCTGTCCAGGGTGACCTCGGCCAGGCACCCCTCGATGTCGCCGCTGCCGATCCATTCCACGGCCTTCCGGTCGAACTGCGGATCGGGGCCGTGTTCGCCGAACTGCCGCGGCCCACCCAGTTCCAGCGACAGGTGCCCGGTGCCGATGATCGCCACCCGCTGGTCGCTCTCCCAGGACTCGACCAGTTCGCGAATCGTCCTGCCCAGCTGGACGAATCGCCGCGGCTGGGGCAACGGCGGCGCGAAGATGTTGGTGTAGATGGGCACGATCGGCAGGTCCGCCTCGGGGCGCAACGCGATGATCGGGCAGGTCACGCTGTGGTCGATCCGCAGCTCGTTGCTGAATGCCAGGTCGAAATCGGCGTCCAGGCCCTTGCGGAGAATGTGCGCCGCGAGCTCTTCCTGGCCGCGCACGGTGAACCGCGGCAGACCGAATTCGCGTTCCTCGTTGTACCAGTTGGCATCGAAGAAGGGCGCCTTGCCGACCAGGAACTGCGGCATGTTGTCGAGCCACAGCTGGTGGAAATGGTCGCTGCCGATCATCACCAGGACGTCGGGGTTCGCTCGGGTCAGGGTTTCCTTGAACCTTGCCATCTTGGTGATCCACTCGTCGGCGAACGGGGGGCGCTCCGCCGGCGGCAGCTGGCTCGTCTTGTAGTAGAAGGGGTGGTGCGTGGCTGCGATGACGGCAGCGATGTCAGCCATGTCGATCTCCGTCGGTTTTCGGGACGGGTGTGCGCGGGGACCGGAACTGAGCGTGGTGTCCGGCTCAGCGGGAGTGCGTGGACTTGTCGGCGTAATCGGTGTAGGTGTAAGGATTGTCGAGAACCTTTGATTCGGGGATGTCCGGGTTCATCCCGGCCAGCCACTCCGCGTCGCCCAACTCTGCGCGCAGATACTCGACGGTTTCACCGACCGCGGTCCGGGCCTTGTCCAGCGAGATTCCGACGAGTTCGCCGTCGTACTTGACCACCCGGCCGTTCACCAGAACGGTGTGGACGTCGCCGCGTTGTGCCTGGAAGACCACATGCCCGTAAGGGTTGAGAATCGGGAACATCACCGGGGAGCGGTCGTTCTTGATCAGCAGCACGTCGGCACGCTTGCCCGGCTCCAGGCTGCCGACGATCGCGTCGAGGCCGAGGGCGCGGGCACCGCCGCGGGTGGCGTACTCGACGACATCAGCGGCGCGGAGGCCGATGTGGGTGACGGTGTCACCGGTGGCGTGCGCCTCATGGTGTTCCCTGGCTCGATCCGCGGACAGCGTCGATCGCATCGCGGAGAAGCCGTCCCCGCTCCACCACACACTCGTGTCCACCGACAGCGAGATATCGATGCCGTGGCGGCGCAGCGCCCACGTGGACGGGTAACCCTGCCCGCAACTGGCCTCCGACTCCGCGGACACCGACGCCGCGCCGCCCGTCGCGGCGATCCGCTGGTAGGAGTCGTCGCTCAACGTCGCAGCATGCACGTAGACGGTCTCGGGGGTCATGAAGCCGTTCTCGTGCATCAACCGGATGCCGTTGTCGTTCGTCGCACCCCACACCCCGGCGTGGGTGGTCACCGGGGCATCGAGCTCGCGGGCGACCTCGAACGCGGCTCGCTCCTGGAACTGCGGGTCGCCGGTGACGTCGAACGCCATCTGGAAACCCAGCATCTCCGAGCGCGGCATCCGCCGCTCGACGAAGGAGCGGAACTCCGGTTGACCCGACCACTCCCAGGGAGCTGCGTGGATGTTGCCGTAGCCGAAGACGAACCGGCCCGGCACCTCCTGCAGGGCGTCGACCGCTGCCTCGGCATGGTCGATGGTGGACAGCCCGTGCGACCAGTCGACGGAGGTGGTGACCCCGGCGTCCACCGCCTCGATGGCGCTGAGCAGGTTCCCTGCGTAGTAGTCCTGTGGCCGGAACTTGCGGCCGTGCTCCAGGTAGTTCCACACGAAGTACTGGGTGAGCGTCCAGTCGGCGCCGTATCCGCGCATCGCGGTCTGCCACATGTGCCGGTGGGTGTCGATCATTCCCGGCATCAGGATCCCGCCCGCGGCGTCCACCTCGACCGTGCCCTCGGGCACCTCGAGACCGGTGCCGACCGCGACGATGTCGGTCCCGACGACCAGGACGTCGCCGCCCTCGATGACAGTGCGCCGATCGTCCATGGTCAGCACCAGGCCGTTGCGGAACACGATGCCGGTCGCTGCGGCAACCTGATTCGCTGTCACCTGCCCGGAACGGTCGACCACTGCCATGGGTGTTCCTCTCCTTGCCTGCCGACACACCGCCGGCGACGCCGACGAGTTGGCGATCACGGGCACCGTGGCGCCATGCTCGGCCTGCTCTGCCTCGATGGTTTCGCTCGCGATCATCGAACAGAACGGCCGCCGCGGCCAGCCGAACCGGCCACCGTCCATCGGCACGCGCTGGCGATGCCGGCGTCCTGCCGCGCCGGATGCGGCTCGCACATCACCACCGGGCGCCGCGGAGGCCGGGCGGGCTGGAGTAGCGTCCGTTGCCATTCAGCTCCGCGGATGCCGGACCGGGGCTGCGAACCGAAGGTGGCGCACGGGAAGGGTGGAGACATGGTGGGCGCATCCGAATCACCGACCACCACGCAGCCGATCTGTCTGACGTTCGACAACGGTCCCGAGCCCGACGTGACCCCTGTCGTGCTGGAGATCCTCGCCCGGCGCGGCATTTCCACCACCTTCTTCACGATCGGCGAGAAGCTGCGCGATCCGGCGCGGCGCGCCCTCGCGGCACGGGCCCGCGCCGAGGGTCACCTGGTCGGAAACCACACCCTCACCCATGGCGTGCCACTGGGCCGTCGCGGCGGCGCGGACGCGATCCGGGAGATCGCCGAATGCGACGTACTCCTCGGCCCACTGCGGGAACCGGAGAGGCTGTTCCGCCCGAACGGCGGCGGTGGCCGCCTGGGACCGCACCTGCTCAACTCCTCCGCCGCGAGGTATCTGCAGGACGGCGGCCATACCGTCGTGCTGTGGAATGCCGTTCCCCGCGACTACGAGGATCCCGATGGCTGGCCCGACCGAGCCATCGAGATGCACGCAGTCGCCACCGCGCCGGTCGCCATGGTGCTGCACGACCTGCCCAACGGCGCGATGCGCCACTTGGACCGGGTGCTGGGAACGTGGCAGGACCAGGGCGTTGCCTTCCTGCCGACGGTGCCCGATGCCTGTGTCCCGATGCGAGCCGGTCAACCGGGAGCGGACTTCCCCGACTACGTGTCCCCCGACCCGGCACCGTAAACCGGACCGCCTGTGCGACAGCGATTTTCGCCGTCGGTCGGGCCGGCCGAACACCGACGCACGGACACGGAGGTTGGAGATGAGGATCATCGGGTTCCGCGACCGCTCGGGGCCGGTGCAGGTCGGTTCGCTGTCCGATGACGGCGACAGCATCATCGCCCTGGGTGCGCTCGAGGAGTTCTGGGCCGACCCGACCGGCCTCCTGTCCCGGACGACCGGTGGGGGCACGATCAGGACGTCCTCGGTGCAGCTCGTCCCGCCGGTCCTGCCACAGGCACGGGTGATCTGCATCGGGCTCAACTACGTCGACCACGTCGCCGAGGGCAGCTACCGGGACCACGAGATGCCGCAATACCCGACCCTGTTCGCCCGATGGACGCGGTCGCTGACCGTCGACGGCGCTCAGGTGCCTGTCCCCGCCGACGAGGACGGCCTGGATTGGGAGGGCGAGGTCGTCGCCTGGGTCGGCAGCCGGCTGATCGACGCCACCCCCGATGAGGCCCTTGCGGCGGTGCTCGGCTATTCCACCTTCAACGATCTGACCTCCCGCCGCGCCCAGAAGCTCACGTCGCAATGGATTCTCGGGAAGAACGGCGACAACTCCGGGCCATTGGGACCGATGGTGCCCGCCGCCGAGGTCGGCGATCTGCGGGACGGTCTGCGGGTGCGGACCCGAATCAACGGCACCACCGTTCAGGACGGCCGCACCGACCAGATGGTGTACACGGTCGGTGACACGCTTGCCCTGATCTCCCGCACCTTCACCGTGGAGCCCGGTGACCTGTTGGCCACCGGCACCCCGTCCGGGGTCGGCTACGCCCGGACTCCCCCGTGGCTGCTCCAGCCGGGGGACGTCGTCGAGGTCGAAGTCGACCGGCTCGGCGTGCTGCGCAACACCATCGTCGACAACCGGTACCGAAAGGCCGCACGGGACAACCGTTCCGGATAGCGCACTCCTCCCGTTACGCCGGCTCGAGGGTGCCGAGTTCACCGGTTCACCCAGATCCGGTGCCGTGTGCCTTTCGTCTCACTGACTGCGCTGCTGGTCGGGGCGACCACCGTGCGGGGCTCATGGCCGGACAGGTGGTCGGAGGCGTCCCCGTCCCGGTCCGGCCGCGGTTGCGCGCTGGTGGTGCCGGCCCTGTTCGCGCTGGCGACTCCAGGCGCTCTGACCTCCGTCGACTTCCGCTCGCCCGGGCACGACTGCTGCCGGCACCGGCACCGCGTTCGTCGGCATCGCCGACCCGCGCTCGGGCCAGTGGCCAATGGCACGTTCCTGCTCGGGTTGGTCACCGTTCGGTTCGGACTCGCAAGCCAACCGCGGCCTGATCACTGTCCGACACGGCGGCTTCTGAGAATCACTGTCGGCCGACACTGATGGGTGGAATCGACCCGTTCGGCAGCGTAGTGACCGATATCGGGCGGTACGGTCAGTAGCACAGGACGCACGATGCGTATCTGCCACGACAATGACGCCGGACACGAGGCGGTAGCTGGTGCACACGTTCGTCACGGCGGTCGTCACCGTGGTCCTGTCACTGGTCGCAACAACCGCAACCGCCACTCCGCACAGGCCACCGGCACAGACCTCCGCGGCCGTGGTCTCGGTGACCCGTCCGTTCGCCACCACCAGCCCCTTCAACGTGCCCGTGCGGACCGCACCCAGAATCGACGCCAAGAGCGCCGCCATGATCACCCAGATCGGCCGGGCGGGACTCGGTTACGCCAATCTCGTCGAGTACGGCATCCCGATCTTCGTTGCGTCGTCCACGACACCGCGGCTGCCGGTGAACTGCACGATCACCACCTGGGGGCCGTGCCAGCTTGAGGTCGGCCCGCGTCCCTCCCCCACGAACGCCGCCCCCAACTCCGGCAGCGACGGCGTGATGACGATCATCGATCCCGTCGCGAACACGGTCGATGAGTACTGGCAGGCCGACCGGACCAGTGCCGGCTGGAACACCAGCTGGGGTTCGATCAGTTCGCTGTCCGGGTCGGGTTGGGGCTCCACCAGCACCGGCGCGGGAGCCTCCCGGCTGGCCGGCGTCGTCCGGATCTCCGAGATCGCGGCCGGGCAGATCCCGCACGCGCTTGTCCTGCAGAGCGACACCGCCTGCGCCAAGGTGTTTCGTGCCCCGGCGACCAAGACCGACGGGCTGTCGACGCGCACGGACTGCGTGCCCGAGGGTGCCCGGCTGCAGCTGGACCCGGCGATCAACGTGGCCGCGATCCCGAACATCACACCGGGCGAACGCGCGGTGGCCAGGGCCCTACAGGTTTACGGCGCCTACCTGATCGACCGTGCCGACACCCCGCTGTCGGTGAGCTTCGAACTCGCTCCCGACGCGAGCAGCAGCAGTCCCGGAACCGTCTACCAGAAGGCGGGTTTCGCCTGGGACTACTTCGGCATGCCGCACATCCCGTGGAAGAAGCTGCGGGTTCTGGCGTCCGCCACCGGCTGATCAGGCCGGCCCGGCAGCCGCCGTCAGCGGGACCACGCCGCGGTAGGCGTCCACCGCCCTCTCGGCCACCGCGGTCCACGACGCCGCCTCCTGCACCCGCCGCCCGGCGTGTGCGCCCAACCGGTCTGCCAGTTCGGGATCGGCGAGCACCTCGACCAGAGCGTTCGCCACTGCGAGTGGGTCCGGCGGTGCGAGCAGGCCGGTCACCCGGTCCGGTACCGCATCGCTCATCGACCCGACGTCGGTGGCCACCACGGGACGTCCGAATGTGTATGCCATGTGGACGCTGCCGCTGATGTTCACCGTTTCGTAGGTGAACACCACGACCCGGTGCGCGGCGAACAGGTCCGGGAGGTCGGTGATCGGGACGTACCCCGGGCGCAGGTCGACATTGCCGATGCCGGCGGCGCGCTGAGTGATCGCGGGGAGATCCACATCCGGCATGACCGGCCCGGCAATGGTCAGCCGGGCATCGGGAAGCTGCCGACGCACCAGTTCGAAGGAGTCCAGCAGCAGCGGCAGGTTCTTGTACTTCGTCCACGCCCCGAAGAACAAGGCGTGCGCCGGCGCCGCCGAGGGCGGCGGCACGCCGTCCGACGCCAGCGCCGAATAGTCCCCGTGCCCGACAACGGCGACCCGATGGAGCCCCGGGAAGGCCGACAGCAGGTTCGACCGCGGGCCCTCACCCAAGACCAGGACGAGATCGCAGGCACGGTAGGCCGCCGCCAGCAGAGATCGCGTCAGGCGGCCACCCTTCTCCACCGACTCCGTCTTGCTGTTGACGTCGTACGGCAGCGGGTTGTGCGCCACATCGACCAGCGCGGTGCCGGGACAGCGCCGGGCCAGCAGCGCAAACATTCCGCTGTCGAGCGGGTAGCGGAATTCACCGAACTGGGCAATGTCGGGCCGCAGCAGACGGAGGAAGCGCGTTGCGCGGCGCCACGACTCGGCCAGCAGCAGTGCCCGGGACAGCCGCCTGACCTTGCGCCGGAGCCGGGAGCCGCCCTCGCCCGCCGCGGGATGCCAGGTCGGGAAGATCTCGACCACCTCGAAACCGGGTGTGGTCGAACGGAGTTCGGGATCCGGTCCGGTCAGCAGGAGCACCTCGTGTCCCTGTCGGGCCAGGGCCTGACCGAACAGGAACGAGAACTGGAACATGCCGCCGCTGGGCAGGAATTCGACCAGGACGATCTTGAGCCGGGAACGCGGTGGTTCACCGGTCTTCGGCGGCTCTGCAGCGAGTTCGGCGGATCCGCTCGTGTCCCTCCCCGCCGTGTCGATCTCCGCCGTGTCGATCTCCGCCGTGTCGATCTCCGCCGTGTCGATTTCCGCCGTGTCGATTTCCGCTGTGTCGATTTCCGCTGTGTCGATTTCCATTGTGGCCGTTACCGTCTTGGCCGTTCCCGCCGTGCTCGTTCGCGCCGATGCCGGTGCGGCCACCTGAGCGGAGGTGGCGTTCAGCGACGCAGCATCAACTGCCATGGGCACCGGCCGTTGGTTCCCGGATCAGGGTCTGCTCCACCCCGCCGATGTCATCCGGGGTGGACCGGTTCGTGTTCCTCCTGCGCGACTTCCTCATCGCCACCAGCAGGTGGTAGGTGCCTTGCTGGACAGCAACGCCGGCGACCAACGCCACGAAGACGGACAGCAGCAGCAAGGTGGTCGGGGAACTGCCGGACGAGACGGCCGATCCCGCGGCGGTGTGCACCAGCTCGGTCCGGTACGGCTTCGCCAGCCCGGCCAGGTATTTGGACGCCACAGTGGTGGTGGCATCGGCCATCTGTTCGGCGACCACCGCCGAGCCTGCGGTCGTCCGGACGAGGATCACCGAGGTGTCCGGGACCACGCTCACCGCTGTCGTCAGGCCGGCGCGCTGCGCCTCACTGAGCTGCAGGGACTGTTCGGCCTGCTGCTGAAAGCGCATATTGTCCGCAACCTCGGCGAAGGTGGCGACAATCTGCCCGCGGCTGAGTGTTTCGTAGTACGCGGCCGAGTCGGACGCGTTCAGGTCGGCACCGGGCAGCACCACCAACGCCGACTCCGCGGTCCACTTCGGCGAGGTGGTCAGGGCCAGCCAGGCTCCGCCGGCCACCACCAGGAGGGCAACCAGAGCCCCTGCCACGACGCTGATCCGGAACTCACGGCGGAACGGAGCTCGCTGCGCATTCGTCATCGGATCGCCATCGCTTCATCGACCGCGCCGGCCCGCTCGCCGGCGAGCACTGCACGATAGAGGAAAACCAGTCGCGCGGAGAGCCGGTCGAGACCGTGCGCCTGCTCGGCCCGCTCCCGCGCGGCGTGCGCCATCCGGCGCCGTGCGACCGGATCCGCGATCACGTCACCGAGTGCGTCAGCGAGCGCCTCGGCGTCACCCGGCTCGACGACCCGACCCTCGATCCCGTCACGGATGAGATCCGGGACGGCCCCGATCGACGTGCCGACCACCGGCAGCCCCGACGCCATCGCCTCGATGATGGCGATCGGCTGGCCCTCGAGAAACGATGGCAGCACGAAGATGTCGGCCTGCGCGAGCCTGGCCTTGATCTGATCGCCGTACTCCGGCCCAACCATGCAGTCGCTGAGCCCGGCCGCGGCGAACTCGGCGACGATCTCGTCGTACTCCGTCTGCGGGGTCGGTCCCTGCCCGCCGACCACCACCAGCTTCCAGTTTTCGATGCCACGC
>JAESFR010000082.1_pt1 | contig 149566 bp, 131 predicted proteins | sample 9266191 | NCBI WGS metagenome assembly JAESFR01 (sample SAMN14503063, study PRJNA617104) | algae metagenome | isolation source: Pleurocapsa minor HA4230-MV1 and co-occurring heterotrophs from cement on... | place: USA: Nuuanu Pali Lookout, Hawaii | collected 2009-07-20 | reverse complement strand
CGCTGGACGCCCAGCACTACCTGGCGTCCCACCCGCTGGTCACCCCGGACGGGCCGGTCACGCACACCACCAACCCGTTCCCGCAGGAGCCGGTCCAGGCCTTCGCCGATTCGCTCGGCGTCTGACCCGCTCATCCCACCCAATTCACCGTCACACAAAGGAGAACCGATGTCGGACAAGCCCGCCGTGCTGTTCGTCTGCATCCACAACGCCGGCCGCTCCCAAATGGCCGCCGGCTACCTCAACGCCCTCGCCGGCGACCGGATCGAGGTCCGCTCGGCAGGGTCCATCCCCGGCGACAAGGTCAATCCGGTTGCGGTCCAGGCGATGGCCGAGGAGGGCATCGACATCTCCGCGCAGACCCCGAAAATCCTGACCACCGAATCAGTGCAAGCCTCCGACGTGGTCATCACCATGGGCTGCGGCGACGCCTGCCCCATCTTCCCCGGCAAGCGATACGAGGACTGGCAACTCGACGACCCGGCCGGGCAAGGCATCGACATGGTCCGCACAGTCCGCGACGACATCCGCGGCCGCGTCCAGGCCCTCATCGGCGAGCTCCTGCCCAGCGGGGCATGACCCGCGTGACCGAGCCGGCGGCACCGGCGGTGCTTTTCGTGTGCGTCAAGAACGGCGGTAGGTCACAGATGGCGGCCGGCCTGATGCGCAGCATCGCCGGCGACCGCATCACGGTGGACTCCGCCGGGACCGGGCCGGCGCCGCCGTCAACGCGCTATCGGCACAGGCCCTGCTCCAGGTCGGGGTCGACATCACCCACGGGACACCCAAAGCGGTCACCCGGAACTCATCGAGAAGGCGGACCTCGTCGTCACCCTCGGCCGTGAAGTCCAGCTCGAACCCGTGCCAGGCACCCGGTTCGAGAACTGGCACACCGACGAACCCTTCGAACGCGGCATCGACGGCATCGAACGCATGCGCCTCGTCCGCGACGACATCAGGGGCCGGGTCCAGCAACTCAGCGAACAGCTACACCGGCTCTCGTAACGACGGGCCCACCGACGTTCCCCACTCGAGGTTGCTCGGCGACACAGATTCGCGCTGGGCGGTATTCGGGAGAGCGGGACACTGCCCCCTGGTGAGACCTACGTCGGCACAGCGCTACGAGTCAGAGTTCCGCGCGTCATGGACATGTTGTAGACGTCAATCAACAGACAGGCGACGGCCGCTATTCATTTCGGATATCTGCGTTTGATGCATCACCGAAACAGGTGCATGCGTGCGGACTGAGTCAATTGAAGACCATATCGAGATGCCTTACTACGTCATCACTATGTACCCCTTTCGCCCCGGCCGCCGTGGCACGTGGCGGATCGAGGGCCAAAAGGTGCGTGCGTGGGGCTAATTCCCCACGACCAGGTCCTCGCCGGCCTCGTCCGCCGCCGGATGTACGTCTCGCCATGTGGTTTCCAGCACCTCGGAGAACACGGCGGTCTCCTGCGCGCCGGCAACGGCGTAGGTGCGGTCGAAGACGAAGAACGGAACGCCGGTCACGCCGAACGCCCTGGCCAGCGAGATATCGGCCTCGACGTCCCCGGTGAAGGCGTCCCCGTCCAGGACCGCTGCGGCGTCGTCGCGGTCCAGGCCCACCGAGACGGCCAGTGCGAGCAGGGCGTCCCGGTCGCCGATCCGGACGCCCTCGGCGAAGTACGCCCGCATCAGCCGCTCGGTCAGGTCGTTCGCGAGATCTCTCGTGCCGGCGAAATGCAGCAACCGGTGCGCCCGAAAGGTGTTGGCGGGTCGTGCTTCTTGCAGCTGGAAGTCGAGCCCGACGGTGGCGGCGAGATCGGTGACCCGCTCGTTCATCTGCCGGGCCTGGGCGACCGAGGTGCCGTACTTGGCGGCGAGCATCTCCTCGAGGGTCAGCTCCGAGGTGGCCGGACTCGACGGATCCAACTGGAACGAGCGGTAGGTCACCTCGACCGCGTCGGCGTGCGGGAAGGTCGACAACGCCTCCTCCAGTCGACGCTTGCCGATGTAGCACCACGGACACACCACGTCGGAGAACACCTCGATCTGCACCGTTCCACCGTAGCCAGGGCAGGTGATGGGCGACGTCCTCGGTGATCAGCGGCCGGGCTCGCGGGACGTCGGACACGGTTGCACACCGGTCGACCGGCGGGTGCCGCGCAGGAGCCACAGCCCGAGAGCCAGCAACACGATGTCCTGGCCCACCAGGATCGGGATCTTCGGCAGCGCACCGACGGCGGCGCACAGATCCGTCAGGGCATGCAGCACCATCAACGGCCAGATGGTGCCGATCCGCAGCGCGAGCGCCGCGTACCCCACCCCGAAGCAGAACGCACCGACCGCCTGCGCCGCCACCAGCGGCACGCTGTGCCGGAACAGGACGTTGGCGAAGTGCGACGCCCCGAACAGCAGCGAGCAGAACAGCACGGCCGGAAGTGCCCCGGTCGGCCGCAGCACCCGCAGCACGAGCCCCCGCCACAGCGCCTCCTCCATGAACCCGGTCAGCGTGTAGCCGACGATCAGCGTGCCCAGCGCATCCACCGGCCGGAAGCCCGCCAGCAGCGGAATGACGGACAGCACCGTCGGCAGGATCAGCAGCCGCGGGTTCCGCCACCGACCCGGGCCGACGAAGCCGGCGCCGCGGAATCCGCTCACCCGCCACACCAGCACGGTGACGACCACGGTCAGCACCGCGGTGACCAGCAGCGCGGCCGTCAGCGGTGCCATCCCCGGAGCCACCAGCCGCAGAACGGCGGCGGACACCAGCACCACAGCGAGATCGATGGCGAACAGGACGCAGGCGAGGCGGCGTGGGTGCCGCCCGGACAGCGTGGCGCGGGCGATGCCGGCGCCATCGCCGACCGGCCGGGTCAGCAGCGGGGTGCTGGGCATCAGGCCACCGCCGTCCGGGAAGCGGTGATGACGCGGGCGCGGGCGGCGGTCACCGCAACCCTGGTGAGCACCATCGCCAAGGCCATCAGCACGAACGCCGCCGTCCAGGCGTCCGCGCCGGTGATCTGCTGCGCCATCGAGAATTCACCGACCGACCGTGAGGCCCATCCGGTGGCGGAGTAGGCGAAGGCGATGCGCCCACCGATCACGGCGATCCACAGCGCCGCGTAACCGACGCCGGCGGTGGTGACGACCCGGCCGGCGCCGTCCCGGCGGACCGGCATCAACGCCGCGGCCGCCACCCCGACGGCCACCCCGATCAGCGCGCCCGCGAGCTCCAGCCGGGCGTCACCGGAGGTGGTGGGCGGCATGTCCTGGAGGAACAGCCAGCCTGCGACGACGACCAGCACGACGGGCAGCAGCAACCGCCGGGCGGTGACCACTCTGGTTCCCAGGTTCGTCCCCAGGACGAACATCAGCAGTGCGGCGTTGAGGATCAGTTGTGACGTGGACATGCGTTGCGCTCCAACCTGTGTCGGTGTGCCGGGAGCCGGATTTCCGGCGCTGGAGGCACAGTAGGAGCGGGTGACGAATCCGCGGATCGGCGTGCGGATGGAACACGCGGGCGGCGATCTCCACCCCCGGGTGGAGACCGTCGCGGAGGCCGTCGCGGAGAAGGACCCGGCCGCCCGCTGCTCAGGGGGTGGCGAGGCCGTGCCGGAAGGCGTAGGCCACCAGCTGAGCCCTGTCCCGCATCCCGGTCTTGGCGAGCAGATGGTTGACGTGGGTCTTGACGGTCGCCTCCGAGACGAACAGCGACGACGCGACCTCCGCGTTGGACAGCCCGGCGGCGATCTGGGTGAGCACGTCGACCTCGCGCGGTGTCAGCCCGTCCGGCGCCGTTGCCGTGGCGGGGCTCGCTGCCGGGACGTCGGCCGGGGTGGCGGCGGCCGATCCGGCGGCCAGCGCCTCCAGTAACCGGCGCTGCACCGAGGGGTCCAATTGCGCCTGCCCGGCCGCAACGGTGGTGACGGCATGCCGGATGTCGTCGGCGCCGGCGTCCTTGGTGAGGAACCCGCGGGCGCCCGCCCGGAGGGCGGCGAAGACCCAGTCGTCGTCGGAGTAGGTGGTCAGCACGACCACCCGGGCACGAGCGCCGGAGCGGGTCAGCTCATCGGTGGCCTCCACACCGTTGCAGTTGGGCATGTGCAGGTCCATCAGCACGACGTCGGGGTCGAGCCGCCTGACCTGGCGGATGGCGTCATTCCCGTCGATGGCGACGCCCACCACATCGATCCCGGGCAGCAGCCCCAGAAGCATGGCGAGCCCGTCACGCACCACCTTCTGGTCGTCCGCGATGAGCACCCGCACATCCTTGGCGTTCGTGTCGGATACCACCGGGTCGAAGGCGTCCGGGTGCCCCGCCCAGGTCATCGCCATCCCCTTTTCCCGGCTCGATTGTTGTCGCGCCCATTGTCCGTATCGGCCGCGCCTTCTGCAGGCTCCACCCCTGCGCCGATGCGCGCAGCACGGACAAATGGCACGGTGTCCGCATGCGCACGCGATCTCCTGCGCCCACCGATCCGGCGCGGCCCCGGTCCGCGTCCAGGTTGCTCATCCCGCTGGGACTTGTCGTTGTCGCTGTCGTGGTGCTGCAGGCGGCCTTCGGGCCGGTCGGTTTCGGCGTCGGCGGACGGCAGCTGCTGCTCACCGCCGCAACCGCTGCCTACGCCCTCGCCGGATACGCCTTCCTGCGCAGCGCATCCCGAGTTCCCGCCTGGGTGCTCGTGGCGGTGATGACGGCGTCCATGATCGTGATGCAGATCGCCGACCCTGACGGCCCGGTGGTCGCCCTGTTCCTGTTGGCGTCGTTCATCCCGCTCCGGCCGCCGCTGCAGATCCCGACGATGATCCTCGTGATCGGCACCGTCACCTACAACCTCGTCCAGCTGTTCCTGGCGTCGGAGACGCTGCTGCTCACGATCGGCACGGACGCCGGCGTGGTGTTCTTCTTCCTGGTCGGCTCGATGCTGCGGCGCGAGCGCGAACAGCGCGAGCAACTGGCCGGGTTGATGGTGGAGCTGGCCGAGAGCCGGCGGGCCGAACAGGCGGCCATCGTGGTCGCCGAACGCGCGCGGCTGGCCCAGGACCTGCATGACGTGCTCGCGCACACGCTGTCCGGGTTGGCCCTGCAGTTGGAGGGAGCGAACCTGCTGGCGACCTCCACCCCCGCCGACCCCCGGTTGGTGGACACCGTCAGGCGGGCGCATCAGCTGTCCAAGAGCGGCCTGGCTGAGGCCCGCCGGGCGGTCGGTGCGTTGCGCGGAGAGGCGCTGCCCGGTCCGGCGCAGATCACCAACCTGGTGGCCGAGCACCGGCTGGCCAGCCGCGGCACCGTCAGGTTCGTCGAGAAGGGCAGCCCGCTGCCGCTTCCCCCGGAGGCCGGGCTCGCGCTGTACAGGGCGGCTCAGGAGGCTCTGTCGAACGTGCGCAAACACGCCGGCAACGCCGATGTCGACGTCGTGCTGGACTGGACGGGCGACGAGGTTGCCCTGTCGGTCACTGATTCGGGCGGCGAGGGCACCGTTTCCGTCGGCGGGTCCGGTTACGGACTGTCCGGGATGGTCGAACGGGTACATGCCGTCGGCGGCCGGGTGGAGGCCGCGGCGCTGCCCGGCCGGGGGTTCCGGGTGGTGATCGTCGTCCCGACGGCTGATCGGTCGAACGATCGGACGGCGATGAGCGGGGCGGACGGCACCGCCTGAGCGCCGGAAAACGCTGCCCATCCCGGACGCCCGCCCGGTACCGTCCACGGCGGTGTCAGCGCCGGCCCGGATCCCGGGACGGTCGGGTTGACGGGGCCGGACCGCATGTCGCGAGGTGAAGCCAGTGGCGCGTCGCACTGCTGCCCGCGTGGTGCCTCATCGGCCGAGGACACCACGCGCTGGCCGGCGACATGGCCTGCGCGGCACCATGATCACCGCCGGGCTGCTGGTGACGGCGCTGCTCGGCGCGTGCACCTCCGGCGGGGGCACGGATTCGGGAACACAGCGTCCGACGGCCACGCCGGTCGGTGCGTGGAGCGTCGTCACCCCGCCGGACTTCAGCCCGACCGCGCTCACGACGGCCCGTGGAGCGCTCCTGGTGGGCGGTGCCTCACCCGCCGGGACACCGGCCCTGGCTGTCGGCAGCGGCGGGTCGTGGCGGCAGGTGCCGGTCACGCCGGTCAGCGGGTATGGGAAGCAGGCCACCCTGGTGCACCTCGCGGCCGACCGGGACGGCGGGGTGGTCGCGATCGGCACGGCCACCGGCGGGGCGCACCTCAATCCGCGGTGGACGGCGTGGATCGGCACCGTCGACGGCGGGATCACCGAGGAGCCGCAGACCGTGGAGACATTCGGTGGTCCGGACGCCGGTGGCATCACCGGGGTCACCGCCGGGAATGACCCGCTGGTGGTCGGCACGTGGAGCGTGGGCGCCGGGGGCCTGGCCGTGGCGACGTGGCGGCATTCCGGCGCCGTCTGGCAGCGGGAACCGACAACCGATGCGCTGTCCGGGACCGGTGACGCCCAGACGACCGCCACAGCGGCCGCGTCCACGACCGTCCACACGGTGATCGTCGGGCTGGAAACCTCTCTGCCCGGCGGGACCGTCCATCAGCAGGCCGTCGCATGGACCCGGCCGCGCGCCGGCGGCGAGTGGACCAGGATCGACCTCGACGTCTCGCCGGTCGACAGCGCGGCGACCGATGTGGCCTGCAACGGCGACTCGTGCGTCGTCGTGGGGCGGCTGGGGGACAGGTTGGCCGTCTGGCGGTTGAGCGGCGTCGACACCATCGCACCTGCAGGGAAAGCGGCGGATGTGGCAGTCGTTCCCGACGTACCGGTTCGGACCATCGGCAGATTCACCGGTCAACCGCGAGTCGCGATGAGCGCCGACGGAGTTGCCGTCGCCGATGGCGTCTCCACTGTTGTGGTGTCCGCTCCCTTCACGCCTGGGGGTGGGGAGCCGGCTGCGTGGCGCGTGATCGACACAGCGCCCGGTGAGGTTCGAGAGCTCACCCTCACCGGAATTGCGGTGCAGGTTCTCGCTCGCCCCGCCGGGGGGCCGCAGGACGTCTACTCGCACCAGCTGTGAGAACAATGGTCCACCGCTGACCGGCAGGGTCACGTCGGGATCAGCGTGGTGGCCAGCACCCTTCGGCGCCTCTGGTCGGTCGGTTCGTTGTCCGCCTGCTGGGCGACCGCGGACCGGATCTGGTCGAGCAGGGTCTCCAGTTCATCGTCGGAGAGCCACAGAGCCGTTTGGCGATAGCCGGCACCGTCCCGCACCACATCGACGTCGTCCGTCGAGAGGTACCGGTCGAATTCGGCGAGCAGGGTCGCGACGAAGGCCATGAACCCCCGACGGTGATCGTCGGCACTCATGGCCGACAGCTCGCGGGCGCTGACCCTGGCGGAGGGCAGGTGCAGCGCAAACGTCCGTTCCACCGCTGCCCTGACCTTTCGCTCGTCCACGACGACGAGCACGCCGGCCTCCGCCAATACGGCGACCTGCCGATACACCGTGGCCGTCGACACGTCGGGCAACTCGGCCGCGAGTTCCGCGGTGGTCATCCGCCGGCCTCCCAACAGGGCGCTCACCAGGCGCAATCGCACGGGATGCAACAGGAGGTCAGCTGTCGACGAGGGAGGCATAGTGCAACTTTCGCACACTTGACAACGTTCGCAAAGTTGATAACGTACTGCTCGTCACCGACGAGAGAAAGGGAAGTACGCATGGCAACCGTGTCCGTCTCCGAGAACGCTGTCGCGGTCTCCTTGACGACCAAGGAGGTGCTCGCGGGACTGCGCCGAGACATCAGGGTTCCGTTGAGCGCGGTGACTGCTGCAGAGGTCGTGCAGGACCCGGTCGCGAATGTGCACGGCGTGCGAGCACCCGGTCTGTCCGTGCCGAACAGAACCAAGATCGGGACCTGGCGTCGTCGTGGTCGGCGCATGTTCGCCGTCGCCCGTCCGGGGCAAGCCGCGGTCAAGATCTCGCTGGCGGGTGCGGGCGTCGACGAAGTGCTGGTGAGCACGCCCGACGCCCCGGCGCTGGCACACCGCATCCGCAACGCAGTGGGCGCCGAGCGTGGCATCGTCAACTACCGGGATGAACCGGTGAGCTTTGCCGCCGCCGACGGAGTGCGACTTCGCGGCACGATGACGATCCCCGACTCCGGCGACGGACCGTTCCCGGCCGTGCTGATCCTGCCCGGGTCCGGCGAGGTCGATCGGGACGGCGACCACCGGCGAATTGCGCTCGGGGTGGGCAGGGACATCGCGAACGCCTTGGCTCTTCACGGGATTGCATCCCTGCGCTACGACAAGCGCGGGGTCGGCGAATCAGAAGGCGCGTTCCTGACGACCGGATTCACCGACAACCTTGCCGATGCGAGGGCCGCGCTGTCCTGTCTTCTGGGTCGGCCGGAGGTCAGGAGCGGTGCTGTGGTTGTGCTCGGTCACAGCGAGGGAGCGCTGCACGCCGCCGAGATCGGGGCGCAGGACGGTCAGAACCTCGCAGGGGTCGTGTTGATCTGTCCGACGGCGAAGACCGGCGAACAGGCCATGCAGTGGCAGACCGAGCAGGTCGCCGCCGGTCTGCCCGCGCCGACCAGGGCACTTCTCCGGTTCCTGCGGATCGACGTCGTGGCCAAGCAACGCAAGGCAGTGGACACCATCCGGCGGACAACGACGGACACCGCACGGCTTCAGGGGCGACGGGTCAATGCCCGCTGGCAACGGGAACTGTTGGCCTACGACCCTGCACCCGCGCTCCGGCAGCTACGGACACCGGTCCTCGCCGTGACGGGGAGCAAGGACATCCAGGTCGATCCGGCCGACCTGCAGGTGATCGCGACGCTCGTGCCGGGGCCGGTGGAAACCGTGACCGTGCCTGATCTCACCCATCTGCTGCGCCGTGATCCGCATTCGCCGTCGGTGAGCGCCTACAAATCTCTCGCGCGCCAACCGATCGACGCTGCGACCGTTGAACTGATCGTCGACTGGGTCACGCGACACGCCGATACGCGTGGAACCGCGGGAACGGACGAGGGGGCCCACTCGTGAACACGGAGTTCGCCACCCCGCTGATGGGGACGGCACCGACCGACACCCTGCCGGCCCTGCAACGCGACCTCGCGGTGCGCACCGGCCGGGGGATCAGCAACATGGTCGCCGGCGCCCTGTTGTGGACCGCTCTGACGGTGGTGGGTGCGCTGGTCGCCGACGACACGGCCGTCGCGGTTGTCTACCTTGCCGGAGCCGGGCTGCTCTTCCCGATCGCTCTCGCGATCGCTCGGGTCCAGGGGCTGGACCCCTGGGCCAAAGGCAACCCGCTCGGGACGCTGGCCGGGCTTCTCGGCGGTGTCCAGATCCTCTACATCCCCGTGCTGATCGGAATGGCGGCAACCGGACCGCAGAACGTGCCGTGGGTACTCGCGGTGCTGGTCGGTGCCCACCTGCTGCCTTTCATGTGGGTGTACCGGAGCGAGACCTACCTTTTCGCGGCGGCCACCATCTGTGTTCTGGCGGGCTCGTCAGCCTGGCTGCTGCCGGATCATGTGGCGACCGCCGTGCCGGCGACCGTGGCCGTCGTCTTTGCGGTGACCAGCGCCATCCTTCACCGCGGTGACGACGCCCGATGCAGGCGTGCCGCCGCGGTGAGGGTGCGGTAGTTCCGAGGCACGGCTCGAGCCGACCACGCCAACCGCCCGGCCGGCCTGACAGGGGCGGCCGGGCGATGGGTGGGACTTGGCTCAGCCGGCGAACGCCGCCTGGATCACCGCTGCCTGCTCGACCTCGTGCACCCGCGCCGACCCGGCCGACGGAGCGGCCATCGCCCGCCGGGACGCCCGCCGGATGCCCTGCAGCCTCGGCAGCATCTCCGGCAGCGCCAGCGCCAGGAACGTCCACGAGCCCTGGTTCGCCGGCTCCTCCTGCACCCAGCGGAAGTCGGTGACCTCCGGGTAGGCGTCCAGCACGTGCCCGAGCTTGCGGCGCGGGACCGGATAGATCTGCTCGAGCCGCACGATCGCGGTGTCGGTGATGTTGTTCTTCTTGCGATAGGCGTCCAGCTCGTAGAACAGCTTGCCGCTCGTCAGCAGCACCTTGCGCACCGCCGCCGGGTCCACCGACTGGTCGGCGATCACCGACTCGAACTTGCCGTCGGTGAAGTCCTCGACGGACGACACCGCGGCCTTGTTGCGCAGCATCGACTTCGGGGTGAACACCACCATCGGGCGGTGCACGCCGTCGAGCACGTGCCGGCGCAGCAGGTGGAAGTAGTTCGCCGGGGTGGACGGCACGGCGATCGTCATCGATCCTTCGGCGCACAGCTGCAGGAACCGTTCGATCCGGCCCGAGGTGTGGTCCGGTCCCTGGCCCTCGTGGGCGTGCGGCAGCAGCAGCACGACGCCGGACTGCTGGCCCCACTTGGCCTCTCCGGACGAAAGGTACTCGTCGATCACCGATTGGGCGCCGTTGACGAAGTCGCCGAACTGGGCCTCCCACATCACCAGCGCGTCCCGGTTCGCCACCGAGTAGCCGTACTCGAAACCGAGCGCGGCGTACTCGGACAGCGCCGAGTCGTAGATCAGCACCCGCGCCTGGTCTTCCGACAGCTGTTGCAGCGGGCGGAATTCGGCGCCGGTCTTGTGGTCGATCAGCACCGAGTGGCGCTGCACGAAGGTGCCGCGCCGGGTGTCCTGGCCGGACAGCCGGACCAGCCGGCCCTCCATCGCCAGCGACCCGATGGCGAGCAGTTCGCCGAACGCCCAGTCGATGCCGCCGTGCCGGGACATCTCCACGCGCCGGTCCAGCACCGACTTGACCCGGGGGTGCGGGGTGAAGCCGGGCGGGAACTGCACGGCGGAGTCGGCGACCCGGTGCAGCAGCTCCTGGCTGATCTTGGTCTCCACCTTCGGCGGAATCGGCTGCTCGGCCTCGACCGACGGCGACGGTGCGGCGACACCCCGTTCCAGCTCTCGGACCTCGTTGAACACGCGTTCGAGCTGCTTGTGGTAGTCGCGCAACGCCTCTTCGGCGTCCTCGGGGGACAGGTCCCCGCGGCCGATCAGCGCCTCGGTGTAGATCCGCCGGACCGACCGCTTGCCGTCGATGATCTGGTACATCAGCGGGTTCGTCATCGACGGGTCGTCGCCCTCGTTGTGACCGCGGCGGCGGTAGCAGACCATGTCGATGACGACGTCCCGGCCGAACGTCTGCCGGTACTCCACGGCCAGCCGGGCGACCCACACCGCGGCCTCCGGATCGTCGCCGTTCACGTGGAAGATCGGCGCCTGGATCATCTTCGCGACGTCGGTGCAGTACTCGCTGGACCGGGACATCTCCGGGGCGGTGGTGAACCCGACCTGGTTGTTGATGATCACGTGCAGGGTGCCGCCGGTGCGGTACCCGCGCAGCAGCGACAGGTTCAACGTCTCCGCGACGACGCCCTGGCCGGCGAACGCGGCGTCCCCGTGCAGGGCCACCGGCATGACGGTGAAGCCCTCCTCGCCGAGGTTGAGCATGTCCTGCTTGGCGCGTGCGACGCCCTCCAGCACGGGGTCGACCACCTCCAGGTGCGAGGGGTTGGCGACCAGGGTGACGTCGACCTGCCCGTCGCCGAACGGGCGGATGTACTTGCCCTCGGCGCCCAGGTGGTACTTCACGTCACCGGACCCGTGTGCCTGGCCCGGGTCCATGTTGCCCTCGAACTCGCGGAAGATCTGCGAGTACGGCTTTCCGACGATGTTGGCCAGCACATTGAGCCGGCCGCGGTGCGCCATCCCGATGACGACCTCGTCCATGCCGTACTCGGCGGCTTTGTTCAGGGCCGCGTCGAGCAGTGCGATGACGGTCTCGCCGCCCTCCAGGGAGAACCGCTTCTGCCCGATGTACTTGGTCTGCAGGAAGGTCTCGAACGCCTCGGCGCTGTTCAGCCGGCCCAGGATGTACTTCTGCTCCTCGACCGGTGGCTTCTCGTGCTTGACCTCGACGCGCTGCTGGATCCACTTGCGCTGCACCGGATCCATGATGTGCATGTACTCCACGCCCACCGTGCGGCAGTAGGAGTCGCGCAGCACGCCGAGCACGTCGCGCAGCTTCATGAAGTCCTGGTCGTTGAAGCCGCCCACCGGGAACTCCCGGTCCAGGTCCCACAGCGTCAGGCCGTGGGAGAGCACGTCCAGGTCGGGGTGCCGGCGCTGCCGGTAGTTCAGCGGGTCGGTGTCGGCCATCAGGTGCCCGCGGGTGCGGTACGCGTCGATGATCTCCAGCACCCGGGCGGTCTTGTCGACCGCGCCGTGCCGTCCGGAGTCCAGGTCCTTGACCCAGCGCACCGGCTCGTAGGGGATGCGCAGCGAGGTGAAGACGTCGTCGTAGAAGCCGTCCTCACCGATCAGCAGCTGGTGCACGCGGCGCAGGAACTCGCCGGACTCGGCGCCCTGGATCACCCGGTGGTCGTAGGTGGACGTCAGCGTCATGATCTTGGAGATGCCGAGGTCGGACAGCGTCTGGTCGCTGGCGCCCTGGAACTCGGCGGGGTACTCCAGCGAACCGACGCCGATGATGGCGCTCTGCCCGGACATCAGCCGCGGCACGGAGTGGTTGGTGCCGATGCCGCCGGGGTTGGTGAGCGAGATGGTGGTGCCGGCGTAGTCCTCGGTGGTCAGCGAGCCGGCCCGCGCCTTGCGGACCACCTGCTCGTAGGCGCTCCAGAACTGGGTGAACGTCATCGTCTCGGCATTGCGGATCGGGACGACGATGAGGTTCCGGCCGCCGCCCTTGGCCGGCAGGTCGATGGCCAGGCCCAGGTTGACGTGCGCAGGGGTGACCACCGAGGGTTTGCCGTCGACGATCCCGAAGTGCTTGTTCATGTTCGGGTGGTCGCCGATCGCCCGGACGATGGCGTACCCGATGAGGTGCGTGAACGAGATCTTCCCGCCGCGGTTCCGCTTGAGGAAGTTGTTGATGACGATCCGGTTGTCGGCCATCAGCTTGGCCGGCACCGCCCGCACCGAGGTCGCCGTGGGCACCTCGAGCGAGGTGGTCATGTTCTTCACCACCACGGCGGCCACACCGCGCAGCGGCGTGCTGGTCAACCCGCTGCCCTCGGCGTCGTGCGCGGCCTTCGCCGCCTTGGCGGCCTTGGCTGCCACCAGGTCGTCCGGGGTGGCGGTGGTCCGCGGTGCCGAACGCGGGGCGGGCGGCGGGGCATCGGTGGCTTCCTTGCCGCCGGCCTTGGCACCTGCCGGGGCGTTCGCCGCAGCGGGTGGTTTCGGTGCGCGGCTCTGGCCGCCGGCGTCGAGCGACCGGGGCGCCGCCGGGGTGCCGGTCGCCGGCACTGCCCTGCTGCGGCTCGGCGGCGGTGGAGGCGGCGGGGTGACGCCGGGGCCCGTCCCGGCCGTCCGCGTCGAGGTGCTCGGCGTCGAGGTGGTCTTTGTGGTGGTCGCGTCTGCCATGGGTGTGCTCTGTGCCGATGCTCGTGAGGTCGGTGTGGGTGCCGCCGATGTCGCCGGCGACGAGGTGCGCGCGGGAGCGCCGTTGCCGGTGCTCGTGCCCTTCGCGGTGGACGCCTGGGCGGTCCCGGACGTTGCGCGTCCGTTTCCGCCGTTGACCGCTCCGGCCCCCGATGCGCCGGCCTGGGAACCGGCCGATGCGCCGCCGTTGCGGCCGTTGCCGGTCGTCCCGGCGGTCTCGGCGACGCCGGCGACATGCTCGCTGGGGCCGCGGGTACCGGAACCGGTATCGGCGAAGAAGTCGCGCCAGATGGGGTCGACACTCGACGGGTCAGCGAGGAACTGCTGGTACTTCTCCTCCACGAACCAATCGTTCGGACCGAATTCGGGCACGGCTTTTGACGACACGGTCGCTCTCCGCCTGTTCTGTGCTGGGGGCTGAGTCAATCCAGGCTAAACCTCTTGTCCCTGCGAGGGTCGCGCGGTGACGGTGGTGTGCCCGACAATCCCCCGGCTGACGGAGCGATCCGCCACTCACGGCGGGCCCGGCGGAACCGCCGCGCGGAACGACAACATTGCTGCCCCGGCCGGGTGGTGCCGGTTCACGAACCACGTGAGGTAGCCGATCCCGCCACCGGCCCCGAGTCGGCGGGTGACATCGCCAGGGCCTGGTGGTCGTCCCGCTCCCCGCGGGGATGCCCGGCCCGGGCGGCCCGGCCGAAGTCGGTGTCGGTGTCGGTGTCGGGCACGGTGAGGTCGGTGCCCGGGGCAGCCGCCTCCGCGTACAGCCGGGCGTAGGCGCCGCCGCGGCGGAGCAGGTCCGCGTGCCGACCGGTCTCCACCACCCGCCCGCGCTCCATCACCACGATGTTGTCGGCCCGGGCGGCCGTGGTCAGCCGGTGTGCGACGACGACCGTGGTACGTCCCGCCGCCAGCCTGTCGGTCGCGGCGAGGACGGCCGCCTCGGCGGCCGGGTCGAGGGCCGCGGTGGCCTCGTCGAGCAGCAGGATGTCCGGGTCCACCAGCTCCGCCCTGGCCAGCGAGATCAGCTGCCGTTGGCCGGCCGAGAGGTTGCGGCCGCGCTCGTCCACCTGGTGGTGGAAGCGTCCGGGCAACCCGGCGATGGCATCGAGCGCGCCGACCGCGCGTGCCGCGGCCTCGACCTCGGCGTCGGTGGCCTCCGGGCGCCCGTAGGCGATGTTGTCCCGCACCGTGCCGATGAACAGGTGCGGCTCCTGCGGCACCACCCCGAGCCGGCGCCGGTACGCCCCCAGCTCGAACCGCCGGACGTCGGTGCCGTCGACGAGCACCGAACCGGTGGTGGCGTCGTAGAACCGGGCGATGAGCTTGACCAGGGTGGACTTGCCGGCACCCGTCGGGCCGACGACCGCCACCGTCTGCCCGGCGGCGATGTGCAGGTCGACGTCGGTGAGCGCGGGTGCCGTGCCGTCGTCGGCGGTGGAGTACCGGAACCCGACCCGGTTGGCAATGATCGTGCCGGTCAGCGGCGGTACCGGCAGCGGGTGCAGCGCCTGCGGGGTGGAGGTCGGCGTGTCCAGCAGTTCGCCGATCCGGACCAGGCCGACCTGCGCCTGCTGGTAGGAGTCGAAGACCTGGGACAGCTGCTGGATCGGTTGGAAGAAGGAGTCCAGGTACAGCACGAACGCGATGAGGGTGCCCACCGTCATGGTGCCGGCGATGACCCGGAGTACGCCGGAACCCAGCACCGCGGCCGCCGCCAGCTCGGACAGCAGCGCGACGAACGGGAAGTAGATCGAAATCGCTGTCTGGGCGCGCATCCGGGACCGGCGGTAGTCGTCGCTGCGGGCGGCGAACCCGTCCGCGTTGGCCCGCTGCCGACCCAGCGCCTGGGACACCCGCAGCCCTGCCACGTTCTCCTGCAGGTCGGCGTTGACGATGCTGACCTTCTCCCGCGCATCGGTGTACGCCTTGGTGGAGAAGCGGCGGAACACGATGGTCGCGACGACCACGAACGGCAGCGCAAGAAAGGCCGTCAGCGCCAGGCCGACGTCCATCGCCACCAGCACCACGGCGATGCCGAGGAAGGTCGCCAACGAGACCACCGAGGTGACCAGGCCCGTCTGCAGGAAGCTCGACAGCGCGTCGACGTCCGTCGTCATCCGGGTCATGATCCGGCCGGCCATCTCGCGTTCGTAGTAGTCCAGCCCCAGCCGTTGCAGGTGGGCGAACTCGCGCAGCCGCAGCTGGTACAGCACGTTCTCGCCGGCCCGGCCGGCGACCATCATCTGGAACCGCTGGATGAGGTAGTCGGCGCCGACGACGGCAAGCGCGACGCCGGACGCGGCGAACACCACCGTCGCCGACCCCGCCGAGACGCCGTTGTCCACGCCGTATCGGATCAGCACCGGCAGCATCAGGTTGGCCACCGCGTCGAGGGCGACCAGCACGAGCGCGACGACCAGCAGGCCGCGGACCGGGCGCAGGGTCCGGCCCAGCGAGAACCTACGGGTGTCCGCGGGGATGTCCTTCGGCTGGTCGGTGGCCGGCGGCAGGGCGTCGACCTGCGCCATCAGCTCCGGTGTCGCCGGGCCCGAGCCGAGCATCCCGCTCCAGCCGCCGCCACCGCCACCTCCGCCGCCTCGACCGCCGATCCGGTTCGCGCCGGCCGCGGCCAGCATGGCCCGCCGGTCCGCCTCCGTGCCGGACCCGGTGGACCCGACCGCCGGCCAGAGGTCCGGGGTCACCCCGGGCGCTGCAGTGACCGTCGCCGCGGTGCCGGTCGCCGATGTACTCGGTGCCGCCGCGGCAGGCGCCGGCGCCTTCGTCAAGGCAGTGACGGTGCGGCCGTTGGTGCTGGTGCTGTTGGTCGCGGCGCTGTCGTCCGCGCCGTTCCTCGGGGCGTTCGCCAAGCCAGTGGTGGCGCCGTTTCCCTGCAGTGTGTCGGCGGTGCCGTTCGCCGCGGAGTTGCCGGTCGTCGGTTCCGGCGTCCGCAACGGGACGGCATCGGTGGCCGCTGCGGTGTCGGTGGCATCCGACAGCTCGCCGCCGAGCAGGTACCGGTACGGCGCACAGCGGCCCGCGAGTTCCTCGTGCGTGCCGACGTCGACCACGGCGCCCTTGACGACCACCGCGATCCGGTCGGCGAGCGAGAGGGTGGACCGCCGGTGCGCGATCAGGATCGTCGTCCGGTCCGCGGTGACCCGGCCGAGGGTGGCGTGGATGGCGGCCTCGGTGACCGGGTCCACCGCGCTGGTCGCGTCGTCCAGTACCAGCACCCGTGGGTCGGTGAGCAGCGCCCGCGCGAGCGCCAACCGCTGGCGCTGGCCGCCGGACAGGGTCAGCCCCCGCTCGCCGATCACGGTGTCGTACCCGTCGGGCAGGGCCTCGATGAACTCGGCCGCCTCCGCACCGACCGCGGCCGCCCGGATCTCCTCGGCCGTCGCCTCCGGCCGGCCGTAACCGATGTTGGCGGCGATGGAGTCGGAGAACAGGAACGCCTCCTCGAACACGACGCCGACGGTGGACCGCAGGTCCGCCATCGCCACGTCGCGGACGTCGACGCCGCCGACCCGGACGGTCCCGCGCTGCGGGTCGTAGAACCGGGGGAGCAGCAGCGAGATCGTCGACTTGCCGGACCCGGACGCGCCGACCAGCGCGAGCGTCGACCCGGCGGGGACGTGCACCTCGAACGACCGCAGCACGGGGTCCTCCGGCGTGTAACCGAAGTGCACGTCGTCGAACGCGACGTCCACCGGGCCGGCCGGCAGTGGCACCGGGTCGGGGCGTTCGGTGATCACCGGCAGCGAGTCGATGATCTCCAGCACGCGTTCCACCGACGCCCGGGCCTGCTGCCCGAGCACCAGCAACATGGTCAGCATCCGGGTGGGCGCGACCAACTGCGCGAGGTACAGCGTGAACGCCAGGAAGGTGCCGAGCGAGATGGTGCCGATCAGCGCCAGATAGCCGCCGAGCGCCAGCACCCCGACCTGGCCCAGCGCGGTGAGCGCCTGCAGCGCGGGGCTGATCTTGGCGGTGAGCCGCACGGCGCGCATGCGGTGCGCGAACAGGTTCCGCGCCCCCGACCGGAGCCGGCCCAGCTCGCGGTCCTCCTGGCCGAATCCCTTGACGACCCGGACGCCGGTGACGTCCTCCTCGACGATCTCGGCCACCTCGGCCGCCGCCTGCTGCGCCGCCCAGGTCGCCGGGAACAGCACGGTGCGGGTCGCCCTGGTCACGATCACCACCGCCGGCACCACCAGCAGCGCCATCACGGTGAGCAGCGGCGACAGGAACAGCATGATCACCAGCGACGCGACGAACAGCACGACCTGACCGGCCGACAACGGCACCATCGCGAGCAGCGACTGCACCATCTGCAGGTCGCTGGACGCCCGGGACACCACCTGGCCGGTGCGCAGCCGGTCCTGGCCCGACCCGTCGAGCCGCTGCAACGCGCCGAACACGTCCTGCCGCATGTCGTGCTGCACGTCCAGCGACAGCCGGCCACCCGCCCACCGGCGCAGGAACGACGAGCCGAACCGGATCAACGCCAGCGCGACCAGCCCAGCGATCACCCAGCCGAGGTTGCTGGTGACGCCCGCGGTGGCATCGTCCACGGCGATCTGGGTGAGCAGCGGGGTCAATGCGCCGAGGCCGACGCCGCCCAGCGCGGCGATGGCCGCGAGCGTCGTGACGACCGGGTGCCGCCAGCAGTACCCCCACAACCGGCGCAGCCAGCGGGGCCGCCCGGCGGTTTCGCCGGTCGTGGACGACGCCTCGGCGGGTGGCTCGGTGTTGCCGTCGGCGGTGCCGCCGGTCGGACCGGCGGAGGTGGAGGTGAACGTCGACGGTGGCACGAGCCCACGGTAGACGCGCGGACCGACAGCCCAGTCCGCGCTCGTCGGCGGTTCCCGGCCGGGCAACCCGCGACGTCGGCAGTCGGGTCGTCCGCTCTCTGCGTCCCGGGTCGCTCCGTGGACGGCAGAGCCGCCGAGCACGCCCCGGCCGCCGTGTCGGGGTTGTCCCGGAGTCGTTCCCGCCGCGAACGTGACAGGCTGGCTCGGTGGCGGAAGCGGTGGCGGCGCAGGGAGCCGGTCGTCCGTGGTGGCGGCGACGCAAGGTGTGGCTGCGCATCCTGCGCGACCTCGTCTCACTGGTGCTCGCCGGCGTGCTGTTGGTATGGGGGCTGCCCAAGGTGGCCGGCGTGGGGTGGGCGGAGATCGCCCAGCCGCTCGGTCAGGTCAATCCCGCCGCACTGTTCCTGCTCGCCCTCGTGCAACTGACCGCGCTGCTGGCCTTCACGTTCACCATCACCGGCGCTCTGCCGGGCATCTCGCACCGGCAGGCGCTCACCGTCAACCTCGCGGGGTCACTGGTGGCGAACACCCTGCCGTTCGGCGGCGCGCTGGGGATCGGTGCGACCTACGCGATCTGCCGCTCCTGGGGCTTCGGCCGCGGCGCGATCGGCATCTCCATCCTGCTGGGCGGCGTGTTCGCCACCGCGGGCAAGGTGCTGCTGCCGATGGTCGGGCTGGCCGCTCTGCTGCTGCAGGGCGGGCACATCAGCCCCGCCGTCCGCGACGCCGCCGTCGTCGGGGTTCTGACGCTGGTCGCCGTCCTCGTGGTCTTCGTGACCGTGATGGTGAGCAGCCCGGCGGCGCACGCGGTGGGGCGGGCGCTGCAGGTCACCGCCGAGGCCGTCCTGAAGTTGTTCCGCAAGCCCCGCACACTGGGCTGGGAGCAGGCCATCGCGGGTCTGCGGGACCAGACCCGGGACGTGCTGCGCACGGGCTGGCTGACGATGACGCTCGGCACCATCGGCTACTTCACCGTCTACTTCATCCTGTTCTGGCTCTGCCTGCACATCGTCGGGCTGGTCATCGGGGTCGGCACCCTGCTCGCCGCGTTCGCGTTGGGCCGGCTACTGACCTCGGTCGCGGTCACGCCGGGCGGGCTCGGCGTCGTCGAGGCCGGGTCGGTGGCGCTGCTGGTCGCGATGGGGGCCGAACCGGCGCAGGCGGCCGGCGGCGTGCTGCTGTTCACGATATTCACGCACGTCATCGAGATCCCGTTCGGCATCGCCGCCTGGCTGGTGTGGTTCTGGGGACGAGGCAAGCCACCGGCGCAGACAACGACGGACGCCCCGGACGACGCCGCCACCGATGAGCCGATCCCGGCGGCCCCGACACAGAGTCCTCCCGCGCCCACCGGCCCCCAGGTTCACAGCCCCCCGGCACACGGCTCACCCGGAGCGGGCACGACGCCCGGCCGGCCATCACCGGACAGCACGGCCGATGACGACGACGGCGTGACGGTGCCCCGCCGCGCACCGGGTGGTCCCGGATCCGGCGCCATCCCCAGCGGCTGACCACTCGCTCCGCCGGCCGGGTCAGAAGGTCTCGAACACATCGCCCAGCCGCCGCCGGCCCGCTCGCCCGGCCGCCGGGACCTGTTGCCGGAACCACTCCCGGCCGAAAGCCCACCGGAACAACGGGCCGGGGATCCGCACGAAGACCCCGAGCGTCCGCGGTCCGCCGTCCGCTGTGGCCTGGCTGGCGTGCGCGCGCATCGACGCCCGGCGCTGCCGGTACTGGCCCCGCACGTCAATGCAGTGGGTGATCTCCGCCGACGCCGAATAGGCGCTCCGCCACGGGGTCAGGTCCACCCTGCGGGAACGGGGCAGGAGCCGGTTGACCACCCCGGCCGCGGCCAGTAACCGGTCGCGGGGCACCGTCGCCTGCAGCACCACCGGCGTCCCGGCGAGCTGGGCCGCGACGCCGCCGATGGCGTGCACCGCCAGATGATCAGGGTGCCCGTAGCCGCCGTGCGCGTCATAGGTGGTGAGCACATCGGCCCGTTCCTGGGTCAGGATTTCGGCCACCCGGGCAGCCACCTCGCCGGTGTCGGCGTCGGCCAGCCGTGGCAGCCGGCCGGCCGGCCGTGCCGGGGTGGGCTCGTCCGCCAGCCCCGAATCGGCATACCCGAGGACCTCCGTGCGGTGCACCCGCAGCGCCGCCGCGGACCGCTCCAGCTCCCGGCGACGGCGGGCGCCGAGCTGGCCGTCGGCGCGGAACTCGGCCGCCGCCAGGCCCGCCTCGCCCGCGGTGGCCACGATCAGCACCACCCGGTGACCGGCCGCCGCCAGCTTCGCCATCGTGCCGGAGGTGAGCAGTGCCTCGTCATCGGGGTGGGCGTGAAAGAAGACAACGGTGTGCGGCACGGGGCTAGCATGTCGCAGGGTCCGGAGGGGGCCGGCGGGAGGCGGTGGGGCGGTGCGGATCGCGCACGTTTCCGATTGCTTCGTGCCCCGGCTCGGCGGCATCGAGATGCAGGTCAACGACCTCACCCGGCGGCAGCGGGAGATCGGCCTGGAGCCCGAGGTGCTCACCGCGACGCCGTTGCCGAGGCGGATGCGGGGCCGGCAGTTCCCGGTCCCGGTGCACCGATTCGGGATCCCGGTCCCTGCCGAGATCGCCAACAACCCGATTCCGTCGCTTCCGCTGCGCAAGGCGCTGGTCGCCGGGAACTACGACGTCGTGCACGTGCACGCCGGTGTCGGCTCCCCGTTCGCCGCGGCCGGGGTGCGGGTCGCGCTGCAGCTGGGGCTGCCGGTGACGGTGACCGTGCACTGCCTGCCCGCCTCGTTCCGGCTGCCGTCCGTCCTGGTGCCCTGGACCAGCCCGGCGATTGCCCGGCGGATCGCGCTGACCGCCGTCAGCGAGGCCGCCGCCGCGCCGCTGCGGGATCGCACCGGCACCACGGTGACCGTGGTGCCCAACGGTCTTGACCCGCACGAGTGGGCCACCCCGCCGCCCACCGTGGCCGATGCCGGTGAACGGGATCCCTCGGTCGTGCACGCGGTGGCCACCATGCGGCTCTCGGTGCGCAAGCGACCGCTGCCGTTGCTCGCGGCCGTGCTGGCCGCCCAGCAGCAGCTCGCGCCCACCGTGACGCTGCGGCTGTCGGTGTTCGGCGACGGCAAGCTGGCCCCGCGGATGCGCCGTTTCCTGACCCGGCACCGCATGCAGGACACTGTCACGCTGGCCGGTCGGGTCGACCGGGGCCAGCTCAAGGACATCTACCGCAAGGCCGACCTGTTCATCGCGCCCGCGTTCCTGGAGTCCTTCGGCATCGCCGCGTTGGAGGCCCGCTGCGCCGGGCTGCCGGTGGTCGCGATGCGCGGCACGGGGATCACCGAGTTCGTCGCCGACCGCACCGAGGGCCTGCTCGCCGACGGCGACGCCGGCCTGACCGCCGCGCTGGTCGAGCTGGCCCAGGACGACACGCTGCGGACGTCCATCGCCCGGCACAACCGGGCCACCGCGCCGCCCACCGCATGGCCCGCCGTGCTCCAGCGGGTGGACGAGGAATACGCCAGGGCGATGACGATCCACCGGGCGCTCAGCGGGTCCACCGGCGCCGCCGACCGCTGACCGCACGAAGAACTGGTCCGTGCACCCGCGCGCGGCCGCCCGACGCATCAATGCAGAAAGGCTGGGTGACGGGGTGACAACGGCTGACGTCGTGGTCGTCGGAGGTGGCCACAACGGGCTGGTGGCAGCGATTCTCGCCGCCGATTCGGGTTTGCGGGTGACGCTGCTGGAGCGGTCCGCCCGGCCCGGCGGCGCCACCGTGGGGGACACCCTGTTCCCGCCGCACCCCGCCCGGGTCAGCCGGTATGCCTATCTGGTCGCGCTGATGCCACAGGACCTCATCGCCCGCCTGGGGATCGACCTGACCCTTGCGTCACGGGACGTGTCGTCCTACACGCCGGTCGTCCGCGACGGCTCGGCGACCGGCCTGCTGGTGGAGCGCGATCCCGGGCCGGCGACCGAGGAGTCGTTCCGGCAGATCACCGGATCGGCTTCGGAATTCGCCGCGTGGCAACAGTTCTACGGCGAGATGCACACGATGGCCCAGGTCCTCGCGCCGCTGCTCACCGGCCCGCTGCACCGTCGCGCGGCGGCTCGGGACGCGGTCATCGCCGCCGCCGGGGAACAGATCTGGACCGACGTCGTCGAGCGACCGTTGGGCGAGGGGATCGTCCGGAGATTCCAGGACGACACGGTGCGCGGGGTCGTCGCGACCGACGGCCTGATCGGCACCTGGACGTCGCTGTTCGATCCGGACCTGCTCGCGAACAGGTGCTTCCTGTACCACCTGATCGGCCGGGGGACCGGCGAGTGGCTGGTCCCGGTCGGCGGCATGGGCGCCGTCAGCGACACGCTGGTCCGCCGGGCACGCCAACTGGGCGTCGACATCCGCTGCGGCGTCGAGGTTTCCGCCGTCGACGAGGCCGCGAACGGTGTGACGGTGCTCGGCTGCAAGGACGGTGAGTCGGTGGAGATCCGCGCCGGTCACGTGCTGGCGGCGGTGGGCCCGGCGGTCGTCGACCGGTGGCTGGGCCGGGAGCCGGTGCTGCCGACCGGGGCACAGATCAAGATCAACATGTTGCTGAACCGGTTGCCGGCGTTGGCGTCCGGCATGGATCCGCGCACGGCGTTCGCCGGCACCGTGCACCTGGAGGAGAGCTTCTGGGAGCTCGAGGCGGCATACGCGACGACGGCCGGCGGCAGCCTGCCCGCGGTCGTCCCCGGTGAGGTGTACTGCCATTCGCTGACGGATCCGTCGATCCTGAACGGCTTCCCGGGCGCGACGCTGACACTGTTCGGCCTGCACACGCCGGTCGAGCTGTTCCGGGCCGACCCGCAGGGCAGCCGGGCGGCAGCGGCGGAGGCCGCGTTGGTCGCGCTGCAACGTCATCTGGCCGAGCCGCTGCTCGACTGCCTGGCCACCGGCGCCGACGGACAGCCGTGCCTGGACATCGCCTCACCGCTCGACCTCGAGACGAGCCTGGGGATGCCCGGCGGCAACATCTTCCACGACGACCTGAGCTGGCCGTGGCTGGCCGACGGCTTCGCGGCGGACAGCCCGGCCGAACGGTACGGCGTCGACATCCCCGGCAGCAGGCGGATTCTGCTGGCCGGCGCGGGTTCCCGGCGGGGCGGCGGGGTGTCCGGGTTGGGCGGTGCCGCGGCGGTCGACGCGCTGCGTGAGATGACCGGCCAGGTCGCGCGATAACGTGACCGCTGACCGGCGGCAGCGGGCCACCGGAACGGCCCCCAGGAGCCCGGATGACCGACATGCCCCTTGACGCGGCCGGCTCGACCGAGGCCGATCGGGCCTTCCTCGGTGCGGCGGTGCGGGCCGCCCAGCAGGGCTATGCCGAGGGTGGCATCCCGATCGGGGCGGCGCTGGTGGTCGACGGCGGGGTGCTGGCGACCGGCTGGAACAAGCGGGTCCAGTTCGGCAGCGCGATCCGGCACGGCGAGACCGACTGCCTGGAGAACGCGGGCCGGCTGCCCGCCACCATCTACGCGAGATCGACGATGGTGACGACCCTGTCGCCGTGCGACATGTGCACCGGCGCGATCCTGCTGTACAAGATCCCACGGGTGATCATCGGCGAGAACCGGACCTTCTACGGCGGCGAGGACCTGCTGCGCGAACGTGGCGTCGATGTCGTCGTGCTCGACGACCAGGAGTGCATCCGGATGATGACCGACTTCATCCGCGCGCGGCCGTCACTGTGGAACGAGGACATCGGCCTGCCGGACTGAGCCGGCGCCTGCCGTTCCCTGACCCTGTTCCGGCCGCCGCGCAGCAACGGGTTTCAGCCGGTGAGCGTGTCCAGCCACAGCGCGGCGTAGCCGCGGGCGTCGACGTGCACCGCGACGTCGACCTTGGTCGGTGCGACGATGTCCGGCCCGTCCGGATGGGGCCTTGCGGTGCGGCGGTCGACCACTGTCTGGCCACGGCTGAAGCCGTGCCCGGTCTCCACCCGGACGCCCCAACGGTGCGTGGTGAGTCCCGCGGGATCCACCACGGCACAGACGGTTCCCGCGTCACCGATGGTGACCTCATCGGCGGACTGCTTGTCGCACAATGCATCGATCAGCGCCCCCGCCAGTTGGCAGGCGGGGTCGAGGCGCTCCCGCAGGCGGGCGGCGTCGTCCCGGTCGACCAGCACGTGCCCGAAGACGTCCAGGCCGTACATCGTCACCGGGATGTCCAGGTCCCGCATCGCGGCAAGGGCGATCGCGGCGGCCTCCGGGTCGTGGAAGACGTTGAACTCGGCGACCGCCGTCATGTTCCCCACCGACATCGACCCGCCCATGAACACGACCCGCTCGATGCCCGCTGCCACCTCGGGATGGCTGCGCAGCAGCAGGGCGACATTGGTCAGCGGTCCGGTCGCGAGCAGCGTGATGGTCTCCCCGGTGCCCACCGCGGCCAGTAGTTCGTGGCGCAGCAGGTCGACCGCGGACCGGTCACTGCCGCGTCGGTCGGACGGCCGGGAGAAACCGGCAAGTCCGTCGCCACCGTGGAACTGGCCGTGGTCGGGGGCCTCCGTCAGCAGCGGCGCGGCCGCGCCGCGGGCGACCGGGATGTCGCCGGCGCCCGCCGCGTCCAGCACGTAGCGGGTGTTGGCCACCGCCTGGTCCACGCCGGTGTTGCCCGCGACACACGTCACCGCGCGCAGGTCGACGGTCTCGGAACGGACCGCGAACATCAGCGCGAAGGCGTCGTCGATCCCGGTGTCGCAGTCGATGATGACCGGGATGGGGGTCACAGGCGGGCGCCGTGCAGCTCCGCCCGCATCCGGCGGTGCCGGCGCACCCGGATGGTGGCAAGCACGACCACCGCGGCGGCGCAGATCAGCGGCACGCTCCACCAGATCAACGGCGCCTGGAACGTGATCACCATGCACAGCGAGAAGAAGCCCAGCATGATGCCGCCGAGCATGACGTTGCTGGAGGCCGGTATCGAGGACATGCGACCAGCCTGCCACCCGTGCGCACGGCGGTTCCCATCGCGTAAGCTACTGGTCAGTAACTTAGCGCCGCCGCAGCCCTTCGCCGACCGCTTGCCCGCGCGGAAGAGGGCATGATGGTCCGGCCGGTGGACGGTGAATCCGACGGTTCGACACTCGCCCTGTTGCGGCGAGTCCTACGGAGAGGTGTGACCCGGCGATGAACATCGCGGTGTTGATCAAGCAGGTGCCCGATACGTGGTCGGAGCGCACGCTGCGCGAGACCGACTGGACGCTCGACCGCGACGCGGCCGACGCGGTGATCGACGAGATCGACACCCGCGGCGTCGAGACCGCGCTGCAGCTGGTCGAGAAGCACGGCGGCACAGTGACAGTCGTCACCATGGGGCCGGACCGGGCCACCGAGGCACTGCGGAAGGCGCTGGCGATGGGGGCCGACGAGGCCGTGCACATCAGTGATGAGGGCCTGGCGGGCTCCTGCGCACTGCAGACCTCGGCCGCGCTGGCGGCCGCGATCCGCCCGCTGTCGCCGGATCTGGTGATCGCCGGCAACGAATCCACCGACGGGCGCACCGGGTCGGTGCCGTCGATGCTGGCCGAGCGGCTGGGCATGCCGCAGGTCACCTCGATCAGGTCGTTGGACGTCGACGGCGGGAGCCTGCGCGCGGAGCGGATCAAGGACGGTGGGTACAGCGAGGTGACGGCGCCGCTGCCGGCCGTCATCTCGGTCACCGAGAAGATCAACGAGCCGCGGTACCCCGGCTTCAAGGGCATCATGGCCGCGAAGAAGAAGAAGGTCGCGACCCTGGGCATCGGTGACCTGGGCCTGGACCCGTCCACCACCGGGCTGGCCAACGCCTCCACCGCGGTGGTCGACGGCGCCCCCCGGCCGCCCCGCGAGGGTGGCGAGAAGATCACCGACGACGGCACCGGCGGCACCCGGATCGCGGAGTTCCTGGCCGCGCAGCGGTTGCTGTGACGACCGCGCAGACCGCCCGCACGCTGACCGAAACAGCCGAAATCACAGCCGAAACCAGTAGGGGAAACTAGCGATGTCAGAGGTTCTGGTACTCGTCGAGCAGTACGACGGCGTGGTCGCCAAGGTGACCGGCGAGATGCTGACCGCGGCCGCGAAGATCGGCACCCCGGCGGCCGTCGTCGTCGGCAAGCCGGGCACCGCCGAGTCGCTGGCCGGTGAGCTCGGAGCACTGGGTGCGGCCACCGTGTACGCGGCGGAGGCCGATGAGGCCGCCGGGTTCCTGGTGACCCCGGCGGTGGCCGGCCTGGCGGCCGCCGCGGCGGCCGCCTCGCCGGCCGCCATCCTGATCCCGTCGACCATCGAGGGCCGAGAGATCTCCGGCCGGCTCGCCGTCCGATTGAACTCGGGGCTGATCGCCGACGCGGTCGACGTCGAAGTCGTCGACGGCGCCGTGGTGGCGACGCAGTCGGTCTTCGGCGGCGCCTACACCGTGCGTTACCGGGTCACCGTCGGCACGCCGATCATCTCGATCCGGCCCGGCGCCGTCGAGGCGGCGCCGACACCCGCTGCGGTGAAGGTGGTCCCGCTGGAGATCACCGTCGACCCGGCGGTGTCCGCCGTCGTCGTTGCCGATCACCCCGAACCGGTCGGCGACCGGCCGGAGCTGAACGGTGCTGCGGTGGTCGTGTCCGGTGGCCGGGGTGTCGGGTCGGCGGAGAACTTCCGGATCGTCGAGGAGGTCGCGGACGCGATGGGCGGCGCCGTCGGTGCCTCCAGGGCGGCCGTCGACTCCGGCTACTACCCGCACCAGTTCCAGATCGGCCAGACCGGGATCAGCGTCTCGCCGCAGCTGTACGTGGCGCTGGGCATCTCCGGTGCCATCCAGCACCGCGCGGGCATGCAGACGTCCAAGACGATCGTCGCGGTCAACAAGGACGCCGACGCGCCGATTTTCGAGATCGCCGACTTCGGCGTGGTCGGTGACCTGTTCACCGTGGCGCCGCAGCTGGCGGAGGCGGTGCGGGAACGCAAGGGCTGACGGCGTCCGCGGGCCGCTCTTCGGGTTCGACGGGGGGCCCGCACCCCTGTCGGGTCAGTGCCGGTGCCGGCGTGGGCGGTCGGCCTCTGCTCAGCCAGGGTTCGGCGCCGGACCGTCCGACCCCGGAGCCGGTGACCCGATCCGGATCAGGTTGCCGCTGCGATCGACCACCGCGAACTCGCGCAAGCCGTAGTCGGTGTCGAACGGCGGCACGATCCGGCTGCCGGTCGGCGGGTCGGGCGTCACCCTTTCCGCCCACTCCTGGTAGAGCGCGTCGGCGTCGTCGACGTAGGCGTAGCAACCGCTCGATGTGGTGAGCGGGTCGACGTCCGGGTCGAGGAAGAAGTGCAGGTACAGCTCGCCACGGCCGATGATCAGGTAGTTCCACTTTTCCGGTGGGGCCCCGCGGTTCTCGAAGCCGAGCGCCTCGTACAGCGCGAGGGTCTCGCGCAGGTTCCGGCTGGGCAGGATCGGCACGGTCCGCTCGGTCATCGCACGAGCGTAGGCCGACCGCGCGGGACGCTCGCGTGCCGTCCGGCAGTCGGGGGCGCGACGAGACGTCGACGGATGGTCACCCGATGTCCACCTCGCGGCGGCAAGACGGCCGTCCGGGGGCCCGAGCATCGGGAAACGTGACGAGAACCCAGTCGCGACCCCGGTCGCCGCACCAGGGAGCCGTTCCTCGCCGGCCCACGGATGCGATGGCAACCCCGTCGTGGCCGGCCCCATCGGGCCCGACCCCGTCGCCCCCCACTGAAGTTGCTTCGACCGCGACTTTCCCGACCGATCCGCCGCCCGACGGCCGAGCCCCCCGCGGCCAGGCGTCGTCCGCTGCGCCGCCCGCCGGGTCGCGCCGGCGGCCGATCACCCGCGACGCCGGTCGCGCGGTCCTGGTGGCCATCGCCTGCGGGGTCGGGCTGCTGGCGTTGCGGGTCTTCACCCTCGCCGACGGTTACGGCCGTATCCGGCGCGGAACCGTCGCGCTGCAGTGGAGCTCGCGGCTGTTGCTGCGCAGTCTGCGGATCCGGGTGGTGAGCACCGGGGCACCGCGCAGTGGACCGTCACTGGTGGTGGCCAACGGGCGGTCCGTCATCGACGTGATGATCCTCGCGGCGGCCGGACCGCTGCGACCGGCCGTCGACTCCGCTCACCTGCGGCTGCCGCTGATCGGCGCCACGGCGAGCCGGGCCGGCGCCGTCGGTGGCACAGGGCAGAGCACCCGGCAGCCGTTGGCCACCGTCGCGGCGATCACCGCTGCGCTGCGCGGCGGCTCCCGGGTGCTGGTCTTTCCGTGCCAGGGCCGGCCCGGCACCGGGGACTCCGGCCGGCCCGCAACCGGCGCACCGGCGGAGTCGACGGCCGGAACCGGCGCGTCGTTGCGGGTGCGGCCCGCCGTCATCCAGTCGGCCGTCGATGCCGGCATCGTCGTGACGCCGGTGGTGATTCGCCGGCCATCCATTCCGGACCCCGCGCTGGTGTCCGCGCCCGCCGGTGGCTGCGGTGATCTGGCCGGCGTTCTGTGGCGGATCCTGCGTTCCGGTCCACTGACCGTGCAGGTGGACTGGCTTGCCGTCATCCCCGCGATCGTCACCGACGGCCACCCCTCGCGGCATCGGGCGCGCACAGCGGAACGTGCGGCAGCGGCCATCAACCGGACACTGGCCGGGACGGCGCCCGGTCAGCCGGTCTTGCCCTCCAGGGCGACCAGCACACCGGCCACCGCGAAGTACTTGTTCGAACCGAGGTCGCGGATGGTCTTGATGCCGAGGTTCTCCCGCAGCGCCTGATCATCGGCCTCGGTGACGCCGGCCAGCGCGGAGGGCGGCGCGTCCAGGATCTCCGCCAGCGTCGCGTTCTCGTACGCCTTGTCCAGCGCCTTGTTCAGGTTGACGGAAATCGCCATGGTCGACCTCTCAACGGTGCGCCGCGTCGGTGCGGCACCTTCGAAGGCAGATGGTGGCGGATCAAACGGGCAATTGCAACGGGGAGTGACGTCGCAGAACTGTCCGTAACGTCAGCGGATCGGTCGGGGCGGTGTGTCCGGCCGTGAGACCGACCTCACGCCGGCCGGCCGAGGTGGCCACAATGCGCGATTGGGTCCCCGGCGAAAGGGCACCTACGCTCAATGGCGATGACGTACCTCGATCATGCCGCCACCACCCCGGTTCTGCCGGAGGTGGTCGCCGCCATGTCGCAGGCGATGTCGGTGACCGGGAACGCCTCGTCACTGCACACCTCCGGGCGCGCCGCCCGCAGGCGGGTGGAGGAAGCCCGCGAGAGCATCGCCGTCGCGCTGGGCGCGCGACCGAGTGAGGTGCTGTTCACGTCCGGCGGCACCGAGTCCGACAACATCGCCGTGGCCGGCATCTTCCGCGCCCGCCGGCGGGCAGACCCAGCCCGTCACCGGATCATCGCGGCCGCCGTGGAGCATCACGCCGTGCTGGACACCGTCGAGTTCCTGGTCGAGCAGGAGGGTGCGTCGGTCAGCTGGCTGGAGGTCGACGACTTCGGCCGGGTGCACGCCGACACGCTCGCCGCCGCGATCGCCGAGAACCCGTCCGACGTCGCGGTGATCAGCGTGATGTGGGCCAACAACGAGGTCGGCACGGTCAACCCGATCCGGGAGCTGGCCGCGGTCGCCCGCGGTTACGGCATCCCGTTCCACACCGACGCCGTGCAGGCCCTCGGACAGTTGCCGGTCGACTTCACCCAGAGCGGGGCCGACGCGCTGACGGTCACCGGGCACAAGGTGGGCGGCCCGACCGGCACCGGCCTGCTGCTGCTGCGCCGCGAGGTCTCGGTGCTGCCGCTGGTGCACGGCGGCGGTCAGGAACGTGGGGTCCGGTCCGGGACCCTCGACGTGGCCGGCATCGTCGGGCTCGCCGTTGCCGTGCAGAACGCGGTCGACCGTCGTGCCGAGCGTGCCGCCCTGTACACGGACCTGCGGGATCAGCTGATCGCCGCGGTCACCGAACTGGTGCCGGATGTGCTGGTGTCCGGTGATCCGGGGCAGTCACTGGTCGACGGGGCACCGTCGCGGCTGCCGGGCAACGTGCACCTCCGGTTCCCCGGGTGCGAGGGTGACTCGCTGTTGATGCTGCTCGACGCCAACGGCATCGAATGCTCCACCGGTTCGGCGTGCACGGCCGGGGTCGCCCGTCCGTCACACGTGTTGCTGGCGATGGGCATCGACGAACAGGCCGCCCGCGGGGCGCTGCGCTTCTCGTTCGGGCACACGTCCGGCCCCGCCGATGTGGCCGCCGTGGCGGAGGTGCTCGGGCCGGTGGTCGAGCGGGCCCGCCGGGCGGCGCTGGCCGGCGCCCGGCGGCGATGACGCGCCCTGCGCGGCGGGTGAGCGAGGGCGCGGTGCCGTCGGGAAATGCTCTGCCGTCGGACCGGGCAGGCACCGAGCCACCGGGCGGTTGCGCCGTCACATCACCGCAGTCAAGGTGCACAGAGGGGAACGACTGATGCGGGTACTGGCCGCGATGAGCGGCGGGGTGGACTCCGCGGTGGCGGCCGCGTTGGCCGTCGACGCAGGCCACGACGTCACCGGGGTGCACATGGCATTGTCCCGGAACCCGGGCACACTGCGCTCCGGCTCGCGCGGCTGCTGCACCGTGGAGGACGCATTCGATGCCCGGCGGGTCTGCGACCTGCTCGGGATCCCCTACTACGTCTGGGATTTCAGCGAGGACTTTCTCGAGGACGTGGTCGCCGATTTCCTCGCCGAGTACTCGGCGGGGCGCACACCGAACCCCTGCCTGCGGTGCAACGAGAAGATCAAGTTCGCCGCCCTGCTCGACCGGGCGATCGCCCTTGGCTTCGACGCGGTCGCCACCGGCCACCACGTGCGGATGCGGGACGGGGTCCTGTACCGCGCCGTCGATCCCGCGAAGGACCAGTCCTACGTGCTGGCGGTGTTGACGGCGGACCAGTTGGCGCACAGCATGTTTCCACTGGGCGACCTCACCAAGCAGCAGGTGCGCGAGGAGGCGGCCCGGCGCGGCTTCGCCGTGGCGGCCAAGCCCGACTCGTACGACATCTGCTTCATCCCGGACGGTGACACGCACGGCTACCTGGTCGACAAGCTCGGTGTCCGAACGGGTTCGGTGGTGGACGCCGAGTCCGGTGAGGTGCTGGCGCAGCACGACGGCTTCTTCGCGTACACGATCGGCCAGCGGAAGGGCCTGAATTTGCAGCGGCCGGCGCCGGACGGGCGGCCGCGGTACGTGCTCGGCATCGAGCCGGCGACCGGCACCGTGAAGGTGGGCCCGGCGAGCGGCCTGGACGTCGGCGTCATCACCGCCGAACGCGTCGTGTTCTCCCGGGGCGTGCCGCCGCACTTTCCGCTCCGCACCGTCGCGCAGCTCCGGGCACACGGCGGGACCGTCCTCGGCTCCGCCGACCTGGTGGACGGGCGGCTGCGGGTGGTCTTCGACGAGCCGATCCGCGGGGTTGCACCCGGGCAGACGGTCGTCCTGTACGACGACGGCAACGACCACGTCATCGGCGCGGGCACCATCGTGCGGGCGGCGTGATGGGGCAGGACGTCTCCGGCGGACTCGAACTTCCCGAGCCCGGCGGGAGGCCGCCGCTGATGGAGCTCTTCCCGGTCAAGCGGGCGTGGAATGCGGGCGCCGCGACGGGTGTCGGATCGCTGCCCGGCACCGACCCGAACGATGCGGCCGCCATGGTCGCCGGTGAACTGCCCGCGCTGCCGCACCTGGTGGAATTGCCCGACCGGGGGGTCGGCGCCGACATCATCGGCCGCGCCGCGGGAATGCTGGTGGACCTGTACGCCGAAGTGGTGCCGTCGGGCTGGCGGATCACCCGCCGGCCGGGTCGCGACGTTCGCCGTGCCACCGACTTCCTGGCCTGGGACTGCGACGCCGCCGAGCAGCACTACGCCGGCGCCGAGTGGGTGAAGGTGCAGGTCTGCGGGCCATGGACGCTCGCCGCGATGCTGGAGCTCGGCTCGGGGCACCGAGCCCTGACCGATCCGGGTGCCGTGGATGACCTGGCGACGTCGCTGGGGGAGGGGCTCGCCGCGCATGTCGCCGACATCGCCGCGCGCATCCCGGGAGCCGGCGTCGTGGTGCAGATCGACGAACCGGCGCTGCCGGCCGTTCTCGCCGGAAGCCTCAGCACCGCCAGTGGATTCGGGACGGTGCGATCGGTCGCCGCGGTGCGGGCCATCGAGGTGCTGTCCGGGATCACCGATGCGGTGGCCGGCCACCCGACCGTCGCGCACTGCTGCGACAGCGCCGCCCCGCTCCGGTTGTTCCGTGCCGCGGGGTTCGACGCCCTGTCGATCGACATGACGACGCTGCCGACAGCCGCCGCCGTGCTCGACCCCATCGGCGAGGCGATCGAGACCGGGGCAGTCCTGCTCGCGGGCGTGGTGCCGGCGGTGCGGTCCGCCGCGTCGCCGTCGCCGCTGCAGACCTGGGCAGCACCGGTTCTGCAGGTTTGGGACCGCCTCGGTTTTCCTCGCGCGCAACTGGCGAGCGCGGTGGTGCCGACACCGAGTTGCGGCCTTGCCGGTGCGGATCGGGCCGCCGCCCGCAGCGCGATGACGATCTGCCGTGAGTTGTCCGACGCGCTGCAGGACCTGCCCGAGAGCTGGTGAGCGCACCCGTGTCTCACTGCGCTGCAGCGGTCAACGCGGGCTGCGGCGCAACTCCTCGTTCACGAGTTGGGTGACCTCGGCGCGGCTCGGATGCCAGCCCTCGTAGTACCCGACGGAGAGCCGGGCGATCAACCCGCGTCTGCGCTTGTTGCTCAGCGGCGCCAGCAGGTCGGCGAACCGATCGGCGATGCTGGGCGTCGATCCGGGCGGCCGGGTGGTCGGCGCAGGGACAGCGGCGGAACCGGGCGACGGCGGGACGGCGCCCGGCACGGGCGCCGGGGCCCGCTGTGGTGCGGCTCGCCCGGGCACGGCACCGCCGGGAGCGGGCACACCGTTGCCGGAGTGATCGTTGCTGGGACGACCCTTGCCGGGATAGCCGTTACCCGGGCTGCCGTTGCCGGAGTGACCGTTGCTCGGGCGACCGTTGGCCGGATGGCCGGGCACTGCAGAACCCGCGCCGGGAACGCTGGAACGGGGGTGGGTCGTGGCCGGCCGGGCCGGCTGCTGGCGGATCAATCCGGGAGCGGTCCGAATATGCGGAGTGGTGCCCGGACGTCGGTCGTCGGTGATGTGGACGACGTGGCGATTGACCTCGGATTCCATTACTGCGCTCTTTTCAGACGGCGCCGAACGGCCGCATCATGTGCAGTCGCCGACGGGTGCATGAGTAAGACTCACCCGGATAGTTGAATATCTCAGTACTGACGACAAACGCCCAGGGACCAAAGGCCCCTGGGCGTCGTGGAATTCGTCTGCGGCGTCGGGCCGGTCAGCTCTTGGCGGCCAACAGCTCGATCAGCTTGTCGGTGGTGGCCCGGTGCTGGGCGAGCACCTTCTCGGCGAAGTCGAACGTCACGGTGGTGACCTCACTGGCGGTGGGCAGGTCGGCGACCGGCGCTGGAACCGCGGACGCGGGGAGGGCGGGCATCTGCTTCATGAAGGTCTCGAAGGCTTTCACGAACTCCTCCTGGGTCTTCGCCAGCGCGGAGAGGTACTGCTCGGTGGCCTTGTTGGCTTCTGCGACGTAGTCCGTCATGGCTCGGTCCTTTCGGGGGCTGTTCTTTGACAGTGCCCAGTATGCCAAGCAATGCATGGTGTGTCAAGCGCAGAGTTTGGTATCTCAAGCAGAGTCGCGGAGCGTCCGGTACATGTGCAGGAGTGCGTCCTTCTTCTCCCGGCTCAGGGACTCATCGAGACGGATCGCTTCCTCCACGCTGACCTTGGTGGTGTGGTCGTCGTCGGTGTCCAGGAGCCCGAATTGGGCGAACAGCGCGGCGGGCGCGATGCTCAGGGCCTGAGCGATGCCGCGCAACACTTCTGCGGACGGCTTGTACTGGCCGCGCTCGATCTGGCTGAGGTACGAGTCGGACATGCCACTGGCCGCGGCGAGCTGCCGCTGGGAGATGTTGGCGAGTTGGCGCTGTGCCTTCACGAAGGCGCCGAAGGCCTCGGCCATGTCGTTCGACTTGTTCATGATCTCGATGGTAGGGCCCGGTGCGCGGTATGCCAAGCATGCTCGATGTCCGGGTCGCCCGCCCGTACCGACGAACAGGATCAGGCGGAGCCGAGGATGCGGTCCACCGTGATCAGCACCACGACCCGCTGGGGGTTCCCCCGCGGCACGCGATACCGTACGCCGTAACGTTTCTCGGCGTCGGCGATGTCCGCGGGCAGTCGACTGACCCGCACGGTGCCCTCCAGTGTCAACCACCGCCGGCCGTCCACCTGGCAGACGGCCGCCCGGCTCGGACCGCCTGTCGCCGCGGGTCTTTCGGCGTTGCGCACCTTGGCCGTCCGGTCACTGGTGATCACTCGGACGGTGCCGGCGTCGGCGTCGTAGGTGAAGCCGACGGCCACCACGTGCGGGGAACCGTCGGCGCGCAACGTCGTCAGGGTCGCCAGATGGCGTTCGGTGAGAAATTGCCGCATGGCGTCGGTGATGGTGCTCGGGTCGATGGTCACGGAATCCGATGGTGCCATCGACCCGGGCAGCGGCGATCAGGCAGGAGCTGTCAGCCCGCCATTGCCAGCTGTGACCGCAGCGGCGCCAATTCGCGGTCGGCTTCGACGAGTTGCTCGATCATCGTTGTCAGATCCGCATTCTCGGCGTCGGTCGGCGCGAACTCGCCGTCGACAATGCGGCCGGCCGCCTTCGGAAGGGCCACGGAGACATCCGTGGTGACCAATCCCAGGGCCGCCGCCACCGGAGCCAGCGCCGCGGCGGCGCCGCGTCCGCCACCGGGACCGCCGGAGTAGCTGACCATGCCCAGCGCCTTGTTGCGCCACTCCGCATGCAGGAAGTCCAGCGCGTTCTTCACCGGCGCCGGGAAGCCGCCGTTGTACTCGGGGGTCACGATGATCAAGGTGTCGGCCTCGTCGACGGTGCGGGACCAGGCAAACGTGTGCGGCTGGGTGTAACGCCCCAGCCGTGGGTGTTCGGGTTCGTCGAGGAACGGCAGGTTGACGGTCGCGAGGTCGACGACCTGGACCCGGTCGAACGACGGGTGGGCCTGCTCGGCGATCCAGGAGCCGATGGCGGGAGCCGGACTACCGGGCCGGGTGGAACCCAGAATGATCTTCAACGTCGTCATGGAGTTGTCGCCTCTTCGATGTGATGTTCGGATGCTGTGCCGTGGTTACTTGAACGCTCAACAGATAGGCAACCAGACATGTTCCGGGAACGTGCGTGACGGTGATCTCCCGTGTGGCCCGGTGCGCCGCAACCACCGTCGGAGCGGCGCGGCGCCGCGGGTGAACAGTTCCCGCAACGCTGTCGGTGCCCCGCTCTAGGGTGATCGCGTGACGGAGAACACGCGGCAACGCGACCCTGCGGCGCGCTCGGCGGGCGCACGTCCTGAGGCCAGTGGCGGGGCGGAGTTGCCGGAGTCCGACGTGCCCGACGCCGCCGCGCACCGGCATGCAGAGCTGGCGGAGCGGATCACCGAGGCGCAGTTCCGTTACTACGTGCTGGACGCCCCGACGATGACCGACGGCGAGTTCGACGCCCTGCTGCGCGAGTTGGAGCAGTTGGAGCAGGCGCACCCGACGCTGCAGACGCCGGACTCGCCGACGCAGCGGGTGGGCGGCGGCTTCGCGACGGGCTTCGCAGCGGTCGAGCACGCCGAACGGATGCTCAGCCTGGACAACGTGTTCTCCGCGGCGGAGCTGGCCGCCTGGCTGCAGCGCACCGAGCGGGACGCCGGCGCGGCGGTGGAGTGGCTCACCGAACTGAAGATCGACGGCCTGGCGGTCAACCTGACCTACGAGCGCGGCCGGCTGGTGCGGGCGGCGACCCGCGGCGACGGCCGGGTGGGGGAGGACGTCACGCTGAACGTCCGGACCATCGACGCGGTGCCGGAGCGGCTCCGCGACGACGGGGCGCACGACGTCCCCGAGCTGGTGGAGATCCGCGGCGAGGTGTTCTTCCCGCTGGCCGGCTTCGAACAGCTGAACGCCTCGCTGGTCGCGGCCGGCAAGGCGCCGTTCGCCAACCCGCGCAACTCCGCGGCCGGTTCGCTGCGGCAGAAGGACCCGCGGATCACCGCGTCCCGCCCGCTGACCATGCTGTGCCACGGCATCGGCGCCAGGGTCGGTTTCGAGATCGAGCGCCAATCCGAGGCCTACGACCGGATGCGGTCGTGGGGTCTGCCGATCTCGGAGCACAACGTCGTGGTGCGAACCGCGGACGAGGTCGCCGAGCGGGTCGCCTACTGGAGCGAGCACCGGCACGACCTGTCCCACGACATCGACGGTGTGGTCATCAAGGTCGACCAGACCGCGCTGCAGCGCAGACTCGGCGCGACCTCCAGGGCGCCCCGGTGGGCGATCGCCTACAAATACCCGCCGGAGGAGGCCACCACCCTGCTCAAGGACATCCGGGTGAACGTCGGCCGCACCGGCCGGGTCACCCCGTTCGCGTTCCTCGAGCCGGTGCTGATCGCCGGGTCCACGGTGTCGCTCGCGACGCTGCACAACGCCGACGAGGTGGTGCGCAAGGGCGTCCGGATCGGTGACACCGTCGTCGTCCGCAAGGCCGGTGATGTGATCCCCGAGGTGCTCGGGCCCGTCGTCGAGCTCCGCGAGGGCCGCGAACTGCGGGACTTCGTGATGCCGACGCACTGCCCGGAGTGCGGCACCGAGCTCCGCCGGATGCGCGAGGGCGACGTCGACATCCGCTGCCCCAACGCCCGCAGTTGTCCCGCCCAGCTGCGGGAGCGGGTGTTCCACCTCGCCGGACGCGGGGCGTTCGACATCGAGGGCATGGGCTACGAGGCGGCGACCGCCCTGCTCGCGGCCGGCGCCATCACCGACGAGGGCGACATCTTCCCCGGAGCGGACACCGACGGGCGGCCCTTCGGGCTCGACGAGGAGCGGCTGCTCACCGTGCCGCTGTTCCGGACCAAGGCCGGGGCGCTGTCGGCCAACGGGCGCAAGTTGCTGCAGAACCTGAACAAGCAGAAGGAGCAGCCGCTGTGGCGGGTGCTGGTGGCGCTGTCGATCCGGCACGTCGGGCCCACCGCGGCAAGAGCGCTCGCGCAGCAGTTCGGCTCGCTGGACCGGATCCGCCGGGCGTCCGAGGAGGAACTGGCGGCCAGCGAGGGGGTCGGCCCGACGATCGCCGCGGCGGTCACCGAGTGGTTCACCGTCGACTGGCACCGGGCGATCGTCGACCGCTGGGCCGCGGCGGGCGTGCGCATGGAGGACGACCAGACCGACCGTCCCGAGCAGACCCTTGCCGGCCTGTCCGTGGTGGTCACCGGCAGCCTGGAGGGCTTCTCCCGGGACGAGGCGAAGGCGGCGATCCTCGAACGCGGCGCGAAGGCCGCCGGGTCCGTGTCGGCCAAGACGGCCTTCGTCGTGGTGGGGGACAGCCCGGGCAGCAAGTTCGACAAGGCGGTGTCGCTGCGGGTTCCGATCCTGGACGAGGACGGTTTCCGGGTGCTGCTGCAGGACGGCCCGGAGGTGGCCAGGCAGGTTGCCCAGATCGGGGACGGCGCGGCCGATGAGGCGCAGTTCGGCGACGGGACCGGCGATGAGGCGCACGTCGGCGACGCCGCCGCGGACGAGGTGCGGGTGGTCGACAGCACGGACGACGAACCGACGAGCGCCGGGTCGGGCAAGGCCGGTTCGGTGGCCGCCGATGACGGTGCGGCGGACGGTGCGGGTGCAGGTCCGGATGACTGACCTGATGGAACCGGACGTCGATCTCGACGCGCTCGGATTCCGGCCCTCCTCGCCGTCGTTCATCGCCGACCCCTACCCGGTGTTCGCCGCGCTCCGCGACGCCGGTCCGGTGCTGGCCTACCCGCAACGGGGCGTGCACCTGCTGACCCGGTTCGAGCACGTGCACGCGGCGCTCCGCGACCGGCGGCTGGGCCGGGCGTTCACCCACCGGTACACCCCCGAGGAGTTCGGGCAGCCGGCTGCCGACGACAGGTGGCCGCGCTGGTCCGAGTCCGAACGCTGGTCGCTGCTCAACCTCGAGCCGCCCGATCACACCCGGCTGCGCAGGCTCGTCACCGCGGTGTTCACCCCGCGGGCCGTCGCCGCCCTGCGACCGGTGATCGAGGACCTGTCCCAGCGCACCCTGCGGTCGGCGCTCGACCAGGGCCCGTTCGACCTCATCGCGGAGTACGCGCAGCCCTACTCGGTCGGCGTGATCTGCCACCTGCTGGGCGTTCCACAGGCCGACGGGCCTCAGTTGCTCGCCTGGTCGCACGCCATCGTCAAGATGTACGAGCTGTCCACCCCCGTCGAACAGCAGCGTGCGGCGGAGCAGGCCGCGGCCGACTTCATCGACTACGTGCGGGACATCATCGCGGTCCGCCGGCGGGCGCCGGCCGACGACCTGATCACCGAGCTGATCGGAGTGGCCGATCAGGGTGACAGGCTGACCGAGGACGAAATTGTCTGCACCGTCATCGTTCTGCTCAACGCCGGCCACGAGGCGACGGTCAACACCCTGGGCAACGGGATGCGTGCCCTGCTCCGCCATCCCGACCAATGGCGGCGGATCGTCGACGGCGAGGTCGAGCCCACCGTCGCCGTCGAGGAGATGATCCGCTGGGACGGTCCGCTGCAGATGTTCGAACGGTGGGTGCTGGAGGACGGCGTGCACATCGCCGACCGCGAGTTCCGGCGCGGCGACCGGATCGGCATGCTGTTCGGGTCCGCCAACCGCGACCCGGACCGGTTCGAGCGGCCCGACGAGTTCGACATCGGCCGCGGCGACAGCACCCACATCGGCTTCGGTGGCGGCATCCACTTCTGCATCGGTGCCCCGCTGGCCCGGATGGAGATCGCCGTGTCGCTCGCCCAGTTGCGCGCCGCGGCCCCGGCGCTCGAGCTGTGCGAAGTTCCCGATTATCAGCCATCTTTCGTCATCCGTGGGTTGCGGTCGCTGGTGCTGCAGGCGCAGCGTCCGGCCGCCGCTGCCGGCGTGCCGGTAGCGTGATCGTCGTGTCCGAATCCGCCGCGCCCGATCCCGCCGTCGGTCCTGCGGGGGACAGCGCGGACCCGGGGCCCGCCGGCCGATCGACGGACTCCCAACCTCCCGCCGGGCCGGCCCAGGCTCCGTCCGGCGCCGCCCACCGGACGGAGTTGGAGGTCCGCGCCCCCTCGCCGTTCGTGTCGGTGCTGATCACCGGCTGGCCGATGATCGTGCTCGTTCTCGCCGGGGCGTACCTGTTCGCCACGCTGTTCCCGGCGATCGGTGGGCTGCTGCTCATCGCCGCTCCGGTCGCGGTGCTCGGCGCGATGGGCCTGGCGGCCTGGCGGGCGAGCCGGATCCGGCTGACCGTCACCGACGAGGTCGTCCGGGTGTCCGACGGCAAGACCGGGCATGCCGCCGACCGGTCCGAGGTGCGGTCCGCGGTGCTGGTGGAAAGCCTGGCGCGCAAGCGGTTCGGCCGCCGCACCACCGATCTGATCCTGCTCGACCGGGACGGCCGGTGCGCGCTGCTGCTGTCCGGTCAGCTGTGGCCGCCGGCGATTCTCGAGCAGGTGATCGACCTGATGCCCACCGTTGCGTTGAAGCGGCTGGAGGGCAAGCAGACGCCACTGACGCTGGCCGCCCGGTACCCGAAGATCCTGCAGAACAGCGACGGCAGCCACCGCTACCAGCCCAAACCGCGGAAGTACTGACACCGGGCCGGCTGCCGGCCGTGGGGCGGATTCCACCGCTCAGCGGGCCCCCGCGGGTCGGGTCCGTACCCGCGCCGTCACGGGCCCGGGTCGCCGGTGCTTCCCGAGCACCCAACGGGCCCGGTCGCCGGGCGAGGACGACCCCGGCGCGCAGGTGTGCTCGACTGATCCCATGAACTCGACCGGACCGATGAACCTGCTGCCGATCTACCGCAGCGCCGTGCGCCAGTTCGACACGCGGGTGCGTGCGGTGCGGCCCGAGCAGTGGGCCATGCCCACCCCGGCGCAGGAGTGGGACGTCCACCGCCTGGTCCGGCACGTCGTGCACGGACAGCGGCTGGTGCCTCGCACCCTGGAGGGCACCGACCTGGAGGAATCGATCCCGTGGGCGGAAGAGTCCGGGGCCGACCTGATCGACGACTGGGCGACCGCGTCGGCGTCGGCGGTCGCCGCCCTCGGCGCGGTCACGTCGTGGGACGAGCCCGTCGACCTGCCCGACGGCCGAGTTCCGGTCGGCGAGTACGGCTGGCGGCTGGCCACCGAGCTGACCGTGCATGCGTGGGACCTGGCCCGGGCGATCGCGGCGGGCGACGAGTTCCCCAACGACCTGTTGTTCGCGGTCCTGCAGCAGGCGAAATCCTCCGCCGACCGGTGGCTGCCGGCGGACCGCTACGCGCCGCCCATCCCGGTGCCCGGCTGCACCGACGACCTCACCGAGCTGCTGGCGCTGACGGGTCGGAACCGCTGGTGGCGGCCGGCCTGACGGTCCGGCGCGACGGTCGCGGACTCGCCGACCGGGTGAGGATCCGCTCCACCGCCTCGGTCGCCCGGCGCTGCCGGGTGGCGGGCCGCTTCGCCTCGCCGACCCACTCCGCGTACTCCCGGCTGTGACTGAACGACAGGCTCTCGAACGCCATGGCGGCATCGGGGTTCGACGCGAGCGCCGCGCCGAGTTCCTCCGGGACCGCCGCCACCCGGGGCACGTCGTCGGACTCGACCGTCATGGTGATCTCGTCTCCCGCACCGACCATCAGATCGTCCCGCTGAGCCTTCCGCAGGCCGATCCAACCGGTCCCGCCGTAGCTGGCGATGGTCGTCCGGAACGGCTCGTGCCCGGGGACGGTGACGAGCACCGGTGCCCGGGAGCGGCCGAAGACCTCGACCGGGTCGAACGGGACGGCGACGGCGTGACCGGGTCCCTCGTCGGGTTGCTCGACCGTTGCGGTGAAGGTGCGCGATGCCATGGAAGTCACCGGGCCCTGGACGTGAAGCGGAGGTAGTACCCGTCCGGGTCGAGCACCCGGAAGTCCTGCAGTCCCCATGGCCTGCGCATGATGTCCTCCTCGATGGGCCAGCCCGCCAGCCGGATCCGGTCCCGTTCGACGTGCAGGTAATCGACCTCGAGAACGATCTCCACACCGGTCGGCGGCCAGCGGTACAAGTGGTGGCCACCCTGGATCGGCACGGCCCCGATGTGCACATCATCGCGCCGCAGGGCGAGGTACGGCGCGACGTCCGCCCGGCGATCGGTGACGAGCGAGAAGCCGAGCAGGTCGACGTAGAACCGCACGGTCGCGTTCAGATCGGACGGGAAGATCTCGATCCGCAGACTGGTCGGCACCTCCCGACCCTCTCACGAGCCGGGCCGTCCGGGTGCCACCAGGCGCCGGCGGGACGCCGGGCGTCGGCCACCGGCATCCCGCTCCGGGTCGCCGACGACGCACCGAGCCGTGCGCCGGCCGATCGGCAACGGCACCTCCGGCGGGTCACGCGAGGCGCGTCGGCAGCACGGCACCAGGCCAACCGGTTCCACGTGCACACCGACGAGTTGGCGGCAGCGGTGACACACGGCCCGGGCGCAGACAAAGACCCGCCGCGCCGGCTCGCACCCGAGAGCGACGAGCCGACACGGCGGGGGAGGGAACACCATTCGACCGCGGACCGGGGGCGGATCGGGGTGGTCGGTGTGCGGACCGGCGCGATCGGCGGGCGGTCGGTCTGCGGACCGGGGTGGTCGGTGTGCGGACAGCGCTCAGCGCGTGAAGGAGGCGAGCGGTTCGTCAGGCGTCACGAGGTAGGTGGACAGCATCTGCCCGACCTCCGGCCCGAGGTCCGTGGCGTTGTGCGCGACGCCGGGCGGGATGAGGAAGCCGTCACCGGCGTGCAGCTGCAGGGTGGCGGAACCCTCGATCTCCATCTGGACCGATCCCTGCACGATGTACCCGACCTCCTCGCCCGGGTGGGTGTGCCAGCCGGACGACACCCCGGCGGGAATCTCCGTACGCACCTGCACGACGATCCGGCCGGGTATCGACGTCTCACGCCGCTGGATCTCGGTGCGCTGCAGGGTGGCGGCGAGCGCGTCGGCGGGCTTTGAGGATGTGACATCCGTTGTCATGACAAACCTTTCGGTGATGGTGGCACGGTGACGGCGGCCGTGGAGAGCAGCCTGTGCAGTTCTTCGGCGACCTGCTCGGGTTGGTCCTCGACGAGGAAATGACTCGCATCGACACCGCGGCCGGTGACCGTGTCGGTCCACGGTCGCCAGACGTCGAGCACGTCGGGGTAGAGGCGCGGCAGCGCGCCACGCGCACTCCACAGCACGAGCAATGGGCACCGGATCCGGCGAATGCCCAGGTCGGCATCGTCGTGCGTCCGGTCGACCGTGGCGCCGGCGCGGTAGTCCTCGCAGATCGCCTCGACCACGCTCGGGTCGTCGAGCATGTCGCGATAGACGGTCATCAGTTCCGGTGGGTAACGGCCGGCGGCCTTCCCGACGCCCAGGACCCTGACGTGATGGTCGAAGAACGCGGCGGGGTCGGCGCCGATGAGCCGCTCCGGTAGCGGGGCGGGCTGAGCCAGGAACGCCCAGTGCCAGTACAGCAGCGCGAGCTGGGCGTCGGCCCGCGCCCAGACCTCGCCGGTGGGCACCACGTCGAACACCGCGGCCGCAGTGACCCGGTCCGGGTGGTCCAGCGCCATCCGATAGGCGATGCGTCCACCACGGTCGTGCCCGGCGACCGCCCACCGGTCGTGCCCGAGTCGCTGCATGACGGCGACGAGGTCAGCGGCGAGGGCGCGTTTGGAGTGCGGCGCGTGGTCGGGGGCCGGCACGGGCCGGAAGGAGCCGCCGTAACCGGGCAGGTCCACGACGACCACGGTGTACCGCTCCGCGAGCAGGTCGGCGGCGGCGTGCCACATGAGGTGCGTCTGCGGATAACCGTGCAACAGCAACAGCGGCGGCCCGTCCCCGCCGACCCGGGCGAAGACCGGCCCGCGGTCGGTGGCGACGTGCTGCTCGGTGAAGTGGGCGAACACCGGGGTCAGCCGGCGGCTGCGGGGCTGCCCGCGGGATCGCCCAGGAACGCCAGCAGGGCCTCGTTGACCTCCGCGGCGTGGGTCACGACCCCCAGGTGCGGCCCGCCCTCGATCTCCACGTAGGTGGCGTCCGGCAGCGCGGCGTGCATCCGGCGGCCCTGCCCGTCGATCGGCAGGATCCGGTCCGCGGTGCCGTGGATGATCAGCGCCGGCACATCGATGCGGGTGATGTCGTCGCTGAAGTCGGCGAGCCATCCGGGCGGGCAGGCCCAGGTGGCCCACGCCCCGGCCTCGGCGCCGGCGTTCCACATGTTCCGGACGGTGCCCTCGCTGACCCGCTTGCCCAAGTAGTCCTCGAGGTTGAGGAAGTCGTTGATCAGTCCGGTGAGCCAACTGAACCGGTCCTCCAGAATGGCGTTCTGAACGCCGCTGACGCCGGCGGGGTCGACACCCTGCGGGTTTGCCTCCGACTTGGCGAACGACGGGGCGAGCGTCTCGATGAACACGCAGCTGCGCAACCGGTCGGTGCCGACGGTGCCGATGTACCGGGCGAGCTCGCCCGTGCCCAGCGACAGCCCGACCACGGTGGCGTCCCGCAGGTCGAGCTGGGTCATCACCTGGTCCAGGTCCGCAGCGAGGGTGTCCCAGTCGTAGCCGACGGTGGGCCGGCTCGACCGGCCGAAGCCGCGGCGGTCGTAGGTGATCACCCGGTATCCGGCCGACAGCAGCGCATGCAGTTGCGGCTCCCACGACCGGCTGTCCAGCGGCCAGCCGTGCAACAGCACCACCGGCCTGCCCTCACCGTTGTCCTCGACATACAGCTCGATGGGCTGTGAGTTCTGCTGACCTACCGTGATCGCCGCCATGATGGAGCCCTTCTCCCAGTGGTGTGTTGGCCCGTTCAGGCTTTCGCGCGGCGGCGGGCGGCGGCAGACCCGCTGACCGGAATTGCGTTTCCGGTCAGCCCTACCGCGGGGTAGGGCTGACCAGTCGGACGGCGCCCGACCGGCCTCCGCCGCCAGGTGGTTCGTCGGTGCGCCGCCCGGTGCGGGATCATCAACGATCGGCACGCCCGCCGGCGGCCGGGCAGCACAGACAGGCAGGCTCCGTCACAGCGATTCGGGGGAATGCACATGCAGCGCCATCCGGGTCTCCCGGTCGAGCTGCCGGTCGCCGGGCGACCCGTGCTGGTCGTCGGCGGCGGCCCGCAGGCGCTGGGCAAGGTCGCCCTGCTGCGGGCGAGCGAGGCCGAGGTCACCGTCGTCGCCACGCAGGCCGTGACGTCGGTCGCCGACCTCGCCGACCGCGGCCTCATCCGGTGGGAGCGCCGCGAGCTGCAGATCGAGGATCTGGACGGCACTTGGTTGGTGATCGCCGCCACCGGCGACGCCGACGCCGACGCCGCGGTCGCCCGGGTCGCCGCCACCCGGCAGCGGTTCTGCCTGCCCGGGTCGTTCGGTGTCGTGGCCGAACCCGTGGGCCGGCCGATGACGGACGCTGCCGCCGGTGCCGCGCAGCCGGGCGTCACCGGTCAGCTTCCGGGCCGAACGGACGGACCCGCCCCCTTCACCGAGGGTCCCGGCGGGGACGATGGCCCGGCGACCCGCGGTCGGGTGGTGCTGGTGGGCGGCGGACCGGGTGACGCCGGGCTGTTGACGCTCGCCGGCCTCGCCGCGGTCCGTGCCGCCGACGTCGTCGTGCACGACCGGCTGGCCCCGCTCGCCGCGTTGGACCAGGTGCGACCCGGAACGCAGATCGTCGACGTGGCCAAGGTTCCGGGCGGGGCAACGACCCCGCAGGAGGAGATCAACCGGCTCCTCGTCGAGCACGCGCTGGCCGGCCGGACCGTGGTGCGGCTCAAGGGCGGCGACAACTTCGTGTTCGGCCGCGGCGGCGAGGAGTGGCAGGCCTGCGCAGAGGCGGGCCTCGAGGTGCGCGTCATTCCCGGCGTCAGCTCGGCCCTCGCCGTGCCCGCGCTGGCCGGTATCCCGCTCACCCACCGCACCGCCAACCACGGCTTCACCGTGATCACCGGCCACGTGCCGCCGGGCGACCCGCGCTCCATGCTCGACTACCCGGCGCTGGCCCGGTCCGGCACCGCGCTGGTGGTGATGATGGGCGTGGCCAACCTGGGCGCGATCGCTGCAGCGTTGATCGACGCCGGGATGGATGCCGACACCCCCTCGGCCAGCGTCGCCGACGGCAGCCTGCCCGGGCAGCGCACGGTGCGGGCGCCGCTGCGCGAGATCGCCGCAGCAACGAAGCAGGCGCGCATCCGGGCACCCGCCATCACCGTCATCGGGTCGGTTGCGGCGTTCGACCCGATGACACCGGGGAACCTTCCGCCGCCGGTGGCTCCGACCAGCCTGTTCACCCGGCCAACTGACTGAGCTCTCGCCGCCGCGTCCGGGTCGATCGTCCGACCCCCGGACCCGCCCGCTTTCCGCAGCGCAGCCGGCCGATGGCGCCGGACCGGCGCGATCGTCGAGCGGTCAGTCGGTGACGATGGCCAGCGGCGTCCTGCCCGCGACGACCGATGTCAGACCGGCCAGATGGGCGAGCCTGGCGACCTCGGAGTCGCGCATCGCGGGTCCACCCGGCCGGCCGACGATCACCGCGGTGTCCGGGTCCCACAGCGGCGCGGCGGCCATCTCGGTGCCGATCGCCTTCCAGTCGTCTGGCACCCACGCGGCGTCCGGGTCGAGCACGGTGGCCCGGTCGACGGGCGCCCACCCGGGGATCACTCCGTCCAGGTTCGGCACCCCGCCGCCGCCGGCCAGCAGCCTGATCGTGCGGCCGTCCCCGTTCGTCGCGACCCGTACGACGATCGCCCAGCCGGCGCGCAGCACCTGCGGCAGCATCCGGGCCAGGATCTGCACCGCATCCTTGGGGTCGGCGGCGATGGCCTCGACCAGCTCCCACTCCCGGTGCCGGGCGGCGATGCCGGGATCCGGGCGCACGGACTCCACCCGCACCCCCGGCACCTTCTCCGCGGCGGTGATCAGCACGTCCGGCTGCCGGCCCGCCGGCAGGGCCACCACGATGTCGTCGACCGCCTGGTCGGGCGAGCGTTCGACGATGTCCATGGCGAGGATGTCGGCATCCACGAGCCCGAGGGCGGTGGCGACGGCGCCCAGCGTGCCGGGCCGATCCGGTAGCAACAGGCGCAGTACGTACGACATGGCGGTTGGCTCGCCTCCCAGAGTGCGGAACTGCTACAGATGTACCCGCTGATCAGCCTCCCGGCACGGGACATTCCGATACGGACGTCGATCATTGTCGGCGCACGGCGTTTCGGTGAGATCACCACGGTGTCATGTCGGATTACCGGCCGACGTTCGCGCGGCGACGAGCGGGACCGGCCAAGCCCTAGGATCGAACCCGGTCGGTGCGCGCCGGCGACGCCGGCCCGGCCGCGTGTTGCCCGCTCGGCGACCCGCTGCATCCCTCGCCCGGATCCCGCACCGGGACCCCCGACCAGCCCAGGAGAACCGTGTCCAGCGTGTCACCGCCCACCGGCAGCCGGTCGTCCGCCGCCCCTGCCCCGCCTGACGGGGAAGCCGCCGGGTCCCCGGCAGTCGCCGATCCGGCCGTGGACACCCAGGTCGCCGGTGCGGCAGCCGAGGCGCCGGCCCTGACCCGCGACGACGTCGCCCACCTCGCCCATCTGGCGCGGCTGGAGCTGACCGACGCCGAAGTGGACCTGTACGTCGGGCAGTTGTCGGTGATCCTCGACTCCGTCGCCGCCGTCAGCGAGGTGGCCGCGTCCGAGGACATCGCACCCACCACGCACGCCGTGCCGTTGACGAACGTCTACCGCGAGGACGTCGTCGTTCCCGGTCTCAGCCAGTTCGACGCGCTCGCCGGTGCTCCGGCGGCCGAGGACGGCCGGTTCCGCGTTCCGCAGATCCTGGGAGAAGAGCAGTGAGCAGCGCAGCAGCCGGGAACGACCTGACCCGCCGGACGGCCGAGTGGCTGGCCGGTGCGATCGCCGGCGGGGAGGTGAGCGCGGAGGAGGTCACCCGCGCGCACCTGGACCGCATCGAGGCCGTGGACGGCGCGGTGCACGCCTTCCTGCACGTCTCCACCGAGTCCGCCCTGGAGCAGGCGAGGGCGGTCGACCGCGCCCGCGCCGAGGGCAGCGCGCCGGCGTCACCGCTGGCCGGTGTGCCGCTCGCGCTCAAGGACATCGTGGTGCAGAAGGGCATCCCGGCCACCGCGGGGTCCAAGATCCTGGAGGGCTGGATCCCGCCGTACGACGCCACCGTCACCCGCAAGCTGCTCAACGCCGGGGTGGTGATCCTCGGCAAGACGAACCTCGACGAGTTCGCGATGGGCTCGTCGACCGAGAACTCGGCGTACGGGCCGAGCCGGAACCCGTGGGACCTGACGAAGATCCCTGGTGGATCCGGTGGGGGCTCCGCGGCGGCGCTGGCGGCGTTCGAGGCACCGCTCGCCATCGGGACCGACACCGGCGGCTCCATCCGGCAACCCGCCGCCGTCACCGGCACGGTCGGCGCCAAGCCCACCTACGGCGGGGTGTCCCGGTACGGCGTCATCGCGCTGGCGTCGTCCCTGGACCAGGTCGGGCCCTGCGCCCGCACCGTCACCGACACCGCTCTGCTGCACGAGGTGATCGCCGGGTACGACCCGCTGGACTCCACCTCCATCCCGGAGCCGGTGCCTCCGGTGCTGGCCGCGGTGCGCCGCGGGCAGGCGGACGGGGTCGCCGGCATGCGCATCGGTGTGGTCAGGCAGCTCGGCGGAAAGGGTTACCAGGAAGGAGTTCTCGAGTCGTTCGAGGCCGCGGTCGGAACGCTGCAGGCGGCCGGCGCCGACATCGTCGAGGTGGACTGCCCGCATTTCCGGTATGCCCTCGCCGCGTACTACCTGATCCTGCCCAGCGAGTGCTCGTCGAACCTCGCCAGGTTCGACGCCATGCGGTACGGCCTGCGGGTGGGCGACGACGGCGTCGCGTCGGCCGAGGAGGTGATGTCGCTGACCCGCGGCCGGGGTTTCGGCCCTGAGGTCAAGCGCCGGATCATCCTGGGCACCTATGCGCTGTCCGCCGGTTACTACGACGCCTACTACGGGTCGGCGCAGAAGGTCCGGACTCTGATCAAGCAGGACTTCGACCGCGCCTTCGCCGATGCCGATGTGCTGATCTCGCCGGCATCGCCGGTGACGGCATTCGGCATCGGGGAGAAGGTCGACGACCCGATGGCGATGTACCTCAACGACCTCGCGACGATTCCGGGTTCGCTGGCGGGCATCCCGGCGCTGAGCGTGCCGAGCGGCATCGCCTCGGACACCGGGCTGCCGGTGGGCCTGCAGATCATGGGCCGCGCTCTGGGTGAGGCCGACATCTACCGCGCCGCGGCGGCTTTCGAGAGTGCCTACGCGGCAGCGCATTCCGGGTTGGTCCCGGACCGGATCCCGGACTTGGAGGCGATGGCACGATGACGGCGACCCTGCGCGCGCCCGACGGGCTGATGGACTTCGACGAGGCCATCGAGCGCTTCGACCCGGTCATGGGGTTGGAGGTGCACGTCGAACTCGGCACCGCCACCAAGATGTTCTGCGGCTGCCCGACGGAGTTCGGTGCCCCGCCGAACACCCAGGTCTGCCCCGTGTGCCTGGCACTGCCCGGTGCGATGCCCACGATCAACCGGACGGCCGTGGAATACGCGATTCTGATCGGCCTGGCGCTGAACTGCACGATCGCGCCGTGGTGCCGGTTCGCCCGGAAGAACTACTTCTACCCGGACATGCCGAAGAACTTCCAGACCTCCCAGTACGACGAGCCGATCGCCTTCGACGGCTACCTCGACGTCGAGGTGGACGGCGAGACTGTGCGGGTGGAGATCGAACGGGCGCACATGGAGGAGGACACCGGTAAGTCGCTGCACGTCGGCGGGTCCACCGGGCGGATCTCCGGTGCCGAGTACTCGCTGCTGGACTACAACCGGGCCGGTGTGCCGCTGGTCGAGATCGTCACCAAACCGATCGTCGGCACCAAGGCCCTCGCCCCGGTGGTGGCCAAGGCGTACGTGGCGGCGTTGCGCGACCTGCTGAAAAGCCTTGGCGTGTCGGATGTCCGGATGGACCAGGGATCGCTGCGGTGTGACGCCAACCTGTCGCTGACGCCCGCCGGCAACCCGGTGTTCGGCACCCGCACGGAGACCAAGAACGTCAACTCGCTGCGCTCGGTGGAACGCGCCGTCCGCTACGAGATCACCCGTCAGGCCGCCATTCTCGCGGCCGGCGGTCGGATCAAGCAGGAGACGCGGCACTTCGACGAGTCGACCGGAACGACCGCGCCCGGGCGGTCCAAGGAGACCGCGGAGGACTACCGGTACTTCCCCGAGCCCGACCTGGTGCCGCTGGCACCGGAGCGCGAATGGGTGGAGGAGCTGCGGGCGGGGCTGCCGGAGTTCCCGTGGCTGAGCCGGAACCGGCTGCAGAAGCAGTGGGGCCTGACCGACGCCGAGATGCGTGACCTGGTTGCCGCGGACGCCGTCGAGTTGGTCGCCGCCACCGTCGAGGCGGGCGCGTCACCGGCTGAGGCCCGCTCCTGGTGGGCCTCGTACCTGGGTCAGCAGGCCAACAGTCGCGGCGTCACGCTCGAGGAACTGCCGATCACCCCGGCCCAGCTGGCGGACGTCATCGGCAAGGTGTCCTCCGGCGCGCTGACCACCAAGATGGCCCGGCAGGTCGTGGACGGCGTCCTGGCCGGCGAGGGCACACCGGACGAGATCGTCGCCACCCGCGGGCTGGCCGTGGTCTCCGATGATTCGGCGCTGCAGCAGGCCGTGGACGAGGCGCTGGCGGCGCAGCCCGCCGTCGCGGACAAGATCCGCTCCGGGAAGGTGCAGGCGGTGGGTGCCATCGTCGGCGCGGTGATGAAGGCGACCCGCGGGCAGGCCGACGCCGGCCGGGTCCGGGAGCTGGTGCTGTCCACGCTGGGCGTGCAGGGCTGACGTATTCGTGCCACGAAGCCGGCATGAGTGCGCGATCGAACGCTCGCGGCGCCGCGTGAACGGACGCGGCGATCGGCACGATCCGGAGGGTGCGGTGCGGTGCCTTGCGGACGGTGGGGCTCCGATCGACGCGGGAGGTCATGCACGGTGAGAGTTGCGCTGGCCCAGATCGTCAGCACGTACGACCCGGCGGCGAACGTCGGCCTGGTCGCCGACGCGGTGCAGCAGGCTGCGGCGGATGGCGCCCGGCTGGTCGTGCTGCCGGAGGCGACGATGTGCGCGTTCGGTGTGCCGCTCGGCCCGGTGGCCGAGCCGCTGGACGGGCCGTGGGCGACTCGCGTCCGGGAGATCGCCGCCGGGCACGGGGTCACCGTGGTCGTCGGCATGTTCACACCCGGCCCACTCCGGCCGGACGGGCGTGGCCGGGTACGGAACACCCTGTTGGCCACCGGCGGTGGCGTCGAGGCGGCCTACCACAAGATCCACCTGTTCGACGCCTACGGGTTCCGCGAGTCCGACACGGTGGCGCCCGGCACCGACGCGGTGACGATCGACGTCGACGGCATCACCGTCGGGCTGACCACCTGCTACGACGTCCGGTTCCCGGGCCTGTATCAGGCGCTGGGCGACCGCGCACCGATCATCGTGCTGGCAGCATCGTGGGGGAGCGGGCCGGGCAAGCGGGAGCAGTGGGACCTGCTGACCAGAGCCCGCGCACTGGACAGCACCAGCTTCCTGCTCGCCGCCGCGCAGGGTGACCCGCTGTCGGTGGGGCGCGACCCGCGTGGTTCGGCGCCGACCGGGATCGGGGGCAGCATCGCGGTGTCGCCGACCGGCGAGGTGTTGGCCCAGCTGGACGACAAGCCGGACCTGCTGGTCGTCGACATCGATCCGCACCGGGTCGCGGAGGTGCGCGAGGCCCTCCCGGTACTGGCCAACCGGCGATTCTGACCGGGTTCGCACTGCCGGGCCACTCGCCGGACCGACCGTCGTCGCTCATCGACAGGAAGTCACCGGCAGCGACGCGCTCAGTCCGGTCCGCCGTCCCCACCGGAGCTGCCGGACGGCACGACCACCACCCGGTCGTCGCTGGGCACCGGCTTACCCTTGCCGTCCTTGTTGGACGTGGTGAGCCACAGCAGGCCCTGGGTGTCGGCGGCGACGGTCAGCAGGCGGCCGTACCGGTTGTCGAGCAGCACGGTAGGGGAACCGGTGAACGACCCGTCCGTGCCCATCTGCACGCCGGTCAGCTGTTGCTTGTCCAGCGAGGTGTTGGCCAGGATCCCGCCGGCGATGGAGCAGTCGGCGGCGCCGCCGTCCGCCGCGGTCCACGTCCACAACGCCGTTCCGGCAGGCACTTTGGCGAAATTCTTACCGGCGGACAGCGGCAGCAGGACGTCCTGGCCGGCCCTGCGGTCGAGGGCTGCCATGGTGCCGTCGGGCATGGGGCACATCCCGCCGACCTGGGTGAAACCGGAGGCGAAGATCGGTGAGCCCGGCACCGGGTTGGACTTCGCGGGCTTGCCGAACTCGTCCAGCCGCAGCACCTTCCCGGCCAGGGATTTCGGGTCCGATGCGGTGGCCGGCCGCCCGGTGTCGCCGGTTCCGACGTACAACAGGCGGTCCGGCCCGAAGGCGATCCGCCCGCCGTTGTGAATCGTGCCCTTGGGGATGCCGGTGAAGATGGGTTTGGCCACGTCGCCCCGGGCGATGCGGAGGATCCGGTTGTCCTTGGCGGTGGTGACATAGGCGTAGATCAAACCGTCCTCGTCGTAGGACGGGGACAGTGCGATGCCCAACAGGCCGCCGTCGCCCTCGGCGTCGACACCGCCGAAGGTCGTCACCAGCACCGGTTCGGTGTCCTTGGCCACCTGGAGCAGGCGTCCGGTCGTCCGTTCGCCGACCAGGGCCGATGCGCCGTCCGCCATCGGGACCAGTCCGAAGGGCGCATTCAGGCAGGTGGCGATCACTGCGTCGTCGGTGGGCGCGCACGGGTCGGGCGGAGGCGCCGACCCGCTCGTTGCTGGCGCTCCGGAACTGTCGGGCGGCGTGCTGGGCGGGACGGAACTGGACGGGTTCCGCGACGTCTCGTCCGGCAGCGCCGCGCGCGCCGTCAGCGATGGTTGCACCGTGAACGAGGCCGCTTCACCGGAGAAGTCGGCGCACCCCGCGGTCAGCATCAGCACGACCAGGCCCAGTGCCGCGGCGCGACGAGCGCTCCGCACACGGCCGGCACCGGACCGGCGGCTGCGGGGGCGCCACACGCGGCGCGGAGGTGAGGCAGTCATCGTCGTCAACGGTACTGGCCGACGGGTGACGCCCGGCGGCTCGCGGGCGACGGCCCGGTCGGTGCGGTCCGCCCGACCACCCGCAACAACAGCAGCGCGTCGCTGTCGACCATGTACCTGATGCGAGCGCGGCGCCCGGACGAGAACCGCATCGTGAAACCGGCGACGCCGGCCCTCGCCTTCCACGGCGAGCTCTCCCACTCCGTGCGCTGCGCGCCGGTGCGGTGCGCGATGACGGTGTTCCGCGCGAACACCCGACGCCAGCGCAGGATGACCGCCCTGTCGTCGAGTTGCCAGGCACACTCCCGCGCGCGGCGGGCGGCCAGCAACCAGGCGAGCGGCAGTGGTGCCAGCGCCGCGAGCCGCCACCAACCGGGCAGGAACAGCAGGAGCAGGGTGAAGCCCGCTGCGTACTCCAACGGCACGGTGCGATACCGCGGATGAACCCGCTCCGGGAGCCGGCGCAGCGGCCCGTCGGGCCAGTGCATCTCAGGCAGCGCGCGGCTGATCAACGCCCGGGCGTGCGCCGTCTTCAGCAGCGGGAACACAGTCCTGTGCGCCACATTGGCGGCACCGATTCCGGCCACCTCCACCTGCAGGCTGCAGTACCCGAACGGTGCCCGCCACAGCCCTTCGACGATGCGCACGGCCTGGACCCGCTTGACCGGGATCGTCGCCGTCCTGATGCCCAGCAGGCCGGCGTGCCTGCGCAGCACATCGCCGTCCCGGACCAGGGTGAACTTGTTGAGCCGCAGGGCGCTGTTGACGACACCGAGGACGACCGCGACGACCACCAGCGCGACGAGCACTGCGACGGTGCCCCGCGGCTCCACCGTGGTGTGCATGAAGTCGGCGGCGCGGCTGGGCACGAACGCGGAGAACTGGAACCAGACAACGACGGCCACCGCGAAGATCAACGGGATCGTGTTGGTGGTGATCGCGGCGAACAGCATCTCCCTGGTCCGCAGCACCGCCACGACATCCGGGCTCTCCTTCGGTGCCGCCGTCGTCACACTGCGCCGCCAGGACAGGTAGCGCTGCAGCGTCGACGCGTCGCGGCGCCATCGACCGGGGGACTTGCCGGCCGTGCCGGGCGACGGTGCCGGCGATGCGGCCGGCGATGCGGCCGGAGCCGCGACCGGCGGTCCCGACGGTGCGGCCAAACGGCCGGGCTGCGTCGTCCGATCTGCAGGCGAGCGGGCGGGCGGCGCTGTCCCCGGCGTGGGAGAGCCGTCGGGCTGCGGGCCCGGCGAGGCGCCGGCGCTCGTGTGCTGCGGCGGCGGATCTGCGACGGAGGCCGGTGCCCGCACGTCGAGGGCGGCCAGCAACTGGTCCAGGCGCCGGCCCGACAGGCTGCCGAGCACGACGGCGGACCCGTTCCGATCGCCGGGCGACTGCACCTTCAGCGCCCACACCCCGATGAGGCGCTGCAGGAACGACCGGTAGGCGTCGAGCGCGGTGATCCGGGTGATCGGCACCACCCGCACCATCCGGTTGAACACCCCGGTGCGCAGCCGCAGCACCCCACTGATCACCGAGTACTTCTTCACCTGCCACTGCGCGACCGCGACGATCATCACGACGACGAAGAGCGCGGCGTTCACCCACCACGGCGCACCGCCGAGGATCGTGACGACCAGGAATGGGATGGCCGATCGCAGCGCCCGCGCGGTCTCGATGATCAGGTAGATCGGGTGCAGCCGGGTGTCGGGGATGACCACGCCCATATCGGCAGGGGAGATCCAGCTGCCGCCACCGTCGCCTTCCGCGCCGTTGCCCTCCGCACCGTCACCGATCGCGCCCTCGCCGTTCACACCATCGGCGTCGATCACGGCGGACGAGCGATGCTGCGTCGAGGCCACCCGCCTGCCCGGAGCGGGCCCGGCGGTCGATGGTGCGAAGGTCGATGGTGCGGAGCTGTCGGCCCGCGGCGCGGCGCCGGACGCACCCGACGCGGCGTCGAGCTGCGGGTCAGACATCGTCGGCGACGTCGGCCAGCCGGCTGATCCGGTTGCACAGGTCGTCCGCCTCGACCCGGTCCAGGGCGCTCAGCGTGACCGATCCGGCCGCCGTCTTGATGGTCAGATTCGTGAACCAGTAGTGATCGGCGACCGGTCCGCGCTCGGTGCGCAGGTTCTGCACACGGTGCATCGGGACCACGGTTCGCTTGATGAAGATGATGCCGTGCTGGATGTCGATCTCCCGCGCCGACAGCGCGTACCAGAACACCTTCTGCCGGATCGGAGGCAGGACGACGATGCCGACGGCCAGGACAATCCCGTAGATCGCGGCGATGCCCCACCAGAGGTACTCGGGACCCCAGGGCGCGACGACCGCGAACGCGCAGAGCAGCAGCAGAGTCGGCGTCAGGGAGAAGACCGCACGCCAGCGCCAATACCAGATCGCCTGATGGGAGAGCCGGTGCCGCTCGACGGGATCGTCGCCGGCCAGCGGCGGCGCTGCCGGTGGGTCCTGCTCAGCCGGCGTCACACCGGTGGCAGGTCCGCTTGTCACGCGGCTCAGCCTACGGCTCCACGGTCTCGGTTCGACGCCGTCAATGTCCCTTTCGTGCGGTGCGCATTTCTCATCTGATGTGCCCGAAGGACGGTGGTCAGGTCCTCGGGACGGGTCCATCGCCTCTGCTGGGGGCAGGTCATTCGGACTAGTGTCGGATCCATGGCCACCGATCACATCGTTCGGCGCGATGTTGAGGCCCACCACCTCGACGTGGCGTTGCAGCATCTCGTCGACAACGAACGCCTGACCGCCGCTCAGGCGGCTGCCGTGCGCGCCGAATTCGCTGAAACCGCTGCCGAGCTGGTCCGCCCGCCGTGGGCGGCCGTGCTGCCCGAGGTCGGCGGGTACGTCGGAGGGGCGTTCGTCCTTGCCGCGTGCATCGTGCTCGCCGCACCCCGGTGGGATCAGTGGACCACCGCGACACAGATCACGCTGCTGGCTGTCATCGCCGTGCTGGCGATCGGGGGTGCACTTGCCGTGATCCGATCGGCGCCCGGCGGCTGGACCCCTCATCGCCGCGCGGGTCTCGGCGCGCGGCGGCGCTTGTTCACGGTCCTGTACGTCCTGGGTGGCGCGGCCGCCGTGGGAGCGGCAGCGCTCATCGGCGGGCCGACCCTGGAGTACGGCTACGGGCCGGCGCCCGGCGAGAGGACGGCGGCGACAACGGCTGCAGTGCTGGCCCTGGTCGGATACGGGCTCTGCCGGACAGCCGCACTGCACATCGCCGGAATCGCCACCGTGGCGGTGGCCGGCCAGGTGTGGATGACCTGGGCTGTCCAAGAGCTGTACGGCACGGCCGGATTCCGCGAGCTGGCAGCGGTCACGGTTCTGGTCCAGAGCACCTTCTTCGCCGCTGTTGCCGTGGGTTGGGCCGTGGCGTCCCTCCGCGGGTTGCTGGACGAACGCCAACTCGGGCTCGTGAGCGGTGGTGTCCTGTTCCTCGCGAGCGCGGAAGATCTCGCGAGCGTCTACGACCGCCCCATCCTGAACGCGTTGGGCTACCTGATGCTGGCCGTGCTCGCCACGGCCGGGCTGTTCGGCTACCTGCGGACCCGGTACGTGGGTGTGCTCGCGGTCGGGGTCGTCGCGCTGGCGATCGTGGTACCGCAGGCCATCCTCGATTACACCGACGGGGCCCTGGGGGCAGCCGGTGCGCTGCTGCTGGTGGGCTTCTCGATCGTGGGCGCCAGCCTTGTCGGGGTACGCCTGCGCCGCTCGACGGAGCCTCCGGGGAAGCCACCGCAGCCGGCCGCTACGGAGGTTATTGACGCGACCGAGAAACCTGCGAAGGGTCGAGATCTGCCCGTCGACCATCCTCGCCGATGACCTCCGATCCGCCCGCTTCGGCGGGGTCGGTGCTCGCCACCAGCGGGTCGGCGTCGCCCTCCGGCGGTGGAGCGCCAACGTGAAGCCCGTCGGAACGACCTTCCGGCGCGCCGAGATGGCCGTCGAGCGGAGGGGCGCCGCCTTCCGGCGCGTCGGCACGGCCCGTCGTTGACAAGGGGTCGGAGTCGCCCGAGCCCAACCGGCCTCCCGGTGTCATCGGCCGACCGGCATCCGGAACGACGGATTCGGTCACTTCGTCCCCCGCGGGCTCGTCGGGTCCGCCGAGATTCAGGCTGCCGCCGGAGACGGCCACCAGCCGGGGCAGGTCACGCGGCCGCACCATCGGCAGCCGCAGCCGGCTGCCGTCAAGTCCGACGGCGATGGCCCACCGAGCGTCGTTGAACTCCAGTCCGGCGAGCTGCGTCCACCTCATCCGCTTGGCGCCGAGCAGGCCGTAGGCGGTCACCCCTTCGGGGGTGGCCCTCGTCCTGGTCACCACGACCCACGCCAGGGCGAGCACGGGAATGACGAAGACCGCGGCCCACGCACCGCCGCTCGTGGCGAGCGGAGTGACGCAGAACATCAGCAGCACCGGAAACAGCAGGGCCGGCGCCGGCAACCGGAATGTGGCGCGCTGCGGCCGTTGACGCTCGGTGCGGGACATGGGCTCCATGGTGACACCGCCCCTCCGTCACGTCGGCCGTGCGGGGCCCGATCACGTGCCCGGCTGACCGTTCGGGGCACCGAGAGCCAACGCGCGCTGTGCTGCTGCCGCGCGCGAGACAGTCCCGCCAACCGGGTGTCCGATTCCAACATGTGGGATCGACGTCCCGTCCTGTTGACACATTCCAGAGCCGGACCTACTCTCCACCCATGGCTTTCCTCCTCGTAATCAGTTAGCGCGTCCACGCCGAAAGGCGTAGGCGCGCAACCCCTTGGTCACCCCGGTGACGAGGGGTTTTTTCTTGTCCGGACCCTGATCGGCCGGCCGGACGCCGATCAACCGGGGCACGACTGCAGGACCCCCAGCACCGCCACAGCACGAGCGCCACCACCACGAGCGACACCGCAGCACTCACGACACGAATCCCGCAGCCAGCAGAGAAGGTTCCGATGACGCAGGGCCGCACCGCCGAAGTCCGACCGCCGGCTGTCCACCCGCCGGGCCACGTCGTCCCGAGCGTCCCGTCCCGCCCGGCCGAGCGGCCCGTCGAACGGCTCAGCGGCGCCGCGTCCGTGGTCCGCTCCCTCGAGGAGGCCGGCGCCGAGGTGGTCTTCGGGATCCCCGGCGGGGCCGTGCTGCCCGTCTACGACCCGCTGTTGGACTCCACCAGGGTGCGGCACGTGCTGGTGCGGCACGAGCAGGGCGCAGGTCACGCCGCGACCGGGTACGCGCAGGCCACCGGCAAGGTCGGCGTCTGCATCGCGACCTCGGGGCCGGGCGCCACGAACCTGGTGACGCCGCTGGCCGACGCGCAGATGGATTCGGTGCCGCTGGTCGCCATCACCGGGCAGGTCGGCCGGACGATGATCGGCACCGACGGCTTCCAGGAGGCCGACATCTGCGGCATCACGATGCCGATCACCAAGCACAACTTCCTCGTCACCGATCCGGCCGAGATCCCACAAACGATCGCGGCCGCCTTCCACCTGGCATCAACGGGCCGACCCGGCGCCGTGCTGGTGGACATCCCCAAGGACGTGCTGCAGTCGGAGACCACCTTCGTCTGGCCGCAGGACGTCCATCTCCCCGGGTACCGGCCGACCATGCGGCCGCACTCGGGGCAGATCACCGCCGCCGCCAGGCTGATCGCCGCAGCGCGTCGTCCGGTGCTCTACGTGGGCGGCGGGGTGCTGAAGGCCCGTGCGACCGAGGTCCTCCTGCAGCTGGCCGAGCTGACCGGGATCCCGGTCGTCACCACTCTCATGGCTCGCGGCGCCTTCCCGGACTCCCATGTCCAGCACCTGGGCATGCCCGGGATGCACGGCACCGTGACGGCAGTGGCGGGCATGCAGCGTGCTGATCTGATCATCGCGCTGGGTGCCCGGTTCGACGACAGGGTCACCGGGCAGCTCTCGACGTTCGCCCCCGGCGCCACCGTCATCCATGCCGACATCGACCCGGCAGAGATCGGCAAGAACCGGGTCGCCGACGTGCCCATCGTCGGTGATGCCCGGGAGGTGATCACCGAGCTCATCGCCGCGGTCGGCGCCGAGCAGGCGTCCGGCGTGGTCGCCGACCTCACCGCCTGGTGGGCCGAACTGGACGAGCTGCGCGCCACCTTCCCGCTCGGCTACGACTGGCCGTCCGACGGATCGCTGGCGCCGCAGTACGTCATCGAAAGGCTCGGTGCCATCGCCGGTCCCGACGCGATCTATGTGGCAGGCGTTGGCCAGCACCAGATGTGGGCCGCGCAGTTCGTCTCCTACGAAAAGCCCGGAACCTGGCTCAACTCGGGTGGTCTCGGCACCATGGGCTACGCCGTGCCGGCCGCGATGGGCGCCAAGATGGGTGCACCGGACACCACGGTGTGGGCGATCGACGGTGACGGCTGCTTCCAGATGACGAACCAGGAACTGGCCACCTGCGCCATCGAGGGCATCCCGATCAAGGTCGCGGTCATCAACAACGGCAACCTGGGCATGGTCCGGCAGTGGCAGACGCTGTTCTACGGGGAGCGCTACTCGCAGACCGATCTCGGCACGCACAAGCACCGGATCCCGGATTTCAAGCTGCTCGCAGAGGCCTACGGCTGCGTCGGGCTGCGCTGCGAATCCCGGGAGGACGTCGACCGGACGATCGAGGCCGCGATGGCCATCAACGACCGGCCGGTGGTGATCGACTTCGTCGTCGGCGCCGACGCGCAGGTGTGGCCGATGGTGGCCGCCGGCACCGGCAACGACCAGATCATGGCCGCCCGCGGCATCCGGCCGCTCTTCGACGAGGAATGAGTCGGACCCGATGAAGACCATTCGACGAGGAACGAGCCGATGACGCATTTCGGTGCCGCCCCCTGGACCCGCGCCTTCACGGCGGTCGAGATCCCCACGGCAGCAACAACTTCCGGCCGCGCCACGGCGGTGTTGCCGGTGCCGCCGCAGGGATCGCCGCCACCCGTCGGCTCACCGCTGACGGCCCGCATCCCGTCGCCGGCCGCAGTCGCCCCCCACCAGAGCCGCGATCAGCGCGGCGGTCCCAGCCAAGGAGTCCATGCCACCGTGACACGCCATACGTTGTCGGTGCTGGTCGAGAACAAACCCGGTGTGCTGGCCCGGGTGTCGTCACTGTTCTCCCGTCGCGGGTTCAACATCCACTCGCTGGCCGTCGGTCCGACGGAGAACCCCGACGTCTCCCGGATGACGATCGTGGTGGCCGTCGAGGGGTTGCCGCTCGAGCAGGTCACCAAGCAGCTGAACAAACTGATCAACGTGCTCAAGATCGTGGAACTGCCACCGGCGCAGGCGGTTCAGCGCGAGCTGCTGCTGATCAAGCTCCGGTCCGACGCGACCAGCCGGCCACAGATCGTCTCCATCGTGGAGATGTTCCGGGCCCGAATCATCGACATCACCCCGGAGGCCGTCACGGTCGAGGCCACCGGTACCAGCGACAAGCTCGACGCCCTGATCAAGATGCTCGAACCGTTCGGGGTGCGCGAGTTGGTGCAGTCCGGGATGGTCGCGCTCGGCCGCGGACCGCGATCCATCACCTCGTCCACCAGCAGGGCAGACTGACGCCACGCACCGCTCGCGGGTCGCACGGCCCGCGTTTCCACTCCCCAGACAGCAAGGAAAGCAGGACACCAGTAATGGCCGCGGAGATCTTCTACGACGACGATGCCGACCTGTCCATCATCCAGGGGCGCAAGGTCGCCGTCATCGGGTACGGCTCGCAGGGCCATGCGCACGCGCTGAGCCTGCGCGACTCGGGCGTCGACGTCCGGGTCGGGCTGCCGGAGGGCTCGAAGTCCCGGGTGAAGGCCACCGACCAGGGGCTGCGGGTGGTCACGCCCGCGGAGGCCGCCGCCGAGGCCGACGTCATCATGATCCTGACCCCGGACCACGTGCAGCGGCACGTCTACGCAGAGGCGATCGAGCCGCATCTGGAGCCGGGCAACGCCCTGGCCTTCGGTCACGGCTTCAACATCCGGTTCGGTTACATCAAGCCGCCGGCGAACGTCGACGTCATCATGATCGCGCCGAAGGGCCCCGGTCACCTGGTCCGCCGGGAGTTCGTCGACGGCAAGGGCGTGCCCTGCCTGATCGCGGTGGAGCAGGACTACACCGGTGAGGCGCAGGCCCTCGCGCTGTCCTATGCCCGCGGCATCGGCGGCGCCCGGGCCGGCGTGATCAAGACGACGTTCCCGGAGGAGACCGAGACCGACCTGTTCGGTGAGCAGGCCGTGCTCTGCGGTGGCATGTCCCGGCTCGTCCAGCTGGGCTTCGAGACGCTGGTCAACGCGGGGTACCAGCCCGAGATCGCCTATTTCGAGTGCCTGCACGAGCTGAAGCTGATCGTCGACCTGATGTACGAGGGCGGCATCGCCAAGCAGCGCTGGTCGGTGTCGGACACCGCCGAGTACGGCGACTACGTCTCCGGCCCACGGGTGATCGACGACCACGTGGCGAAGAACATGCAGGGAGTGCTGGCCGACATCAAGGACGGCACGTTCGCCGCCCGGTTCATCGCCGACCAGGACGCCGGGGCGCCGGAGTTCAAGAAGTTCCGCGCCGAGCAGGAGAAGCACCCGATCGAGGAGACCGGCCGGCACTTGCGAGGGCTGATGAGCTGGGTCGCCAAGGAGGACGACTACACCGGGACGGCCGACCGCGGCTGATGGGCACTGCTCGCTGACCCACTGCCCCGACCGACGACGAAACCCCCGGAGCCACCGATCCGGGGGTTCGGCCGTGACGCATGCTGTCGCCGGTCTCGGCGGGTCTGCCGCCTGAACCGAGGGTTCTGCCCGCGGCCGGCGCTGCCGTCAGAAGGTCTTGCCGCCCTTCGCCTTGAACCAGGCCTTCGACGCGGGGTTGAGCAGGAAGACCACGATCAGCACCGGGATGACGAAGCCCAGCAGGCTGGTGAACCCGAAGCTGGACGCGATGATCGACAGGATGGCCAGCGCCGCGTAGATGGCGCAGGCGATCACCAGGATCTGCCCGTTCTTGCCGTTCAGGGCTACCACGCCGCCCCAGATCATCAGCGCCGCAACGACAATGGTGCCGATGGTGACGATCACCAGGAACGTGCTGGCGCCGCTGACGCTGTTGCAGGCCGCCGAGGTGTCGGCGTCGAGCGAGGTGTTGTCGCACACGGCGCTGCTGGCGGCGCTCAGCACGCTGCCGGCCGCGAAGGCGATCAGGCCGAACAGGATGCCAAGGCCGCCCCAGATGAAGGCCAGCACGGCAGCGGCGGTGACCATGCCGGGTCGCGCGGATCCGGCGGGTGCGCCGTAGCCGGCCGGGTATGCGGGCGCCCTGTACTGCGGCGCACCGTACTGGGGTGCTCCGTACTGCCCGGCGCCGTATTGCGGTGCGGGCTGCTGGTAGCCGGCCTGCTGGTACCCCTGCTGCGGGTACTGACCGGGCGGCGGGCCGGCCGGCGCGGACGACGGGTGTTGACCCGCCGAACCGAACGGCTCGTTGGGTCCCGGGTAGCCGGTGGGTGTGCTCATGGCGGTTCCGTTTCTGTGCCGCTCTGGTCGACGCCGTGTCGATCCAGAACCGGACCGGCGGGTGCCGGTGCCGGGATGTCGGTGATCACCGACCGGGACTGTCGGGCAGCGCGCGACGGCAATTGGGCGGGATGTCGGTTTCGTCGTCGGCGTGACGATATCGCCTTCGACCTGCAGAAGGAGGCGTTCGTCACCACCGTGATACGACCGGGGGTGCGAATCACCCCCCGATGCACCGTTAGCATGGGCCGCCGGGCGCGCGGCGCCCGGAATCCTCGCCCTTGATCGTCGCCCCCGACCTGTCGCAGTGTCGCGCCGGGACCGATGCCGCCCGTCGGCCCGCCCGGACTCGCCCGGCCCGTCCCGCCCCACCCAACGGAGATGACAGCTGTGCCCAAGCCCGTCGTGCTGATCGCCGAGCAACTCGCCCCGTCCGCCATGGACGTCCTGGGCACCGAATTCGACATCCGGCACGTGGACGGGGCGGACCGTTCGGCGCTGCTCCCCGCGCTGGCCGACGCCGATGCGGTGCTGATCCGATCGGCCACCACGATCGACGCCGAAGCGCTGGCCGCCGCACCCGTGCTGAAGGTGGTGGCCCGGGCCGGGATCGGGCTGGACAACGTCGACGTCCCGGCCGCCACCGCCCGCGGCGTGCTGGTGGTCAACGCGCCGCAGTCGAACATCGTCACCGCCGCCGAGCACGCGATCGCGCTGCTGCTCGCGGTTGCCCGCAAGGTGCCGGCGGCGGACGCCTCGCTGCGTGCGGGGGAGTGGAAGCGCAGCGCCTTCACCGGGGTCGAACTGGCCGACAAGACGGTCGGTGTCGTCGGGCTCGGCCGCATCGGGCAGCTGTTCGCCGCGCGGATCGCCGCGTTCGGCACCACCGTCATCGCCTACGACCCGTACCTGCAGCCCGCACGCGCGGCGTCCCTGGGTGTCCGGCTCGTCGATCTGCCCACCCTGTTGTCCACCGCCGACATCATCTCCATCCACCTGCCACGCACCCCCGAGACGCTCGGGCTGATCGGCGCCGACGAGCTGGCGACCGTCAAGCCCGGGGTGCTGATCGTCAACGCCGCCCGCGGCGGGCTGATCGACGAGCAGGCGCTGGCCGACGCGCTGGTGTCCGGCCGGGTCGGCGGTGCGGGGATCGACGTGTACGTCAAGGAGCCGCTCGGCCCGGACAGCCCGCTGCGCACCGCGCCCAACACGGTGCTCACGCCGCACCTGGGCGCCTCCACCGCGGAGGCCCAGGACAAGGCGGGCACCGCGGTGGCCCGGTCGGTGAAGCTGGCGCTGCGCGGCGACTTCGTGCCCGACGCGGTCAACGTGCAGGCCGCGGGGCCCATCCCGGACGAGCTCCAGCCGTGGATCCCGCTGGTGTCCCGGCTCGGCACCATCCTCACCGCGGTGGCCGGCGCCGTTCCCAGCCAGGTGGTCGTCGAGGTCCGCGGCGACCTGGCCGCCCAGGACACATCGATCCTGCAGCTGGCCGCGGTCCGCGGCATCTTCGGCGGCGTCATCACCGAGGCGGTCACGTTCGTCAACGCTCCGGCCCTGGCCGCCGAGCACGGGCTCACCCTGACCGGCACCGCGACCGAGGAGATCGGTGACTACCGGTCGTCGGTGACCCTGCGCGGGGCGATGGCCGACGGCGAGTTCCGCACCGTGTCCGGCACGCTGTCCGGCGAGAACCAGGTCGCGAAGCTGATCGAGATCAACAACCGGCACTTCGACCTGCGCGCCGCCGGCAACCTGCTGGTCGTCGCGTACGCCGACCGCCCGGGCGTGATGGGCACCGTCGGCGCCCTGCTCGGTGAGGAACAGATCAACATCGAGGCGGCGCAGATTTCCCAGGAACTCGACGGCCGGGCGTCGATCATGGTGCTGCGGGTGGATCGCGTTCCGGGCCAGGAGCTGCTCGAGACGATCGGCCGCACGGTGGACGCGAGTGCCATTCGGGGAATCCCGGCGGGCTGAGGGGCCTCCCTGCGTCCGGATCGTCCCTGGTACGGATACCCTGACGCGTGCTCGGACCGGTGACAGCCGGTAGGGGTGAGCAGCAGCTACCGATTCGCGTCCACACCAGTACGACCGTCCCTGCGGGCGGTCCCGCGCACAGCGCGGCAGGAAGGTCAACCATGAAGCTGGCGGTCATCCCAGGTGATGGCATCGGTCCCGAGGTGGTGGCGGAGGGCCTCAAGGTGTTGCGCGGCGTCGTTCCCGGCGTCGAGACCACCGAGTACGACCTGGGTGCCGCCCGCTGGCACCGCACCGGTGAACTGCTGCCGGACTCGGTGCTGCGCGAGATCCGCGAGCAGGACGCGATCCTGCTCGGCGCCGTCGGAGACCCCACCGTGCCGTCCGGCATCCTGGAGCGCGGTCTGCTGCTGCGCATCAGGTTCGAGCTCGACCACCACGTCAACCTGCGGCCGGCCCGGCTCTATCCGGGGGTGCCGGGGCCGCTGGCCGGGGACAAGGCGATCGACCTGGTGGTGCTGCGCGAGGGCACCGAGGGTCCGTACGTCGGCAACGGCGGCCTGCTGCGTAAGGACACCCCGCACGAGATCGCCACCGAGGTCTCGCTGAACACCTACTTCGGCGTCGAGCGGGTCGTTCGGAACGCGTTCGAGCGGGCCGCACGCCGGCCGCGCAAGCACCTGACGCTGGTGCACAAGACGAACGTGCTGGTGCACTCCGGGCAGTTGTGGAGCCGGGTCGTCGAAGAGGTGTCGATGGAATACCCCGACGTCTCGGTGGCGTACTCGCACATCGACGCGGCGATGATCTACCTGGTCACCGACCCGGGCCGGTTCGACGTGGTGGTGACCGACAACCTGTTCGGCGACATCTTCACCGACCTCGCGGCGGCCGTCTCCGGCGGTATCGGGTTGGCCGCCTCCGGCAACCTCGACGTCTCGGGCACGAACCCGAGCATGTTCGAGCCGGTGCACGGCTCCGCACCGGACATCGCCGGAACCGGCACCGCCGACCCCACGGCCACGGTGCTGTCGATCGCGTTGCTGCTGGACCACCTGGGCCTGCCGGAGGCGGCGCGCCGGGTGGAGGCCGCCGTGGCGTTCGACCTGGCCACCCGGCAGAGCGGATCCGTCGGCCGGACCAGCGCCATCGGCGACCGGCTGGCCGCGCTCGCCTCCAGCTGACCCTCCGCACGTCCCACCCAGCCGGCCCGTCACCGGCCCTGCGAACCGAGTTGATCCCCATGACAGCACCCGTGCGCCGCTCACCGCTGGGTGATGCCTTCCACGTCTTCGACACCACGCTTCGTGACGGTGCCCAGCGCGAAGGCATCAGCTACTCGGTGGCGGACAAGATCGCCGTGGCCACCCTGCTCGACGAGCTCGGCGTCGGCTTCATCGAGGGCGGCTGGCCGGGGGCCATGCCCAAGGACACCGAGTTCTTCGCCCGGGCCACGTCCGGCGAGCTGCCGCTGCGTACAGCGCAGCTGGTCGCGTTCGGCGCGACCCGCAAGGCGGGCGTGCGGGCGGCAGACGACCCGCAGGTGCGGGCACTGCTGCACTCCGGTGCACCGGTCGTCACCCTGGTCGCCAAGTCCGACGTCCGGCACGTGGAGCGCGCGCTGCGCACCACGCTGGAGGAGAACCTGGCGATGGTCTCCGACACGGTCGCCCTGCTGGTCGGCGAGGGCAGGCGGGTGTTCCTGGACTGCGAGCACTTCTTCGACGGGTACGCGGCCGACCGGGATTACGGCCTGCGGGTCGGTGAGGCGGCGATGACGGCCGGCGCCGACGTGATGGTGCTGTGCGACACCAACGGCGGCATGCTCCCCATGTCGATCGAGCGGGTGGTGTCGGAGGTGTTGCAGCGCACGGGGTTCCGGCTCGGGATCCACTGCCAGGACGACACCGGTTGTGCGGTGGCCAATTCCGTCGCCGCGGTGCACGCCGGCGCCACGCACGTGCAGTGCACCGCCAACGGGTACGGCGAGCGGGCGGGCAATGCCGACCTGTTCGCGGTGCTGGGCAACCTGATCACCAAGATGGGCCTGCCGGTGCTGCCGGAGGGCGCGCTCGCCGAGATGACCCGGGTGTCGCACGCCCTCGCCGAGCTCGCCAACATCGGGCCGGACACCCATCAGGCCTATGTCGGGTCCTCGGCGTTCTCACACAAGGCCGGTCTGCACGCCTCGGCGATCAAGGTGGACCCGGACCTGTACAACCACCTCGATCCGGCGCTGGTCGGCAACGACATGCACATCCTGATCACCGAGATGGCCGGACGGGCCTCCGTCGAGCTGAAGGCCCGCGAGCTCGGGGTCGACCTGACCGGCCGCCCCGAGGCGATCTCGCGGATCGTCGACACCGTCAAGGAACGGGAGGCGGCCGGCTGGTCCTACGAGGCTGCCGACGCCTCCTTCGAGCTGCTGATGCGTGACGAGCTGGCCCGCGGCGGCGCCGAACCCGTCGGGGTGGCCGCGCCGCGGGCCTTCCGGCTCGAGTCGTACCGGGTCATCGTCGAGAAGACCGAACTGCCCACGCCCAGGGTCAGCTCCGAGGCGACCGTCAAGGTGCACGTCGGCGGCCGGCGGATCATCGCCACCGCCGAGGGCAACGGCCCGGTCAACGCGCTGGATTCCGCGTTGCGGTCAGCGGTGGCCGAGCAATTCCCGGAATTCGCGAACGTCGAGCTGGTGGACTACAAGGTCCGCATCCTCGCCGGGTCCGCCGGAACGGACTCCATCACCAGGGTGCTGGTGTCCTCCGCCCGGGGTGGCCGGGAATGGACGACCGTGGGCGTGCACGCCAACGTCGTGGAGGCGTCCTGGCAGGCGCTGGTGGATGCGCTGGTCTATGCGCTCCGGCCGGAGGCTGGCGCGGCCGCCGACCAGCACGCCGCCGGCACGGCCGCGGCGGGGGATGCCGGTTTGGTTCCGCAGGTCGGAATGCCGTTGTCAGTGTGACGCCGGTGCGCCGACAGCGGCGTCCGTGGTCTCCGATGTCGTGCCGGTGGCGACCGCCGACACCGCCGACGGGCGTCGGCGCCGGGGCTCTTGCCGACCGATGCACTCCCGTCGGGGATACTCGCCGGGCCGAGAACCGGACCGGAGCACCGGTTCGGACCCAGCTGTGTTGGAGGACCGCCGCATGCGCCTGGCCAGGATCGCCCACCCCGACGGGGTCGCCTTCGTCACCATCGACGGCGCCGAGGGCGCCGAGCAGGCGCGGGAGATCGCCGACCACCCGTTCGGCACGCCGACCTTCACCGGCCGGGCGTGGCCGCTGGCGGACACCCGGCTGCTCGCGCCGATCCTGCCGTCGAAGGTGGTTGCGGTCGGCCGGAACTACGCCGACCACGCCGCGGAGCTCGGCAACGACGTGCCCACGTCACCGATCATCTTCCTCAAGCCGTCGACGTCGGTGATCGGACCACGGTCGGCGATCCAGCTGCCGCCGTCGTCGGAGCGGGTCGACTACGAGGGCGAGCTGGCCGTCGTCATCGGCAGGCCGTGCCGGGATGTCAAGGCGGAGAACGCTTCTTCGGTGATCCTGGGGTACACCGTCGCGAACGACGTCACGGCCCGGGATCAGCAGCGCGCCGACGTGCAGTTCACCCGGGCCAAGGGGTACGACTCGTTCTGCCCGCTCGGCCCGTGGATCGAAACCGAACTCGACCCGTCGGATCTGTTCGTGCAGACCGAACTCGACGAGGAGGTCGTGCAGGACGGCAGAACCAGCGACATGGTCTTCACCGTCGGGGAGATCGTGGAGTTCGTGTCCGCGGTGATGACGCTGCTGCCGGGTGACGTGCTGCTCACCGGCACGCCCGCCGGGGTCGGGCCGATGACCGCCGGACAGACGGTGTCCGTGACGGTGGAGGGCATCGGCACACTGACCAACCCGGTGGAGCCGCGCCGCTAGGGTTGGTCTGCCATGACACAGACCTCGCAGCCGACGCCCGACCCCACCACCCCGGTCCCCGGGAAACGACCCGTGCGCGCGCGTTTCTGCCCGTCGCCGACCGGTACCCCGCATGTCGGGCTGGCCCGCACGGCGCTGTTCAACTGGGCGTTCGCCCGGCACCACGGCGGCACGCTGGTGTTCCGGATCGAGGACACCGACGCCGCACGCGATTCCGAGGAGTCCTATGCGGCCCTGCTGGACGCCATGACGTGGCTGGGGCTGGACTGGGACGAGGGCCCGAGGGTCGGTGGCCCGCACGCCCCGTACCGGCAGAGCCAACGCGGCGAGATCTACCGCGAGGTCGCAGCGGAGCTGCTCGCCGCCGGGCACCTGTACGAGTCGTACTCCACCAACGACGACGTCACGGCGCGCTCGCTGGCCTCCGGGCGCAACCCGCAGCTGGGCTACGACAATTACGACCGCACACCGGATCCGGCGCTGATCGAGGCCGCGGTGGCCGCCGGCCGCAAGCCCGTGCTGCGGTTGCGGGTGCCGGACCGGGACATCACGTTCACCGACCTCGTCCGCGGGCCGATCACCTTCCCGGCGGGCTCGGTGCCCGACCCGGTGCTCGTGCGCGGCACCGGTGAGCCGCTGTACACGCTGGTCAATCCGGTGGACGACGCACTGATGGGTATCACCCACGTGCTGCGCGGGGAGGACCTGCTGCCGTCGACGCCCCGGCAGATCGCGCTGTACGAGGCGCTGATCGCGATCGGCCGGGCCGAGCTGGTCCCGGAGTTCGGCCACCTGCCGTTCGTCACCGGCGAGGGCAACCGCAAGCTGTCCAAGCGGGACCCGCAGTCCAACCTGTTCCAGTACCGGGACGACGGCTTCATCACCGAGGGCATGGTGAACTACCTGGCCCTGCTGGGCTGGTCGATCGCCGAGGACCGGGACATCTTCACGCCCGCGGAGCTGGTGGCGGCGTTCGACGGGCGGCGGATCTCCGGCAACCCGGCGCGCTTCGACCGCAAGAAGGCCGAGGCGATCAACGGCACGCACCTGCGGATGCTGACCGCCGACGACTTCGCGGACCGGCTCACCGGCTATCTCGTGCAGCGGGACCTGCTGCTCGCCGACGCGTCACCCGAGCAGCTCGCGATCGTCCGGGCCGCCGCCCCGCTCGTGCAGGAGCGGGCTGCCCTGCTCTCCGAGGCGGCCACCATGATCGGCTTCCTCATCACCCCGGACGCTGAGTTCAGCGTCGACCCGGTCGCCGCCGGCAAGGTGCTGACCGACGCAGCGGCTCCCGTGCTGAGCGCGGCACTCGCGGTGGCGCAGGAGGTACCGGAGTTCACCGCGCCGGTGCTGGAGCCGGCGCTCAAGGCGGCGCTCGTGGAAGGCCTCGGCCTCAAGCCCAAGGTCGCGTTCGGCCCGGTGCGGGTCGCGGTCACCGGCCGCACCATTTCCCCGCCGCTGTACGAGTCGCTGGAGCTGCTGGGGCGCGAGGTCACGGTCCGCCGGCTGCAGTCGGCGCTGGACGCCCTCGGCTGATCCGGCAGCACCCCCGGCTCACCCCCGGCTCAGCGCCGGCCCCGTCGCTGGGACGACCTCGCGGCCGCACGCCTGCGCCCGGAGTTGCTCACCCACCGCACCGGAGGCGGGTCCCACCCGCCGTTGATCATGGCGGAACTCGCGCGACACGCCGCCCGAAATCGGCGAAACGCGCGAGTTTCGCCATGATCAACTTTCGCGAGTCCGCGGCGGTCCGGCCAGCGCCGGCACATTTTGGGTTGGGCTGCGGGGCAGGTAGTATCGTTCCTCGGCGCCGCCCGGGGAAGTCGCTCCCGGGTGCCCTTGGGGTATGGTGTAATTGGCAACACTAGGGATTCTGATTCCCTCATTCTAGGTTCGAGTCCTAGTACCCCAGCGGTGTGCTGACAACGATGATTGTCCTTCTCGGGTGGTCGAGTCGTGTAGCATTTTCCATCGGGCCGAGCGGCTGGGATCAGCTCGCCGGTTCGATATGGCAGCGCAGTTTGCTGTCGGAAGTTTCTAGGGCCCCGTCGTCTAGCGGCCTAGGACGCCGCCCTCTCACGGCGGTAGCGAGGGTTCGAATCCCTTCGGGGCTACCAAACGATCCGATCCCGGAGCCTTCTGCTCCGGGATTTTTCGTCTCCAAGGCCTGCTGGCCGGTGCCGCAGTCTGCGTTGCCGGGGTGCCCGGCGCAGCGTGGCGGCGGAGCACCAGATCCAAACAGGCAGGACGGTGCTGGGGTTCCCCGCGCGGTGCCCCGGGCGACAACGACACCGCCGGCCCGTCACGCACGCCTTCGAGGCGCGTCCTCCAGGCGGCCGGATCGGCCTACAACCGGGCGGTGAGTGCGTCCGCGGCCTCCACCAGGTCACCCGCCCACCGCGCGCCCGGACGGCGTCCGATGCGCTCCACCGGGCCGGACACCGACACCGCGGCGATCACCAGCCCCTTCGGATCGCGGACGGGCGCCGACACCGACGCAACACCGGCCTCCCGCTCGGCCACCGACTGCGCCCAGCCGCGGCGGCGTACCTCAGTCAGGGTGCGTTCGGTGAAGGCCGCCTCGGCCAGCACCGCCCGCTGGATCGTCGGGTCCGCCCAGGCGGTGAGCACCTTCGCGCCGGAACCGGCGCTCATCGGCAGCCGCGAGCCCAGCGGGACGGTGTCCCGCAGGCCGGAGGTGGGTTCGGCCACCGCAATGCAGATCCGGGACAGCCCGTCCGGGCGGTACACCTGCACGCTTTCGCCGGTCCGGTCACGCAGCCGGGGCAGCACATCGGCCGATGCGGTGACCAACGGATCGGGGGCACCGGCGGCCAGCGTGGCCAGCAGCGGACCGGGGCACCAGCGTCCGTTGGCGTCCCGGGTCAGCAGCCCGTGCACCTCCAACCCGACGGCGAGCCGGTGCGCGGTCGCCCGTGGGAGTCCTGTGGCAGCGCAGAGATCGGCCAGTCCGGTGGGCGCGACGGTGGTCGCCTGCAGCACCTGCACGGCTTTGTCCAGAACCCCGATGCCACTAGACTTTCCCATGCAGCGATACTAGATTCCCGCATATTGGGATGTCCAACGACCGCCCGATCGCGGCCCGGAGCCGCTCGGGCGACGACGTCAACACTTCCGTGACGACACGGCATGCACAGCAAAGGGGTCCGTCAATGGGACGCACGATGGCCGAGAAGGTCTGGGACGCACACATCGTGCACGCGGCCGAGGGTGAGCCCGACCTGTTGTTCATCGATCTGCATCTTGTTCACGAGGTGACGAGCCCGCAGGCGTTCGACGGTTTGCGGCAGTCCGGGCGCAGGGTGCGCCGCACTGATCTGACCCTGGCCACCGAGGACCACAACGTCCCCACCACCGGCGTCAATCTGCTGATCGAGGACCCGATCTCGCGCACCCAGGTCGAGACGCTGCGCGCCAACTGCGCGGAGTTCGGCGTCCGGCTCTACCCGATGGGCGACGCCGAGCAGGGCATCGTGCACGTTGTCGGGCCGCAGCTCGGACTCACCCAGCCCGGCATGACGATCGTCTGCGGCGACTCGCACACCTCTACGCACGGCGCCTTCGGGGCACTCGCCTTCGGCATCGGCACCAGCGAGGTGGAGCACGTGCTGGCCACGCAGACGTTGCCGCTCAAGCCGTTCAAGACGATGGCCATCACCGTCGAGGGCGACCTGGCACCCGGCGTCACCGCCAAGGACATCGTGCTCGCCGTCATCGCCAAGATCGGCACCGGCGGGGGGCAGGGCTACGTCCTGGAGTACCGCGGCGCGGCGATCCGCGCGCTGTCGATGGAGGGCCGTATGACGGTCTGCAACATGTCGATCGAGGCGGGTGCGCGCGCCGGGATGATCGCGCCGGACGAGACCACGTTCGCCTACATCTCCGGGCGCGACCACGCACCCAAGGGTGCGCAGTGGGACGAGGCCGTGGCGTACTGGTCGTCGCTGACCACCGACGACGACGCGGTTTTCGATGCCGAGGTCGTGCTGAACGCCGACGAGCTGACGCCGTTCGTCACCTGGGGCACGAATCCCGGTCAGGGACTTCCGCTGTCGGCCAGCGTTCCCGACCCGGAGCTGATCACCGACGACCATGAGCGCAGCGCCGCCGAGCGGGCCCTGGAGTACATGGGGCTGACCGCCGGCACGCCGCTGCGAGACATCCGGGTGGACACCGTCTTTCTGGGCTCGTGCACCAACGGCCGGATCGAGGACCTGCGGGCCGCGGCGGATGTGCTGCGCGGCAGACATATCGACCCGTCGTTGCGGATGCTCGTGGTGCCCGGCTCCATGCGGGTCAAGGCGCAGGCCGAGGCCGAGGGCCTGGACGCGGTGTTTGCTGCGGCCGGGGCGGAGTGGCGCAGTGCCGGGTGCTCCATGTGCCTGGGCATGAACCCCGATCAGCTGTCGCCGGGGGAGCGCAGCGCATCGACCTCCAACCGGAACTTCGAAGGGCGGCAGGGCAAAGGTGGCCGCACGCACCTGGTGTCGCCCTTGGTCGCGGCGGCGACGGCCGTCCGCGGCACGTTGTCGTCACCGGCCGACCTGGAGCCGGTGCCGGCACTGACCGGCGCGCAGGCCTGACCCACCGCCTCCGCGCGGCCCAGATCGCCACCAGGCGCATCCCGCCCCTGCCCCGAGAACTGAACCCCGCCGGCCCACCGCGAACACGAGGACACCCATGGACGCCTTCACCACCCACACCGGGATCGGGATCCCGCTGCGCCGCACCAACGTCGACACCGACCAGATCATCCCGGCGGTGTACCTCAAGAGGATCAGCCGCACCGGTTTCGAGGACGGCCTGTTCGCAGCGTGGCGTGCCGATCCCACGTTCGTGCTCAATCAACCGGCGTTCGCCGGTGGCTCCGTCCTCGTCGCGGGCGCCGACTTCGGCACGGGATCCTCTCGGGAGCACGCGGTCTGGGCGTTGATGGATTACGGGATCAGGGTGGTGATCTCGCCGCGGTTCGCGGACATCTTCCGCGGCAACGCCGGCAAGGGCGGACTGCTGGCCGCCGAGGTGACCCAGGACGACGTCGAACTGCTGTGGAAGCTGCTGGAGAACCACCCGGGCACATCTGTGACGGTCAACCTGGAGCAGCAAACGATCTCGGCCGGATCGCTGGTTCTCAAGTTCTCGGTGGATCCCTATACCCGTTGGCGATTGATCGAGGGCTGGGACGACATCTCGTTGACATTGCGGCACGCCGATGAGATCGAGGAATTCGAGCGGCATCGTCCGGCATTCCTGCCGACCACCGGCTGACCCGTCCACAGCCCCCGATCTCGGCAGGTCACCCGCCTCGGTGCCGCCAAACGCGCTGTAGCGCAACATGTTTCGCGCACAAATATTGTTACTCAGAGCAACGGTTTGCTTGCGCCGAACGGCTCGGCAACTGCTCCGGATTGTGTGAGAACCGTTAGAACACAGTGACTCCTAGGCGCGCCGCACTGGCGCTTGCGCGATTTTGCGCCTACCGTGTGCGACCAATCGGCCCCACTCTGCCGTGGCCGGAGAGTCCTGGGAGGGACAGTGAACAAGACCGATCTCATCAACCAGCTCGCCGAGCGGTTGGACGGGGACAAGAAGGCCGCGCAGGCCGCGGTCGAAGGCTTCATCGATCTGGTCCAGCGTGAGGTGCAAAAAGGCCGGAACGTCTCCATCTCCGGCTTCGGTGTGTTCGAGAAGCGCCTGCGTGCAGCGCGCACCGCTCGGAACCCGCGCACCGGCGAGGCCGTCAAGGTGAAGAAGACGACCGTGCCCGCGTTCCGGCCCGGCAAGTACTTCAAGGACGTCATCGCTGGAACGGTGAAGCTGCCGAAGCCGACCGGGAAGCCGACCAGCGCCCGCGCCGCCGCCGCCGCCGCAAAGGCCGGAGCGACCGCCGCCGCGCCGGCAAAGGCCCCGGCCGCCAGGACAACTCGCGCCGCCGCCGCACCCAAGGCCGCCACCACGACCACCCGCACCCGGGCGGCCGCGGCCAAGCCCGCAGCGACCACCACCACGACGCGGACCCGGGCCGCCGCCGCGAAGCCGGCCGCCGCCGCTGCACCGAAGACGGCCGCCGCCAAGACGACCACCACCAGGGCGCCCCGGGCGACCGCGGCCAAGGCCGCACCGGCTGCGAAGACCGCCGCCCCCAAGGCTGCCGCAGCGAAGCCCGCCACCCGCCGTACGCCGGCCAAGGCGAAGTAGCACCCGCTTCCACGCCGCCAGCACAGCACCGGAGTGCGCCGGTGGGTGGGCATCGCGCCCGCCCACCGGCTGCTGTGTCTGTCGGCCCACCCGCGTCGATGCACCGGCATGAACCCGGCCGGTTGGTCTCGACCATGCGGCCGGTGCGCTCGTCAGGCCGCCGGCAGAGCGCAAGACCGGCAGACCGACGGTCCGGCGTCACCGTCAGATCAGGAGAACCCGGACGTCAGACCTTCGGTGCGGGATACGAGTCCGCCTGCACCATGCGGTGACCCTCGAAGGACAGATACCAGTACGCCGCCTTGGGCGTGCCCACCTCGCCGATCGGCACATCGGACCGGCCGGCCAGCGACTTCACGACTCCCGGGATGACGCCGCCCTGGCTGCACACCAGGATCGAGCCGCCCTCCTCCTGCTCGGCGGCCAGTTCCACCAGCCGGCGGCGCGCACCGGCCGGATCGTCGCGGTAGGCGTCCTCGGCCAGCACAGGCTCGAAGACGACGTCCCGGCCGAGCCTCTCGGCCAGCGGCGCCACCGTCGCCCGGCACCGTTCCAGCGGCGCGCAGTGCACCGCATCGGGCGCGAACGCGCTGAGTTCGCCGATCAGCTGCTGAGCCTGCTTGCGGCCCTTCGCATCGAGCGGCCGCATGGCGTCGTCACCGCTGTAGTCGTCCCGGCGGCCGGCCCTGGCGTGGCGGACCAGGACGATGCCGGTGAGCGCGGCGGGTTCCAGGGCAAAGGTCGACAGCACCGCCTGGTCGAACTCGTAGGTCATCAGTTCCGCGGCCTTGGGGATGGGCAGCCACTCCAGTTGATCGACCTCCTTGTTCGGCATGAAGGTGTCACCGCCGATCCGCCGGGCCGCGAAGTAGTGCACCGTCTTCGGGCCGCCGTTCGCCTTGTACGAGACAGTGGTCAGCGACCGGCCGATCGCGGCGCGACACCCCGTCTCCTCCTCCACCTCCCGAGCGGCGGTGACGATCGGCACCTCACCCGGCTCCGCCTTGCCCTTGGGCAGCGACCAGTCGTCGTACCGAGGCCGATGAACCAGGGCGACCCGCACACCGAACCGGCGCGAGGGTCGCCACAGCACCGCTCCCGCAGCCTGGATGACGGGGCCGAAGGAGTCATTCGCCACGGGCGACGCCCCGGCGGAGCAGCTCTTCCTGCATGTCCTTGCCGCCACCGTTCGGCGGCGACTTCGACCAGCCGTCCGGACCGAGCACCCAGCAACGGGTCTCGGGGCTGGCGGACATCTCGAACAGCGCCGCCATCACCTCGGTGGCACCGGGGTCCTTGACCTGCACCAGGGCCTCGACCCGGCGGTCGAGGTTGCGGTGCATCATGTCCGCGCTGCCGATCCAGTACTCCTCGTTCTCACCACCGTTGCGGAAGTAGAAGATCCGCGAGTGCTCCAGGAACCGGCCGACGATCGACCGGACCGTGATGTTCTCGCTCAGGCCCGGCACCCCGGCGCGCAGCGCGCAGATGCCGCGCACCGTGACGTCGACGGTCACCCCGGCGCGGGACGCGCGGTACAGCGCGTCGATCACCTTCTCGTCGACGATGGAGTTCATCTTGAGCCGGACCAGCCCGCCCCGGCCGGCCCGCTGGTGCTCGATCTCCCGTTCGATCCGGGCGATGATGCCGCTGCGGATGGAATGCGGTGCCACCAACAGGTTCCGGTACTCGGTCTGCCGCGAGTAGCCGGTCAGCACGTTGAACAGGTCCGTCAGGTCGGCGCCGATGTCAGGGTCGGCTGTGAGCAGGCCGAGATCCTCGTAGATCCGGGCCGTCTTCGGGTTGTAGTTGCCGGTGGCGATGTGGCAGTACCGGCGCAACGTCCGGCCCTCCTGCCGGATCACCAGCGCCGTCTTGCAATGTGTCTTCAGGCCCACCAGGCCGTAGACCACGTGCACCCCGGCGCGTTCCAGTGCCTTCGCCCAGGAGATGTTCGCCTGCTCGTCGAACCGCGCCTTGATCTCCACCAGTGCGACGACCTGCTTTCCCGCGGCGGCCGCGGAGATCAGCGCGTCGACGATCGGCGAGTCACCCGACGTGCGGTACAGCGTCTGCTTGATGGCGAGCACCTGCGGGTCGGCGGCCGCCTGCTCGATGAATCGCTGCACCGTCGTGGCGAACGACTCGTAGGGGTGGTGCAGCAGCACATCTCCGTCCCGCAGCGTCGCGAAGACGCTCTTGGGGGTCTCACCCTCGGCGAAGGCGGGGTTGGTGGCCGGCACGAACGGCGGATCCTTGAGCGTCGGCTTGTCCAGCCCGTACAGCTGCCACAGGCTCGAGAGATCAAGCAGTCCGGGCACTTCCACGGCGTCGGACGGGTCGACGTCGAGCTCGCCGAGCAGCAGGGCCAGCACCCGCTCACTGGTGGTGTCGGTGATCTCCAGCCGGACCGGAGGCCCGAACCGGCGCCGGGCGAGTTCACGTTCCAGCGCCTGCAGCAGGTCCTCGTCGCGGTCCTCCTCGACCTCGAGGTCGGCGTTGCGCGTCACCCGGAAGACCTGGTGCTCGATGACATCCATGCCGGGGAACAGTTCCGCCAGGTGCGCGGCGATCAGGTCCTCCAGCGGCAGGAAGTCGTTGACGCCGCGCCGCACCCGGACGAACCGGTCGACGTTGTTGGGCACCTTGACCCGGGCGAACCGCTCGGCGCGGGTCTCCGGGTCCCGGACGATGATCGCCATGTTCAGGCTCAGCCCGGAGATGTACGGGAACGGGTGCGCCGGGTCGACCGCGAGCGGCGTCAGCACCGGGAAGATCTGCGAGGTGAAGTAGTCGGCGAGCCGGGCCCGGTCCTCGGGATCGATGGACTGCCAGTGCACGATCCGGATGCCGGCCTCGGCCATCGCGGGCAGCACGTCGTCGGTGAAGCAGCGGCCCTGCCGGTCCACCAGTTCCTGGGTGCGGGCCGAGATCAGCGCGAGTTGCTCGGACGCCGTCAGTCCGTCCGCGCTGGTGACCGACAGACCCATGTCCCGGCGGCGCTTCAGGCCGGCGACCCGCACCATGTAGAACTCGTCCAGGTTCGAGGCGAAGATCGCCAGGAACTTCGCCCGCTCCAGCAGTCGCTGTTCGGGGTCCTCGGCGAGGGCGAGCACCCGGGCGTTGAAGTCCAGCCAGGACAGTTCGCGGTTGGAGAACCGGTCCTCAGGAAGTGGTTCGTCGTCGACGTCGGTCTCCCGCACGGCCTCCGACGGGCCGCCGTGGAACGGTTCGACGGCGGGTTCCTCGGCCATCCGACCGGTGAACGTGCCGATCGTGTCGGTGACGACAGCGGCCGCCGCGGCCGCCGGAGCCGGTCGCAATGCGGCGGGAGCCGTTGCAGGGGCTGATGACTGCCTGTCCGCGGCGGGCGCGTCCGTTGTCGCCGGTTCGGCGGAGGCGGCCCGTCGCCGGGCGGGTTCCGCCGCCGCGCCGGTCGCCGCCGGCCGCGGTGCGGGGCGCGCGGGAGGCGTACTGGTGGTGGACCGGGAACCTCTGCTGGCAGTCACCGGGTCATTCTCCCGTGCGCCAACCGGCAATTGCCACACCGCCCGGCCGATGACGCCAGTGGCGACCGGACTCGGCGGCGCCCGCGGTGCAGGCCTTAGGGTGATCGGCACATCTGCCGACCAGGGAACGGGCCCGGGTACTGCCGGCAGCAGGCACGTATGGAGGAGCCGACGGTGGCGCGCAGTCCGGTGCACGAGAAGGGCAATGCCTGGCTGACGTTCTGCCAGGTGGTGATGTACCCGTTGGCGTTCCTGCTCGGCCGCAAGCGGATCAGCGGACTGGAGAAGATCCAGTTGCGCGGCGGTTACCTGCTGGTCGCCAACCACATCTCCCACCTCGACCCGCTGTACGACTCCGTGGTGGTGCGCAAGTCGGGTCGGATCCCGCGGTTCCTGGCGAAGGCCTCGCTGTGGAAGGTGCCCGTGCTGGGCGGTGCGCTGGCCGGTTCCGACCAGATCCCGGTGGAGCGGGGCGGGGGCGGCGCCGGTCAGGCGAGCCTGGAACTGGCCACCGAGGCGCTGCGCAAGGGCAGGGTCGTGCTGATCTACCCGGAGGGCACCGTCACCCGCGATCCGGGTCACTGGCCGATGCGGCCGCGGCCGGGTGCGGGTGCTCTCGCGTTGTCCGGGGACTTCCCGGTGATCCCGGTCGCGCACTGGGGCACCAACCACGTCTACGACTCCTACGCGAAGGGCCGCAAGTTCCACCCGTTCCCGCGCAAGGACATCCACATCGTCTTCGGTGACCCCATCGACCTCACCGAGCTCCGCTCGCGGCCGGTCGATGCGCGGTCCATCCGGGACGCGTCGCTGCTCATCATGACCAAGGTCCGGGACATGGTCGCCGAGGTCCGCGACGAGACGCCGCCCGTCGAGTTCTTCGACCTGAAAAAGGCCGAGCGGCTGGCGAAGCGGGCGGCTGACGCCGAAGCAGCGGCCGCCGCCGCAGTGGCCCCCGCCGGTGCAGCCGAAGACGCGGTGTCCGGCGGTCCGGCCGCCGACGCCGCACATGCGGCCGCCGCGACAACCGAGGACAAGCCCGCGCCGAGCGGTGCGCAGAACGGATCGTCCGGCGGGGTGCCTGCCACGCCCGCCGGGACCGGTGACCGGGCCGGCGACTCGTCCGCGGCGGGCGGAACCGGCACTTGACCGGTGCCCAGCGGCCGATCGAGCGGGTTGCGGTCCTCGGTGCCGGATCCTGGGGCACGACGTACGCCAAGGTGCTGGCCGACGCCGGCCGGTCCGTCACGCTGTGGGCCAGGCGGCAGGTGGTCGCCGACGCGATCGGGCAGCGGCACCACAACGCGGATTACCTGCCCGGCATCCGGCTGCCCGACTCGCTGACCGCGACCGCCGACTTCGACGAGGCCATGGACGGCGTCGACGCCGTGGTGCTGGGCGTGCCCAGCCAGGCGCTGCGGGAGAACCTGCGGGTGTTCCGGGATTCGCTGCCGCCGGACGTGCCGATCGTCTCGCTCGCCAAGGGCGTGGAGATCGGCACGGGCCTGCGGATGAGTGAGGTGATCGAGCGGGTCGGCCAGGTGGACGCGTCCCGGATCGTGGTGCTCACCGGGCCGAACCTCGCGGTCGAGATCGCTTTGGAGCGGCCCACGGCGGCGGTGCTCGCGTGCACCGACCACGAGCGGGCGATGGCGGTCCAGATCGCCTGCGCCACACCGTACTTCCGGCCGTACACCATCACCGATGTGATCGGCGCGGAGATCGCCGGCACCGGCAAGAACATCGTCGCCCTCGCCTGCGGCATCGCGGACGGGCTGAGCCTCGGGCTGAACACGTCGGCGTCGTTGATCACCCGCGGGCTGAACGAGGTGACCCGGCTCGGTGTCGAACTCGGCGCGACCCCCGCCACGTTCGCCGGGCTGGCCGGCCTGGGTGACCTCGTCGCGACGTGCTCGTCGCCCTTGTCCCGCAACCGCACCCTGGGCGGCCGGCTCGCCGCCGGGATCGGCCTGGAGGCGGCGCTGGAGGCGACCGGCGGTCAGGTCGCGGAAGGGGTCGTCAGCTGCCGGTCGGTGCGCGACCTGGCGCTGCGGCACAAGGTGGACATGCCGATCACCGAGTCGGTGTACCAGGTGTGCTACCGGCACCTGCCGCCCGCGCAGATGATCCGGTACATGATGGACCGGCCGCACAGCCCCGAGTGACGACGGGCCCGCAGCGCGGTGGCGGCCAGCGAGTCGGACGCGGGCCGCCGACGGCCGAGCCCCTATGGTCTGTGCTCATGAGTTCCGAGCGCATCCGGGTCGCCGTCGTCTTCGGCGGCCGGAGCGGCGAGCATCCCGTCTCCTGCATCTCCGCCGCGGGTGTAGTGGCCAACATCGACACCGACCTGTTCGACGTCACGGCCGTCGGCATCACTCCGGCCGGCAGCTGGCTGGTGATGGACCCGGCCGAGATACCGCAGCCGGTGGGCCGGGAACTGCCGACCGTGGCCACGGGCTCCGCGGTGGCGCTGACCGCCGACCCGACCGCGGCGGCGATGGTGTCGCTGGATCCGGCGGCCGCGCTGGCCGTCACCGAGGTCGACGTGGTGTTCCCGGTGCTGCACGGCCCCTACGGCGAGGACGGCACCATCCAGGGCATGCTAGAGCTGGCGGGCATGCCGTACGTCGGCGCCGGGGTGCTGGCTTCGGCCGCCGGCATGGACAAGGAGTTCACCAAGAAGCTGCTGGCCGCGGAGGGCCTGCCGGTGGGGGACTGGGCGGTGCTGCGTCCGGGGGTGCCGACGCTGCCGGACGCCGAGCGCCGCCGGCTGGGTCTGCCGGTGTTCGTCAAACCCGCGCGGGCCGGGTCCTCGCTCGGCGTCAGCCGCGTCGATTCCTGGGCCGACCTGGACGCCGCGATCGACTACGCCCGGCGCACCGACCCCAAGGTGCTGGTGGAGGCCGCGGTGATCGGCAGCGAGGTGGAGTGCGGGGTGCTGGAGTACCCCGACGGCCGGGTGGAGGCGTCACCCACGGCGCAGATCAAGGTCGGCGGTGATCACGACTTCTACGACTTCGACGCCAAGTACCTCGATGACGTCGCGACCTTCGACATCCCCGCGGAGTTGCCGCCCGGCGTCACCGAGCGAATCCACGACCTGTCCCGCCGGGCGTTCGCGGCGCTGGACGCGCAGGGCCTGGCCCGGGTCGACTTCTTCGTCCGGCCGGACGGCGATGTGGTGATCAACGAGGTGAACACCCTGCCCGGGTTCACGCCCATCTCGATGTACCCCCGGATGTGGGCCGCAGGCGGCGTCTCGTACCAGGAGCTGATCACGGTGCTGATCCGCACGGCGCTGGCCAGGGGCACCGGCCTGCGCTGACGCCGGCCGCCAAGGCATCGCGGCGTGCGACGTCGGAACATGGTGCGAAAGAAGGCATGTCGGGCGGGACGGGACCTTCCGCAGATCCGGTCAGTCGCCGGTGACCGGGACCGGGACACCGTTCTCGCAGATCGGCCGCACCGGCAGGGTTGCGGCGATGATCTGTGACATCTGCTGCCACGGCCCGGTGTTGGTCTCGGTGTCCGGGATGGTCAGGGCCACCCGCACCGACCGGTCCACCGCCAGGTAGGTCGTCGCACCGCTGCCGGCCAGCGGCAACCAGGCCACCTGGTCCACCTGCTGGATGGACGCCGAGCAGGTCAGCTCCTGCGGTGTGGGCAGCCCGCAGCGCAGCACCACAGCCGGCTCACCCCAGGCCGCGACACCGGCCAGCTGGGGATCGTCGCCCTGGACCAGCTGGCGGCGCTGCAGCCCGCCCAACTGCTCGGGTAGGGCCGCCGTCAGGGCCGCGCAGGCGGGACCTGTGGCGTCGGGCGCGTCGACCGACGACACCGGCAGCGGATCACCGACCGTGGTGAGCGGACGCGAGCTGACGATCGAGGCCAGCAGGATGACCACGGCGATGGCCACCAGTGGCAGCGCGATCGCGGCGATCAGCCGCCACCGGGGCAGCCCGTCACGACGGGACGGACCGGCCGAGCGACCGTCCGAGGCCGCGTCGCCGGACCCCTGACTGCTCTCCGACATCGGTGCCGCCGGCCCCCGAACCGCAGCGCCGGCGCTCAGAGATGAACGACGGGGCAGGTGAGTGTGCGGGTGATCCCCGACACACCCTGGACCCGCGCCACCACCAGCTTGCCCAGCTCGTCGACGCTGTTCGCCTCGGCACGCACGATCACGTCGTAGGGGCCGGTCACGTCCTCGGCGCTGGTGACCCCCGGCAGCTCGGCGATCGCCTTGGCCACCGCAGCGGCCTGGCCGACCTCGGTCTGGATGAGGATGAACGCCTGCACCACGGTGTGCCCCTTTCAGCAGTCTCGCGACGGGTTCGCCGCCCGAGCGTAGCGGCCCGGCGGACCCCGCGATGATGAGGTGTCGCAGCCGCCGGGTCGCCGGCCCGCTCGGCGGGGGGTGGTGTCGGCGCACGCCGGGGTCGGGCACGATGACATCCCGGATCAACGACATCCCGGATCATCGACATCCGAATCAAGACCGCGGACAGCGGCTGTGTGTAGCGAGGTGCCCCATCCCCACACCACCCACGGACAGCAGGCGATCACCGGGCGGCGCCGCCCGGACCGTCGCCGACCCGGCGCCGACCAGCGCCGGGCCGCCACCCGGCAGCCTGGCCGCGGCGGGTGAGTTCGCCGTCATCGACACCGTCGCCGGTGCGATGGGCCAGCCGGAGACCACGCTGCTCGGACCCGGTGACGACGCCGCCGTCGTCGCCGCACCCGACGGCAGGGTGGTCGCCAGCGTCGACGTGCTGGTCGACGGCGTGCACTTCCGCACCGAATGGGCCGGCGGCGAGCAGATCGGCCGGCGGGCGGCCCTGGCATCGATGGCCGACATCGCCGCGATGGGTGCGACCCCGACGGCACTGCTCGTCGGCATCGGTGCCCCGCCGCAGGCACCCGCCGCGCTGCTCGCGGACATCGGTCGCGGACTCGACGCCGAGGCCGTCGCCGCCGGCGCCGGCGTGGTCGGCGGTGACCTGACCCGCTCCGACGTGCTGACCATCTCGGTGACCGTGCTCGGTGACCTGCGCGGCGGGAAACCGGTGCTCCGATCGGGCGCGCGGGCCGGTGACGTCGTCGCCGTCAACGGCCGATTGGGCTGGGCCGCAGCCGGTCTCGCGGTGCTGTCCCGGGGCTTCCGGTCACCGGCCGCCGCCGTCGGTGCCTACCGGGTGCCGGATCCGCCGCTGACCGCCGGACCGCCGGCGGCCGCCGCCGGGGCCACCGCCATGATCGACGTCTCCGACGGGTTGCTCGCCGACCTCGGTCACATCGCGGCCGCGTCCGGGGTGGCGATCAACGTCCGCACCACGGCACTGCCGGTGAACCCGCGGCTCGTCGAAGTCGCGTCCGCGCTCGGCAAGAACCACCTGGAGTGGGCGCTGACCGGCGGTGACGATCATGCGCTGGCGGCGACCTTCCCGCGCGGCACCGACCTGCCCGAGGGCTGGACGGTGATCGGCGCGGTCGGCGACGGCAGCGGGGTCTCCGTCGACGGCACGCTCTGGACCGCCGCCGGCGGCTGGGATCACTTCGGCTGAGCCAGGCCGCCTGTGACGAGCAGTGGGCGACCGCCCGGCCGGACCCGCCATCGGCTCGCCCGATGGACGAACCGGCCGTCCACCACGACGTGCGCGGGGTCCGGGCGACCGACGGCGAGCCGCCCGTACCGACACCCAGCCGAGTTGCACGGCCCCGCCCCGACACTCGCCACCGACCGGCCCCAGCCCTCATGTCACAGCCAACCGGAGGACCGATGCCCGCCCCGCTGCACACGATCATCGACCCCGAGTGGGCGACCGCGCTGGACCCCGTCGCCGACCGGATCGCGGCGATGGGGGAGTTCCTGCGCGCCGAGGTGGCCGCCGGCCGCACCTATCTGCCGGCCGGGCCGTCCGTGCTGCGCGCCTTCGAGCGGCCGATGTCCGATGTCCGGGTGCTGATCGTCGGCCAGGATCCGTACCCGACACCGGGGCATCCCATCGGGCTGTCGTTCGCGGTCGACCGGCACGTCCGGCCGGTGCCGCGGTCGCTGGCGAACATCTACCGGGAACTGCACAGCGATCTCGGGATCGCGCCGGCCGTCCACGGTGATCTGACGGCCTGGTCGGACCAGGGCGTGCTGCTCCTGAACAGGGTGCTGACCGTCGAGCCCGGCCGGCCGGCGTCGCATCGTGGCAAGGGCTGGGAGCCGATCACCGAGACCGCGATCCGCGCACTGGTGGAACGGGGTGGCCCGCTGGTCGCGGTGCTGTGGGGCAAGGACGCCCAGACGCTGCGGCCGATGCTGGGCGACACGCCCGTCATCGCGTCCGCGCATCCGTCACCGATGTCCGCCGACCGGGGCTTCTTCGGATCCCGTCCGTTTTCCCGGACCAACGACCTGCTCCGCGAGCAGGGCGGCGAGCCGGTCGACTGGGCGGTGTGAGCGACCTCCCGCACCCCGGCCCCGATGAGGGGTCCGCCGGTGATCCCGCTGCGCCGGCGCCCGCGGCGGTTCCGGGCGTGACGCCACCAGCCCCCGTGGGGTCGGCGGCGACGTCACGGCGGCTCTCGGCAGCCCTGTTCGCCGGCGGCATCGCCACCTTCGCCGAGCTCTACGCCGTGCAGGCGGTGCTGCCCGCGCTCGCGTCGGAATGGGATCTGAGCGAATCGACCGCCGCCCTGGCGGTGTCGGTGGCGACCGGTGCGCTGGCCGTGTCGGTGCTGCCGTGGGCGGCCGTTGCCGACCGGATCGGCCGGGCCCGGGCGATGACGATCTCCGGCGTGGTAGCGGCCGTGGCGGGCGGTCTGCTGCCGCTGGCACCGTCGTTCGGTGTGCTGCTGGTCCTGCGGGCCGTGTCCGGGCTGGCGCTCGGCGCGCTGCCCGCCCTGGCGATGGCGCACCTGGTGGCCACCGTCGCGCGGGGCAGGGCGGCCGCGGTCGGCGGGTTGTACATCGCCGGCACCACCATCGGCGGGCTCTCAGGGCGGGTGCTCACCGGCGCGGTTGCCTCGGTCGCGGGCTGGCGCTGGGGGGTGGCCACCACGGCCGCGCTCGTCGCGGTCGCCGTGGTGATCTTCGTCGCGCTGTTGCCCCGGGGGGTCGACGCCCGAGTCGGCCGGATCGGCGCCCGGGGCCGCGTACCGCGCCCGGGTCGTCGACAGGGTCAGTGGCAACGAATAGCGCTCGCGCTGGCCGACCGCACCGTCCTGGTGTTCTACGCGCAGGCGTTCCTGCTGATGGGTGCCTTCGTCACCGTCTACAACCTGCTGGGCTTCCGGCTCCTGGACGACCCCTACCGGCTGCCGGCGTCCGTGGTCAGCCTGCTGTTCCTCACCTACCTCGTCGGCACCGTCGGGTCCTCCGCAGTCGGCCGGATGGTCGGCCGCTTCGGACGCCGCCCGGTCCTGGCGGGCGCCGGGTACGGCATGGCCGCGGGGGCCGTGCTGATGCTGGCCGCACCGCTGGGCATCGTGCTGACCGGCCTGGTGGTCACCACGTTCTGCTTCTTCGTGGCGCATGCGATCGCCGCCACCTGGGCGGGCGAGCGGGTGCCGGCTGCGCGGTCGCAGGCGTCCGCGCTGTACTCCCTCGCCTATTACGCCGGCTCCAGCCTGCTGGGCTTCGCCGGTGCGCTGATCTACGACGGTGCCGGCTGGACCGGGGCGATGATCATGGTCGTCGGCTGCGTGAGCACCGCGGCGACGCTGGCCCTTGTCGGCGCGCCGCGCGTGGCATAGCCCGGCTCGAACGGGCAGGGTTTCCCCTATGACGCAGATGTCACCGGTGCCCGGACTTCCGCCGGATCGAAGAATCGCCTGGCGGCTCGGCCTGGCCATGGCCGGGCGGATCACGCTGTCACTCCTGCTGCTGTTCGGTGCGTACTTTTTTCTGCCGGCCAAGATGACCGGCACCGCCGAGTCGGACCTGGTCTACCTGTTGCTGGCACTCGGGGTGTTCGCGGTGGTCGTCGGCCTGCAGGTACCGGCCATCGTGCGCGCGAGGTACCCGGTGCTTCGGGCGGTCGAGGCACTCACCCTGATCATTGCGCTGTATCTGTTGATCTTCGCCAGGGTCTATCTGTCGGCCTCGTTGTCGAGCCCGGACGCGTTCAACCATCCGCTCAACCACGTCACCGCGCTGTACTTCACCGTCACCGTCTTCGCCACCGTTGGCTTCGGTGATTACGTCGCCGCCACCGATGGCATGCGCGGCCTGGTGACCGTGCAGATGGTGCTGAACCTGATCGTCCTCGGCCTGATCATCAGGCTGTTGACGTCCGCGGCCCAGCGCGGGGTTGCCAAGAAACATCAGCCGCCGGCCGGTGATGCCGACCAGAAGCCGGCTGGTACCAGCTGAGGGATCCACCGCCGAGTCCCCGCTGACCGGCGCTCGGGAGAACGGCGCAGCAGGGGTCAGGCAGCCGCGGCGCCGCCCGGAGCGGCCGTTGGTGCGGTGGCCCGCTGACCGGCGCGCGGGATCGGCAGCACATTGACCACGACGTACGCCACGACCACCGCGACCACCACCTGCGGGGTGACCGACACGCCGTCGGCGCCCAGCAGCAGCGTGGCCAGCAGCGTCGAGGTCAACGGCAGGCGCAACATCGCGGCGCACATGGCGCCGATCCCCATGCCCAGCGCCGGCGCCAGGCTCATCCCGGGCAACCCGCTGGCGGCGATGCCGATGGCCGCACCGATGAACATGGCCGGGAAGACGGGGCCACCGCGGAACGCACTCAGCGACATCCCGTAGGCCAGGGCCTTACACGCGATGAGCAGGACCAGCACGCCCACCGAGTAGCCGGCGGCGTTTTCCACGAGACCGGGTAGGGCGTCCTGCCCGGAGAACAGCACCTCGGTGAAGCTGTTGCCGCTGATCAGCTGGTAGGTCATTGCGGAGAGCCCGATCAGCAGGCCGAGGCCGATGGTGACCAGTACCCGGCCCCGGTGCACGATCGGCCGCAACGACAGGCCGATCCACCGGATCAACCAGCCGAGCAGAGCCCCCACGACGCCCATCGCCAGCGCCCAGCCCATGGTCGCGACCGTCGGTGCCACCGCGGGCGGCACGGTCGGGATCGCGAGCGAGAAACTGCCCAGACCGGTCCACGAGTCCAGACCCACGAAGATCAACGCCCCGATCCCGGACGCGAGCAGGCCTGGCAGCGCGACCAGACTCAGGGTCGCACCGCTGATCCCGGCCGCCTCCATGATCAGGAACGCGCCGAGGATCGGAGAGCCGAGCAGGGTGCTGATCGCGGCGAAGCTGCCCGCCGAAGCCATGATCGTCGCGGCCATCGGCGGGGCGTCCTTGCGGGCCAGGTGAACCGCGAGGGCGCCGAGCCCGCCGCCGAGCGCGATCAGCGGGGCCTCCGGTCCGAGCACCGCACCCAGGCTCAGCGTGGTCAGCGCCGCCAGGAACACCCCGGTCAGCTCAGGGCCCGTCGGAGGGCCGCCCCCGGTGGTGAACCCGAAGGCCGGTGAGTGGCCGGCGTTGCCGGGCAGGTAACGGATGGTCAGCGCAGTGAGCAGGCCCGACAGCATCAGCCAGGGCAGCGGCCACCAGGCGGGCGCCGGTCCACCGGTCATCGACTCCGCGAGATCGGTGAAGACCCACTGCTGGATGTTGGCGACCAGGGCCAGGAATCCGTAGGCGATCGCGGAGATGGGAATGCCGAGAATGGCCGCCAGGATGAGCGCGCTGAGGTAGGGCTTGGACCGGAGAACTTGCGCCGGGTTCATCGCCGCGGCACCGGCCGACGGGCCCGCCGCGGGGGCGGGTCCGGGCGCTGGGCCGGGAGCCGGTGCGGTGCCACCCGCCGCGCCGGTCGCCCGAGGTCCGGAGCCGTCCGGCACAGTGGGTGGGGGCATCGCGCGGCCTTTCCTTCGACGGGCCCGTGGGTCCGCTGACGAGCAGCGACCAGGGTTCGCAAGTTGCTCCGCCGCCACTATGTCGCGCGCCGTCGTGGCCGTAATCATCCGAGTCGGGCAGTCTGCCCGGCCCTGTGTCGAGTCGGTCCGGGCTCATGTCGACGAGCGCCCGACGCGCGGGCGACAACCAGCTGTGCCAAGCGCGTGGCCCGTGGAAAGGGTGGCCGTCCGGGCATGGGCGCGGCCGGGTGCGGACGTCCCAGCGGCATGCTGACCGGAACCGGTGCGCCGCTGCCCGACCCGGCTTCAGAGCAGCGTCGCGTCCCAGGAATCGATGGCCGCGGCCGACCGGGGCGCCGCCGGGCGCCGCCGGTCGATGTCGTCGAACGCCTGTGCTGCGGCGGCCAGCGCCGGCACCACGAGCAACGCGGCGACCCCCGAGTGCCCGGTGACCGACCAGTCGCTGAGCGGCTCTCGGCCCAGCAGGTCGAGCAGCCGGCGGTGGCTCCGGTCCGGGGCGAGGGCGGCCACCAGCAGGTAACTGTCGGCGCCGGGGGCGATCCGGTGGGCGAGCACTGCGGCCACCGTGCTGGGCATGTCGTGGATCAGCACGACGGTCCGCCGGATGGCGGCCTGTGCGATGAACCCGGTCAGCGCGGCCAGGTCCGGACCACCACCGGTGGCCAGCATGCCGAGCACATCGGTGTCGCTCTGCCGGACCCGGAACAGCGCGTCCCGGACGGCTGCCGCCTTCCGGATCCAGGCGCCGTCGTCGACGCCGGACCCGCGGGACGTCGCGTCCACCGGTTCCATCCCGGTCAGGGCCGCGGTCAGCACCGCGACCGGCGTGCTCACGCCCACCCCGCAGACCGCACCGATCAGCAGGTCCGCGCCGGCGTCGACCTCGGCGTCGGCGATCCGGCGGCCCACGTCGAACGCCGCCTCGGCCTGCTGCGGCGTCATCGCGTCGGTGATGTCGACCCGACCGCTGGGGGCCGCGTCCGCGGACCGGTCCGGCACCTCGGGCACCGGATGGTTCATGCCGACGTCGACGACCTTGATTCCCCCCCCCGCGGCCCCGGCCAGGGCCGCGGACAACCCGCGTCCGGATACGAGATCCGCGGCGCGGGTTGCGGTCTCACCGGCAAGTGCGGCGGAGACGTCCAACTCCGCGATGCCGTGGTCGGCGGCCAGCACGACGAGTTGCGGCCTGCGCGGTGCCAGCGGTCGGTCCACCGAACCCGCGGCCGCTGCGAACAGGTCGATCACCGAGCCCCAGACGCCCAGCGCTCCGACGGGCAGTGACTGCCGCACCGTGGCCGCCGCCGCTGCGGCGTCACCGTCCAGGGCCGGAACGGCGGGCAGGTCCAACGGCATGTGCTCTCCCGTACTGCGGTCGATCGGGCGGCTGGTCGGCGCGTGCGGACGCGGCGCAGCTGCTGCGTCGCCGGTGCCGAACGACCAGTGTGACCGCCATCCTGCCGCCGCGGTGTCGGCGCCCGCCGGGTGCGACACGCGCCCGAGCCGCCCGGTCGGCCCGCTGTGTGATGGAGACGGGTGAGAAAACCGGTAAACACCAGGGAAAACGCGACCACCGGCTCACTGACCGGCCGGTCCGGTTTACCGTCGGAAGTGCGGTCCGCTCGCGACCGCAGACAATCGATCGGAGATCTGAGAAATGGTGTACCTGTGGCGCTACGCCGACGAGGCCGGGGTGGTGGCCGACGGGCCGGCGGTGTCGTTCGAATCCCAGGAGGCGGCCGAGGCGTGGCTCAGTGAGAGCTACCCGGATCTGCTCGAGGACGGCATCTCGGCGGTGTCGCTGTTCAACGACGAGCAGGCGCTGTACGGCCCGATGGCGCTGAGCGAATAGCCCGTTCCGTTCGGGTGATTTCTGCCGCCAGCTGTTGTTAACCGTGGTTCACATCTGTCATCGTGGACCCACTATGACGAACTTCGCCGAACCAGCCGAGTACGCCGACCTGCGCGCCGCGATCCGCGAGATCACCCTGACCCACGGACCCGCCGAATACGCCGAACACGGGCGCACCGGCACCCCGATGACCGGCCTGTGGCAGGACCTGGGCAAGGCCGGCTTCATCGGCATCAACGTCCCCGCCGAGTTCGGCGGCGGCGGCGCGGGCATGGCGGAACTGGCGATGGTGACAGAGGAGTCGGCCGCCGCCGGCTGCCCGTTGCTGCTGTTGCTGGTGTCCAGCGCGATCGGCGTCGAGGTCCTCCGCCGGCACGGATCGCCTGCGCAGCAAGAGGAATGGCTGACCCGGCTCGCCGACGGCAGCAGCAAGGTGGTGTTCGCCATCACCGAGCCGGACGCGGGGTCGAACTCGCACCACATCACCACCACCGCCCGGCGTGACGGCGACGACTACGTCATTGCCGGCCAGAAGTACTACATCTCCGGGGTCGAGGAGGCCGACGCGGTCATCACCGTGACCAGGACCGGCACCGACCCGGTGACCGGGAAGGCGGAGCTGTCGCTGTTCCTGGTGCCGATGAACGCGCCCGGGGTCAGCTGGAACCGTCTCGAGGTGGCCGCGCAGATCCCCGACCGCCAGTACACCGTCTTCTTCGACGACGTCCGGGTCCCGGCCACCGCGCTGATCGGCGAGGAGGGCAAGGGCTGGCTGCCGCTGTTCGACGGGCTCAACCCGGAGCGGATCACCGCCGCGGCGCTCGGCGTCGGCATCGGCCGATACGCCGTGGATGCGGCCGCTGCCTATGCCCGCACCCGCAACGTCTGGGACGTGCCGATCGGCAGCCACCAGGGGGTGTCGCACCCGTTGGCCAAGGCCAAGATCCACGTCGAACTCGCGGCGCTGATGACGGCGAAGGCGGCCTGGCTGCACGACAACGGGCTGCCCGCCGGCGAGGCCTCCAACATGGCGAAGTACGCGGCTGCCGAGGCCGCCATCGAGGCGGTGGACGCGGCGATCCAGGTGCACGGCGGCAACGGGTTGTCCGTCGAGTACGGCCTGCTGCCGATGTGGGGGATGGCCCGGCTGCTGCGGATCGCGCCGGTCAACAGCGAGATGGTGCTCAACTACGTCGCACAGCACACCCTGAAGCTGCCCCGTTCGTACTGACCCGTCCGGCAGGTTCGCCGGCCGGACGATCACCGAGGCGGCAGCGTCGCCCACGTCACCGCCGTGCATTCCGTACGGTGACGCCGTCCAGCGCACCTAAACTGACCCGGTGACCACCACGGCCGATCGGAACGAGCAACCGACCAGGGAACTGGCCAAGCAATACGATCCGGCGTCGGTAGAGGTAGATCTGTACCGGCGCTGGATGGACGCCGGCTACTTCCGGGCGGACGAGCAGCGGGTGCTCAGCGGTGAACGGAAGCCGTTCTCGATCGTGCTGCCGCCGCCGAACGTCACCGGCAACCTGCACGTCGGCCACGCGCTGGACCACACCCTGATGGACATTCTGGCGCGCTGGCACCGGATGTCCGGTGACGAGGTGCTGTGGCTGCCCGGCATGGACCACGCCGGTATCGCGACGCAGAACGTCGTCGAGCGGCAGCTGGCCGTGGACGGCAAGACCCGGCACGACTTCGGCCGGGACCTGTTCGTGCAGAAGGTGTGGGACTGGAAGGCCGAGTCGGGCGGCGCGATCCTCGGCCAGATGAAGCGGCTCGGCGACTCGGTGGACTGGGACCGCGAGCGCTTCACCCTCGACGACGGGCTGTCCGCCGCGGTGCAGACCATCTTCAAGACGCTCTACGACGACGGGCTGATCTACCGGGCGAAGCGAATCATCAACTGGTGCCCCGGATGTCACACCGCGCTCTCCGACATCGAGGTCGAGCACTCCGAAGACGCCGGCGAACTGGTGTCGATCCGGTACGGCTCCCTGGACGACCCGTCGTCATCGGTGGTGGTGGCAACGACCCGGGTCGAGACGATTCTCGGTGACACCGCGGTGGCGGTGCACCCCGACGACGAGCGGTACCGGCACCTCCTCGGGCGCACCGTGCTGCTGCCGATCATGAACCGCGAGATCCCGGTCGTCGCCGACCCACACGTTGATCCGTCGTTCGGCACCGGCGCGGTGAAGGTGACCCCGGCCCACGACCCCAACGACTTCGAGATCGGCCGGCGACACGGGCTGGATGCTCCGACCATCCTCGACGAGGCCGCCCGGATCATCGACACCGGAACGCGTTTCGACGGGATGGACCGGTTCGAGGCGCGCGCCGCCGTCAAGCAGGAACTGCGCTCCCAGGGCCGGATCGTCGCCGAGAAGGTGCCCTACCTGCATTCCGTGGGTCACTGCTCCCGCTCCGACGACGTCATCGAACCCCGGCTCTCCACCCAGTGGTTCGTCAAGGTGGCGCCGCTGGCGAAGGCCGCCGGCGACGCGGTGCGCGACGGCCGGACCACGATTCACCCGCCGGAACTGGCGGCCCGGTACTTCGACTGGGTCGACAACATGCACGACTGGACCATCTCCCGGCAGCTGTGGTGGGGCCACCGGATCCCGGTCTGGTACGGCCCGGACGGCGAAACGCGTTGTGTGGGGCCGGATGAGCAGCCGCCGGGGGAGGGGTGGACGCAGGACCCGGATGTGCTGGACACCTGGTTCTCGTCGGGGTTGTGGCCGTTCTCCACGATGGGCTGGCCGCAGCAGACGGACACGCTGCGGGCGTTCTACCCGACGTCGGTGCTGGTCACCGGGTACGACATCCTGTTCTTCTGGGTGGTCCGGATGATGATGTTCGGCCTGTACGCGACCCGGGACACCGACGGCAACCCACAGGTTCCGTTCCACACCGTGGCGCTGCACGGCCTGGTCCGCGACCAGTACGGCAAGAAGATGTCCAAGTCCAAGGGCAACACCGTCGATCCGCTGCAGTGGATCGAGGACTACGGCGCCGACGCGGTCCGCTTCACCCTGGCCCGCGGCTCCAATCCGGGCGCCGACCAGGCGATCGCCACCGAATGGGTCGCCGGCTCCGGCCGGTTCTGCTCGAAGCTGTTCAACGCCACCAACTTCGCGCTGAAGAACGGCGCGGTCGTGCCGACCGGTCCGCTCGCCGACCGGGACCTCAGCCCCGCCGATCGGTGGATCCTGGACCGGCTGGACGAGGTGATCACCTCGAGCACGGACCTGTTGCGGGACTTCCAGTTCGGCAAGGCCGCCGAGGGGCTGTACCACTTCGCCTGGGACGAGGTCTGCGACTGGTACCTGGAACTGGCCAAGGTTCAGATGCCCGCCACCGGCGGCGACGCGCACCGGATCGCCACCACTCAGCAGGTGCTGGGCACGGTGCTGGAGACGCTGTTGCGGCTGCTGCACCCGTTCGTGCCGTTCGTCACCGAGACACTGTGGACCTCGTTGACCGGCGGCGAGAGCCTGGTGATCAGTGCTTGGCCCGTGCCGTCCGGACGCGGCCGGGACGCGGCGGCGGCGACCTGGGTGCAGGATGTCGTCACGCTCACCGGCGAGGTGCGCCGGCTGCGGGCCGACCAGAAGATCCCGCCCACCAGGGCCATCCCGTCACGGCGCATCGTCGCCGACGGTGATCCGCACGCCGGGCTGCACGCGGCGGTCCGCACACTGACCCGGCTCACCGACCCTGGCGAGAACTACCACCCGACGATCACGGTGCCGGTCAACCTCTCGTTCGGCAGCGTCGAGGTCGAACTCGACACCAGCGGGGTGGTGGATACAGCCGCCGAGATCGCGCGGGTCAGCAAGGGTCTCGCCTCGGCGGAGAAGGAGATCGCCGACACCGCCCGCAAGCTGGCGAACCAGCAGTTCCTGGAAAAGGCCAAACCGGAGGCGGTCGCGAAGATCCGGGAACGCTCCGCCCGGGCGGCGGCGGATGTCGCAGCGCTGTCCGGCCGGCTCGCCGCGCTCCGGCAGTCCGCGTCATGACCGGCCCGGGTGAGCGGGGCGAGCGCCCCGATCCTGACGACTCCGGTGACCTCTCCGCTGACGACTTCGATCGTGGTCGCGGGGATCCCGGCCGCGATGACGACGGTGACCTCGGGCCGGAGATCACCTGGGATGCCGGCAATCTCGGCCTGCCGGTGGATGCGGACGAGGTGGAGCCGGATCAGTCGGGCGAGATCGCCGCGGCCACCGCCGATCTCGATGACGACGTGCCGCCCGGCACCAGCACCGTGGTGCCGAACGCGCCGCCGCTGAGCCTGCAGGTCGTCGAGTCGTTGCTGGACCAGCGGCGCTCGGAGGTGCAGATCTCCCCGACGCTGGCCAGGATCACCGCGCTGCTGGACCTGCTCGGGAACCCGCAGAACTCGTTCCCGGTCATCCAGATCGCCGGTACCAACGGCAAGACATCGACCGCGCGGATGATCGACGCGCTGCTCAGCCGGCTCGGGCTGCGGCCCGGCCGGTTCACCTCGCCGCACCTGCAGTTGGCCACCGAGCGCATCGCGGTGGACGGCGCCCCGGTCAGCGCCGACCAGTACGTGGAGTTCTACACCGACGTCGCACCATACGTGGACATGGTGGACGCGGCTTCGGCCAAGGAGGGCGGGCTGCCGCTGTCCAAGTTCGAGATCCTCACCGCCATGGCCTACGCGGCGTTCGCCGACATCCCCGTCGACGCCGGCGTCATCGAGGTCGGGCTCGGCGGCACCTGGGACTCCACCACCGCCGCAGACGCGAAGGTCGCGGTGATCACCCCGGTCGGCATCGACCACACCGAGTATCTGGGGTCCACGCTCACCGAGATCGCCACCAACAAGGCGGGCATCATCAAGGCCGACTCGGTGGCCATCGTCGGCCCGCAGGAGCAGGAGGCGATGAACGCCATCCTGCGGCGGACCATCGAGGTGGACGCGTTCGTCGCCCGTTTCGGCAGCGAGTTCGACGTGCTGGAGCGCTCCTTTGCCGTCGGCGGCCAGCGGTTGACGCTGCAGGGGCTGGGCGGGGTCTACGAGGACATCTTCCTGCCGCTGGCCGGTGCGCATCAGGCGACGAACGCCGCGGTCGCGCTGGCCGCGGTGGAGGCGTTCCTCGGCGCCGGTGCGAACCGTCAGCTGGACACCGCCTCCGTGCAGGACGGGTTCGCCGCGGTGGCCTCGCCCGGCCGGCTGGAGCGGGTCCGCACGTCACCGACGATCATGGTGGACGCGGCGCACAATCCGCACGGCGCAACGGCTCTGGCTGCGGCGCTGGAGCAGGAGTTCTCGTTCTCCCGGTTGGTCGGGGTGCTGGCCGTGATGGCGGACAAGGACGCCCGCGGCATTCTGGAGGCGCTGGCCAACTCCTTCGACGAGGTCGTGGTGACCCGCAATTCCTCGCCGCGGTCGATGCCCGCCACGGAACTGGCCGAGATCGCCGTCGACGTCTTCGGTGAGGAAAAGGTCCACGTCGCGGGCCGGATGGACGAGGCCATCGCGCTGGCCGTCGACCTGGTGGAGTCCGACGCCGCCGATGTCAGCGGCACCGGCGTGGTGATCACCGGATCGGTCGTGTCCGCGGGTGACGGTCGCGCGCTGACCGGACTGGCACCGGCATGACGAGCCCTGCGGCCGCGACCCCGGGCCCGGACGATGCCGCCTCGGACTCGGAGGGGCCCGTTGCCGACGGGTCTGCGCCCGACCAGTCCGGCCAGGCACCGCCAAGGCCGGCCGGCCGGCCGTACGACCCGGAGCGCGGGCTGCGGGGTGTCATGTCCGCGACCCTCATCCTCGAATCGATCGCCGTGCTGCTGTCGATTCCGGTGGCGGTCAACACCGGCGGCGGCGTCGGGCCGGTGGGCGTCGGCATCATCCTGCTGCTCGCGGTGCTGCTGATCCTGGCCTGCCGCGTGGTCGCCCGGCCGTACGCGATCCAGGTGATCCTGGGGCTGCAGGCGTTCGCCATCGCGTGCTGGTTCATCACCCCGACCCTCGGCGTGATGGGCATCGTGTTCACGATCGCATGGGGCGTGATCCTGTGGTTCCGCGCGGAATTCCGGCGGCGGCTGGCGGCCGGTACGCTGCCGGGGCCGCCGCAACCGAGCGGGCCCTGACCGCTCCGTCGCGGGTGCTGCTGGTGGATGGCCGGGCACCGCACAGTGGTGTGCGTCCGCCGGCCGACACGCGTCCGATTCCCAATCCCTGAAAGATCCCCACCACAAGGAGTGTCCGAACCGATGACTTCCGGTACCGCTGTCGAACGAACCCTCGTCCTGATCAAGCCGGACGGTGTCGCCCGCGGCCTGGTCGGCGAGGTGATCAGCCGGATCGAGCGGAAGGGACTGCGGCTGGCGGCGCTGGAACTGCGCAACGTGGAGGTGGCGGTCGCCGAGCAGCACTACGCCGAGCACGAGGGCAAGGGCTTCTACACCAGCCTGCTCGACTTCATCACCGGTGGACCGCTGGTCGCGATGGTCGTCGAGGGCCCCCGGGCGGTCACGGCCTTCCGGCAGCTCGCCGGGGGCACCGACCCGGTCGAGAAGGCCGCGACGGGCAGCATCCGCGGCGATTTCGGCCTAGAGACGCAGTACAACCTGGTGCACGGGTCGGATTCGCCAGAGTCGGCGGCCCGGGAGATCGGCCTGTGGTTCCCGCAGCTGTGAGCAATGACGGCGCCGTCCCACGACCGCCGCTCGAAGACGCGCCGGAACTCGCCGGCGATGACCCGGCGGCCGCACGGCACACCACCGTCGACCGGGTCGGTCCGGGTGGCACCGTCGCCTCGGACAGCGCGTTCGGCGTGGCGCTGGTGAGCCTGTGGCAGCACATCGCCGACTCGGGGGCACCCGTCGGCTTCGCGACGCCGGTTTCCAGGCTGGAGGTCTCCGCCCGGGTGGCGGAACTCGTCGAGGGGCTGCGGAAGGGCACCGTGGTCGGCGTCGCGGCCAACCGGGCCCGCCGGCTCGTCGGTGTCGGGCTGCTCCGCCCCGGTCGTGGCATCCGCCGGCATACCGGCCGGGTGGAGGTTTTGCTGGTGCATCCCGACCAGGCCGGGGACGGCCTGGGCAGCGCGCTGCTGAGCGATCTGCTTCGGATGGCGGCGGACCGCGGCATCGAGCGGGTGGACCTGGAGATGCAGGACGACGACCGCCTCGCGGCCTTCTTCGGCCGGTTCGGCTTCACCGAGTGGGGACGGCGGCCGTCCTGGCTGCGCCTTGGCCCCGGCCACGTTCGTGATCAGGTCATCCTCGGCGCAACCCTGCCGGACGCCGGGTGATGCCCGTGCCGTCTGGACAACGCGGTCGGAGAGCCCGGTGAGTGCCGGGCCGGCCGACCCGGGCAAGCGCCGGATCGTCGACCTGTCCCACCCGATCACGGACGGGATGGTCACCTACCCCGGCATCCCCGGCCCGGTGCTCGGCACGCACCTGTCGTTCGACGAGTCGGCGTCCCACTACGCCGCCGGTACCGAGTTCTTCATCGGCACGATCAGCATGGCGGCCAACACCGGCACCTACCTGGACACACCGGCCCACCGCTACCGCGACGGTGACGACCTCGCCTCACTGGAACTGGAACGGATGGTCGACCTCGACGGTGTCGTCGCGCGGCTCGGCCCCCGGTCCGCGCCGGACCGGCGCGCCATCGACGCCGTTGACCTGCGGACCGCACTCGATGGCCTCGACCTCGCCGGCCGAGCCGTGCTGGTCGAGACCGGGCACAGCGGCCGGTGGGGGTCACCGGACTACTTCACCGACCACCCTTACCTGACCGATGACTCGGTTGAGTACCTCGTGTCGGCGCGGCCGGCGCTGGTGGGGATCGATTCGTTGAATATCGACAGCACACACACCGGACGGCGGCCGGCGCATTCCTGGCTGCTGGCGGCGCGGATCCCGATCGTCGAACACCTCACCGGACTGCGGGACCTGCCCGTCACCGGGTTCCGGTTCACCGCGGCGCCGCCCGCCGTGTGCGGTCTGGGCACCTTCCCGGTGCGCGCGTTCGCCGTTCTGAGCTGACGACGGCACGGGGCGTCGATCAAAGAGGCCGGCGAACCGGCGGGAGCGCACCGGCGCACCGGCACGCCCGGGCGGTCGCGGTCGCAGTCAGCGGTGCCGACCGGCCGGCTGTGCGTCGCGCCGGCCGGTGGCCAGGAAGGCCCAGCCGACCATCACGGTGCCGAGCACCAGGATCGCGAGGCCGACCACCACCGGCACGGTGATGTCCAGGCCGGTGCTGGCCAGCATCCGCGGCGTGGTTCCCGGCGGCAGTGACGGGGTCGCGGTGCCGGTGGTCGCAGCGCCCGTGGGGGCGGTCGACGCCGCGCTCACCGCCTGTTCCCGTGCGGAACCGGCGGACGCCGCAGGTGAAGCCAGAAAGGCCAGCACCACGCCGAGAACGATCAGCACGGCGCTGGTCAGCCAGACCCGAAGGGTGCGGACGGATCGCATGGCCGGCCTCCCTCGCTGGTGTCGTACTCGTCGAATGTTCGTTGCGGGCGGTGGTACGGAGCGTGGTGTGCGTGAAACCGTCGTCGGTTCCATGATGCGGTCGGTCCCGGGCGCGATGACGTCAGCACACGCGGCGCCATGACGAAGACGGTTGCGCCGGGCACCGGGTTGCGTCGCCCGCACCGCGTGTCTGCACTGCTTCCTGTGCACTGCTGTCTCTCGACTGCTGTCCTGCCGGGGTCATCTGCACAACGAGGGACACGGCACAGCAGTGCCTTGGACGCAGGGGTCGGTCGGGTGGCAGCGAGGGGTTGCCCAAAACCTGGCGCCCGCTGTCGTTGCCCCGGCGTACCGTCTCTCGGCGTGACGTCGTGGAGCACATCAGGTCCCGCCCTGTCCGCCGAAGGCGGTCGAGGATCGACCGGCGAAACCGCGGCCGCTCCGATGATCGTCGCCCGCGGGCTGCGCAAGAGCTTCCCGGTGAAGTCCGGCGCCGAGGTCGAGGCGGTCGCCGGCATCGATCTCGAGGTGGCGCGCGGTGAGTCGTTCGGCTTCCTGGGCCCGAACGGTGCCGGCAAGTCGTCGACGATGCGAATGATCGCGTGCGTGTCCCCACGGACCGGCGGTGACCTGTCGATCCTCGGGATGGACCCGGAACTCGACGGCGTGCAGATCCGCGGCCGGCTCGGCGTCGTCCCGCAGCAGGACAACCTGGACGACGAGCTGACGGTGCGGGAGAACCTCATCGTCTACGGCCGGTACTTCGGCATCTCCCGCGCCGAATGCCGTCGCCGCGCGGTCGAGCTGCTGGAGTTCGCTCAGCTCGTCGAGAAGGCGGAGACGAAGGTCGAGACGCTCTCCGGCGGGATGAAGCGACGGCTGACCATCGCCCGTTCGCTGATCAACGAACCCGAATTGCTGCTGCTCGACGAGCCGACCACCGGCCTGGACCCGCAGGCCCGACATGTGCTGTGGGACAGGCTTTTCCGGCTCAAGCACAACGGCACCACGCTGGTCGTCACGACGCACTACATGGACGAGGCGGAGCAGCTGTGCGACCGGCTGGTCGTGATGGACGGCGGCCGGATCGTCGCGCACGGAACGCCGCAGCAGTTGATCGCCGAGCACAGCACCCGTGAGGTGCTGGAACTGCGGTTCCGGCCGGGCACCCAGGAACCGGCAGAACAGGCGGTGCTGTCGCTGGTGGAACGGGTCGAGGTGCTGCCCGACCGGCTACTGCTCTACACCCCGGACGGTGACGCCACCCTGGCCGACGTCCACCGGTTGAACCTGCACCCGGTGACCGCGCTGGTCCGCCGCTCGACGCTGGAGGACGTGTTCCTCCGGCTCACCGGACGGAGCCTGATCGATTGAGCACGTCACACGCGTCCGCCGGCTTCGTGCCGTCCCGTCAGGGGCCCGGGGGCAGGCTGGTCGTCTGGGAGTACCTGGTCCGGTGCTGGCGCCGGTACCTGGTGTCCAGCCTCGCCGAAGCGGTCGGCACCCCGCTGCTGTACCTGCTCGCCCTCGGGTTCGGGCTCGGCAGTCTCGTCGACTCCGGGCCCGGCGGCGACAGTGACGCGCTCGGCGGCGTGCCGTATGTGCAGTACATCGCGCCGGCGCTGCTGGTCGCCGCGGCCGTCCAGGTCGGCATGGGGGAGTCCTCCTACCCGGCTTACAGCCGGTTCAAGTGGACCCGGGTCTTCTGGGGTGTGACGGCCACGCCGGTGACGCCGGGCGAGGTCGCCGATGGGCAGACACTGTTCATCGCCACCCGGATGGTCGCCGGGTCGACGCTGTACTACCTGGTGCTGCTCGCCTTCGGAGTGGCCGGCGGCCCGGCGGGTGTGCTGATGATCCCGGTCGGGGTGCTGACCGGCATCGCTTGCGCCGTCTGGGTGCTGGCCCTCGGCGCCCATATGCGATCCGAGGGCGGCGCCTTCAACGTGCTGTTCCGGTTCGTGCTGGTGCCGATGACGCTGTTCTCCGGTTCGTTCTTCCCGATCACCGAGATCCCGCTGGTCATCCGGTGGCTCGCCTGGCTGTCCCCGCTGTGGCACGGCAACGAAGTGGCCCGGGCGGCGGCGCTCGGTGACCTGCAGTCGTGGCCGACCGTCGGTCATCTCGGGTATCTGACCGTCCTGCTGGTGGCCGGCTTGCTGGTGGCGCGGCGGTTCTACCGGGCCCGGTTGGTCGTATGAGCGAGACGGTGCACCAGGCCCCGCCGCGCCCGCCGCGCAGGGCGCCGTTGCTGCTGCGGATCATTCCGTTCGAGCTGTACGCCGGCCGGGCCGGCGTCGTGCTGGAACGGAACCTGCGGGTGTACCGGCGCGCCTGGATGATCATCGTCTCCGGCTTCTTCGAGCCGGTCTTCTACCTGCTCGCGCTCGGTGCGGGGCTCGGCGCCCTGGTCGGCACAGTGGATGCCGGCGCCGGGCCGGTCAGTTACGCCGCCTACATCGCGCCGGGACTGCTGGCGACGTCCGCGATGAACGGCGCCATCTACGACTCCACGGTCAACGTGTTCTTCAAGATGCGGTACGCCAAGCTGTACGACGCGATGCTCGCGACGTCGCTGGGGCCGATGGACGTGGCGCTGGGGGAGATCGCCTGGTCGTTGCTGCGCGGCGGCATCTACTCCAGCGGCTTCGTCGTCATCATGCTGGTGCTCGGCCTGCTGGAGTCGTGGTGGGCGCTGCTGGCCGTGCCGGCCGCCCTGCTCATCGCGTTGGGATTCGGCGCGGTCGGGATGGCGATCACGTCGTTCATGCGCACCTTCCAGCAAATGGAGTGGATCAACACAGCGATCCTGCCGATGTTCCTGTTCTCCACGACGTTCTATCCGCTGAGCGTCTACCCACCGGCGATCGCCGCGGTCGTCAAGTGCCTGCCGCTCTATCAGGGCATCGAGCTGATGCGCGGGTTGTGCCTGGGGATCGTGTCCTGGGACCTGCTGTGGCACGTGCTGTATTTCCTGGTCATGGCGGCGGTCGGGATCGTCGTGACGTCCCGGCGGTTGGTGCGGCTGCTGCTGCGCTGACCGGCTCCGGCGGTGACGCGCCGTCACGACCCACCGTGCGCGCCGGTCGCGCCTGGTCGGCGTCGTGCGGCGGTGTGGGATACTCGGAAGCGGTTCGGCGCTGCGACGTGCGGTGACGGACCCGGGCATGGTGGGTGCGGCAGCTTCCCGCCGGCCCCGATGAGTGAGACATCGGGGGCTGGCGAACGGCCGCCGGGGAACCGATCGGCCCGACCACCACCAGACTTCCCGCTGTGGGCGCCGAAATCCGACGTCGGCGGCGGGTCACGAACGTACGAAGTCCCTGTGCGGACGCGTCCAGTACGCGCCCGGGGGCTTCGGAGAGGAACTGTCTTCATGACGCCCACCCTGGAAACTGCGCTCGCCGGCTTACCCGCGAAGCCGCGCGTGCACGAGCTGTCCAAGCGCATCGGCATCTCCAACAAGGAGGTGCTGACACTGCTGGCCGAGCGCGGCCTCACCATCACGAGTGCCTCCGCGTCCGTGCCGTTGCCGGTCGCGCAGGAGTTGCTCACCACACTGCTCGGCGGGGAGGCCGCCGCTGACGTCGCGGACACCGCGGAGCCGGCGGTCGCTCCCGAGGAGCCCGCCGCCGACGCTCCCGCGACACCCGCCGACACGCCCGCGGGGGCCGACCTGGCGATCAACCCACTGTTCCTGCCTCCCGCGGAGGTGGCGCCGGCCCGCCCGCCGCGCCGCCGGCGTGCGGCAGCCGCACCGGCCGAGGTGGATCCGAATGCGGCGCCGGCGGACTCCGACTCCGCGACCGACGCGACGCCCGAGGTACCGGTCGACACCGAGGCAGAGGCGACCGGTGGTCGCCGTCGCCGTGGGCGTTCCGGGAAGGGCCGCCGTGGCCGGCCGGACGAACGTGACGCGACCGACGCCGGGCCCGACACCGCCGCGGGCAGCGGTACCGACGGCGACACCACCGAGGTCGCGACCGAGCCGGCCTCCGCCGAGGCGGTCAACGATGGCGGTGAGCCGGGTGAGGCGGACACGCCCGGCCGCAACTCTGACGCCGAGGCCGACGCCGACACGGACTCCGACGAGCTCTCCGGTCGTGGCCGCCGCCGTCGCCGCGGACGCCGCGGGCGCGGGCGGCTCGCCGATTCCGACGAGGAGCAGAGCGATGCAACCGGCGGGGACACCGCCGATAATGACGCTGCCGACGCGACCGATCGGGCGACGGGTGCCGACGACAGCTCGGACACCGGGGCCGATGCGCAGGACGACTCCGACGGTGACCGGGACGGTGACCGGGACACCGACGGCGGTCAGGTGGGCTCCGCCAACCGTCGCCGCCGCCGGCGCCGCCGTCGCGCCAACGGGGACGAGACCCCGCGCGAGGACGATCCCGACAACACCGTCGTGCACGTCCGGGAACCGCGGCTCTCGCAGGCGGCCACCGGCGGCCCGGGCAGCGGATCCGGTGAGGTGCAGGGCGTCCGCGGGTCGACCCGGCTGGAGGCCAAGCGGCAGCGCCGTCGGGACTCCCGTGACTCCTCCCGCCGCCGTCCGCAGATCCTCACCGAGGCCGAGTTCCTGGCCCGCCGGGAGTCCGTCGAGCGGGTGATGGCCGTGCGGCAACGCGGTGGCCTCGCCCAGGTTGCGCTGCTCGAGGACGGCGTGCTGGTCGAGCATTTCGTGTCACAGACCGGCTCGGATTCGATGATCGGCAGCGTGTTCCTCGGAAAGGTGCAGAACGTGCTGCCGTCGATGGAGGCGGCGTTCGTCGACATCGGCCGTGGCCGGAACGCCGTCATCTACGCCGGTGAGGTCAACTGGGACGCCGCCGGGCTCAACGGCAAGGCCCGGCGGATCGAGACCGCGCTGTCCAGCGGCGACACCATCCTGGCTCAGGTGTCCAAGGACCCGGTCGGCCACAAGGGCGCCCGGCTGACCACGCAGATCTCGCTGCCCGGCCGGTTCGTCGTCTACGTGCCCGGCGGCGGCGCCACCGGCATCTCCCGCAAACTGCCCGACACCGAGCGCAAGCGACTCAAGTCGATCATGGACCGGATCGTCCCCGAGGACGCCGGCGTCATCATCCGCACGGCCGCCGAGGGCATCGCCGAGGACGAGTTGGCCCGCGACGTCGAACGGCTGAAGTCGCAGTGGGAGGAGATCTCCCGGCGCGCGTCCGAGAAGACCAGTGCGCCGACCCAGCTCTACGCCGAGCCCGGGACGTTGATCAAGGTCGTCCGCGACCTGTTCAACTCCGACATCACCCGCCTGGTCGTCGACGGCGAGGAGGCGTACGAACCGGTCGCCGAGTACGTCAACGCCGTCGCCCCCGAACTGGCCGACCGGCTGGTCCGCTACGAGAGCGCGACCCCGAACGGGCCGGACGTGTTCGCCACGTACCGCATCGACGAGCAGATCGCCAAGGCGCTGGAACGCAAGGTGCACCTGCCGTCCGGCGGCTCACTGGTGATCGACCGCACCGAGGCCATGACGGTGGTCGACGTCAACACCGGCAAGTACACCGGGTCCGGCGGCAACCTCGAGGAGACCGTCACCAAGAACAATCTGGAGGCCGCCGAGGAGATCGTCCGGCAGCTCCGGCTCCGCGACATCGGCGGGATCATCGTCGTCGACTTCATCGACATGGTGCTCGAGTCGAACCGGGAACTGGTGCTGCGCAGGCTGACCGAGGCGCTGGGCCGGGACCGCACCCGGCACCAGGTCGCCGAGGTGACCTCGCTGGGTCTGGTGCAGATGACGCGCAAGCGGATGGGCACCGGGCTGGTGGAGGCGTTCTCCGAGCCCTGCCCGCACTGCGGTGGCCGCGGCATCGTGCTGCACGACATGCCGATGGTGGCCACGGCGGTGGACGACGCTCCGGCCGAACGCCGCACGGGCAAGTCGCGTCGGAACCGCGGCCGTGAGGAGCGCAGCGACGACATCGTGGTGCCGCGTGTCGTGGAGCAGGCGCCGGGCCGGCGTCCCGATCCCCGTGGACCGAAGCCGCCCATCGCGGCGGTGGGCGAGCGGGGTGTCTCGACCGGCCGGGACGCTGCCCGGGACACGCATCGGCCGGTGATCGCGGTCGGCCTGTCCGGTGACGACGCCGGCGAGGTGGATTGGATCGAGGCCGCCGCGTCGGCCGGGATCGCCGCCGCGGACGCCGCCGATGCCGATGACTTCGAGTTCGGCGAGCCGACCAGCGATGCGGCAAGCGAGGGGACGGGCGACGGCCCGACGATCGACGCAGCCGATGGTGCACCGACGGCTGGTGGCGCACCGACGGCGGATGCTGCTGCGGACTCCGCGGCGGCCGGTGCTGCGTCAGTGGAGCAGGACTTGCAGGTCGTCACCGAACCGGCGCCGATCGATGTCGAGGCGAGCCCGCCTGCCGCGACCGAGTCCGCGGCGACCGAGCCGGCGGCGACCGGGCAGGCACCTGCCCCATCCGACGGTGGTGGTGCCGTGTCCGGCACCGCGGCTTCTTCCGGTCAGCGGCCCCGCCGACGCCGGGCCGCCGGGCGACCGGCGGGAGCGCCCGCGGGCACGTCCGGGCCGGTCGACATCATCGTTCCGGAAGCGGCCGTCACCCGTGCCGATCCTTCCGCCGACGGCGGTGCCGGCATCGGTACAGCCGGCCACGGTGACGCGACCGCCGCCACGGTCGGCCCGTCGACCGGTGAGCCCGCCACCGGTGATCAGGCTCCGCAGAACGGACACGTCGGTACCGACGGCGCGGCACCGGCCGCATCGACGCCGCCGCGTCGGCGTCGCGCGGCCTCCCGGCCGGCGGGTCCGGCTGCAGGCGACGGCGCCGAGCCGCTGGTCCTCAGCGTTCCGGCCGATCAGCCGCCGTCATGAGGGTCGAGCCGGCTGCCGTGGTGACCGGTCAGGGGAGCGGCTGGTTTGCCCCGGCCTGCCCGGGCCGCGTACTGTAGGCGGTCGGCACGCTGCTGCGCAGCGGGCTTTGCGGTGCCCTGGTTCTCACCGGTTCCCGGTGGGCGGGATTGCTCCCGGACGATGGTCCGGAGGAATTCGCCAGGGCCTGACAAGATCCGATCGTCACCGCGGCCCCTTTCCGGGGTTCGCTGCGGCGCGAGGAGCCGGAAGGTCACCGCGTCCCGCGGCGCCGCACAGCAGGCACATCGGCCGGAGTTCCGGTCGGCAGCACGAACGAGCATCAACGCAAGTCCACCGAACCGGAGATAAACCGGCATCACAACAGGCAGGAAGGCGCGTCCAGCATGTACGCGATCGTCAAGACCGGCGGCAAGCAGTACAAGGTCGCCGAGGGTGACGTCATCGAGATCGAGAAGCTCGAAGGTGAGCCCGGTGCCGCCGTGACCCTTCCGGCCGTCCTCGTCGTCGATGGCGCCTCGGTCACCGCATCGCTGGAGGCGCTGTCCGCCGTGACGGTGTCCGGCGAGGTCGTGGCCCAGACCAAGGGCCCGAAGATCGTCATCCACAAGTTCAAGAACAAGACCGGGTACCACAAGCGGCAGGGTCATCGCCAGAAGTTGACCCAGGTCAAGGTCACCGGGATCTCCGTCGGGTCGGCCGCGGCCGCCTCCTGATCGGCCCGGGCCGATCTGCCCGCAGATCGAGATGGCCTGATCGCACCACCTGAGTTCACTTCTTCATCAGAAAGGCGCCACCACCATGGCACACAAGAAGGGGGCCTCCAGCTCCCGGAACGGCCGCGACTCCAACGCCCAGCGGCTGGGGATCAAGCGGTTCGGCGGGCAGACCGTCTCCGCCGGCGAGATCCTCGTGCGGCAGCGCGGGACCAAGTTCCATCCGGGCGAGGGAGTCGGCCGCGGTAAGGACGACACGCTGTTCGCGCTGGTCCCCGGCGCCGTGGAGTTCGGCTCCAAGCGTGGCCGCAAGACCGTGAACATCGTCGGTGGCGCCGTCGTGGCCGCCGAGCCGTCGGTCGATCAGGTAGCGGTCCCGGCCGGGGCCTGACCCCCGACGCGTCATCCACATCGCTTCCAGGGGCGGGCCCGAGACCGGGTCCGCCCCTTGCGGCGTCTCTGGAGGGCTGATCGTCGTGTCGGGCGGGTAGCCGTCGGCGCCGGCGGACTGTCCCTTACGGTCCTTCGGTGTTCAGCCAGGGGAAGCCGGCAGCACCACCGTGGGTGAGCGGCAAGTGGCGAATCCCCCGGCACCGATCGGGATTTTGCCGGTGGACGGACCCGACGAGCGGTTCCCGCAGTAGGCAGTCGAGCAAGAGTCAGTTCAGTACCAGTCAGTTCCAGCGACACGGCCGGTTCCGTCCGGCCCGCACCCGAGGAGGTGTCCCGTGGCCAGGTTCGTCGACCGCGCCGTCCTACATCTGCAGGCCGGCGACGGCGGTCACGGGTGCGCGTCTGTGCACCGCGAGAAGTTCAAGCCGCTCGGCGGCCCGGACGGCGGCAACGGCGGCAACGGCGGTGACGTGACGCTCGTCGTCGACGACAACGTCCACACCCTGCTCGATTTCCACTTCCGGCCGCACGCGCGGGCCGGCAACGGCCGCCCCGGCATGGGAGACGACCGCGACGGCGCCAACGGGGACGGGCTGGAACTGCGGGTGCCGTCCGGCACCGTCGTGCTCAGCGAGGACGGCCGGGTGCTCGCCGACCTCGTCGGCCCGGGCGCCAGGTACGTGGCGGCGCGCGGCGGCCGCGGCGGGCTCGGCAACGCCGCTCTGGCGTCCCGCGCCCGCAAGGCGCCCGGCTTCGCGCTGCTCGGCGAGCCGGGCGAAGCGGCCGACGTCGTCCTGGAGCTGAAGTCGGTGGCCGATGTCGGGCTGATCGGCTTCCCCAGCGCCGGAAAGTCCTCGCTGGTGTCCGTGCTGTCCGCTGCCCGCCCCAAGATCGCCGACTATCCGTTCACCACCCTGGAGCCGAACCTCGGTGTCGTCACCGCGGGCTCCGAGGTCTACACCATCGCGGACGTTCCCGGCCTCATTCCGGGCGCCAGCCAGGGGAAGGGCCTGGGCCTGGAGTTCCTCCGGCACGTCGAACGGTGCTCCGTGCTGGTGCACGTCATCGACTGCGCCACCTACGAGGCCGACCGTGATCCGCTGTCGGACATCCTGACGCTGGAACACGAGCTGACGGAGTACACCCCGGCGCTGAGCACCGATCTCGCCGACCGGCCGCGGCTGGTGGTGCTCAACAAGATCGATGTCCCGGAGGCCCGCGAGCTCGCCGACTTCGTCCGTCCCGACCTCGAAGCCGCCGGATACCGGGTGTTCGGAATTTCCGCGGTGACCCACGAGGGGCTGTCCGAGCTCCGTTACGCGCTGGCCGAGGTGGTGGCCGCGGACCGCGCGGCCAAACCGACCGCGGTGGCGCCGCGCATCGTCGTGCGGCCGCAGCCGGTGGACTCCGAGCAGTTCCACGTCGAACCCGATCCCGAGCTCGACGGTGGATTCATCGTCACCGGCGCCCGCCCCGAGCGGTGGATCCGGCAGACCGACTTCACCAACGACGAGGCGGTCGGGTACCTCGCCGATCGGCTGGCCCGGCTCGGCGTCGAGGAGCAACTGGCCAAGCACGGCGCCAAGCCCGGTGCGCCGGTCACCATCGCGGACGTCACGTTCGACTGGGAGCCGACGACCCTCGCCGGTGTCGACATGGTGCCCACCGGTCGCGGGACCGACCTGCGGCTGGATCAACTCGATCGCGTCGGAGCCTCGGAGCGCAAGGCGATGCACCGCCTGCGCCGCGGGCTGGACGTCGAGGGGCACACCTACGACGACCCGAATGACCGCGCGGTCGCCGACGCGGCCGACGCCGGATCCGAGGGCAGCGCGCGGTGAGTTCTTCCGCGACGGTCGGCGCGGCCACCGAGACGACCCGGGACGAGCTGCCCGGGCGTCCCGCCGTTCCTGCCCCGGGACCGGTCGGACCCGGGGCAGCCGTGCAGGCTCCCGGTCACGCGGGTGGCGTGTTGTCCGGCACGAGGCTGGCCGTCGGCCGGGCGAAGACCGTCGTGGTCAAGGTGGGATCGTCATCGTTGACGACGGCCGCCGGTGGGCTGGACCCGGCCCGGCTCGACGCGCTCGTCGACGCCGTCGCCGGCCGGGTGACGGCCGGTTCGCAGGTCGTGCTGGTGTCGTCCGGGGCCATCGCGGCGGGACTGGCCCCGCTCGGCCTGCAGCGACGGCCCCGTGACCTGGCCACCCAACAGGCCGCCGCTTCCGTCGGGCAGCAGTTGCTGGCGCAGCGGTATGCCGGATCTTTCGCCCGGCACGGCCTCACCGTCGGCCAGATCCTGCTCACCAGCGACGATGTGGTGCGCCGGGCGCATTACCGCAATGCGCAGCGGACGTTCGGCAAGCTGCTGTCGTTCGGCGTCGTCCCGGTGGTCAACGAGAACGACACGGTGGCCACCGCGGAGATCCGGTTCGGCGACAACGACCGGCTCGCGGCGCTGGTCGCGCACCTGGTCGGCGCCGGGGCCCTGATCCTGCTGTCCGATGTCGACGCCCTGTACACCGGTGACCCGCGGGCACCCGGTTCGGTGCCGGTGCGGGAGGTGGCGGACGCGGAAGTGCTCGGTGGCGTCAAGATCGCCGCCCCCGGCAGCGATGTCGGGACCGGCGGGATGGAATCCAAGCTGACCTCGGCGCTCACCGCCACCGGCGCCGGCATCCCGGTGCTACTGGCATCCGCGGCCGATGCCGTTGCGGCGCTGCGCATCTCGGATCCGGAGAACGATTCCGACGGGCCCACGGTCGGCACCGCGTTCGCCCCGGCGACCCGCCGGACCAGCGCCCGGCTGTTCTGGTTGCGGCACGCGGCGAACGCGTCCGGATCGATCACCCTCGACGACGGTGCCGTCGCCGCAGTACTGCACCGCCGGAAGTCGCTGCTGCCCGCCGGGATCGTCGCGGCCACGGGTGATTTCGAGTCCGGCGACGTTGTCGATCTCGTCGCGGTCGGTGGGCAGGTGATCGCCCGCGGCTTCGTCGGGCACGACGCTGGTGAGATGCCCGCCATCATGGGACGTTCGCTGTCCGAGCTGGCGCCCGAGCTGCGGCATCCCGTCGTGCACGCGGACGATCTGATCGCGGTGCCGTCGACTGCGGCACCGGTGGGCGGTGCCGCCGCGCCCACACCAGTGCGGCCGGATGAAGGAGAACGGACATGGCAGTGATCGACACCGAGGTCGGCCGCCGCGAGACCGCGGGCGCGGCAACTCGTGACGAGGTGCTGGCCGCCGCCGCGGCGTCCCGGGTGGCGGCTTCCGAACTGGCGCTGCTGCCGCGGGCGGTCAAGGACGGGGCGCTGCTGGCCATGGCCGGTGCGCTGCTCGATCACCGCACCGAAATTCTCGAGGCCAATGAGGCGGACGTGCAGGCGGCCATCGAGGCCGGCACCCCGGACGCGCTGATCGACCGGCTCCGCCTCACCGCGGCGCGGATCGACGGCATGGCAACGGGTCTGCGTGATCTCGCGGGCCTGCCCGACCCGGTCGGCACGGTCGTACGCGGTTCGGTGCTGCCGAACGGGCTGCACCTGACCCAGGTGCGGGTGCCGCTCGGTGTGGTCGCCATCGTCTACGAGGCCCGGCCGAACGTGACCGTCGACGCCGCCGGTATCGCGCTCAAGGCCGGCAACGCCGCACTGTTGCGGGGCTCGGCGTCCGCGCACCGATCGAACCAGGTCCTGGTGCGAATTCTGGCCGAGGCCGCGACCGGCGCCGGCCTGCCGCCCGACACGGTGCAGCTGGTGCCCGGAACGGACCGCGATTCGGTGAAGTATCTGATGACCGCCCGAGGGCTGGTCGACGTCATCATCCCGCGCGGCGGGGCCGGCCTGATCCAGGCCGTTGTCAACGGTTCCACCGTTCCGGTGATCGAGACCGGCGTCGGGAACTGCCATGTCTACGTCGATGCGTCGGCGGACGGTGCGATGGCGCTGGACATCCTGCTGAACTCGAAGGCGCGCCGTCCGTCCGTGTGCAACGCCGCCGAGACCCTGCTGGTGCACGGCGACATCGCCGAGTCCTTCGTGCCCGCGGCGGTCGCCGCGTTGCGCGAGGCAGGCGTGACGTTGCACGCCGACCCGGCGGTGCGCGACATCGTCGGCGAAGCACCGGGTGTCGTTCCGGCCACCGACGAGGACTTCGACACCGAGTACCTCTCGCTGGACATGGCCGTCGCGGTGGTTCCCTCGATCGAGGCGGCGATCAGTCACATCTCGGCGCACGGCACCGGCCACACCGAGGCCATCGTGACGTCGTCGCTGGCCGCCGCGGACCAGTTCGTCGCCCGGGTCGACGCCGCCGCGGTGATGGTCAACGCGTCGACCGCCTTCACCGACGGCGGTGAGTTCGGATTCGGCGCAGAGATCGGCATCTCCACGCAGAAGCTGCACGCGCGCGGTCCGATGGGGCTGGCGGAGCTGACCAGCACGAAATACGTCGTGACGGGTAACGGGCAGATCCGGGGATCGTCATGACCGGGCGTGTTCGGGTCGGGGTCGTCGTGCGCGGGGTGCCCGGTGCCGTTCGTGCAGCGCTCGCGCCGGCCGGCTCCCGGCGGCCGGGGTCCGTGCTGCCAGGCTCTGTGCTGTCCGGCTCTGCGGCCTTCGGCTTGCTGGCGCTTGCACCGAGCGCGGCGTGACGGCTCCGGCTGCGCGGCGGATCGGTGTGATGGGTGGAACCTTCGACCCGATCCACCACGGCCACCTGGTGGCGGCGTCGGAGGTCGCCGACCAGTTCGCGTTGGACGAGGTGATCTTCGTGCCGACCGGGCAGCCGTGGCAGAAGAGCAACACCAGCGTCAGCCCCGCCGAGCACCGGTACCTGATGACGGTGATCGCGACCGCGGCCAACCCTCGGTTCACCGTCTCCCGGGTCGACATCGATCGGGGCGGACCGACTTACACCAAGGACACCCTGACCGATCTGCGCGCGGCCGAGCCGACGGCGGAGTGGTTCTTCATCACCGGCGCCGACGCGTTGGCGGCCATCATGTCCTGGCGCGACGTGGACGAGCTCTTCAGCCTCGCCCACTTCATCGGCGTCACCCGCCCCGGCTACAGGCTCGATGATCTGCATCTGCCGGTCGGCGCCGTCACGCTGATCGAGGTTCCGGCGCTGGCGATCTCCTCCACCGACTGCCGGGCGCGGGTGCACAGCGGCGCACCCGTCTGGTACCTGGTGCCGGACGGGGTCGTGCAGTACATCGCCAAACACGGCCTCTACGTGGGGGAGACGTGACGGCTGCGCCGGGCGCTCGTGGTGCGGCGGTCGGCAGGCGGATCAGCTGCCGTCGTCTCGCCCCGTCCGCGCCGACAGGCCAGTACCGACTTCGTTGTTCGCACACATTGATGCAGGGAGAGAAATGACCGCCACTTCTGAGGCGATTGAGCTGGCTCAGGTGGCAGCCCAGGCTGCCGCCGACAAGCTCGCGAAGGACATTCTGCTGGTTGACGTCTCGGATCGGCTGGCGATCACCGACGTGTTCGTGATCGTCACCGGCGCCAACGAGCGCCAGGTCAGCTCGATCGTCGACGCCGTCGAGGAGAAGATGCGGGCCGTCGGTGCCAAGCCTGCCCGGCGGGAGGGCGAGCGGGACGGGCGTTGGGTGTTGCTCGACTTCGTCGACGTCGTCGTGCACGTCCAGCACGCGGAGGAGCGCGTGTTCTACGCGCTGGACCGGCTGTGGAAGGACTGCCCGACGTTGCCGTTCGTGGACGCGGCGTTGCCCAGCGCCGACAACACCCCGGCCGCCGACCGTTCAACCGATGCCGATGACGGCGCCGACCCGGCCGTCACGGTGGACGATCCCGACGTCGTCGCATCCCCATGACGCTGGAACACCTGATCCTGCTCCGGCACGGCGAGACCGACTGGAATCGCACCCAACGGTTGCAGGGACATCGGGACATCCCGCTGAACGCGGTCGGTCATCACCAGGCGCTCGACGCGGCGCCGTCGATCGTGGCGCTGCGCCCGTCGGTGATCATCTCCTCCGACCTGCAGCGCGCTCGCGAGACAGCCTCCGCCGTCGCGGTTCTCACCGGCATCGAGGCGTCGGTGGACGAGCGGCTGCGGGAGACCTCGATGGGGCTCTGGGAGGGCCTGACCCGCGACGAGGTGATCGCCGAGTGGCCCGGGGAGTGGGATCGCTGGCGCACGACGTCGGCCCACGCCTCGCCGCCGAAGGGCGAGTCCCGCTGGCAGGTCGCGCAGCGGGCCAACGAGGTGGTCGACGAACTGGACGCCGGCACGCACAGCCGGGCGTTGATCGTGTCGCACGGCGGGTTGATCGTCGGCCTCACCGGGTGCCTGCTCGCGTTGCCCGAAGACAGCTGGGGGACGCTGATCGGCGTCGGGAACTGCCACTGGGTGGTGCTGCACCGATACGCCGGCGCCTGGCGGTTGCACTCCTACAACGCGGGTCTCGGTGGCGTGGTGCTGCCGCGCGGTGAGGACGAGGTTGCCGGCACCTAGCCGGATCGCATCAACCGGCCTGCTCGGCGGCGTCGTCGCTGTCGATCCGCGCCGCCCACAGATCCGGTCCGAACACCTCGTACCGGATGGCCTCTGCGGGAACCCCCCGCCGCAACAGCGTGGAGCGGACGTGCCGCATGAACGGCAGCGGCCCGCAGGTGAACACCTGAACGTCCTGCGGCAGCGGCAGTTCCGACAGGTCCATGTACCCGCTGCGGGACCGCCGGTCGTCCGGGCCGACGGTCTCGTACCAGGTGTGCACGGAGAACCGGTCCAGCTGCCGGCCGACATGCGCGACGGTCTCCCGAAGGGCGTGGTCCTGCGATGTCCTGTCGGCGTGTGCGACGATCACCTGCCGTTCGGGCTGGGTCCGGGCAATGTGTTCGACGATCGGCAGCACCGTGGTGATGCCGGCACCGGCACTGGCGAGCAGGAGTGGACTGTCGGAGCGGTCGACCACGAAATCGCCTGCCGGTGCGCTGACGTCGAGCGTGTCCCCGACGGCGACACGGTCATTCAGGTAGCTCGACACCTGACCATCCGGCGCACCGTTGACTCCGCGGACGCGCCGAACGGTGATCTGCATGCGGCCGCCCAACGCGGTCGAGGAAACGGTGTACTGGCGCGGCTGACGCGATCCGTCCGGGAGATCGACGAACACCGAGACGTACTGGCCCGGGCTGATCGCAGGCAACGGCAGGCCGTCGGCCGGCTCGAGGACGAGCGAGACCACGTCGTCGGTCTCCTCGATGCGGCGCACCACCCGGTACGGCCGGGTCGCCTGACGCGGGTCGACGCCGGCCCTCTGGTACATCCGCGCCTCTTCGGCGATCAACTGGGCGGCGAACAGCCAGTACACCTCGTCCCACGCCGCGGCGATCTCCGGCGTCACCGCATCCCCCAGCACCTCGCCGACGGCGGCCAACAGGTGGTGCCCGACGATCGTGTACTGCTCGGGCCGGATGCCCAACGACACGTGCTTGTAGGCAATCCTTTTCAGGACGTGGTCGAACGACGGCGCGTCCGGGTCGATCAACTGCACCGCGTAGGCCACCACCGAGGCGGCCAGTGCGCGGCTCTGCTCACCGGTGGCCTGATTGCCCTTGTTGAACACCCGCAGCAGTTCCGGGTGCGCGCCGAACATCCGCGGGTAGAAGACAGCGGTGATCTGCTCCGCATGCGCGGCGACGACACCTGCTGTGGCCGCCACGACGTCGGCCGCTTCCGGCGACAGCAGGCTGGTCGGGCTACCGGTCAAGACGGCTGAAGACATCAAGAGCTCCTTGTGCGGTTCCGGTGTCGGCGCGCCCGATGGGCTGCCGCGGGTCATGACCCAGTGGTGTGGTTGGTGCCGGCTGGTTTCTGAAGGGGAGGAGACGGCGTCGTGTGTGCGCCGTCCGCCCCCTCGGTGCTTGCGCGTGTGCTCGGTGTTCGTCCGCCAACACATCGGAACACTGTTTCCGACGACGCATCGACGACCCGATCGATCGTAAGGACCTCGAAATAACCCGGCGAGGGTCGAAGGTCCTGTCGTTCCGCGGAGCAATCACCCGCCGCCCTGTTGACATGCGCGGCCGTTGACGGGAACCCTCATCGGCTCGGTCACCGACGGCGCCGCCCGTTGGCTCGGTCACCGGCAGTCGCGTTCATCGGGTCGGTCACCACCCGCCTTGTTTCAACGGCTCGGCACCGACCCCGTGAATTGACCCCCATCGGCACTTTGCTCCACAATTCGCGGACCTTGGCCCGGGCCGGATTCGGCGGCTTCTAGCGTCTGAATCGTGCGCCCCCGACCGGATCCGATGAGCCGCATCGCCGTGCTCAGAACACCGCCCGCGGCGGCCGGTGCTGCGGTGCCGGGCACCGATGGCGTCGCGCCCCTTGCGACGGGTCATCCGCAGGCGAGCCCCGTTTCCGTTGCGCCTTCGCCTGTCGACCAGGCGGGCGGAGGCGGGCGTGGCGATGGTGGGGACGGTTTCGCCGCCGGGGTCATGGAGCCGGTTCGTCACTCCGAGCCGTCCCGGGCCGAGCTACCTGGAACCACCGTCTCGGCCGCCCTGGTCAGGCGGAACGGAGTCGGCCGACACCACCATCGCGATCCAGCTACGCACGTTCCCGACACCGCAGCGGCGCACGACGATCTCGACGCGGAACCTGACTTCGAGGTCGCGGGGGGCTGGCCCGCCGATGAACTGGGCTGGCTCGAGGAGATCCCCGAATGGCGCCCGACGAGGAAGTGGGTGCGCACCACAGCGGGTGCCGAGGATCGCGTCGGCGTTGGCGCTCAGCAACCGTCGGTTCCCGACTCGGACGATGGCGAGGACGGTGACGACGACCCGGACGGGCCAATTGAGGCGTCGGCCGAACCGGGCGAAGAAGGGGATGGAACCGCGGCTCGGCGGGCGGTCAGGGCGCCTCGAGTAGCGCGGTCGTGGGGCAGGTTCGCGGAGTTGTGGGTCCCCGAACCGCTGCGCGACGCACGGGTCGATCCCGGCCGCCGAGGTGCATGGGTGCTGTTGCTCATCGCGGCCGTCGCGGCGGTGGTCACGGCGGTCGGGGTATGGCGAGACCGACCGGAGCCTGTTCCGGTGACCGGCGCCAGCATGGCGTCGTCGGCCGGGATGGCCGCCGCAACGCAGGGTTCGTCCGGCGTTGGGCCCGCGTCGGGTCAGCAGACCCCGGGTTCAACGGCTTCGGCTGCTCCTGCCGGCGGGGTCGCCTCACCGGCGCCCGCCAGTTCCGGGCCGATCATCGTGTCGGTGACCGGACTGGTCGGGCGGCCCGGGATCGTGCGGCTCCCGGCGGGATCGCGGGTCGCCGATGCCATCGCCGCGGCTGGCGGAGCGTCCGGCACCGCAGACATCACCGGATTGAACCTCGCGGCCAGGCTGGCCGACGGCGACTCGATCGTCGTGGGCGACACACCCAGCACGGGTGCAACCGTGGCGGCCGGAACGGGCGCAACGGGCGCGGGATCGGAGTCGTCTGCCGCGGCCGCGGCAGCGCGGGGCGGACTGGTCGACCTGAACACCGCTGATGAGGCGGCCCTGGACACGCTTCCCGGTGTCGGCCCGGTGATGGCCGCCAACATCCTGGCCTGGCGTCAGACGAATGGCCGCTTCACCTCGGTGGAGCAGTTGCAGGAGATCAGCGGCATCGGACCGGCCCGCTTCGCCCAGATCTCAGCGCTGGTCACCGTGTCATGACGGGCGCGGCCGGGCGCCGACACGCCTGGGTGGAGGAGCAGCCCGCTCCACCCGTCGACCTGCGACTGGTCCCGGGAGCGCTGGCCACGTGGACCGGTGCTCTGCTCATGATGATCACACCGCCTCCGCGGTGGCCGGTCGCACTTGCCCTGGTGGCCGGTTCAGGAGCCATCGGCTGGCTGATCTGGCGCCGGCGGCCCGGGTGGGGCTGGGGGCTCATTGCGGCCCTGACCCTGCTGACGGCGTCGGTTGCCATCGCCGGACTCGGACTTCAGCAGCGGGACGACGATCCGCTTCGGGCGGCAGCCACCCGCGGATCCTGGGCGGCCCTTGCCGCCACGGTCGCAGGCTTCCCGGTACCGGTGGACCCTGCGGTGCACCGTCCCGACGCGCCCGTGAGATCTCGAGCCGAGGCCGGCGCGCGCGCCGGTCCCACCGCCGGCGACGGAGCCGGCACAGCCGCCGGCGCCGGTGGCGTGCCCGGACCTGCTGCCGTTCCAGGGAGCGCATCAACAGCTGACACGAGTGCCGGACCAGGTGCGGGCGCCGGGGCGGCCGGTCGGTGGCGAGTGGACGTCGTCGCGAACGAGGCCACCGTTGCGGGCCTGCGCTGGGCAGCTGATACGAGTGTGACGGTGTACGGCCAGGGGGCTGGCTGGTCCGATGTTGTTCCCGGTCAACGTATCTCGGTCGACGGCACGCTGTCCCTGCAAGAGCGCGGACCGGTTCCGTCGATCGTGGTGCGGGCTCGGGATCCGCCGGACGTGAGCACAGCTGCGCCCTGGTGGTACGCGGCGGCGGGACTGATGCGGCGCGACCTGTTCGGCAACGCCGCGCATCTCGACCAGGATGCCCGTGGCCTCCTGCCCGGGTTGGTCGTGGGCGACACCAGCGGGATCACGGATGCACTGGATGCCGACGCCAAGGCGACCGGAATCGCCCACCTGCTGGCGGTGTCCGGCTCGCATTTCGCCATCCTCTGCGGGTTCGTCGTGGTCGTGCTCCGCCGTGCGGGACCACGGAAAGCGGCCCTTGGTGGCGCCGTGACGATGGTCGGCCTCGTCGTGCTCGTCGGTCCCCAGCCGTCAGTCCTGCGGGCCGCGGTGATGGGTGGCATCGGGATGCTGGCCATCCTCACCGGGCGGACGCGGACGGCGGTGCCTGCCCTGGCTGCTGCTGTGATCGTGTTGCTGCTGGTGGATCCAACGCTTGCCGTGTCGGCGGGGTTCACACTGTCGGTGCTCGCATCCGGGGGATTGGTCCTGCTCGCCCCGGCGTGGTCGAACTCCCTGCAGCAACGCGGGATTCCACGCGGGTGGGCCGAGCTGACCGCCATTCCCGTTGCGGCACAGGTGGTCACCACGCCGGTGATCGTGCTGATCAGTGGCACGATTTCCGTGGTCGGTGTGGTGGCGAATCTCCTCGTCGCACCGGTGGTCGCCCCCGCGCTCGTCATCGGTGTGCTCGCTGCGGTGATCGGTCCGTGGTGGCCGGCCGCCGCCGGCATCCTCGCCGCGGCGACTGCACCATTGCTGGAATGGATTGCCACGGTGGCACACACCCTGGCGGCCCTGCCGAACGCCACCGTGCCGTGGCCGGCGACCGTGATCGGTGGCCTCGGCTTGGCCGCGCTGATCGTGTTGCTGCTCGTCCTGCTGCGCCGCCGGCACTTTCGGCTGGTCCTCGCGGCGGTGGTGGCCGGCATCGTGGTGGTGCTGGTTCCGGTGCAGTTCGTCCGGCCGGGATGGCCGGCGGCGGACTGGTTGTTGACGGCCTGCGAGGTCGGACAGGGCGACGCCATGGTGCTGTCCACCGGAGTGACCAACACGGCGGTGGTGATCGACACAGGGCCTGACCCCGGACTGGTCGACGGTTGCCTGCAACGCCTCGACGTCACGGTCATCCCGATGCTGATCCTCACCCACCTGCATGCAGACCACGTCGATGGTCTGTCGGGTGTTCTCGACGGCCGTCAGGTCAGTGCCATCGCCGTGGGCGCCGGGCGGGAGCCGGCAGCATCGTGGGCGCGGGTCGCGGCGCTGGCAGAGCAGCGCGGCCTGCCCATCATCCAGTTGTCCCCGGGTGAGCGCTGGATGGTCGGTGATCTGACCATGACGGCCCTCGGGCCGCAGAAGGACTTCCACGGAACGGATTCCGACCCGAACAACGAATCGGTGGTTCTCATGGCCGAACACGCCGATCAGCGGATTCTGATGACCGGTGACATCGAGCGGGAAGCCCAGCAGGCTTTGCTCACCGCAGGTGCCGAACTCCACGCCGACGTCCTCAAGGTGCCGCATCACGGGTCGTCGAAACTGCTCGACAGCTTCGTGCAGGCCGTCGGGGCGGATGTGGCGGTCATCGGTGTCGGCGTCGGAAACGACTACGGACAACCGTCACCGCGGGCGTTGCACACCCTGGCACGGGCCGGTATCGGCACGGTGCTACGCACCGACACCGACGGGGACGTCTCGGTGGGGACCGACGGCGATGCGTTGACCGTCACCACCCGCGGCGCGACGACAGCGGCACGGGGCAGGTGAGGCACATCGGCGATGGAGACGCCCCGCACCATCACCGCGCCATTGACCCGACAGACCCCAACCTGTATCGCCCACACCCCAGCCGGCGAGGCGTACCTCTGCGGCGGCGCGCTACTCGCGTGGCTGCGGCAGTGCCTCCAACTCCGCTTGCACCGCCGCCAGCTCCGACGCCAGTGCGTCGGCTCTCGCCTGCGCGGCCGTGCGATGCTCCTCGAGGATGGCGCCGACCGCGCGGTTCAGGTCGTCATTGTCCAGTGTTTGCACCAACTGCCACACCCGCGCGGGCGGGACGACGGCGGATTTCACCGCGACCCGGGTGCCGATTCTGGCCTCGATCCGCCAGCGCGTCGGCTCCGCCGCCGAGGTGGCGACCGTGATCGAAACCGGCGCGGCACGCTTGGCGCCGCGGACCGGCTTCACCTTCGGCTGCTCCGGTCCGGTCTGCCGCGCAGGCCATGCACCGCCCGGCCGTTCCGTCGCGGGACTGGTGGGCACGGACCCGGGTGAGACACGCTCCGCGCCGGACCCTTCGGTGCCGTCACCGCTGATCCGCACAGGAGAAGGTCGTTGAGGCGCCCCTTCGACGGGCATCGTCAGCGTGCTCTGCTGTGGTGACGACGGTGGCGCCGTGCGAGGCGGAGATGTCTCGCCGGCGGCCGCCGCCGACCCTCCATTCGCTTCAGCGGACTTCCGTCCGGATCCAGGCGGCCGCCCACGGGTTGCTGGTGTGAGGTCTGCCGGGGTGAACGGCAGGACGTCGCGGGTGCCGTTGAGGCTCAGCTCCACCTGGACGTATTCCTCGCCGTCGGTTTCCGGGTTGCCCACGCCGCGGACCCGCCCGGTCCCTCCCTCCGGGAATTGCGCGGAACGGCTGATGCCGACCCGAACGATCTTGCCCTCGGCCAGTTTTCGGCGGATCGCCTCGATGTCGACGGGCGGGGGAGCGGGAGTGCGTCGGCGTGGGGGCATGCGCTGATCCTGCCACCGGGCACCGACACCAAGGGTCCCGGCACGGCAGCGGACCACCGTTTCCGGTGAAGCCCAGGTGCACGACGCGGCGGGGCGACCACTGTTGGACGTTCCAGGAGGCCGCTCACCCCAGGCAGCGATCACCGGCCGGGTCTGCGCTCCCTGCGGCCCGCCCGCGGGACCCGCGGGTGCGAATGACTGTCGGCCCTCGAAACTGACAAGCGGCAGTCCCGTGCGGAACTGTCACCGCCGGGCGCCACCCACCGGAACCACCCCGGCACGACGACGCCGGTGCTGCCCGACGGCCACGACCACCACGACGATCAACGGCCACAACGCCTGCGCCCCAGCCAGCACCCGCTCACTGAGCCCCAGCGCATCACCACCGCGGATCTCGACGGCGAACCAGCCCAACAGGATCAGCAGCACCACCGTCGCACCGATCCCGACCGCGGGGCGGGGCAACCGGGAGAAGGCCGGCCACAGCGTCAGGGCCGCGAAAGCGACTGCTGCGGCGGGACTGTGCAGCGGGCTGGGTTGCGCAGCGGCCGCGACTGCCAAGGTTGCGAACCCGCCGGCGGCCAGCAGCACCCGCCCCCACCGGGCCGCCTCCGGCAAACCGGCCGCGGTGGCGATGTGGCAGATCCCCAGCACGACCAAACCCATCGTCATGATCCACCGGTCCGTCGCCCCCTGGGCCGCGAGCGCACTGATGGTGTCGGTCGTCGCGTCGAAACCGCTCGGCTGTCGGGTCTGCGCCCAGATCCAGCCGCCGATCAGGGCGATCGGCGCCGCGCCGGCAGGGGCGAAGACCCAGGGGCGCAAGGGGTGCTCAGCCCAGCGCTGCTGCGGCCGCTGCGGCCGCACCGGGCAGGGCGGACGCGATGCGGGACAGCGCGTCGTCGTCATGCGCTGCCGAGACGAACCACGCCTCGAAGGCCGACGGCGGAAGATACACGCCGGCATCCAGCAGGCCGTGGAAGAACGCCGCATACGCAGCCACCGACTGCCCGCGGGCGTGGTCGTAGTTGGCGACCTCATGCCCGGCGAAGAAGATCGAGAACAGATTGCCAGCGCGCTGCAGGCGGTGCGGGACACCGGCATGCTGCAACGCATCGGACACCATCTGCCCCACCGTGCCGGCGGTGCGGTCCAGGTGCCGGTACACGGTGTCGTCACATGCCTGCAGGGTTGCGTAGCCCGCGGCGGTGGCGATCGGGTTCCCGGACAGGGTCCCGGCCTGGTACACCGGACCGATCGGAGCCAGGTGCGCCATGATCTCAGCGCGGCCGCCGAACGCGCCGACCGGCAGCCCGCCGCCGATCACCTTGCCGAACGTCATCAGGTCCGGCTGCCACCCCTCGACCTCGCCGTCCAGCCCGAACATGCCGGAGCGGCTGACCCGGAATCCGGTCATCACCTCATCGGTGATGAGCAGGGCTCCGTCCGCGTGCGCCAGCCGGGCGAGCCCGGCGTTGAAACCGGGTTCGGGCGGCACGACGCCCATGTTGGCCGGGGCCGCTTCGGTGATGACGGCGGCGATCTCGCCGGCGTGCGCGGCGAACGCCGCCTCGACCGCGGCGAGGTCGTTGTACGGCAGCACGACGACTTCGGCGGTGGTGGCCGCGGTGACACCGGCGGAATCGGGCAGCGCGAACGTCACCACCCCCGATCCGGCGGAGGCCAGCAGGGCGTCGACGTGCCCGTGGTAGCAGCCGGCGAACTTGATGATCTTGGCGCGCTGGGTATAGCCGCGGGCGAGCCGGATCGCCGACATGGTCGCCTCGGTGCCGGAGGACACCAGCCGGATCTGTTGCACCGGGGCCACTCTGGCGACGATCTCCTCTGCAAGCAGCACCTCGCCCTCGCCCGGGGTGCCGAACGACAGCCCTCGGCTGACGGCCGACGTCACGGCGTCGAGGACGGCAGGATGGGCGTGCCCGAGGATCATCGGGCCCCACGATCCGACGAGGTCGACGTAGGAGTTTCCGTCCTCGTCGGTGATCAACGGTCCGCGGCCGGACCGCATGAAACGTGGTGTGCCGCCGACGGAGCGGAAGGCTCGGACCGGCGAGTTGACCCCACCGGGGGTGACGGCGAGCGCGCGATCGAACAGCGCGGTACTGGCGGAATCGGTCATCAGGTGCTCTCCAGGAGGGTGGCGGTGGGTCCGGCGGCGCGCGACGGCGTCACAGTTCTCGACCGGATCGCAGTCTCGTCGCGATCTCGGCGGCCCAGTAGGTCAGCACGATCTGCGCCCCGGCGCGGCGGATGGACGTCACCGACTCCACCATCGCCCGGTCGCGGTCGATCCAGCCGTTCCGGCCGGCCGCTTCGATCATCGCGTACTCGCCGGAAACCTGATACGCCGCAACGGGAACGGTCGCGGTGGCGGCTACGTCGGCCAGCACGTCCAGATACGACATCGCGGGCTTGACCATCACCAGGTCGGCGCCCTCGGCGACGTCGAGCGCCACCTCCCGCGCGGCCTCGCGGCGGTTGGCCGGGTCCTGCTGGTAGGTCCGCCGGTCGCCGGTCAACGCGGAGTCGACGGCTTCCCGGAACGGACCGTAGAACGCGGAGGCGTACTTGGCGGCGTAGGCGAAAACGGCGGTGTCGACGTGCCCGGCGGCGTCCATCGCGTCCCGGACGGCGCCGACCTGACCGTCCATCATTCCCGAGGTGCCGACCATGTCCGCGCCCGATGCAGCGAGCGCCACGGCCATCTCGCGGTACCGCTGCAGGGTGGCGTCGTTGTCCACCGCGCCGCCGGCGGTCAGCACGCCGCAGTGCCCGTGGTCGGTGAACTCGTCCAGGCACAGGTCGGCCATCAGCACCGTCTGCGCCCCCACCTCGGCGCGAAGGTCGGTCAGGGCGACGTTGAGGATGCCGCCCGGATCGGTGGCCTGTGATCCGGTGGCGTCCCGGTCGGTCGGGATGCCGAAGAGCATCAACCCGCCGACCCCGGCGGACACCGCCTCCACCGCGGCCCGGCGCAGCGAGTCCCTGCTGTGCTGCAGCACGCCGGGCATCGAGGTCAGCGGCACGGGCTCGGCCAGCGACTCCTTGACGAACATCGGCAAGACGAGATCAGCGGCATGCAATCGGGTTTCGGCCACCAGTCGGCGGATCGCGGGGGTGCGCCGCAACCGGCGCGGGCGGACGGCAGGAAAAGAACCAGGAACGGTCACGTCAATTCACGCTTCCACGTGTCGGCGGTGGGCAGGGGCGACGTCGGTCAGTGCGCGGAGCATCCCGCGCGCGGTGGGATCGGCGGCGGTGATGTGAACGGGGCGTCCGGACCTTGCCGACTCTTCGGCGGTCGGCTCACCGATCGCGCACAGCACCGTCGTCGCCGCGATGTCGATGCCGGCTGTCGCCCGGACCGTGCTGGGTGAGGTGAACAACACCGCGTCGAAGGATCCGGCGGCGAGATCAGTTGCGACCTGAGCCGGCGGTGGGGTCACCGTGGTGCGGTAGGCGATCACCATGCGCACCCGATATCCCAACCGGGACAACGCATCGGGCAGGGTCGGTGCGGCCAGATCGGACCGCGGGAGCAGCACGGCATCGTCGTCGCCCGGCGCTGGCCAGATGGCGGCCAGCGCGGCAGCCGAACCGCCTGCCGCGGGCATCAGGTCCACCGGCAGTCCGGCGGATCGCAGCGCGGTCGCCGTCGCCGGCCCGACCGCGGCAACCCGGGTATCGGCCGGCACGACGGGTGACAGGTCGAGTTCGGCGGCCCGGCGCAGCACCGCGTCGACCGCGGACACCGAGGTGAACGCCACCCACGCGAAGCCGCCGCGGAACAACTCGACCAACGAGAAGTCCAGCGCCGCCGCGTCTTCGGGCGGCGCGAGGCCGATCAACGGGACAGCCACGGGTGTCGCGCCGGCCGCGGCCAGGAGCTCCACCAGTTCGCCGGCGCGGTCCGCGGCGCGGGGGACCAGCACCCGCCAGCCGTTGAGCGGGCGGGCAGTCGCCGGTGGGTCCACAGCCGGGTGGTCACCGGATCGCCGCGTCATCGCGCCGCTCCGAGCACCTCACCCGCGCCGCGGGAGAGCAGCTGCAGGGCGAGTTCCCGACCGATCACGGCGGCGTCACTCGCGGCCCCGGCCAGTTCACCGCGGACCGCGGAGGTCCCGTCGACGGCGATCACCGCGCCGGTCAGGGTCACCGTGCCGCCGGTGACGGTGGCGTGCGCACCAACCGGCGCGATGCAACCCGCTTCCAGCGTCCGCAGCAGGGTGCGTTCGGCGGTAGCGGCGGCCCTGCTGTCGGCGTCGTCGACGCCGGCGAGCGCATCTGCGAACCACGCGGAACCCTGGTCGGCGGCCCGGCATTCCACGGCCAGCGCCCCCTGCGCGGGCGCCGGCAGCATCACCTCGAACGGGAACGTCTCGGTGATCGCGTCCGTCCGGTCCAGTCGGGACAGCCCGGCCGTGGCCAGCACGACGGCGTCCACCGTTCCTTCGGTGACCATCCGTAGGCGGGTGTCCACGTTGCCGCGGACGGGCATCACCTCGAGATCGGGGCGGCGGAGCAGTAATTGCGCTGCGCGGCGCGGTGAGCCGGTGCCGATCCGGGCACCGTCGGGAAGGGTTTCCAGGGTGGCCCCGTCCCGGGCACACAGCGCGTCCGAGGGGTCCTCCCGCACCGGGACCGCGCCCAGGGCCAACCCCTCGGCGGGCGCGGTGGGCAGGTCCTTGTACGAGTGCACGATGACGTCCACCCGCCCCTGCGCGAGCGCCGACCGGACAGCGGTGACGAAGACGCCGGTGCCGCCGATCGCCGCGAGCGGTCCGGTGTTGACGTCACCTTCGGTCCTGACCCGGACGAGTTCGTAGCCGCTGCCGGCCTGCTCGGCCACCCGTCCGGCGATCGCGCCGGACTGGGCCAGTGCCAGGGCGCTGCCCCGGGTTCCGACGCGCAGCACGCGGTCGGTCACCCGCTCACCGCTGACTCCTGCGGGCGTGTCCCGCGGATCCCGGATGCCGTCAACCGTGCCGGATCCACCGGAGCTCCGTCGATCTCGACGTCCGCCCAGTCGGCGGCGGAGTCGACCGCCGCCGTGGTGGACTTGGTGGCCCGTGCGTTGACACAGCAGCGGGTCGCGCAGAAATCCGGACGGCGCCGCGCACCGGGCAGCTCTTCGGTCGGCACCGCTGCCGTGCCGAGGCGCTCCTGGATGAGGTCCGCCAGCTCGCCGACGAACCGCGGGTCGACCCCCGGCGTGCGGACCCGGGCAAAGAACACGTTGTGCTGGGCGGCGGTCTCGGCGGCCTCGTTGTCCAGATCCCAGATGACCTCAACGTGGTCGGAGACGAATCCGATGGGCACGACGATGACCCCGCGGCGACCGTGGCCGGCGAGATCGGCGATGACGTCGTTGATGTCGGGATCCAGCCATGGGACGGACGGCGGCCCGGACCGGGACTGGTAGGCCAGTTGCCATGCCGGGGACTCGCCGATCTCTGCGGCGACCGCCTCGATGACGGCGGCCGCGACGGCCAGATGCTGGGTGACGTAAGCACCGCCGGGGCGGTGATCACCGAGTTCGGCGGACCCCGAGGTGTCGGCCATGGTGATCGGCACCGAGTGGGTGGTGAACACGACCTGGAGGTCGGCGACCTCCAGGCCCGTGGCGGCGGCCTTGTGCACCGCCTCGATGGTGCCGTCGACGAACGGTTGCCGGAAACCCGGTCGGTCGAAGTACGGGCGCACCTTGTCGATCCGCACCGAGCCGACCAGGCCTGTTGCTGCCAACGCCATGCCGAAGTCTTCCCGATACTGCCGGCAGGACGAGTACGACGAGTACGCCGAGGTGGCCAGGCCCAGTAGGCGCACCGACCCGCCGGTGTGCGCCTGCGTGATGACGTCGGCGAGGTACGGCGACCAGTTGCGGTTGCCCCACAGCACCGGCAGGGCCACGCCGCGGCGGGCCAGTTCCGCCTCCAGGGCCGCCCGCAGCGCGCGGTTCTGTTCGTTGATCGGTGACGCGCCGCCGAGGGCCTGGTAGTGGTGCGATACCTCCACCAGCCGCTCCTCGGGGATGCCGCGGCCGCGGGTGACGTTGCGCAGGAACGGCATCACGTCATCCGGTCCCTCGGGGCCGCCGAACCCGGCGAGCAGCACGGCGTCATACCCGGGGGTCAGCGGCTCGGGAATCGTTGCGGCGCGCGGTTCGTCGTTGGCCACCGGGGTCACGCCAGCACCTCGACGACGCCCGCCTCGTCGACCCGGCGGCCGGAGAAGAACGGGATCTCCTCGCGGACATGCATTCTCGCGCCGGAGCTGCGCAGATGTCGCATCAGATCGACGGTGTCGTGCAGCTCGTCCGCCTCCAGGGCGAGAAGCCACTCGTAGTCACCGAGGGCGAACGCGGCGACGGTGTTGGACAGCACCTGGTCGTACGCGCGGCCCATCATGCCGTGCTCGACCAGCATCGCGCGGCGTTCCTCGTCGGGCAGCAGGTACCACTCGTAGGACCGGACGAACGGGTACACCGTCGCCCAGTTGCGCGGTGCCGCGCCGGCCAGGAACGCGGGCACATGCCCCTTGTTGAACTCGGCGGGCCGGTGCAGACCCATCGCGGACCACGACGGGGTCAACGTCCGGCCCACGGCGGTGCGGCGCAACGACCGGCCCGCGGCCTGCAGCGCCTCCGCCGTCGGCGCGTGCCACCAGACCATCAGGTCGGCGTCGGCACGCATGGCCGAGACGTCGTAGAACCCGCGGACGGTCACGCCCTGCTCGGCGATCTCCGCCACCATGTCGACGAGTTCGGCGGCCGCCTTGTCCCGCGGCGCGTCCAGCTCGCTGACCCGCCGGTACACGGCGAAACCGGTGTACACGATCTGCGCATTGATCTCCCGCGCGGTGGGACGCGTCCGTGCGGGGGCGCTCGCTGCAGCGCCGGCCGGGGTGGTGGCGGGATCGGTGGTCTCGTTGGTCACCGTTCCATCCTCCCCCACTCCGGGTCGGGCTCCGGGGTCGCGGCCGGGAACGAGGACGCGATCATCGCCACAGGTCCGGGTGCATCCGGCAGTGCAGCGGCCTGCTGACGGGCATCGGTGACGACACCGGACAGACCACTGCCCGCGACCGGTGCGCCGACGACAAACAGCCGCATCGGGCGGAGCACCCGCCGTAGGGCGGCGACTTCGGTGGCGTGCCCTGGGCGTGGGGCGGGCAAGGCGGACGTCCACGGGACGACCGCGGTGTCGACGACGCTGCCACTGTCCAGTTCCACGCCGAGGAGCGTGCCGGCGTCCCGAACGGCGATCGCCGGCAGCTCGGCTTCGGGCGGCAGATCCGTGCCTCGGCCGTAGGACAACCGGAGCACATGCCTTCCCGGACCGGCGGTCCGGGCCAGCCACGGCCACTTCGCGGTGGCGTGGGTGAGCGCCTTGGCGGTCACGCCCGATGCGTGTGCGGAGACCAGGACGCCGGTGCCCCGCGGCGCCCCATCGAGTCGGTTGTCGTCGACCACGAGCGTGCAGATCAGTACCCGGCTGATCGGTGTCTGCAGCAGGTCCACCGGCACGCCGGGTGCGGCGGTCATGATCAGCTCCGCCGCCGCCGGGGACGGCACGGCCAGCACGACCGCCCCGGCGATGACCGTTCCGCCGTTGGACAACGCGACGCGCCAGCCCGCGGCTTCGGCGGCCAGGGACCGGGCCGAGATGCCGGTGTGGAGCACGGCGCCGGCCGACCGGGCGGCGCCCACCAGGGCGGGTACCAGGGTGTGCATTCCGCCGGCGACGGTGGCGACCGCGGACCCGGAGCGTTCCCCGCCGCCGCGGAGTCGGCGCACGGCAGCCGACAGGGACCCGGTTTCCCGCAGGGCGGCGTCCAGTCCGGGCGCAACGCTGCGCACCTCCAGCCGGTCCGGGTCGGCCGCGTAGACACCGCCGGCCACCGGCTCCACCAGCCGGTCGACGACGCGGTTGCCCATCCTGCGGCGCACCAGTTCGCCCAGCGTTGCACCGGCCGGCACGCCCGTCTTCGCCGGCAGCGCAACGTCGACGGCGCTGCGAACGGCGCCGGCGATGCCGATCACCCGCCGGACATCCGGCGCCCACCAGCGGCCGGGAATCCCCAACAGGCCGACGGCGGGCAGTGGGGCGGTGCCGCCGGCGTGCCGCACCCACGCCCCCGCCGGGTTGGGCGAAACGATGCGGTCGGACAGCCCGAGTTCGCTCAACAGGTCGGCGACCGCGGGGCGGGCGGTGGCGAACGATTCCGCGCCCGCGTCCAACGTCAGTCCACCCACCCGGTGCGCGGACAGCACCCCACCGAACCGGTCGGAGGCCTCCACGAGCACGGTGCGGTGCCCGGCGCGGGCCAGGTCCAGTGCGCTGACCAGGCCTGCGATGCCGCCGCCGATGACCAGCACGTCGGCCCGGACGTCGCCGGACAGGGAACCGGGCGGATCGGTCACGGCTGCGGCGCTGCTGGCTCAGCCGCCGCGGCGTCCTCGACTCCTCGAGCGGTGATCTCGTGGGTGTGCACGAACTCGACCAGCCAAGTCAGTACGTCCGGGTCGGTGTCCGGCGGAACCCCGTGGCCGAGGTTGACCACGTGGGACGGCGCGCTGGCGCCGCGCCGCAGGACGTCGGCGGTCTGCTCCTCCAAGGCTGCCTGGCCGGCGAACAGCAGGGCCGGATCGATGTTGCCCTGCAACGGTGTCCGGCCGCCCAGGCGCGTGTTCGCGGTGTCCAGCGGCACCCGGTGATCGATGCCCATGACGTCTGCACCTGCGTCCCGCATGGCGACCAGCAGCTCGCCGGTGCCCACGCCGAAGTGCACGCGCGGCACGCCGAGGTCGGCGACGCCGGCCAGCACGGCCGCGGAATGGGGTGCGACGTAGTGCGCGTAGTCCGGCAGCGACAGTGCGCCGGCCCAGGAGTCGAACAGCTGCAGTGCCGACGCACCGGCGAGCGCCTGCACGCGCAGGAAGGCGGCGGTCACCTGCGCCACCCACACCATCAGCGCGTGCCACGTCGCGGGCTCGCCGTGCATCAACGCCTTGGTGCGCAGGTGTTCCCGGCTAGGGCCGCCCTCCACCAGGTACGACGCCAGGGTGAACGGCGCCCCCGCGAACCCGATCAGCGGTGTCCGGCCGAGTTGCCCGACGGTGGCCGCGGCCGCCGCCGAGATGGGTTGCAGCGCATCGGGTTCGAGAGGCGGCAGGGCGCGGACATCATGAGTGGTGCGGATCGGGTGGTCGACCACCGGGCCGGTCCCGGGCACGATCTCGACGTCGATGCCGGCCAGCTTGAGCGGGACGACGATGTCGCTGAACAGGATGGCCGCGTCGACACCGTGCCGGCGAACGGGCTGCACGGTGATCTCCGCCGCGAGGTCGGGGGTGAGGCAGGCCTCCAGCATCCCGGTCCTGCCCCGGGCGGCGCGGTACTCGGGCAGCGAGCGACCGGCCTGACGCATGAACCACACCGGTCGGGTCGCCGGCCGCCGGCCGCGGTAGGCGGTGATCAACGCGGAGTCGGCGGTCCGCCCGTTCCGCAGTGGATGCGAGGCGGGCAGGAGGTCCGCTGTTCCCGGCCGCTGGTCGGCGGGTGGCGGCTGTGCCGCAGAAACCGGTCGCTGTCCGGCGGAGGACCGCTTCGCCAGTTCGCGGTCGGCGTCTGCGGTCGCCGATCCGTCGATGGCGGCGCCGGCAACGGTGGGTGGGGGAGTCGCAGTCATGGTGCCGTCCATGGTGTCATCCCGGCCGCGACGCCGGACGCATCTGTCGCCCAGCGCGGATCCCCTACCGCGACGCTCCTCACGTCCGGCGGAAAACCGCAGGTCAGGAGCGGTGGCGTCGAGCAGGTTAGGGTTGCCTTCTTACCGGGACCCGTTGCCGCACCCATATCATTGACCCATGCTCATGGTTCTCGGCGCCAGCCACCACGACCTGGGGCTGACGCAGTTGGACCGGCTCACCAGCGGCTCCGAGGCGCTCAGCCAGGCCCTGGTGTCGCTGACTCGACGCGAGGACTCCCCGGTAGCCGGGGTGGTGGTGGTCGCGACGTGCAACCGTCTGGAGATCTACCTGGACGCCGTCCGGTTCCACGACGCCATCGACGAGGTCACCGCTGTGGTGTCCGCATCCTCCGGGATGCCGGCGCAAGAGGTCAGCGCCGCGTTGAAGGTGCGGGTCGGCGCGCCCGTCGTCGCGCACCTGTTCACGGTGGCGTCCGGCCTCGACTCGATGGTGGTGGGCGAGGCCGAGATCGGCGGTCAGGTCGCCAGGGCGCTGCGCGATGCGCAGATACTCGGCACCGCAACACCGGCGATCAACCTGCTCTTCCAGCATGCCGCCCGGACGGCCAAGAAGGTGGCCACCGACACCGGAGTGGGCGCCGCCGGACGGTCGATCGCGTCGGTGGCACTCGACATCGCCGCCGGCACAGTGCATCTCGACGGCGCGCGGGCTCTCGTCATCGGTACCGGTGCGTACGCAAGGGTCGTCGCCGCGGAACTGCGGTCACGCGGTTGCAGTGCGCTGTCGGTGTTCTCGCCCAGCGGTCGGGCGAGCGGGTTCGCCGACCGGCACCGCGCGGTTCCCGTCGAACCGGACCGGCTCGCGGACACGCTGGCGCGCGTCGACGTGGTCGTCACCTGCAGCGGCACGTCCACCGAGACGCTGTCCCCGGAAGTGTTGTCCGCGGCCGTCGCACAGCGGGAGGATCCGCTGCCCGTCCTCGATCTCGCGTTGCACTCGGATGTGTCGGCGGCGGCCCGGGCGGTTCCCGGCGTCCGGGTCATCGACCTGAACACCGTCTCCGAACAGGTCGACCCGGCGCACCTGGCGGCGGTCGGCGAGGCGCATGACATCGTCATCGCGGGTGTCGCCGACTTCGAGGACCGGATGGCCGTCCGCAAGCTGGACCCGGCGATCGTGGCGCTGCGCCAACACGTTTCGGGGGCGGTGGACAAGGAGATGGCCAGGCTGCGGGCCAAGTACCCGGCGGAGGTCGCCGCGGACGTGGAACTGTCGCTGCACCGGCTCACCCAGTCACTGCTGCACACGCCGACGATGCGCGCGGGTGAGCTGGCCAGGACCGGTGACACGGCCGATTATCTGCAGGCACTGCACACGCTCTTCGGCATCGACCTGACCGACGACTCGGGTGCTCACCAGGCGTCCCTGCGGTTGAGCGGCTGATCGATCCGCGGCGCGGCCGACGTGCCGCGACACGGCGAAAGTCCTTGTCGGTCACCATGTCTGCCGGTCGGATCAGCCTCGCCGGAGCACCACCGTAGACCAGGTTGCCGTGCCGCAAATATCGATGACCGGACCGGCCGGTGCCAGCGGTGGACCGGCCTTGTCCTTCATCGTCGTCATCGAGCCGCCGAGGAACTCATCCGTGCGGGCGACCATGGACGGGCCCAGCAGGATCTTGATCGTGCTCCAGGAGGCGGCGATGTCGATCAGGCAGCCGGTGGGTGCGAGAACGGCGTGCCGGAGGTCGAGATCCGCCGTGCCCAAGGTGCCGGAGATGAACAGGGTGGTCGGGACCTGCCAACGGCCGCGGCGTTTGACCGTCCCCCAGTCCAGCGCAATCGTCGCAGAATTGTCGACGACCACCGCGGGTGCAGCACCGGGGGCCGCAGGCGGTGGGAAAAGCGCCGCGCCCTCGGGCAAGTCGGCGAGCGCGGCCCGCAACTCGCCCCTGGTCCTGGCCCCGTACACGATCAGGCTGCGTTCCTCGAACTCCCGCAGCTCCAGGTACCCCTCGCCGACCGCTCTCTGCAACACGGCGATGGCCGATTCCCGTTCCCGAGTGCCGATTCGCAGCGCATCTGGATCCGGCATGGTCATCGAGGCAATGCTATCGGGCGCCGCGGGATCGAGTCTGTCTGCGGGTCAGCACCCGCCGGCAACCGCCGGGATGATCGACAGCGTGGCGCCGGCGGGAACGGGTGTCGCCAGGCCGTCGGCGAACCGGACGTCCTCCTCGTCGACGTACAGATTGACGAAGCGCCGGATCTGCCCGGTCTCGTCCAGCACGCGTGCCCGCACCCCGGGGTGATCCGCTTCCACGGCGCTGATGACGTCGGAAACCGTTGCCCCGCTGAACGTCTGCACGGAAACGCCGGACGCCCCGCCGGTGTAGGCGCGAAGGATGGTCGGGATCCGCACCTGCACCTGCTGACCCGCACCGGTGCCGCCTGTGGTGCCGGTAACCTGACCGCGGGAGCTGCCGGGCGCGGTCACGCCAACCCGGCCCGCTCGAACGCCGACAGGGTCGGGGCGATGGTCGCGGTGGGACCGACCGACCCGGCGATGGCGTCGAGCGTCTTGAGCCCGTCACCGGTGTTGAACAGCACGGTCTCGGCGTCCGGATCCAGCTGCCCGGTCGCGAGCAGCTTGCGCAGCACGGCAACTGTCACCCCGCCGGCGGTCTCGGCGAAGATGCCTTCGGTGCGGGCGAGAAGCTTGATGGCGTCGATGACCTCGTCGTCGCTGACGTCCTCGACCGCGCCACCGGTGCGCCGGGTCACGTCAAGTACGTACGGGCCGTCGGCGGGGTTGCCGATCGCGAGCGACTTGGCAATCGTGTCGGGACGGACCGGCCGCACGGTGTCGTCGCCGGCCTTGAAGGCGGCCGACACCGGCGAGCAACCGGTGGCCTGCGCCCCGAACACCTTGTAGGGCGCCGGTTCCACCAGACCCAGCTCGGTGAGCTCGGCGAAACCCTTGTCCACCTTGACCAGTTGCGCGCCCGAGGCGACGGGGATGACCAGCTGCTCGGGCAACCGCCAGCCGAGTTGCTCGGCCACCTCGTAACCCAGCGTCTTGGAGCCCTCGGCGTAGTAGGGCCGGACATTGACGTTGACGAACGCCCAGTCCTCCTGCTCGGCGGCGATCTCGCCGGCCAGCCGGTTGATGTCGTCGTAGTTGCCCTCCACCGCGACGAGGGTCCCACCGTAGGCCGCGGTGGTCAGGATCTTCTGCTGCTCGAGGTTGCTGGGCACCAGCACGACCGACCGGATACCGGCGCGCGCGGCGGCGGCGGCGACCGCATTGGCGAGGTTGCCGGTGGACGGGCAGGCGAGCACGGTGAACCCGAGCTGACGGGCCGCGGCGAGCGCGACGGCCACCACCCGGTCCTTGAAGGAATGCGTTGGGTTGCCCGAATCGTCCTTCACCCACAGCGTTTTCATGCCGAGCTCGCGGGCCAGATTGTCGGCCCTGATCAGCTTGGTGCCGCCGGGGTTGATGTTGCGGGTCTGTGCGACGCCGGCGGGCACCGGCAGCAACGGGGCGTACCGCCAGATGTTGTCCGGGCCCGCCTCGATCCGGTCCTTCAGGGCCTGGCCGCGGAGCGCGAAGTCGTAGGAGACCTCCAGCGGTCCGAAGCACTCGGTACACGCGTAGAACGGGCCGAGGTCGATGCGATGCCCGCACTCCCGGCAGGACAGCGCGACGGCCGGGCCGAGGTCGATGCCGGGCGCGGCGGAGCCGGGTGCCGCGACGTCAGCGACAGAGGGCACAGGGGAGGGCAGAACTGTGGTCATGGCGAGGCCTTTCCTCATCTTCCCCGCTGTCGCGGGACGGAAGTGGCACCTACTGACGATCGGCCTCGCTCGGGCTGATGCCGTCACGAGAAGTGATCATCGTCAGTGGTTGCCGGGGCTTCGTCGGGCCGTGTCCCTCTGCCCCTCTGGATGAGTGGGATGAAGTTGTCCGCTGATGGTAGCGCATGATCGTCGATGCGTGACCGTGGTCCGGGCCACCCGCCGGCCACCCCGGGCCGGCCGCCACCTGTGCCCGCCGAGACAAGGGACCGGTCCGGCAGACCGGTCAGCCGCCGATCGTCACCGTGGAAATGGTGACCGGCTGCACCGGTGCGGTGGCGTTCCCGGAGCCGGTGATGCCCTGCGCCGCAATGCCTTGGATCACGTCGAGGCCGGACGCAATTCTGCCGAAGACCGTGTAGTCCGGCGGCAGTTCCGAGTCCTCGTAGACGAGGAAGAACTGCGATCCGTTGGTGTCCGGACCGGCGTTCGCCATGGCGACAGTGCCCGCCGGGTAACGCATCTCCGGCGTGGTCTCGTCGGGGAAGGTGTACCCGGGGCCGCCTCCGCCGGTGCCGGACGGGTCACCGCACTGCAGCACCGACAGTGACGGCGACGCCGTCAGCCGGTGGCACGGGGTGTTGTCGAAGTAACCGCTCTTCGCCAGGTGCACGAAGCTGCCGACCGTGCACGGCGTCGCCGCGGTGTCCAACGTGACAACGACATCGCCACCGGTCAGTGCGATGGTCGCCGGCGTCGTCCCGGTGGCCGGTTCCACTGCGGGCGGGAGGGAGACCTCCTTGGCGGCGGGCCGCTGGCTGGGCAGGTAGCTGCAGGTGGTGCTGCCGGCCGGAGCCGTCGCCGGCGGGCTCGTGGCGGCGGAGTCGGATGATCCGCAGCCGCCGGCCAGCAGCAGCGCGGCCACTGCGACGAGGCCACCGAGCCGACTGCCGGCTGGGAGGGGCGAACGGGGCACGTGGTGGTCCTTCGGTCGAGGCAACTGGCCGGAAGAGGTCACGGTACGGCCTCCGGTGGGGGACGGGTGGTGATGTGCGACCCGCTGTCGGTGTGCGATGGCACGATGACCGCATGGCAGCAGCGACGGCATCGGCCCGGTCGGACGATACGGCGCCGCCCCCGCCGCTGGTGCTGGTCACCGGTGACGAGATGCTGCTGGTGGACCGGGCGATCGCCCGGGTGGCCGGCGCCGCCAGGCGTGCCGACCCCGGTGTCGAACGGCGGGACGCCGACGCCGCCGGGCTCTCCGCGGGCGAGTTCTGGGACCTCGTGTCGCCCAGCCTGTTCGCCGAGCCGCGGGTGGTGGCGGTCCGGGGCGCGCAGGAGTCCGGCAAGGACCTCGCCTCGGCGCTGGCGAGCTATGTCGCCGACCCGGTGGACGGCGTCACGCTGACGGTGCACCACTCGGGCGGCGCCAGGAACAAGGCGATTGCGGACACCATGACAAAGGCCGGCGCGACCGTGGTGGCCTGTAACAAGATCACCAGGCCGGCGGAGCGGATCGAGTTCGTCCGGGCGGAGATTCGCCGGGCGGGCGGTACGACCACGCCCGACGCCGTCGCGGCGCTGGTCGACGCCGTGGGATCAGACCTGCGGGAACTGGCCTCGGCGGCGAGTCAGCTGGTGGCCGACACGGCCGGAATGGTCGACGAGAACGCCGTGCACCGCTACCACCGCGGGCGGGCCGAGGTCAGTGGGTTCACCGTCGCCGACGCCGTGATGGCGGGTGACCTGGCTGCGGCGCTGGAATCCCTGCGCTGGGCCATGGGTGTCGGAGTGGCCCCGGTGCTGGTCGCGGACGCGCTGGCCGACGGGGTCCGCACGATCGCCAAGGTGTCCGGGGCGCGCGGCGGCAACTCGTACGCGCTGGCCTCTCAGCTGGGCATGCCGGCGTGGAAGATCGACAAGGCGCGCACGGCCGGCCGCGGCTGGAACAGCGACGGGCTGGTCACCGGGATGGCGGTGGTGGCGCAGCTCAACGCGGACGTGAAGGGGGCCGCGGTCGACGCCGAGTACGCGCTGGAGAAGGCCGTGCTGGAGCTGGTCGCCGCGCGCCAGCGCCGCTGAGTCTGCGTGCCTGGACACCGCCCCGAACGCCGAAATGCCGCCCGGCATGTGCCGGACGGCAGGTGGCGGAACGCGCCGGTCAAGCGGCGCCGAGAGGCGGTGGTGTGCCGACCCGGAATCAGATCTGGTTGACGAGCTGAGCCAGCGCCGACTTGCGGTTCGCGGCCTGGTTCGCGTGGATGACGCCCTTCGATGCGGCCTTGTCCAGGCTGCGCGACGCAGCGACGAGCTCGACCTGAGCGGCAGCCTTGTCACCGGACGCAGCGGCCTCACGGACGCGGCGGACAGAAGTCTTGAGCGCTGACTTCACCGACTTGTTGCGCAGTCGCGCAGCCTCGTTCGTGCGGATGCGCTTGATCTGGGACTTGATATTGGCCACGCCGGATTGCCTTCATTTCGTCGGGGGATTCGAACACTCGATGCTTGTACCGGAGCGGCACACGCGACCCTGAAGTTTACCAGCAGAACCCTGACCGACCCAATCCGTGAACTGGCAGCGCCTCAGGAGCAGGTGAACGCCGATGGGTCCGGCCGGCCGTCGGTTGCCAACGCCTGCACCACCCAGCTGACGACCCCCGCGTCAGCGCGCAGCGACAGGTGGTCGAGGCGACTGTCCGGGCACCGGTCCTGCACCAGCAACGAGGTCACCCGGTCCGGCGGCCCGACCGGCGCCTGAGCCGACACCGGCGTGACCACCGTGTCGCGGGCGCTGGAGATCACCGCGTACCGAACGTCACCGTCCAGATCACCGCCCGCGTCGAGTTCCTTCAGCAGCGCCGAACCCATCGCCTGGTCGGCACACGACGCGCACAGCGCGGGCGGCAGCGCGGTCAGCAGCGGCGAATCACTGCCGTGGAACGTCGGGGCGATGAGCACCGCCACGGCGACCTTCGGGGCCAATCCCTCCAGCCGCAACGCTGTGCGCAACACCAGGCCGCCCTGGGAGTACCCGATCACGTCGACCTGCTCGGCGCCCGTGCTGGCCAGCACCTGGTCGATGAACTCGGTGACCGTCTTGGCCGAACTCCGGACCGACCGGATCCCGCCCATGCCGTAATCGAGGGTGTAGACGCAACGACCCGATGCCTGCAGTGCCGGTGCCAGGGTGCCGAAGTCGCCCTTGGCGGTGGCCAGGGTGCCGTGCAGCAGCACCACCGGCCGGTGCTCGGAGGTGCAGGAGGGGTCGTTGACGCCGGGGAGTCCCACAGCAGGGAACGGTACTTGCGCAGCGCCGGCGCCACCGGCCCCCGATGCGGCCGGCGGCGCGGTCGGCAGCGAAACGGACGCCGACCGACCCTTCGAGTCGGCCGCCGACGTGGGCGTCGGTGAGACGGTCGATGCAGCGGACGGCTCAGTGGCGGGATCGCCCGGCGGCGCCGAGGAGGGGGCTGCGAGCGATGACGGCAGATCCGTCTCCGACGGTGACCGCGCCACTGACGGCGAGGCCGCCACTGCCGGGCTGCTGATGCCGAGATCGGTCTCGGGACCCGTGACGACCGCACTTGCGGTGTGCGTCGAGGCCGGGGCGGCCGAACCCGAAGCCGAACAACCCACCAGGCTGACCAGCACGGCGGCAACCACGACCGCCGACAGGGCCGGTGTGCGGTGGGCAGGGCCGGTACGGCCGGGTCGGGTCAGCATGTCCCCGTCACGCTAACGGTCTGCCGACCTGCACGATGGGTGAATGCATCTGTTGCGTGTCCTGTCCGGCTCCGAGATCGACGTCCCGAAGGTGCGGCTGTTCCTCGTCGCGTTGCTGGCAGGGTCCGGGGTGATGCATTTCGTCCGGCCGGCGCCCTTCGTGGCGATCGTGCCCAAGGCATTGCCCCGCCCTGAGCGCCTGGTCGCGGTCAGCGGGGCGGCTGAGATCGCGTGCGCCGGCTTGCTCGCGTCCCCGGCGACCCGGCGCTGGGGCGGGCCGGTCACGGCGGCGCTGTTCGCGGCGGTGTACCCGGCGAACGTCTCGATGTTGCTTCGGTCGGGCGGGCGGCCGTGGTGGTACCGCGCAGCCCTGGTCGCGAGGTTGCCGCTGCAGGTGCCGCTGGTGCTCTGGGCGCTGCGAGTGGGCCGGTCCGGGACGGGGTGATCTTCTTCGGCCGGGCCGGCGGCGTCAGCCCGCCGACCAGCCGCCGAAGCCGGTCGGGTTCGACCGATGCACGAAGGTGGGCGCGATGAACCCGGCGTCCGGACCGGCGGTCGCCACGAAGCGCTCGCCGAGGAGGGCGTCCTGCGCGCCGGAGGCCTCTGCCCCGCCGTCGGCGCCCGCCCCCAGAAGCGACCTGCTCAGCGACTGGGTCTCGGACACGAAGTCGGCGAGCACCGCCGTGAGTACCGCATCGTCGACGATCGGTGATGCAGCGACCACGTCTGCGTCCAGCGCACGGAGCACGGCGCGGCGCATCAATTCCTTGATGGCCGACGCGGTCGCGCCCTCGGTGACGGCGATCAAGGGCTCCAGGTCCGCAGTGACGGTGGCCCGTCCGCGGTAGAGCTCGGCCAACCGCCGCCGGCCGTCCGCGTCGGGTCGGGGGATCTCGACAGCGAGGTCGATCCGGCCGGGCCGCTGCACCAGCGCCTCCTCGAGCATGGTGGCCCGGTTCGTGGTCAGCACGAAGGTCACGTCGGCGTCGGCGGCCACCCCGTCCATGGCGTCGAGCAGGCTGAACAGCAGCGGATTGCCCATCGGGGAGAACGAGCGGTCCTGCGCGATCAGGTCGACGTCCTCGACGACCACGACGCTCGGCGCGAGGCGGCGGGCCAGCGCGGCGGCCTGGTCGATGTACATCAGGCCGTTGCCGGTCAGCACCAGCACGGTGCTGTGCGCGAGCCGGCCCATGAGATGGCGCACGGTGTGGGTCTTGCCGGTGCCTGGCGGGCCGTGCAACAACACACCCCGCTTGAGGTGGATGCCGAGTCGTGACAGCCGCTGAGCCTGTTCGGCCGGTCCGGACACGTGCTGCTCGATCGTCGGCAGCACATCCGGCGGCAGGATGACATCGGACGCAGACACCGAAGGCCGGGGCAGGAAGCTCACCATCTGGTTGCCCTGATGCTCGTTGGCCGAGAAGGACAGCACCTGCCCGCGCAGGATGTCGTGCTCGCCGACCCGCGCCTGCAGGCGCGACAGCGCGCCGGACGCGACGACACGGTCGGCGGCGATGACGTCGACGGTGATCTGCGGCGGGCCGGTCATCTGCGTCTCCCGCAGGGCGAGGACCACCGGACTGCCCGCGCCGTCCGCGGTGCGGACCAGCCCGTTGGCGACCACATCCTGGGTCTGGGTCGGACTGGTCGGCAGCAGCACATAATCCGCACTGGCCAGCCGGTCGCTGGAGGAGTCCATCCGCAGCACCGAGGGCAGGTCGTTGTGCATGCGCATCGGGCCGCCGGGCAGGCCGATCCACTGCGCCCCCGGCGTCACCGCCTCCAGGTGCGCGGTGATGCCACGGTGGACCGAGACGTGCTCCCAGGGCGCCCAGTGGTGGCTGACGATGGTCGCTTCCCTGACGTCCACGCCCAGGTGATCGCTCAGCGCGCTGATCAGGGCCGAGGGCGGACCGGCCGCCAGGTCGGAACGGGCGGCGTCGAGCAGGTCGGTCAATCCGCGGGCCAGTCGGGTGATCGCCGCCCGGTCCAACGTCGGCGCCGAGTGCTCCGGGCCGCGCCCTGCAGATTCCGGTGGTGCGGTCTGCCGCCGCTCCGACCCGGACGGTTCCGGCTCCGGTCGCCCCTGCCCGATCACTTCCCGAGCACCCGCCCGGACCCGGTCGACTCGTCGAAGGTGTAGACCTCCTGCCCGCCGATGAACACCCGCAGCGCCCGTTGCATCACGTCGAGCGGGTCACCGCTCCACAGCACCACGTCGGCGTCCTTGCCGACGGCGAGCGATCCGATCCTGCGGTCCAGCCCCATCACCCGGGCGGGGTTGATGGTGAGCGAGCGCAGCGCCGTGTCCCGGTCCAGTCCTTCCTTGACGGCGAGCGTTGCCTGGTGCACCAGGAAATGGATGGGCACCACCGGGTGGTCGGTGATGATCGAGATCTCGACGCCCGCCGCGGCCAGCCGGCCGGGGTTGGCGAGCGACCGCTGCCGCAACTCCACCTTCGAGCGGGAGGTGAACAGCGGGCCGATCAGGACAGGAATGTCCTTGGCGGCCAGCAGGTCTGCGATCAGGTGCGCCTCGGTGCCGTGGTCGATCACCAGGCGATACCCGAACTCGTCGGCGATCCGAACGGCGGTTGCGATGTCGTCGGCGCGGTGGCAGTGCTGCCGCCACGGCAACTCACCGCGGAGCACCTGGCCGAGGGCCTCGGACGTCAGGTTCCGGGCCGGCGGCTTGCCCTCCTCGGCCTGCGCCTGCTTGTCGAGGTAGTTCTGTGCCTCCACGAACGCGGCCCGGATCACCTGTGCGGTGCCGAGCCGGGTGGACGGCGCCTGCTTCTTCTCGCTGTACACGCGCTTGGGGTTCTCGCCGAGCGCCGACTTCAGGCCGGACGGCGACCGCAGCACCATCTCGTCCACGGTCCGGCCGTGGGTGTGCACTGCGACGGTCAGCCCACCGATCGGGTTGCCCGATCCGGGATTGACGTTCACGGCCGTCACGCCGCCGCCCAGCGCGTCGTCGAAGCCGATGTCCGCCGGGTTGATCGCGTCCAGCGCGCGGACCGCAGCGGTCACCGGGTCGGTGAGCTCGTTGGTGTCGTTGCCGGCCCACCCCTCGCCCTCCTCGTGCGTGCCGACGTGGGTGTGGGCGTCGATGAATCCCGGCAGCAGCCACCTGCCGTCGGCCTCGATCACCGTCGCGTCATCGGGAATGGTGACGTCGGCGCCCATCGCAGCGATCCGGCCGCCGTGCAGCAGGACCGTCCCGTCGAACGGCGCACCCTCGATGGGCACCACATGCGCACCGGTGATGGCGATCGCGGGTCCGCTGGACGGGGTGCTGGTGGGGGTCGGGGACCCGGCGGCTGGCATGGGTCCAACTTTGCCAGCCGGGCCCGAAGGCGCCGTTGCGGCCTCCGACGGCGCCGCCCCGTGGGACCATGGGTCGACCGATCGACTGTAAGAGAAAGACTCCTGTGACCTCTGGAAGCCTCGCCTCGCGTGCTCACCGCACGTTCACCCCGCCGGAGCTGATCCGGAACTTCTGCATCATCGCGCACATCGACCACGGCAAATCGACGCTGGCCGACCGCATGCTGCAGCTGACCGGGGTCGTCGAAGGCCGTGACATGCGCGCCCAGTACCTGGACCGGATGGACATCGAGCGCGAGCGCGGCATCACCATCAAGTCGCAGGCGGTGCGGCTGCCGTGGGCGGCCCCCGGCCCGGACGGGGTCAAGCAGGACCACGTCCTGAACCTCATCGACACCCCCGGCCACGTCGACTTCACCTACGAGGTGTCCCGGTCGCTGGCGGCCTGCGAGGGCGCTGTGCTGCTGGTGGACGCCGCGCAGGGGATCGAGGCGCAGACGCTGGCGAACCTGTACCTGGCGCTGGAGAACGACCTGCACGTGATCCCCGTGCTGAACAAGATCGACCTGCCCGCCGCCCAGCCCGAGCGGTACGCCGAGGAGATCGCGCACATCGTCGGCGGCTCGCCGGACGACGTGCTGCAGGTGTCCGGCAAGACCGGTGTCGGCGTCAAGGAATTGCTCGACAAGGTGGTCGCCGAGATCCCGCACCCGGTGGGCGACTCGGACGCACCGGCCCGCGCGATGATCTTCGACTCGGTCTACGACATCTACCGCGGCGTGATCACCTACATCCGGGTGATCGACGGGAAGATCACCCCGCGCGAGCGGATTCAGATGATGTCCACCAGGGCGACCCACGAGCTGCTCGAGGTCGGGGTGATCTCACCGGAACCGATCCCGACGGTCGGCCTGGGGGTCGGTGAGGTGGGGTACCTCATCACCGGGGTGAAGGACGTCCGGCAGTCCAAGGTCGGTGACACCATCACCTCCGCCAGCAAGGGCGCCACGGTGCCGCTCGGCGGATACCGCGAACCCCGCCCGATGGTCTATTCCGGCCTGTACCCGCTGGACGGCTCCGAGTACCCGCTGCTGCGCGATGCGCTGGACAAGCTGCGGCTCAATGACGCCGCATTGACCTACGAACCGGAGACCTCCGCCGCTCTCGGGTTCGGTTACCGCTGCGGCTATCTCGGCCTGCTGCACCTGGAGATCACCCGGGACCGACTGGAGCGCGAATTCGGCCTTGACCTCATTTCCACGGCGCCGAACGTCGTCTACAACATCACGATGGAGGACGGCACCGAGCACGTCGTCACCAATCCGTCGGATTGGCCCGCCGGCAAGATCTCGACCATCACCGAGCCCATCGTCAAATGCACCATCATCACGCCGAGCGATTACATCGGCGCGATCATGGAGCTGTGCCAGTCCCGGCGAGGCACGTTGGGCGGCATGGACTATCTGTCCGAGACCCGCGTCGAACTGCGGTACACGCTGCCACTGGGCGAGATCATCTTCGATTTCTTTGACGCGCTGAAGTCGCGCACCCGCGGATATGCGTCCCTTGATTACGAGGAAACCGGGATGCAGCCCGCCGATCTGGTCAAGGTCGACATTCTGCTGCAAGGGGAGCCGGTCGACGCGTTCTCGGCGATCGTGCACCGCGACTCCGCCTACGGCTACGGCGTTTCCATGACGGCGAAGCTGCGCGAACTGATTCCGCGGCAGCAGTTCGAGGTGCCCATCCAGGCCGCCGTCGGTTCTCGGGTGATCGCCCGTGAGACGATCCGCGCCATGCGCAAGGACGTCCTCGCCAAGTGCTACGGCGGTGACATCACCCGCAAGCGGAAGCTGCTGGAAAAGCAGAAGGAGGGCAAGAAGCGGATGAAGATGGTCGGCCGGGTCGAGGTGCCGCAGGAGGCCTTCATCGCCGCACTCTCCAGCGAACCTGCCGGGTCCGCGGGAGGCCGGGACAAGAAGTAGCCGGGACGAGAAGACGCCGCCCAGGGAGCGCCCGGGACCGGCAGTGGCGGCGGCAGTCAGTCGGCCGCCGGCCGCCGCACCGGCATCCGCAGGTGGACGACCCGCTCGCTCGCGATGCACACGGTGGGGTCGCCCAACGGGACGTCCGCGATCGGCATGCCGGCGAAGAACGTCCGGCCGCCGCCCATGACGACGGGCACCAGGTCGATCGCCACCTCGTCGAGCAATCCCAGTTGCAAGCATTGCCCGGCGATCGTCCCTGCCGTCACCGCGACGGTTCCGTCACCGGCTATCTGCTGCGCCCTGGTGACCGCCGCCGCCACCCCGTCGGTCACGAACTCGAAAGGTGCGTCCGGGTGATCCCGCACCCACCGGGTGGGCACCTGGTGGGTCACGACGACAACGGGTGCGTCCATGGTGTGCCGACCGCCCCACCCGTCGGTGACGTCGAACAGCGTCCGGCCGCAGACGATCGCGCCGAGGCCCGACGTCCACTCGTGCCAGTAGGCCGCGCTGACCGGCGTGAGACGGAATGTGATGGTGGCGGTGGCCGTCGGCACTTCGACGTCACCGATCTGCAACCAGTCGAACAACCGACCGATCGTGTTGTCCTGCTTGGCGATGTAGCCGTCGAGCGACATCGATGCCTGTGCCACGACTGTTCCCACGGCGTCCTCCCGAGATCGTGCCTTTCGGTTGACTCACCCAAGCTTGGACGCCAGCGCGCGGCCGGAATGATCGGCCGCCGAGTATTCGGCCGAGGCGGGGCTCGCCAGTCGCCGTGTCCGGTCCGCACGTGACCGCGAGTCACCGACGGTCTTGCGACGGCATTGAACCGGCTGGACGGCGGCACACCGCGGTGCTGGTATGCGCGGCAGCCCAGCGGGATTCCGAGACGGCTCAAGGTTCGTAGATTGCCGTCAATTCGGTGACCGCACCATCGGTGACGGTCATCCGGTACAGGTGGTAGTCGCCCGTGGGACCTCCTGCGAGATCGGCCAGTGACTGCAGATCTGTGCTGACCGGGGTCGTCCCCTGCAAGATCCTGATCGCGGCGTCCGGGCTGACCGGGACGACCCGCAGCTTCGGGTTCACGTTGCGGTAGTAGTACACGCTGCACCACCCGTTGACGTGCGCGTCAGCGGGGACGCGGTCGACCGCGCAGGCCTGCGCCGCGTCCGCGCCCGAGAACCAATCCACCTTGTCGAAGGTGATTTCCGCGTGCGGGACTTCGACGCCGCGGACGAAGCCGTACACCTTGCCGTCAAGGTCGGTCGGCCGCACATCAAGCCCGGTAGATTGCGATTCCTGCGGTGTCGAAGTCTGCGGCGTTGATTCGTGCGGCGTTGATTCGTGCGGCGTTGATTCGTGCGGCGTTGATTCGTGCGGCGTTGATTCGTGCGGCGTTGATTCGTGCGGCGTTGATTCCTGTGAAGTTGCTACTGGTGCCCTCGAATCCTGCGCCGGTGATTGTTGGGGCGTCGATTCTCGCGGCGCCGGCGTCGATGGATTCGGGTCCTGCGAATTCTGCTCGGCGGCGGATGGAGGTGTGGTTGTCGACGGTGCGGGCGGCGATTCCGTCGTGACAGAACCCAGTGGATCGGCTGAGCGTGATGGTGACACAGATGTGACCGAACCGGCTGGTACGGCGGGGTTGGCATCACCGGCAGTCGACGAGCTGCACCCGGTCAACACGGCCAACGGGACGATGGCCAGAAGAGCCACCAGAGAAGTACGACGAGTTGTTTTCATGGTGCCCCCACCCGGAAGGACGTCCGCCCCGAAGGATGTTCCGAGGTTCTCCGCCTCGGCCCCGCGCGAATCCGGCTCGAGGAGCCGCACCTTTCAGTTCAGCATCTGCAGGCAGTGCCGGGTAGTGCCCAAGGTCCCCTTCTGAAACGCCAATTCCACGAGACAGCAATTCGCCGTTGTCGTCACGGCAAACGGTCGCGTTCGATGTCGCACAAACACATGCGTGCCCCGCCACCCGCCGGTCGTGACGGACCCTGCCCCGGCCCTGCAGGGACGGCGCGGCGGAACTGTCCTAGCCTCGGTCGGTCGGTCGGTCGGTCGGTCGGTCGGTCGGTCGGTCGGTCGGTCGGTCGGTCGGTCGGCCGGCCGGCCGGCCGGCCCGGGCAGTGGTCATCTGGCTGTCATACCCGGACGGCCGGACGAGAGGGTGGGGTGCGATGACGGCGGACCGTACTGCCGGCGGCCGCGCGGCGTCAGGCGTCATCGACGCCCACGCGCACCTGCTCAACACCGCCGAACTCCGCTACCGGTGGATCGAGCCACGCAACCCCGCGCTGACCCACTTGCTGTCGAACTACTACGACATTGCCCGCGACTTCACCCCCGCCGACTACACGAGGGCTGTCGCCGGAACCGGCATCACCGCGGTGGTTGCCTGTGAGTTCGGCGCCGCCGACCCGATCGCCGAAGCGCAGTGGGTCCAGCGCTGTCACGACGCGACGGGCACGCCGGCGGCGTTCATCGCGGCGGTGGACCTGTCGTCACCGAACGTTCGCGACGACCTCGCGCGTTACGCGGACCTGCCGGTCGTCAGGGCAGTGCGGCAACCGCTGTACTGGGCGAACAATCCGTTGACCCGGCTGGGTGCCCGGCCGGATTTCCTCACCGACCCGGTGTGGCTGCGCGGTTTCGAGCGGGTCGCCGCCACCGGGCTCGTGTGGGATCTGCTGCTGTACGACGAACAGCTGCCGCAGGCCGTGCAGCTGCTGAAGTCGTTCCCGGAGGTGACGATCGTGCTGGAGGCGGCGGGCTGGCCGCTGGACCGCGGCGCCGACGGGTTCTGGCGCTGGCGCGACCGGCTCGCCGCCATCAGCCGGTACCCGAACGTCTTCCTCAAACTGCAGGGCCTGGCGTTGATCTTCGGTGTGAACGGTGCTGCCATCGGCCCGTGGCTGCGAGCCGCCGTCGACATCTTCGGCGCCGATCGGTGCCTGTTCGCCACCCACCTGCCCGTTGACGGTCTGCTCTGGACCTGCGAGCAGTTGCTGAACGTGACCCGCGCATCCTTACGCGGCCTGGACCCGACGGCCGAGCGGGACTACCTGGCCGGCACCGCGGAGCGGGTGTACGTGCCGGACCGGTGACCCCGCCGGCAAACAGGGGGCCTGGCCCCACCCCGGTCGGCGGCGTGAGCGGTGGGTAGCGGCCGCGGTGCCGGCACAGGATCGACGCATGACAACAACGTTCATCCGCCCCGACGGCTCCCTTCCCGACCCGGCATCCACCGACATCGCACCCGACGGCAGCCGCCCGGTCACCGTGCCGCCCAGGCGGGGCCTGCTGTCACCGCGGTCGTGGTCCGAGCTGCTGTACGCGCTGCTCGACCTGGTGCCGTCGATCGCCTTCTTCGTCGTGCCGGTGACGCTGCTGGCGGCCGGCCTGGGCCTGGTGGTGATCTACATCGGGGTGCCCATCCTCGCCCTGGCTCTGTTCGTCGCCAGGTTCGGCGGTCTGGTGCAGAGGTCCATGGCGCTGGCGCTACTCGACCTGCCCACCACCGCACCGGGTTTCCGTCACGCCCGCCGCCCCGGCCCGGTCAGCGCGCTGACCGCGGTGCTCGCCGATCCCGCCGGGTGGCGGGCTGTCGGCTACTTCGTCATCAAACTGGTGCTGGCCCCGGTCACCTTCGCGGTCGCAGTGGCGACCTACGCCGCGGGCCTCGGCGCGATCAGCTACCCGCTGTGGCGGCCGTACCTGCCGGAGCAGGCGGCGTCGGACGGCTCCCTGCACCGGGGAACCCAGTTGTGGCCCGACTTCTTCATCGACACCTGGCCCCGGATGCTGTTCTTCGCCGTCGTCGGCGCCGGTGTGCTCTGGTGCGCGCCACGCGTCGTGGCGTTTCTGACCACGATCGACCGGATGCTGATCACCGGCCTGCTGGCCGACGGCCGGACGGCGACCGACGGGCGCCGACCCCCGGGATCGAATTGGTGAACCTGTTCGACCGCAACCGGATCGCGAGCCGAAGACCGATCCGGCGGTGCCGGCCAGGTTCATCCGGACCGCTGAACCCGGCCGCCTCCGGGCAGGCCCTCGGTCAGGACTCCAGGCGCGCATACACGACGGTGTTGTTGCGGTAACTGCCCCTGGTGGAGTCGAAGTCACCGCCGCAGGTGATCAACCGCAGCTCGGGGCCGGCCGTGTTGCCGTAAACCGCCAGCGTCGGGAAAGCGTCCTTCGGATAGGACGCCACCTTCTCCACCGTGAAGTGCACCGTAGACCCGTCGGCCCGGTCGATCTCGATGCCGTCGCCGGGCCGCAGGGCGCCGAGTTCTAAGAACACCGACGGCCCGTTGGCGGCGCTGTCGATGTGTCCCTCGATCACGGCCGGGCCGACCGCGCCGGGCGCGGGGGAGCCGGTGAACCACCCCGCCTTGTCGTAGTCGGGCCCGGGTTGCGGGACCTCGAGGGACCCATCGGGGTTGAGTCCCAACGTCAGCAGCTCCGAGTCGACGCCGATGGCGGGAACGCGGACCGCGACGGGCTTCGCCACCGCACCAGCCTGTGGAGAAGGTTTGCCGGTGGACTTCCCGGCGGACGGTGCAAGGTCAGATGGGGCGGTACCCCCCGTTGCGGCAGTGCCCCCGGACGGGGCGGAACCGGTGGGATTGCCCACGTTTCGCTGTGCCGAGGTGGGGCCGGACGCAGAGGGAGCACCGGGTGACGGACTCGCCGCCACCGACGGGCCACGGGCCGGCCCGGTCGACGGAGGCGTTGACTGCAAAGGCGTTGACGGCAAAGGGGTTGACTGCAACGCCGTTGCCGCTGACGGTGCTGACAGCGAACCCGCTGCCGACGGCTCGGGCGCGGATCGCTGCCCGAGCAACCCGACGGTCAGCGCCGCCGCACCGGCAAGAACGAGAACGACCGCAACGACGACGAGAACCCTGCTGCGGCGCGGGGCACCGGAAGGGGTGCCCCGATGCCCCGCGCCGCTCGTCATCAGTTCTGGTCGCCGCGGACGCGACGGTGCGCGAGCAGAGCCGCCCCGCCGACCAGGGCAAGACCACCGGCGGCCAGCAGACCGACGTTCTCCACACCGGAGGTTGATCCACCACCGGTCTCCACCCCACCGGCAGGCATCGCCGCCATCTGTGACACGGCCAGCACGCCACACAGCGCCGGGTCGGTGGCTTCGGTCGGGAGCGCCGGGTTGAGATCGGACTTCTTGTCCCCGCTGTACTTCCCGTCGTTGTTGTAGTCGACACCGTGGACGACGACGACGGCTTCACCGCTCTGCACCTCGGTGGCAACCGCCGGGCTCACCTCGATGGACCCGCGCTCGTAGTTGATCTCCCCACCCGGGGCGGTGTCGAACCGATCCACGGCGAGCCCCGAAGCCGGCGAGGTGTCACCGGTTTTCGTCAGCGACACGACGATCTCGCCGTACGCAGGACCACCCTCCGTGGTGGTGAGGTGGCCGTCCTGGTCGGTGTCGTCGGACAGCGACGGGCACTCGTGCCGGGCGTCGGCGCCGAAGTGAATGTGGGCCGCGTGCGGTTGGTCGGCCAGCAGGCCCGCCGCCGCCATGTCCACGGTCAGCGTGGTGCCGTCGACGGTGACCATGGCGGTGCCGCTACCGACGACGCCGTTGCCCGCGACGGGCTGGAGGTCGGCCTGGACCGTTCCGCTCGCTGCGGCGGCAGGCAGCGCGAACGCCACCATGGCGATCAAGCCGAACGCGGCGCCGGTTGCGGCCCTGCGGTGCGCAGTTCTCATGAACATTCCCCTCGACGGCCTGCGGCACCGCTGATGCGACACCGTCAGGAACTGGTGGGCAGGTCTGTCGCCTTGCCACGAAGGAAGATTCGGTGCCCTTGCCGCACCGGATGGGTGAAGTCGCGGTCCAATTCCCGGACCGCCCGGCCGGCGCCCCGCGACGGTTCACCTCGGTGCACTGCCGGACCGGGCAGAACCGGGCGCGCGGTCGGCGTCGGAGTACGGGGCGCAGCGGTGCGACAACGGATGCTCGTCGGCACGGCGCCGTCCCAGCGCATCAGGTGACCAGAGGCCGCTGACCGCAGGCCGCTGACGTGAGGCCGCCGGCCGCGCCGATCATTGAGCGGTCGACAATGGGTCGGCCGCATCCGACTTCCGGGAGACACCTACATGACCGAGCCCACGTTCTCCGCTGCGCACGCCGCCCTGTTGGAGCGCACCCCCGTGCCGGCCGGCGCCGACATCGGCACCGAAGACGTCGACTACGACATCGACGGCACCGCGCTGCGCGGTTACCTGGCGTATGACGGCGCGCGCACCGACCGCCGGCCCGGGGTCCTGGTGGTGCACGACTGGTCAGGAGTGGGGGAGTACGTGATGCTGCGCTCCCAGATGCTGGCGCGCCTGGGGTTCGTCGCTTTCGCCGCCGACATCTACGGTGCCGACGTCCGTCCCGGTCCGCAGGACGCACCCGCCGTCGCCGGCGGCTTCTACCGGGACCCGGCGCTCACCCGCTCCCGGGCGGCGGCGGGACTGGAGCAGCTGCGACGGCACCCGATGGTCGACCCCGACCGAATCGCGGCCATCGGCTACTGCTTCGGCGGCTGGGTGGCCCTGGAACTGGCCCGCAGCGGCGCGGACCTGACCGGTGTCGTGACGTTCCACGCGGCGCTGAGATCGTCGAACCCGCAGGACGCCAACCACATCAAGGGCAAGGTGCTGGTGCTGGCCGGCGGCTCCGACCCTGTGGTGCCGGACGAGCAGGTGGTCGAGTTCCAGAACGAGATGCGGGCCGCCCCGCACGTCGACTGGCAGCTGGTCCGCTACGGCGGCGCGATGCACTCCTTCACCCAGCCGGCCGCGAACGCCCCCGATCACGGCGCGGTGTACCAGCCGGACGCGGAACGCCGGTCCTGGACGGCCATGCAGAACTTCTTCGCGGAGATCTTCGGCTGAGCCGGCTGCCGGCCCCGGGACGGCTAACGCTGCGGCTCGGCCAAAACGGTGAGCACGAGTTTGCCCGGCGTGCCGCTCTCCAGCAGCTCCAGCGCCTCGGCGCCCTTCTCCAGGGCGAAGGTGCGGTCGACGACCGGCCGCACCCCGGTGGCGTCGCAGAACGCGATCAGCCGGCGGAATTCGTCCAGAGTGCCCATGGTGGAACCGATCACGGAGATCTGCAGGAAGAACAACCGCTGCAGGTCCGCGGACGGGTCGGCGCCCGCTGTCGCGCCGCAGCACACGATCACCCCGCCCGGCCGGACCGCCCGCATCGAATGCGACCAGGTCGATTTCCCGACGGATTCGAACACGCCGTCCACCCGCTCGGGCAGGCGGGCGCCCTGCTCGAACACCTGGTGCGCACCGAGATCCGCGGCCCGGGCGCGTCCCTCCTCGGACCGGGACGTCACCCAGACCCGCATCCCGACGGCCCTGGCCAACTGGATCAGCGCCGTCGACACCCCGCCGCTGGCGCCCTGCACCAGAACGGTGGAACCCGCCGGCAGGCCGCTGCGGGTCACCAGCATCCGGTAGGCGGTCAGATACGTCGTGCCCAGTGCCGCAGCCTGCTCGAAGGTCAGGGAATCGGGGAGCGGCAACAGGTTTCGCTGCGGGACCGTCACGTAGTCGGCGAAGGTGCCCTGGTGCTTCTCGGTCAGCAGCGTGCGACCCGGATCCATGGTCTCGTCACCGGAGAAGCCGGGCGTGCCGATGATCGGGTAGATGACGACGCTGCGCCCGTCCTCGGTGACGCCGGCGCCGTCGCAGCCCAGGATCATCGGGAACTGCTCGGGCTTGATCCCGACGCCGCGCAGCGTCCACAGGTCGTGCCGGTTCAGGGATGCGGCGCGGACCCGCACCCGTTCCCAGCCCTGCGGGAC